>Ga0335085_10002121_pt1 | contig 38341 bp, 32 predicted proteins | sample Lox_Sample_45_FD_206712 | JGI IMG/M metagenome (GOLD analysis project Ga0335085, IMG submission 206712) | Soil microbial communities from Loxahatchee National Wildlife Refuge, Florida, United States - Lox_Sample_4.5 | ecosystem: Environmental > Terrestrial > Soil > Wetlands | place: USA...
ATCGAAATGGGTTCGGTCAATTCCCCTTGCGCGACCGGGCGGGCATTCAGAGAAACCGAGTAGGTGAAGGCCGTCACCGTGAGGCCGAAACCGTTCGGATTTTCCAGAGCGACCAAAAAGGTCAGGGTTGCGCCGGTCAGGCTCAGGCCGGTGACATGAACCTCTTGGAGCGCTACGGTCGGTCGGGTGATCATCCAACTGAAACAGCCGGACAGGAAGAGGCTCGACGTCAACAGGACGATAAAAAATATTCGATACGGTGGAAGGGTCATTGGTGCACCAAGATACCGCAGATAAACCGAAACTTCAAGGGGGGATCTTTGTTGGGGGTCGACCATGCCGCTGCTTGAGACCCGGAACCTGAGCAAGGCGTTTGGGGGACTGGCCGCGCTGGAGCGCGTCGAGATCGCCGTGGAAGAGGGCAAGATCGTCGGCCTGATCGGACCGAACGGGGCCGGAAAGACGACCTTCTTCAATTGCATCACCGGAGTCTATCCGCCGACTGATGGAATGGTCGTGTTTAAAGGCCAATCCATGGTTGGACGGGCTCCGCATGACATCACGCGCCATGGAATGGCCCGGACGTTCCAGAGCATCCGGTTGTTTGCCGAGATGACGGCGCTTGAAAATGTCATGGTGGGCGCCCACACCCGCAGCCGCGCCGGCGTCGTCGGCGCGTTGCTTCGAAGACGGTGGGTTCTCGACGAGGAAAGAGCGCTTGCATCCAGAGCCTTCAGACTGTTAGAATTTGTTGGGCTGGCGGAGCGAGCGGAGGCCTGGGCTCGAAACCTGTCGTACGGTGAACAGCGGCGGCTCGAGATTGCACGGGCCTTGGCCAGCCAACCGGTTCTTCTTCTCCTGGATGAGCCGGCGGCCGGGATGAACCCCCGTGAAACCGGGGATCTGACGCGGTTGATCGGCCAGATTCGTGAGCAGGGGATTACGATCCTGCTGATCGAGCATGACATGAAGGTGGTGATGGAGATTTCGGACCGCGTCGTTGTTCTGGACCATGGAGAGAAGATTGCGGAAGGGTCTCCGGCTGAAATTCAGCAAAACCCCAAAGTGATCGAGGCCTATTTGGGGACGACGTGACCCCCTCCGTGTTGAAACTGGAGGACGTCCACACCTGGTACGGTCCCATTGAGGCGATCAAAGGGATTTCGCTGGAAGTGAAGGAAAGCGAGATCGTGGCCCTGATCGGAGCGAACGGGGCCGGCAAGTCCACCACCCTGATGACGATATCCGGGGCGTTGGCGCCTCGTCAGGGTCGGATCAAATTTCTGGATCAAAATATCGCCGGGCTTCCGACCCATGAGATTGTCGGCCGGGGGATTTCTCAGGTTCCGGAAGGCCGGAGGATTTTTCCCCGGCTCACGGTTCTGGAAAATCTTGAGATGGGCGCTTTTCTCCAACCGGACCCTCGGGAGCGCGAGGCCGATCTGTCCGCCGTCTTCGAGCAATTTCCGATTCTCAAGGAACGACAGAGCCAGCGGGGCGGAACCTTGAGCGGCGGCGAGCAGCAGATGCTGGCGATCGGCAGGGCCTTGATGGCGCGGCCACGCCTTTTGCTCTTGGATGAACCCTCCCTGGGATTGGCCCCGGTCGTGGTGGGCCGAATCTTTGATATCATCCGGAAGATCAACCGGCAGGGAAAGACCATCCTTCTGGTGGAGCAGAACGCGCGTGCGGCGTTGAACCTGGCGCACCGGGGCTACGTGATGGAGACCGGCCGGATCGTGATGGCCGACGAGGCTCGCGCGCTGCTCTCAAACCCTCGCGTACGGGAGGCCTATTTAGGAGAAGGATGAACCGCACGCCGTTGTACGAAGAGCACAAATGGCTCGGGGCGAAGATCATCCCCTTCGCGGGATGGGAGATGCCTCTTTCCTACACCGGCGTCCTCGAAGAACATCGCGCCGTACGGTCGGCGGTGGGTCTGTTTGATGTAAGCCACATGGGGCGGATCGAGCTGAGGGGCCCCGACGCCGTGGTGTTGTTGGACCGCGTGGCGACCAGCCCGGTCGGGAAACTGGGGGTCGGGGGAATGCAGTATGCCCTGGTCTGCAACGATCAGGGCGGCGTCCTGGACGACGTCATGATCTATCGTTTCGAGGAGCGACGGTATTTCGTCTGCGCGAACGCCTCGAATGCCGAAAAAATCGATCAGTGGCTTCGAAAACATGCCGCCGGATTTTCAAGCGTCGACGTAACCAACCGAAGCGCCGAGGTGGCCCAAGTAGCCATCCAGGGGCCGCGGTCGCGGGATCTGATGAGGCCGCTGACCGCGGCCGACCTCGACCGGCTCAAGCTCCGTCACTGCGTCGAAACTAAGGTGGCCGGGGTTCCGATGCTCCTCTCGCGCAGCGGCTATACTGGGGAGCTTGGATACGAGCTGTACCTTCCGGCAGGCCGCGTCCGCGAGGTATGGGAGACATTGCGCCATGAAGGCGCCCTGTACGGGCTGAAGCCGTGCGGCCTGGGTTGCCGGGATACCCTCCGGCTCGAGATGGGCTACCCGTTGTACGGCAACGACATGGACGAGACGACCACGCCGTTCGAGGCCTCCTTGGATTTTGCGGTGGATTTGGCCAAGGACGATTTTATCGGTCGCCGGGCGATGATGCGACAGCAGGACGACGGGCTGTCCCGAAAGTTGATCGGGTTTGAGTTGTTGCAGCGGGGCGTGCCGAGGCATGGCCATGCGATCGTCCGCGACGGCAAGGAGATCGGCGTCGTAACCAGCGGCAACCATTCGCCCTCCTTAAATAAGGGCATCGGTATGGGCTATGTCCAGACCCGGTTTGCCGGGGCGGGGGGCCGGATTCTGATCGATATTCGCGGCAACGCCGTTCCGGCCGTCATCGTGGAACGGCCATTTTATAAAAAAAAGTAGGGGCGATTCGCGAATCGCCCCTCCGGAGGCCGGAGGGCAATTTTTAATGGAATACATTCCGAACACCAAGGAAGAACAACACCAGATGCTCAGGACGATCGGCGTCGAGACGATCGAAGACCTTTTGGGCGATATTCCGTCCGAGATCCGGCTCACCCGCGGGCTCCAACTTCCGCCGCCGCTGTCCGAACCGGAATTAAAAACGGAGTTGTTGCGGTTGAGCGAACGAAATGCCGATCTTCTCCATCACATCTCGTTTTTGGGCGCCGGGGCCTATGATCATCATATCCCATCGGTGGTCAACCATCTGGCCTTTCGATCCGAGTTTTACACCGCCTATACGCCGTATCAGGCCGAGATGAGTCAGGGGCTGCTCCAGACGATCTACGAATTTCAGACCATGATTTGCGAGTTGACAGGAATGGAAGTGGCGAACGCCTCGCTTTATGACGGTGGGTCCGCACTGGCGGAGGCCGGGATGATGGCGCTGCGGGTGACCCGGCGAAACAAAATTCTGGTCTCCTCCACGATCCACCCGTTTCATCGGGCTGCGTTGAAGACTTATCTATCCGGGTTAAAAACGAGCCTCATCGAACTTCCGTTTGAGAACGGGGCGACCGACCTGGTCGCTGTGGGAAACCAGCTGGGGGAGGACGTCGCCTGCGTCCTGATCCAGACGCCCAATTTTCTGGGATGTCTTGAACCGCTGGAAGGGCTGGCGCAGGAAGTCCATCGACATGGCGCGCTGTTGGGGGTATCGGTCGACCCGATCAGCCTGGCTCTGTTGAAATCGCCCGGCGAGGCCGGGGCCGATATCGTCGTGGGAGAAGGCCAGGGGATGGGTTGCGGTCTCAACTTCGGCGGGCCCAACCTTGGGTTCTTTTCGACGAAAAAGGAGTATGTCCGCCAGATGCCCGGACGCGTGGTGGGGGCCACGGTGGACTCCAAGGGCCGACGGGGCTACTGCCTGACACTGCAGACCCGCGAGCAGCATATCAAACGGGAGCGGGCCACTTCCAACATCTGCACCAACGAGGCCCTGGCCGCGTTGGCCGCGACCGTTTATCTATCCGTCATGGGGCGCCAAGGACTTCGCGAGGTCGGGCGGCTTTGTCTTCAAAAGGCCCATTACTTGAAGCACCGTCTCTGCGAAATCAAGGGATTTGAAACGGCCTTTCAACGGCCCTTCTTTAAGGAGTTTGTCGTGAAGACCCCCGCGCCGCCGGCCCGTCTGAACAAGCGGTTATTCCGGCACAAAATCATCGGGGGACTGGATTTGGGCGGGGTGAGTCGCAAATGGAAAAATCACTGGCTCGTGTGCGTGACCGAGAAACGCACAAAGGATGAAATGGATCAGTTCGTGAACATCCTCAAGCAGACGGTTTCATGATGATCCGCCCAGCAGCGAGCAAGGCGAGCGCAAGGAGGGGGAGGCTCCATCAAGCTCAGCTTGTGGAGGGCGATGGTCGCTTCCCTGAGGTAGATGAAACGGATCAGGTGGTGGCGGTCCTGAAGGAGATGATCCCTTGAAAACGGTCTACAAAGGACGCGTGGGCGAATTCAATCTGGAAGAGGCCCGTCTGCCGAACGGACGGACCGTGCAGTTGGAGGTCCTTCGCCATCCCGGCGCATCGGCCATCGTGCCCCTGCAGGAAGACGGACAAGTCGTGATGATCCGCCAGTATCGCCATGCGGCCGGCGGGATGATCGATGAAATCCCCGCCGGTCGCCTGGATCCGGGCGAGGCGCCGCTCGATTGCGCCCGGCGGGAGCTGGCCGAGGAGGTCGGCCGGGAGGCGTCGCAATGGGAGCGCTTGGGCGCCATCTGGACCACGCCGGGATTTACGGACGAGAAGATCCACCTGTTTCTGGCCCGAAACCTGAATCCGGTGAGCCAAGCGTTGGAGCACGACGAGGTGATCGAGGTGGTCCACCGGCCGCTGGAGGAGGCCCTCACGATGATCCGTCGGGGGCAAATCATGGACGGCAAAACGATCTGCGCACTGATGTTGGCTAATTTCCATATCCAAGGAGAGGGGTCATGGGCGAACCGTTAGTTTTCGAGAAGAGCGCGCCGGGACGCAAGGGATATTCGCTCCCGGACCTCGATGTCCCGGAAGTCCCGATCGCCGAGCTGATGCCGGCAGAGTATCTTCGGAAAGACCCCCCGCTTCTGCCGGAGCTGAGCGAGGTCGATGTGGTGAGACACTTCACCAATCTTTCACGCGACAATTACGGCATTGACCAGGGGTTCTATCCGCTTGGATCCTGCACGATGAAGTACAATCCGAAAGTCAATGAGGACGTGGCGCGCTTTGCCGGTTTTGCCGCGCTGCATCCGTTGCAACCGGTCGCTCAAACTCAGGGCGCCCTGCAGTTGTTGTATCAATTGGAAGCGGCCCTGCGCGAGATCACCGGAATGGACCGAGTGACCCTGCAGCCGGCGGCGGGAGCGCAGGGGGAATTGGTCGGGGTTCTGATGATCCGGGCCTACCACCGTTCGAACGGCAACCCCCGAAGGAAAGTGATCGTGCCGGACGCGGCTCACGGGACCAATCCGGCCACCGCAACCCTGGCGGGTTATCAAGTCCAGGTGGTGCATTCCAACGCGGAAGGCTTGGTGGATCTGGACGATCTCAAGCGGCTGGTGGATCAGGATACCGCGGCCCTGATGCTGACCAATCCGAACACGCTCGGATTGTTCGAGCGAAACATTCTCAAGATCTCCGAGTTGCTGCACGGGGTCGGGGCCTTGCTGTACCTGGACGGCGCCAATCTGAACGCACTGCTCGGACTTTGCCGGCCCGGCGATATGGGATTCGACGTCGTCCATTCCAATCTTCACAAAACGTTCACCACGCCGCACGGCGGGGGCGGTCCCGGGGCCGGCGCGCTGGGCGTCAAATCCTTTCTGGCCCCCTTCCTGCCCGTGCCGGTCGTGGAGAAGACCGAAAATGGTTTCGTGTTGGATGACCGCCGACCCCAATCCATCGGAAAGGTTCAGGCCTTCTATGGAAATTTCGGGAATCTGGTCCGCGCGTATACCTACATCCGGCGGATGGGCGCGATCGGTTTCCGGAAGGTCAGCACGAATGCGATCCTCAACGCCAATTATATCCGCAAGCGGCTGGAGCCGGTCTATCCCGTTCCGTTCAATCGGTTCTGCATGCATGAGTTCGTGGCCTCGGCGAAAAAATTTCGCAACCGGGATGTGCATGCCTGGGACATCGCCAAACGGCTGATCGACTACGGCATGTACCCGCCGACCGTCAACTTCCCGATGATCGTCGACGAGGCCCTGATGATCGAGCCGACTGAGACCGAGCCCAAGGAAAATCTCGACCGGTTTTGCGAGGCGATGCTTCGGATCGCCAAGGAGATCGAGGAGGATCCGGGACTGGTACAGAAGGCGCCGCACACCCGGTCGGTCACGCGGCTGGATGAGATCCGGGCGGTCAAGGAACTGAATCTTCGTTGGAGACCCGCATGATCGAGGAACGGATCGTCAAAACCCGTGAAAGCACCGAGCTGATCGACGTGACGGCGGAGATCCAGGCGGCCGTCGACAAAAGCGGCGTGAAACACGGAATCTGCGTTGTTTACGTGCCTCACACCACGGTCGGACTTCTGATCAATGAAGCCGAGACGGGATTCCATTCGGATCTCCTTCGAACCCTCAACCGGCTCGTCCCCGAAAAAGGAGACTACCGCCATCCGGACGGAAACGCCCATGCCCATATCAAGGCCAGCCTGATCGGGACCGAAAAATATTTCATCATCCGCGACGGCCGCATCGCCCTCGGAACCTGGCAGGCGGTCTTCCTCTGCGAATTCGACGGGCCGCGAAGCCGGAAGATCGCCGTAAAAGTGTTGGAAGGGTGATCGGATGCGCACGCACGACATCCTGATTATCGGCGCCGGCTTGGCCGGGATGCGCGCGGCGGTGGCGGCCGCCCCCGGACTGGACGTGGCGATCATCTCCAAGGTCCATCCGGTCCGGAGCCACTCGGTCGCGGCCCAGGGCGGGATCAACGCGGCGATCAGTCCCAACGATTCCTGGGAGGCGCACGCCTTCGATACCGCGAAGGGAAGCGGCTATCTCGGCGATCAGGACGCCATCGAGGTGATGTGTCAGGAAGGGCCGGCGGACATCCTGGAGCTGGAACGGCTGGGCGCGATCTTCAGTCGGAATGAACAGGGGCAGATCGCGCAACGCCCTTTCGGCGGGGCGGGTTATCCCCGCACCTGTTATGCGGCCGACCGCACCGGCCACGCGTTGTTGCATGTGATGTACGAGCAGTTGTTGAAGAAGGGCGTGTTCGTTTATGAAGAATGGTACGTCCTGTCGCTGATCGTCGAAGACAAGGTTTGCAAGGGCGTGATCGCGATCGACGTCCAGCGCGGCGAGTTGCAGGCCGTCGGGGCGAAGGCCGTGATCTTCGCCACCGGCGGCTACGGTCGGGTTTATTCCACCAGCACCAATGCCATCATCAATACGGGGGACGGGATGAGCATGGCCTACCGCGCGGGGACCCCCTTGATGGATATGGAGTTCGTCCAGTTCCATCCGACCACCTTGCGGGAAACCGGGATTTTGATTACGGAAGGCGCTCGAGGAGAAGGGGGGTACCTCCTGAACACGCTGGGCGAGCGATTTATGGGTCGCTACGATCCGCAAAAAATGGAACTGGCCACGCGGGACTTCGTCAGCCGCTGCGAGCAGCAGGAAATCGAGGAAGGACGCGGGGTGAACGGATGCGTTCTGCTGGACCTCCGCCATCTTGGACGGAAAAAAATTATGGAGCGGTTACCGCAGATCCGGGAGCTGGCGATCAGCTTTGTGGGCGTGGATCCGATCGAGTCTCCCATTCCCGTAAGACCGGGAGCCCATTATTCGATGGGCGGGATTCGAACGAATGCCTGGTGCGAGACCGAGCTCGCCGGATTTTATGCCGCGGGGGAATGCGCCTGCGTCAGCGTCCACGGGGCCAACCGATTGGGCGGGAATTCCTTGTTGGAAACGATCGTCTTCGGCCGCCGAGCCGGCCTGCGCGCCTCCGAATATGCTCGTACGGTGGCGTCAACAACATTTTCTTCGCGGCCCCTTCAGACGGAACGCAACAGAATCGAGCAGCTTTTAAAACGCAAAAGCGGGGAACGCATCGGCCCCCTTCGCGAGGAGTTGGGGGTTGCGATGACGGATCATCTTGGGATTTTTCGCAGCCGGGATCGCATGGAAAAGGCCTTGGAAAAAATCCGTGAACTTCGGAAGCGGTATGAGCAGATCTATCTGGAAGACCGCGGAAAAATCTTCAATACGGAATTGACCAATGCGTTGGAAATCGGCTCGTTGATCGATTTGGCCGAAGCGATCGTGGTCGGCGCGATTGCCCGGGAGGAAAGCCGCGGTTCCCATTTCCGGAAGGAGTTTCCTCAACGGAACGATGCCGGTTGGTTAAAACATACCCTGGCCTATTATACGGATTCGGGACCGCGACTTGAATATGCGCCGGTGACGATCACACGCTTTGCTCCAGCGGGCTGAGCTTACCCACGCCCCGGATCCCCTTTTATGTGACTAAAACACAACACGCATGCCCGGCTTTGTTGTCTTTATACAACAAGGAATAATAATTGTTTGTTTGCCTGGAAAACATCATTTTCGATGCGTTTATTTTTGTTTTTGTATTACAATCAGTTATACAATAATAAAAAATATATTTACGATTTCTGTTTCATGGTACACCTCTTGCACAGATACAGTGGCGTTCGGAGTTATCATGTATCTTCAGAAAACAATCCAAAAAATCGTTCAGTGCTCAGGAGTTGGTCTCCATTCCGGCGGGCCCGTCACCATGAGGCTGGTCCCGGCCCCGATCAATTCCGGTATCACCTTCTTAAGGAAGACGGCGCACGGACCGGTTCCGGTGAGGGTGGATGGGACGAAGGTCGTTGGGACCTTGCTCTGCACCACGATTGGCGAGAACGGAACAAAAGTCCAGACCGTCGAACATCTGCTGGCCGCGCTCTCGGGTCTTCAGATTACCAACTTGATTATCGAATTGGACTCGGCCGAGTTGCCGATCATGGACGGGAGCGCCAAACCGTTTGTCGATCTAATCCTTAATGCCGGAATTCTTGAACAGGGTGTTCCCCAACCGTATGTGAAAATCACCCGGCCGGTTGAGGTAGGCGACGGAGGCAAGTGGATCCGGATCCGGCCTTCGTGGAAGTTTCGCATAAACTGCACGATCCGGTTTGATCATCCCCTCTTAGCCCATCAGAGCTGCTGCTTCGAACCCATTTCGGAGGATTTTGTGGAATGGATTGCCCCCGCCCGAACCTTCGGTTTCCTGGAGGAAGTGGAGGCGCTTCGCAACCATGGCTTGGCCCGGGGCGGATCGCTCGAGAATGCCGTCGTGGTAGGCCCCGACGGTGTCTTGAATAAAGAAGGACTTCGCTACGCCGACGAGTTCGTCCGCCACAAGATCCTCGACATTCTCGGGGATCTCTCGTTGCTGGGCATGCCCATTTTAGGTGAGGTGGAAGCGTTCTGCTCGGGTCATCAGTTGAACACGAAGCTGGTCACCGAGATCATGTCCTCAACCGATTGCTGGACGATGGTCAAGGACCGTCCATCGGCTTTGGCTTCGCCGATCGATTCCAAAATTCCCGCCCAGGTATAATATAAGATGAAGCGTTTTCGAACACGAGTAAAAGCAGCCGTTCTTCCCCGCCTAATCGAGGTCGGACGGTTTATTTTCATGTCTTTGGTCTTCCTGATTTTCGTCTTTCTTTTCTGGGCCGTTTCCCTGATCAGCCATCATTCTAATTAAAATAGGGGCTCTCGGCGCCCCCCTCCCTCCAAGGGCCAGGCCGGACGGAGCGGCTCGACGGTGTTTGCCGAAGTCCTTCCCCTCTCGCTCGCTTTGCTCGCTGGACATTCGATATTCTAATCGCCCTGAATCCGATAGGCCTGTTGACCCTCTTTGTCCAAACCTGTAGAATTCGATAAAATGAAAAAACAGGATTCAAGCAAGGGCGATTCTTGGGTGCTCCCCGCGTCCGATGTCGGACTCGCCCTTTCAGACCCCTTCGGTTTGTGGCAGGACTATCACGGGGATCCAAGGCTCAAAGACCCTGAAGATGAGTATGCCCTCTTTCTAAAAGAGCAGGGACTGCGGATTGAGAAAGATCTATTGAGGAAACGGCATGAACAATTCACCGATCTGACGGACCGTGCCTTCGGCTCGGCCGTGATTCAGACGGGGCAATTGCTGAAATACGGTCATGTCGTCATCTACGGTGGGGCCATCGAGTCCGTTGTGTTGGGCCTCCGCGCCCGTCCGGATGTCATCCAGGTCGAAAAAGGGCGGTCCGTCGTTGAGGAATATAAACTGGCCGGGACACCGGATGAGACACATGAAATCCAGGCGCTGGTATACGCCTATCTCCTGAAGAAGGGCTACGGGATTGAGAATGAAAGCCGGGTGATATCCCGATTGAACGAGGAGTTCGTGATTCCGTATGATGAGCCCCGGGTGGAGGAGGCCATTCGGCGCGCCCGGGAGATCCTTGCCAGTGAAAAAGCGCCCTACCCAGTTTACAATCGCATATCCCGCTGGAGACGACTTCAGAACAAGACGGCGCGCGATCTTCACGACGTCACGTTGGCCTGGAACGTCGGGGCCGTTCATGCCGAGAAGTTTCACCGAATGGGCATCCATACGCTCGGGGATCTCGCCCAACTGGATCCCAACACATTGAAAACGATCAAGGGACTGGGTCCGAAGAAGATTCCGCAAATCCTGAACTCGGCCAAAGCCCAACTTACAAGACGGGCGATTCGAGTCGGGCCCTACCCGACGGTGAAAGATCCTCCGGAACGTGAACTGTTTTTAGATCTTGAGGGAACGGGGGAACTGTTTCAAGATGATCCGGCGTGGAACTGCATCTATTTGATCGGGCTTATCGCACGGTCCGGCGACCGGGAGGAGCCGTACGTGGCTTATCTGGCCAAGAAACCGGGCGACGAAGCCACGATTCTCATGGAATTTTATGAATCCCTTCGGAAAGAATCCCGGCGCTATCGTCTCTACCACTGGGACCATTATGAAAAAACTCAGCTCAGAAAGGCCAGCGAACGACACGGTCTCCTGGATGACTACAACGCGCTGGTTCTACCCTGTCTGGAAGATCTTTGCAAGGCGGCTCAGGTGTCCTATATCCTGCCGACGCCCGGATACAGCATCAAGGTCGTTGCGCCGTACTTTGGGTTTCATTGGTCCCAAGACGCCACAGAAGTGGACGCCATGAAGAGCGCGATGATCTGGTACAAGCAGGCGACCGAGGGCGGGACCGGTCATGCCCTGGAAAAGGTTCTGCGTTACAATGAGGACGATTGTAAAGCGATGATGGTCGTCAAGGACGGGTTCGAAAAAATGGAGCGAACACCGTAGGGGCTCACGTCGCACCCATTATCAGCGGGGGCCCGTGTGGCAATACATGAAGCCGGTCCTCCGATGCCCCCACGCCCCGGGCTCGGATGGACCAAACCCGATCCTCCCTTAGCGCCCCCTCTCGCACGCGGTGCTCGCGGGGCAAAGAAAATCCCGCGTGGATTTACCGGTAATTTGTGAACTGCAACGGCAAACCGAAATCCTGCCCTTTAAGAAAAGCGATTACGGCCTGGAGCTCGTCTTTGTCCTTACTCAGCACCCGGACTTGATCTCCCTGAATCTGGGTCTGGGCCTTGAACTTCGCATCCCGGATCGCCTTAGTGATTTCTTTGGCCTGCTCCGAAGATACCCCCTGCTGCAACGAGGCTTTCTGTCGGACCGTCCCGCCCAAGGCTTCCTCCACGGCGCCGTAACTTAACGCCTTAAGGGAAACACCGCGCTTCACCAGTTTGGACTGAAGAATATCCAGAACGCTCTTTAATTTGAATTCGTCATCCGACACCACAATCAGATCGTTGCCCTCCAGCGTAATGCGGCTCTGGCTTCCTTTGAAGTCGAACCGCTGGGCCAGTTCTTTGGAGGCCTGGTCCACCGCGTTCTTGACCTCCTGCAGATCGGTTTTGGAAACGATATCGAATGAACTGAGATTGGCCATGACAGTCTCCTTTATCAATTGTGGGGGCTCACGTCGCCGGCCCCCTCATTGGGTGCCCGTCCGGCGATCCATAAGGCGGGTCCTTCGATGCCCCCTACACCCCGCGCTCGGACAGGCGGAGACGGGTCCCCGCTGTCTCCGCCCTGCTTATGGAGCCTTCCTCTCTTGCTTGCCGGGCTCGCTGGATATCGACGAAGAACGCGCGAGAATCTCCATGACCAGTTCCGCCAACTTCTGCGGACTAAAGGGTTTGCTCATATAGTCCATCGCGCCAAGGGAGATCCCCTTTTCATGATTCGCCTGTTCCCCTCGGGCCGTCAACATGACAATCGGGATCCGGGCGGTCATCGGGTTTGCCTTCAGCTTTTCGCAGGCCTCGAACCCGTTCATTTTGGGCATCATCACGTCCAACAGGATCATATCCGGTCTTTGGGTCCGGGCCATCTCGATGGCTTCGAGGCCGTTGCTGGCCTCAAGAACCGCGAGGCCGCACCGACCGAGTTTGATCTTGATCAATTCGCGTACAAATTTTTCATCATCCACCACCAGGACTTTCTTCCCGGCGACCTCGGCGCCTTCGGGGGTCGTCATCGAATCCCTCCGGAGGGTTCGGCCGTCGCCGACGGGTGGGTATATTTCACGACGCAATTCCCGCCACGCGATCGGGCCTCGTCCAGGGCTTGATTGGCACGGACCATCAGTTGCTCCGGCGTCTCTCCGTCTTCAAAGAAGGTGGCCAGACCGATGCTGATGGTGAAATGTCGGGCCGGGGTCGGGCCGGCGTCGGGCGCTTTGCTCGACGCAAACAGATGCTGTTCGATGATTCCGCGTATCTTCTCTCCCACCAGCACGGCCGAAGGCTTTGTGGTTTCGGTCAGGATAATGGCGAAGGTGCTTCCGCCGCATCGGCAAAGGGGGTTTCCCGCCCGCATGTTTTTCCGCAACAGATTGGCAGTCTCCTGAATCACCCGGTTGCCCGCCTCAACTCCGTGGTCCTCATTGAAGGACTGGAATCGATCCAGGTTAACCAAAAGCAATGAAAAAGTCAGCTGGATTCGAAGCGCCCGGCTTGACTCATCGGCGAGACGGTTCTGCAGGTAGCGTTCGTTGTAAAGACCGGTCAGGCCGTCCACCATGCGGGCCTTGTCGGGATACAACTTCTCGAACTTCCGTATCTCGGTCAACAACGCCTCTCGTAACGATTTACCCTTCTGGATCACCCCTCGGATCTTGGCATTCAGCCGGGCCCGATCTTCCTCGGTCAGGGAGCGGGCCGTGAAGATGATCACCGGAATATTTTTAGCCGTCGGGTGGAGTTTGAGTCGTTCCAGCGCTTCAAACCCGCTGATATCCGGCAACAGGAGGTCCAGGAGGATCAAGTCCGGCTGGATCTCGATCGCCAAATCAATCCCTTCCATGGCCTGCCGGGCCCGGAGCACTCCGTAGCCCTCGGATTCAAGGATGGCGGACATCATTTCAAGGATCTTGGGATCGTCATCGATCACCAGGATATTCACCGGTTTGCGTTTGATTGTGCTGGACAGGTCAAACTTCTTCAGGCTTTCCAGAATCGCCTTGCGGTCGATGGGTTTGGTAAAATAATCGGCGGCTCCCAGGCTGAAACCCAGCTCCCGGTTTTCGATGATCGAAACGATGATGACGGGGATGTCTTTTGTCTCAGGAAGCTGTTTCAATTTTTGGAGGATGCTCCAGCCGTCCTCGCGCGGCAGCATGATGTCCAGGGTAATCGCAAACGGCTTGAGCAGCACCGCCTTCTCCACGGCCTCCTCTCCGTCAGTGGCATGGTCGACATGGTACCCTTCCTGATTGAAGCACAATGTCAGGAGCCGCTCAACGGTGGGGTCGTCTTCGACCACCAGAATGCGTGGCAGCGTGGAAGAGCCGGCCGGGTTGATCTCGGCCGGCCTCCAAGCCGGCAATCGATCGGGTATCGGCAAAGCCGAAGGCTTGGAATCCTCGGTCGCCGGAGCGGGAGGGATTTCCCGGGGAATGGCCGGCGACGCCATGGACGCCCCTTGCATCGGGAGCGTGATGGTGAAGGTGCTGCCGCGCCCGTACTCGCTTTCCACATCGATGCGTCCGCCGATCACCTCCAGAAACTGCTTGGAGATGGACAAACCTAACCCTGTTCCGGGATAGTCTCGGGAGTAAGAGCCGTCCAGCTGTTGGAAGGCTTCAAAAATTTTCACCTTGTCTTCCGGCCGGATGCCGATCCCGGTGTCCGAAACCGCGATCGCCACGGCCGGCCGGTCGTGCAGCGTCGTAAGCCTTGACCGAACGCGGATCTCGCCACCGGTCGGGGTGAATTTGATCGCGTTGCTTAACAAGTTGAGCAGAATCTGTTTGATTTTTCCCTCATCCGTATAAAGCGAGGCCGCCTCCGGATCCACCCGGGTTTCCAGGCTCACCCCTTTCTTGGCCACCAGGGGGGCGGTGGTCCGTTTGATCCCGTCGATCAAGGAAGCCAGATCGAACGGATGAAAATGGATCTCCATCTTTCCGGATCGTAATTTGGACAGATTGAGCAGATTATTGATGATTTCCAGAAGATGCTGCCCGCTCTCCTGGATGTTCCGGACGTAATCGTCCTGGTCCGGGGTCAGATCTCCCGGGATACGATCCAGCAGGAGTTCCGAAAAACCGAGGATCGAAGTCAGCGGCAATCGGAGCTCATGACTGACGTTGGACAGGAACTCGGACTTCAACCGGTCGATTTCCCGGAGCCGCTCGACCGTCGTGCGCTCGCGCGCGTATAGCGTGGCATTGTCGATGGCGGTGCCCATCTGGTTGCCGATGGAGGACAGCAGTTGGAGATCGGAGGGGATAAACCGCCGCGGGGTCGTGCTGGCAATCGTGAGGGTGGCGACCGTCTGATTTTTGCTGTTCACCGGAATGCAGAGGATCGAACGGCAGCCCCCTTGAACGAGCGGACTGTCCGTATAATCCTGAAGGTCGGCTTCTTCGATCACAACCGCATTCCCGAGCCGGGCCGCTTTCCGAGAAATCGGATCTCCGGGCTCCACCTTGGCGGCGGATCGGACCTGTTCATGGGTGAGTCCCCGATGGGCGATCAGGATCGTCCGGCCTTGCGCGGCGTCCCAGGTGTGGATGATCCCGGTTTCGACATACATCACGTCGAGAATTTTTTCCAATGTCGAGTCCAAGATTTCCTGAAGGTCGAGAGACCGGTTGACGGTCAGGGCGATGGTATTGAGCGCCGACAACTCCTTCGTCCGGTCCGCCACGCGCTGTTCAAGGGTGGTATGGGACTCCTCAAGATGGACGGCCATCCGGTTGAATTCTTCCGCGAGTTGCTCGATTTCGTCGTTCGTCTCGATTTTCAAGCGGTGCCGGAGATTGCCTTTGCCGATCAGTTCGGCGCCGACATGCAGGATGTGCACCGGCTGGAACAGCCGCTTGGACACCGCCAGGGCCAGCAGAACCATCAGACCGATGAGAAGCACGCTCCAAACCGCGACATGGATCAAAAGGGAATGGATGGGCGCGTACAATTCGTTGGGATCCTGACGGGTAAAACTGAACCAGGGCGCCGAACCGGAGCGGGTCAAAATCTGATTTGAACGGTCCAACGGGGCGGTCCCGACGATCGAATTGGTTCCGCCGTGCGCGTCGTTACGGACCAAGGTCCAGTGGGGTTGCTCTGTCTCCGTGATGACCTTCAAAAGTTGGGGATCGGTGACATGCATGCCGGTCGGCAGTATCGGGCAGATCAGGACGCGGCCGTTGCCGTCGATCAGCATGGCATGGCCCGTTTTGCCGAAACGAACCTCTTCGATTCGTGTCTTGAAAAGCTCCTTGATATCGCTGACCAAGATCAAGGCGCCGACAACGCCGTCGGTGGGAGGATCAAGGACAGGGACGCCCATGGTGATCAAAAACCGGTCGGTTTTGGGGTCAGGATTAAGATTTCCGATGTAGGGCTGACCGTTTCCATCCGAGAGGATCTTGTTCCATTCCGTTGTTTCCGACGACAGAAAGGGGGCCCGATCGTTGATGCTGGCCACAAGAGCCCCACGTCGGTCGGTGACGTATAATGCGACACGAGAGGCCTGTCCCTCCTGAAGCGTCAAGGCCTTGGCCAGATAGGCCGATGCCGGGTTGGACAGGATGCGCTCTGAAATTTCCCGGGCGCGGGGGATTTCTTCCCAGTCCTGCCTCGACCGGTTTAACCGTTGCTGAACGGCGGGTTCCGTCAATCCCCGATAGGCCTGATTGGCCCGCGAAACCGCGTTGACGATGTCCGCCCCGGCGGCGGCGTTCGTCAATTCATTGATTTTTCGATCGATCAACAGGTCGGTTTTATTGGCGGCCTCGCGCGCCAGCCCCGCAAAGTTTTCACCCAGGGATTTGCGAAGTTCCACCGTTCCTTTGAGATAGGTTAAGGTCAAGCCCAGGATCACGGGCAGGATTCCGACCAGGACGGTGGCCCCGATCAGCTTTTTGCGTAATCCCGTCTTCCGTTCCGTCCCGCTCATACCCGATACTCCGTCCGATCGCCGGCCCCTGGTAGCGTCCGGGGCAGAGGTCAGGGCCTCCGGAGAGGCGATTCGACCACCACGACGTCCGCAGGCGGCGTGAAAACAAAAAACCGGTCCTTCAGTCCGGTATCGTTTCGGATCCGTGTAAACTGAAACCGCGATTGATTTCCGTTGGCTTCAAATAACGTGAGCCGTGTGATGAAATAGGTCACCGGGTCCACATTCATCAGTAGCTTTGTCAGGCCCGTGTTGGGGTCTTTGGGGATCAGGGTCAGCGCGGGCGGGCCCTGGGGAGGCGGCCGGGTCGGATCGCTCCACTGCACGGTGAAGTCCCGGTCCAGGCGGCCGACACCGCTTAGGAGATGGAGGGGCAATTGGGAATCGGAGATTTCGGCAAAAGGGCTCACGATCACCTGTTTTTGCTCCGGGGTGTAGATCCAGATCTTTTCCTCATTGACGAGGATTTGGTGCCGATTCGGCTCCAGATAATCCCAGCGCAGTTTACCCGGTTTCTTGATGTACACCGTTCCGCGCGAGTTGATCGGTGAATCAAATCCCTCGATCTGAGTGACCTGCTGAAATTCGGCTCTCCAATCGGTGGTTTGTTCGTACGCGGTTTGGATATTCTGGATCAGCCCGGCCAAGAAAGTGTCGCCGACGGGGAGAGGCGCGGCCAAAGCGCGACCGCAGAGTTCAAAAAGTCCGGCCAGCCCCACGAGAAGCATCCCGCGGGATTTTGAATGAAAGAGACTCATCCGAATCATCCGACCGGCTCATCCCGTCGGCTGAGGACTTCCCGAGGCTTGCCACCCACGGCCGGCCCCACGATCCCGTCCTCCTCCATCATCTCGATCATTCGGGCCGCCCGGGGATACCCGACGCGGAGCCGTCGCTGAATCAGGGAGGCCGAAGCCGCGCCGGAGGTGACGACCAGCTCGACCGCTTTTTCATAAAGCTCGTCCCGCTCGTTTGCGTCCGTATCCCCGCCCTCGCTTCCTCCGGCATGGGCCGAGGGTGAGAGGTCGATGTACTGGGGTTTGCCTTGGGATTTGACGTGATCCACAGTCGCGCGGATCTCGTTCTCGGAGACATAGGCCCCGTGAATGCGCGTAATCCGGCCCGTTCCCGGGGCCAAAAAAAGCATGTCGCCTTTTCCCAGCAGCTGCTCCGCGCCGTTGGCGTCCAGAATCGTTCTGGAGTCGGTCTTGGAAGAGACCTGGAAGGAAATCCGGGCGGGAAAATTGGCCTTGATCAGGCCGGTCAAAACATCCACGGAGGGGCGTTGGGTGGCCAGGATCAGATGGATGCCGGCCGCGCGGGCCATCTGGGCCAGGCGCGTTATGGCGTCCTCGATCTCCCGGGACGCGACCAGCATCAGGTCGGCCAGTTCATCCACGATGACGACCAGGTAGGGGAGCGGGGTGTTGGGCGGGGGCGATGGAGCATCGGGGCCTTCTTCGGATCCGATCTCGGTGGTTTTCGTCGCGGGCCCCGCCGGACCGAGGGCCCCCTGATCCCGGAGCTTCTGGTTGTAGCTCTCGATGTTTCGAGCGCCGGCTTCGGCCAAGAGGCGGTAGCGCTGCTGCATCTCGGCCACCAACCGTTGAAATACCTTTGGTGTATCCTTGGCCCGGACGAGAACCGGCGTTTGAAGGTGCGGGATTCCATCGTAGGCCGACAGCTCGAGGAGCTTGGGATCGATCATGATGAACTTGACTTCTTCGGGCGTGGCCGAGTACAGGAGGCTCAAGATCATCGTGTTGAGGGCGACACTTTTACCGGAACCGGTCGCGCCGGCCACCAGGAGATGGGGCATGCCGGCCAGGTCCGCCACGATCGGCGTACCAAAGATGTCCTTGCCTAGGGCGAGGGTGAGTTTGGATTTCGTCGCGGTAAAGGGCTCGGCGGTCAGGATTTCCTTAAGGTAGACATCCTCACGACTGGTGTTGGGAATCTCGATCCCCACCACGGATTTACCGGGCAAGGGGGCCACAATCCGCACGCTCATGGCCCGCATCGCCAGGGCCAGGTCATCCGAGAGGTTGACGATGCGGTTTACCTTGACCCCGGGTGCGGGCTCAAATTCATACATCGTGACGACCGGTCCCGGATGGACTTGCGTCACGCGCCCTTCAATCCCGTAGTCCATCAGTTTCTTTTCCAGGATCTGGGAATTGGCCAGCAGCTCTTCCTTTGAAATCTTGCCGGCCGAAGCGGGCGGATCCTGAAGAAGGGTGAGCGGGGGCAATTCATAATCGCCCGATTCTTTCATGAAGGGCAAATCCGCTTGCTTGGGTGGCGTCTTCGGCGCTTTGGGAGGCGAGGGGGCGTCCACGATTTTAGGTTTTTGGGGCGGCCACTTCTGCCGGATCTTGGTCTCGGTTTTCCATCGGCGGGATTGTTCATGGTAAATGGTCAGTGCGGTCCGTGCCGATTCGAGGGATTGCCTGGATCTCGAGACGATCTTTTTGACGGCGACCCCGGTCCGGTCCATCAGGGTCAGGAGAGAGAGCGAGGTGGTCATGATCAGCGACAAAAGAACCGCGGCCGTCACCAGGATATACGCGCCGAGCGGGGCAAAGTATCCCGATAGCCAATCCGCCGTCAGTTTTCCGACCAAGCCGCCCGCGTGGCCGGCCAGGATCGGCCCGCCCGCCAGCGAGGGCAGGCCGGTCCATAAGAGGTGCAACAGCGCCGTCGACGATGTCAAAAGCAAGACGAAACCGGCGATCCTCCAGCGATGGAACGCGATTGGTCGAGACAGGAGCTTTCGCCAGCCGATCAGGCAGCCGCCAATGGCGAGTAGATAGGCGCTCCCCCCGATGAGCTGAAAAAGCTCGTCGGAAAGGTAGGCGCCCGCTTTGCCGGCGAGGTTGTGGACGAAGGGATTGGAGGAAACGGAGTTTAAAGAAGGGTCGAGCGGATCATACGAAATCAGGCTGACCAACAACAGTAGGCCGAGGGCCAGAAAGAGGACCCCCAGAATCTCGTGACGACGGTTTTCCGATCGGGATGCCTGAGCCATTTCACTACAGAACGTATCATAGTTGAGAGGGAATTTCAAACAGTTTATGGACGACGCGGGGTCGGTCTTCGACGGAAGGAGCCCGGTCCGCTTTTATTTTTCTTCCGGAAACGGACGGATGATCCCCGCCGCCATGAGATGGCGGGCGGCGTCGCGCGCTTGCAGGATTCGGCCGGCGGCGGCTTCGAGCAGCTCCCCCGGCGTTCTCGTCAATCGGGCCACACCCTCCTCCTGCGCCTTGAGGGCCGTCGCCACGGCCACGCGCGGAACCGCATTCCACTCTTCCATCCGGGGGAGAATATTCTCCTCGTGAATTCCCCTTTCCTCCGCGAACCGGGCCAGCTCGTGTGCGGCCGCCAGGGCCATCCCTTCCGTGATCGTGCGTGCTCGGACGTCCAAGACCCCCCGGAAGACGGCCGGGAAAACCAGGGAGTTATTGACCTGATTGGGAAAGTCGCTCCTTCCGGTGGCGACGATTTTTGCCCCGGCCTCTTTGGCTTCCCACGGCCAGATTTCCGGGATCGGGTTGGCGCAGGCGAAGACGACGGCTTCGCGGGCCATCGTCCGGATCCATTCGGGGCGCACGACTCCCGGGGCGGAAAAGGCGATCAGGACGTCCGCGCCGCGCATCGCCTCGAAGACGCCGCCCCGGGTGCCCGCCCCGTTCGTTTCCCGGCAGACCCGCCACTTGTCGGAAAAAGTTTCTTGCTTGGCCTCGATGTCTCGACGGCCCTTGTGAAGGACGCTCTGGCTGTCGCAGGCCGTGATATTTCCCGGATCGACGCCGCTGGCCGCGAGCAGCCGATAGACCGACACGTTGGCCGCCCCCATACCGATCATCGCGATCCGAACCTTCCGAATCTCCTTGCCCACGACCTTGAGCGCGTTGAGCAATCCGGCCAGGAGCACCGTGCCGGAGCCCTGCTGATCGTCGTGCCAGACCGGAATGGTCAGCTTTTCCCGAAGCACGTCCAGGATCCGGAAGCATTTCGGCTGGGCGATGTCTTCAAGATTGACGCCGCCGAAGGAGGGCTCCAGCAGTTTCACCGCGCGCACGATCTCGTCCGGATCCTTGGTCCCCAGGCAGATCGGCACGGCGTCGATCCCGCCGAGATACTTAAAGAGCAGGGCCTTGCCTTCCATGACCGGCATGCCGGCCTCCGGACCGATGTCCCCCAGTCCGAGCACCCGCGTCCCGTCCGAGACGACGGCGATGCAATTGGCCCGGTTGGTCAGATCGTAAGCAAGCGGCGGGTCTGCTTGAATCGCCCGGCAGGGGGCGGCAACGCCCGGTGTGTACCAGATTGCGAAATCCTCCGGATTTCGAATCGGGCATTTCGGAAGGATTTGCACCTTCCCCTTGTAAAAGGCATGAAGCCGCAGCGCCTCCCGCGACGGCTGCTCGGCCTTGGCGAGCCACTCTTCTCTGGTTGGCATGCGCAGCCCCCTTTTACCCTGTGTGTGGCAACGGTTCCCGGGATGGACGAAATTGGATCGGCCTGGGAATCACAATGGCGCCCTCGTCGATGTTTCCAAGCACCTCGGCCCGACCGGTCAAATAGAATCGCCCCACGAGGGCTCCGGTCACGGCGTCGAGTTCGTCGCCGTTCATGCTTTTGGCCAGTCCTTTGAGTCCCAGCGTTTCCAGTCCCTTTCGCAGTTTCGGGAGTCCCCCTTGTTTCCGTACGATCGTCCAGACATCCTGGGCCGCGCCGGGATAAATCTCGATGACCGCGTAGCCTTGTTGCAGAAGCCCCTCCTTCAATCGGATGCCGCGCCGGGTGAGGGCCCGCATGGGCCCGAGGGTGATCGGAAAGAAACGGATGCCGCGCTTGAGGAGTTCACGGTCGCAGGGCCGGAAGTGTTTTCCGTTGCGATCCTCAAGGGATGTTCGGCCGGGCGGTAGGTTCAGCGGAGCGTCGATCGCAACGAGGTCCGGCCGGGCGGTTTCGATAAAGCCGAGAATCTCGCTATCGGAGTGCACCGTCGCAAAGGACGCCACGGTCATCCCATGGAGCAAGCATATCCCGGTGTTTCGCCTGGAACGGCCGGCGAGGTCCACCCCCACGACTCGCGTTGTTTTTCTTTTTTTCCCTTGAGATCGAAACCGTTCCACGCCGCTTTCCGCATCCATCTCGATCCGGGTTAGTCGAGAAACTCGATTTTTGTAACAAAGGATCGCACAACGAAGATCTTTTCATTATTGCTCTGCTGTTCGGCTGGAAAAAGAAAGAATCCGGGACGATCGGCGGAATAACCCTGGGTAAATCCATAGAGTTTCTCCTTGTCCTTGAACTGGACGACGACCTTCTTTCCGTAAGGAGACTTTTCACCGCTTGCAAACCCCTTGAGTTTCTGACGGTCCTTCTGCCCCCAGAAATCCTTCACAAAAAAGATCGCTTTGAGCTGGGAAACTGAAATCTCGATCGGTACTGCGCTAACGGGCTGATCCAACAGGTTTAGATGGAAGATATTTTTGTTCGGAAAAATATCGTGAGAGTTGCCTTTGATGATTTGGCCGTCCTGAAAATGGACCACGATTCTTTGATTCATGCGCGTTTCGCCGCTGAAGGGATCCAATGACTGGTGTATTTTTACAAGATCAACTCCGGAGAGTCAATATAATTCGTCCCGCGAGGCTCGGTAGGGCGAGCGAAGGAATCCGGGCCGGTATGAGCGCCTAGCCGCCTTCATGAGCCTTGTCTCTGCCGCGGTCTAATTCAAGCAGGCGATCGGCGAGGCGGGCGAACGCCTCGATCGAGAGCGTCTCGGCCCGGCGCTGGGGATTTTCGGTCGTGATCGCGGCGGCCGAAAGCGCATTTTCAACGGCCTCGGGCGGGAAGCCGGCGTCTTTGAGCGCGTTTCGAAGGGACTTTCGACGATGGGCAAAGCCGGCCCGGACGACCCGAAAGAAAAACGCTTCGTCCTTGACCGCCACGCTCGGCGACCGACGCACCTCGAGACTCAAAACGGCCGAGTCCACACGAGGCTTGGGCCGAAAGCATCCGCGGGGAACGATGAATTCCAGGCGGGGTTGGGAATAATACTGAACCCCGATGGACAACGGGCTGTATTCCCTGCGTCCCTCCCGGGCGACAATCCGGCGGGCCACTTCCAGTTGAACCATGAGGATCATGCGGCTGACATGCGTCCGCAGTTCGAGAAGGCGGAACAACAGCGGCGTGGAAATGGAATACGGAAGGTTGGCCACGACGGCGAACGGGGAAGGCAGATCTTCGAAAGGATAGGTCAATGCATCGGCCTGGATGATCCGGACTTGCGGGGAGCCCCCAAACTGTTTTAATAGATTTCCATGCAGCCGACGATCCAGTTCAATCGCGTAAACCGTTGATCCCGGCTCGCTCAGGGCGCGTGTCAGCGCCCCATGCCCGGGTCCAATTTCGACCACCGTCTCGTCGGGTCGAATGTCCGCGAGCGAGAGAATCTTCCGGACGATATTTTGATCGTGGAGAAAATGCTGGCCGAGCGCTTTGCGCTTTGATCGCATCATGGCGAAGTTTACGGCGGCTTCTGTTCGGGCGGCCGTCCACCCAGCGCCGAGGGGGTGTTCTTCGAAAAGGCGACCGCGAGGCGGATGGCCTCGATCAGGCTGCCCGGATCGGCGATGCCTTTGCCGGCGATGTCGTAGGCCGTTCCGTGATCCGGGGAGGTCCGGACGAACGGAAGGCCCACGGTGACATTCACGGCCCGTCCGAAGCCAAGCAGCTTGATTGGGATCAGCGCCTGGTCGTGATACATCGCGACCAAAATATCGTATTTTCCATCGAAAGCCTGGCGGATCAAGCTGTCGGCCGGAAAGGGGCCGCTGACCGGGATTCCCTGTCGTCGGGCCTGCTCGACAACCGGCCGGATGATCTCCGCTTCCTCATGGCCGAAAAGTCCCCCTTCTCCGGCATGCGGGTTCAGCGCGGCTACGGCCATGCGGGGCCGGCGCAAACCGAAGTACCTCCGGGCGGCCTCGTGGGCCAGCCGGATGGCCGTTCGCACGCATTCCCGCGTCAATCGGTCGGGAAGATTGCGCAGGGCCACATGCGTGGTGGCCAGCAGGATCCGGAGGCCGGGATCTTTTTTGAATCGCGGTGGAGAAACCATCAGCATGCCGACCTCTTTGGCCCCGCACAGCTCCGCCAACAACTCCGTGTGGCCGGGAAAAGGATACCCCGCCGCCTGAAGCCCCTCCTTGCTGATCGGGGCCGTGACGATCCCCGCCACTCGTCGGGCCAGGGCCAATTGAACCGCTTGACGTATCGCCTCGACGGCCGCCTGTCCGCCCGCCGCGGTGGGTCGCCCGGCGGCGAAAGCCGAGAGATCCATCTTGTTCAGGTCGATCACCGAGAGGACTTTTCTTGGAAGGGGGATCGATTCGAGATCGAGAAGCGTTCGGATTTTGCAGGATGATTTTAGGCGTCTCGCGACCCGCTCGAGAACCCCCCGATCTCCAACGACCACCGGCCGGGCGATGCGCTCGATCCGGTTTACGAGGGGCTTCGAGAGGGTCTTGACGATAATCTCCGGACCGATGCCGGCTGGGTCGCCCATCGTGATGGCGATGACAGGCTTCATCACCCCACCGAACTTGCATCGATTTGAAGGAGCCCCCGCTTAAGGAAGCGAGGATCGGGCTTCGCCCGTCCGAGCGCGGGGCGCGGGGGCATCGGAGCACCCGTTTTTGTGTTTAGGCGCACGGGCCCCCGCTTAAGAATGAATCGCGTGTTCGGCATCGGGCTCGACGTGGATGACGACGTCCACCACCTCCGTCATCTCTTTTTTAATCCGGTCCTCGATCTCGTGCACAAGGACGTGGGCCCGCTGGGCGGTCATGTCGGGTTGGACCTGGATGTGACAGTCCACGAAGACATGGTTCTCCAGACCCCGGGTGCGGATGCTGTGACAGGATTTCACTCCCGGAAGCTGCATCGCGATCTCCCGCACCTGGCGGGGATCGACGCAAGAGGCATCGCTTAATACCCGGGAGCTCTCGAACAGGATTTGAAAACCCGTTCTTCCGATAAATCCCGCGATCACGAGGGCCATGATCGGGTCCAGCAGGGGAAGCCCCATCGGCACGGCGGCGAGGCCGATTAAAACGGAAAGGGAGGAATAGACGTCGCTTAAAGTGTGCATCGAGTCGGCGTGAAGAATCTCGCTCTTCAACTCAGCGGATTTTCTTTGCTCATACCGCGTCACCAGCAGGTTGACCCCGATGGTGGTCAGCATTACCGCGAAGCTGATCCACGTCACGTGCGGGACGCTCGGATGGGTTAAGCGGTCGTAACCGCCCTCCAGGATCCTGAAGCAGGCCAGAAACAGAAAGACCGAGATCGCGAAGGCCGCGAAGGTCTCGAATTTTCGATGGCCGTAGGGATGCGCCTCGTCGGGCGGGTGCGCCGCGGCCCACATGCCGATCAGCCCGATCACATTCGAGGCTCCGTCGAACATCGAGTGGAGGCCGTCGGCCCACATGCTGAGGGTCCCGGTCCATTGGCCGTAGATCAGTTTGATTGCGGCGACCAGAATGTTCAAAACCAGGATGGACCACAGGACGTTTTGAATTTCGCGATCTCGGGAAGCTTGCATCGAACCCTTTGCGCATCCTATAGAATGTTAAAGACGGCCATTACTTGAAACGTCCCTTTCGATGAGCGGGCAAGAACGCGCGAACCGTCTCCGGGTGGAACGCCATGCCCGAGCCCTCATGCAGTATATCGACCGCGACATCCTCCGGGCGGTCGTTTCGGTGGTACCGATCCGAGGCGGTGGCGTCCCGGCCGATTCCAGCGGTTCAACATTTTCCACAATCTGCGGCCCAGGGATGGCGTTTCGAAGCGGACAGATTACCCAAACACATACAGGATGTACGTAATGTAAAAGACCACGCAACCGATCAGGTGAATGGGACGCCAGCGGTTCCAAAGTTGGATGATACCGTATAGCACAAAGGCGGACAGGATCGCAAGTCCGGCGCTGGCCAGACCGTGGCGGTCCAACTGCCAGGATGTCCCGGTGAGTCCTACCGATACGGGAAAGGTGCTTTGAAAAACCATCGCCCCGGTGATGTTGGCCACCGCCAGCGTGTCTTTTCGCCGCGCGATCCAGATCAGGCTGTTGAAGCACTCGGGAAGCTCTGTCGCGATCGGGGTAATGATCAGCGACAGGATGAGGGGAGAAACCCCGATGATCTGGGCTAAGCGTTGCATGCCTTCGACAAAGAAGTACGCGCCGCTGATGACGAGGCCGAACCCCAGCGCCACCTGGGCCAGGATCAAGACCGTCGGGGGGTGCTCCCGGATTCGGATCAGGCCTCGGGAAAGGATCAAGGGCTCCAGGTCTTCCCCGGTGCTCCCCTCTTTGGCGAGCAGCCGTCTCAGGTAAACAAGGTACAGTACGACCAGGGTCGCCGCCCCGGCGGAGTGAATCCATCGGCCCGATGCCCCGAGGGGAAGGAGCGCCATCAGCACGGCGAGTCCATAAGCGGTCAGAAAAAACTCCAGGTCGATCCGGACCAAGGAAACGTTGAGGGGGATTGCGGTCGTCCGTTTTCCCATGGAGGAGAAAAGGAGGACGCCGAGTCCCAAGAGAGGGAGGGCCAGGCAGGCGAGCATAAAGGGGGCGCCGAGAATCGCTCCGATGCCGATCGCTTCGCGCGATTTGCCGTCGCCGAAGAAAATCGCCATGACGGGGACCATGGTTTCCGGCATGGCCGTGCCCACACCGGCTAAAACGCTTCCCACCACCCCTTCCGAGAGGCGAAGGCGTTTTCCAACCCATTCCACGCCGTTCGTAAACAGATACGCTCCACCCAGGATGACCAGCAGGCCCAGAAACAATTGGGCGATCACGAGGAGGCTCCGGCCGAACCGGGTAGAGGATTGCGGGAAGTGGGGTTCAGCGTTTCTTCCAATTCATCCATGATCTGCCGGAGCGGCAGACCGGTTTCCTGGGCGATCCGTTTGCAGTCTTGGTATTCCGGGAGTCGTTTTTGTTGGCCGCCGGAACGTGTGACGACCTTGACCTGAACGGGTCCGAAACGGGTCTCGACCTTCTGGGAACCGCGGGGTAGTTTGCGACGCTGGACATCGATCTGCCGGATCCCCAATGTGGTTGTTTCCTGGAACACGATCTCCGATAGGGTTGTGGCTTGGTGCTGTTCCGCCAGGACGCTCAATAGAATGCCGGGACGTCCCTTTTTCATCGTGATGGCCGTCAGGTAAACATCGAGCGCACCGGCCGTAAAAAGTCGTTCCATCAGGTGTTCGTATACTTGGGGATTCAGATCGTCGATGTTGGTTTCCAGAAGAATCATCCGCTCGGCGTGGGTGACTTGGCGGGATTCGCCCACCAGCATCCGAAGCATGTTCGGCCAGTTAGTGAATTCGCGGCTGCCCGCGCCGTAGCCGACTTTCTGGAGACGCATTTCGGGAAAAGGCCCTCCGGCCGTTACCAGCGTCGTGATTATCGCGGCCCCGGTCGGGGTGGTCAACTCATGCGGAGGCCCGCTGGAATAGACCGTGAATCCGCGGACCAATTCCGCCGTGGTGGGGGCCGGGACTTGAACTTTTTGGCCATGCACGTCGACCAGTCCGCTGCCCAGATTCAACGACGAGGCCATGACCTCGTCGATCCCCATCAGGCTCAAGCCGAGGACGCAGCCGACGATGTCGATCAGCAGATCGATGGCCTGGTTGGCTTGAAAGCGCAGGCCCTTGGCCGAACCGTGGGCCTTAATCTCGGCCTTGATCCACCGTTCCAAAATCGCCTCGACCGTTTTTTTGGTAGAATCATCGAGCCGGCTGTGCCGGATGACATTCTCCAGCTCGCGAATTTCATAGGATTTTTGCTTCTGGGGTTGGACATTCACGTCCACTTTGGTTCCGATAAAAGGTCCCCGCTGGGCCGAACGGGTTTTAAGTTCGAAGCCTTTAATGGGAAGGGGGTTCAGCCGCTCCTTGAGACGGGAAAGCTCCAGTCCCGCATCCACCATCGCGCCCAGAATCATATCGCCGCTAACCCCTGAGAAACAGTCGAAATAGGCAATCTTCATATGACCTCGCCTGGCTATGTATGCCCGCGGCCACGGCTCCTAGCGGAGCGCCCGGCCGACCTTCATCATTCGGTGGGCCACAACCGCCGCTCCGAATCCGTTGTCGATGTTCACCACCGCCACCCCGGCGGCGCAGGTGTTGAGCATGGTCAAGAGCGCGGCCACGCCCCCGAAGCTGGCCCCGTATCCGACGCTGGTCGGCACGGCCACGATCGGTTTATCCATCCAGCCGCCGATCACGCTGGGCAATGCCCCGTCCATTCCGGCCACGACGATCAGGACGCCGGCCGCCTCGATGCGGGAACGGTGATTCAAAAGACGGTGGAGCCCGGCCACGCCCACGTCGTAGATCGTGTCGGCGCGGTGGCCGAGAAACTCGGCGGTGACCTTCGCTTCTTCGGCCACGGGGATATCCGCCGTTCCGGCCGTGAGGATCAGTATCCCTCCGGTTGCGGCCGGGCGGCGTGACCGGATTGATCGGCTTCGTTTTTGGATGGTAATCGTGCGGGCCGCATCATGGTAAACCGCTCTCGAATCGATCCGCTTGACGGCTTGAAATAATTGCGGAGTCGCCCGGGTGGCCAGGACCGGACTATCGATCGCGACCATTCGTCGAATGATCGCCAGGACCTGCTCCGGGCGCTTGCCCTCGCAGAAGATCACCTCGGGATGTCCTTGTCGGAGCGTGCGGTGGTGATCGATGGCCGCAAACCCCAGCGCTTCATAGGGCAGGTGCCGAAGCCGCTTGATGGCCGCATCCACCGAAAGAGTTCCCTTCTTTACTTGGACCAGCATTTTCCGTGTGTCTTCCGAATTCATGGATTATTTTTCTTCGACGATGGGATACGCGATACTGGTGACATGGTGATTGATCCGGACCAGGTTGGTTAAGACGTCGAGATGGATCGCGCTGGTCTCGATCGATTCCGCGAGGCCTGCACGCAAGCGCTGGATATGTGCGGCCCGAAGCTCGCGTTCAAGATGTTTAATTTCGTCCTTGGTCTGGATCACCCGCTGGGCCAGTTCCGGGTCGTGGCTTGCAAAAGCCGAGATCACCCGTTCCAGGTTTTGGCCCACCCGGGTGTGAAGTTCGACGATTTCCTTCAGTCCTTGATCGGAGAAACGCAGACCCTTGTAGATTTTCTTCTTGGCCAGTTCCATTAAATTGCGATCGATGATGTCTCCGATCGTTTCCAGATCGCTGGTCAGGGTCAAAAGGTCCACTTCGCGCGCCGATTGGTCCTCCGTCAGCGATTTCGCGGACACCTTGGTGATGTAGAGTTTAATCTCCCGGTTTAACGCGTCCACCCAGTCGTCTTTCCGTTCGATCTGTTCCAGGGCCTCCTGATTATCCTCGGTGAAGACCAGAATCGTATCTCGATACATGTCCCGGACGATATCCGACATCCGAAGGGCTTCCCGCGTGGCCTGACCCAGAGCCAGGGCCGGGGTATCCACAACATGCGGGTCCAGGTATTTCGGCCGTGAACTTTCTTCCAACGAAGGTCTTTCGGGAACCAGCCAGGCTACGAGCCGGGCGAACGGAACGGTGAACGGCAGAAAAAGGAGGGCGATTCCGAGATTGAACAAGGTATGGGCGTTCGCAATCTGACGCACGATGTCATCGGAGGACTGGGCAATGAAGCTCTCGAACGGCTGTAGAAACGGGAAAATCAGGACGACGCCCAGCAGTTTGAATAGGATATGCGCCAGGGCGACGCGTCGGGCCTCCGCGGTGGTGCCCAGGCTGGCCACCCAGGCGGTGGCGCAGGTCCCCACATTGGCTCCCAGGATGAGGGGGATGGCCGAGGCCAGCGGCATCAGTCCCTGAGTGGCAAAAGCGATCGCAATACCGATGGTGGCGGCGCTGCTGGAGAGCAATGCGGTTATCGCGGCCGAGATCAAAATCCCCCATACCGGAACCGTCGCGACGCCGGACAGCACTTGACGCATCAAATCATTATCCCTGAGCGGGGCCATGCCCTCCGACAGGAGCTTCAAGGCAAAGAAGATCAGACCGAAACCGAAAAGGACCGTGCCAACCAATTTGATTCGATGTTGTTTGCTGAAAAAGTAAAGGGCAAAGCCGATCGCGAGAACGCCCAGGGCGTAATCGCTGATCTGGAAGGCGATCAATTGGACGGTGAAGGTGGTGCCGATGTCGGCGCCCAGGATCAATGAAACCGTCTGAGAGAGCGTCATCAGTCCGGCGCTGGTAAAGCCGACCAGCATCACTGTGGTCGCGCTGCTGCTTTGGATCACGGCCGTAATGAAGGCGCCCGTCGCCAGTCCGAGAAACCGGTTCTGGGTGAAGGTGGCCAGGATCGATCGGAGGCGGGCCCCGGCCAGTCCTTGCAATCCGTCACCCGCCCATTGAAGGCCATGGAGCAAAATGGCGACCCCGCCCAGCAGGCTGAACAGCATCAGGGTGGTCAAACGCGAGCTCCTTTCCTATTAATATAGTATATAGGAACCCCGGGAATGAGAACGCAAGCCCATGGAGCCCGGATTAACGGATTTCATCGCCCACGGCGCTTTCCATCAAATCCGTTACGGCCCAATGTGGATTTTTGCCCTCGAACAGGACGGAGTAAATTTGTTGGACGATGGGCATCCGGACACCGTGCTTTTGAGCCAGGTCATGAGCGGCCCGCGTGGTTTGGAGGCCTTCGGCGACCATCTTCATGTCTTTTAGAATATCGGGGAGTTTCATTCCCCGACCGATTTGATATCCCACGGTTCGGTTCCGGCTCAGGGCTCCCGTCGACGTCAGGATCAAATCCCCCAGTCCGGACAGGCCGGAAAACGTCTTCGGGTCGGCACCCAGAGCCTGTCCTAGCCGAATGATCTCGGCCAGCCCTCTTGAAATAAGCGCGGCCCGGGTATTGTAGCCGAAGCCCAGGCCGTCGGCGCCGCCGGCGGCCAATGCGATCACATTCTTGAGAGCCCCGCCGAGTTGCACGCCGAGGATGTCCGTCGTCGTGAAGGCCTTAAAGTAGGGCGTGGTAAAGAAAGGTTGCAACCGAACGGCCAAGTCGTGGTTCTTGGCCGCAAGCGAGACGGCGGTCGGCTGGCGCAGACAGACCTCCTTGGCAAAACTGGGACCGGAAAGGGCGGCGATGTTGGAAGGAGAAGTCGGAAGCACCTCCTCCATGATCTGGGACGTTAACAAAAGCGTGTCGTTCTCGATGCCCTTTGTTCCGCTGATGACGGGTGTCTCTTCGGGAAGAACCGGTCCAAGCTTCACCAGAACCGAACGGGCCAGATGGGAAGGGACCGCAAAAAGCACCACCCGTGCACCCTTGACCGCCTCCTCCAGGGATGAAGTCGCTACAATCCGCTGCGAGAGCGCCACCCCGGGAAGAAATAAGAGATTCTCGTGCTGTTCATTAATATTTGCAACGAGTTCCTTTTCATAAACCCAGATCGTTACCTCGTACCCTCGATCGGCCATGAGAAAGGCCAGGCCCGTGCCCCAGCTTCCGCCGCCGATCACGGCAATCTTTGTGGACATGTGGACGGCCTTTAAATGAAGTTTGTTCGCGTCAGAATTTTTTTTAATTATAACGTGTTATGAAAAAGACTGTCAAGCCGATGACCCGCGGATCGGCTTGATGGCCTCCATGATCTGTGGTATAGTGAGACCGGATTAGGGAGCATTATGGGGGAAAGCCTCGCTTATAACCTCTCGACGGCTTTGGTTCTGGGTCTGATCATCGGGAGTTTTTTAAATGTCTGTATTCATCGCCTACCACGAAATGAATCACTGATTACCCCCTCTTCACGCTGTCCTTCCTGCCAGCATCCGGTTCGCTGGTGGGACAACATCCCCGTCGTCAGTTTTTTGATTCTGGGAGGCCGATGCCGGGACTGTGGTCGATCGATTTCTTGGCGATATCCGGTCATCGAGTTTGTGAACGGGATCGCCTACGTTCTGCTGGTTTGGCGATTCGGCATCGGAGGGCCGGCGTTTGTTTACGGGGTCCTGTTTTCGGCGCTGTTGGTGATCACGTTTATTGATCTCGATCACCAGATCATTCCGGATCGGATCACTCTGCCCGGGATGGTCGTGGGTTTGGTCGCCTCCGCGGTTATCCTCCCCATCGGGATTTGGGATGCCGTGATCGGTTTGCTGTTGGGCGGCGCGCTGTTTTATGGGGTCGCCGTGGCCAGCGGGGGAGGAATGGGAGGCGGAGACATCAAACTCATTGCGATGATCGGGGCCTTTCTCGGTTGGAAGGAGGCGTTATTGACCATTTTCATCGGCGCCTTGGCGGGTTCCGCGATCGGACTGTTCCTCATGGCCTTCAAAGGAAAGTCCAGAAAATATCCCGTTCCTTTCGGTCCATTTTTAAGTTTGGGTGCCGTGATCTCTCTTTTTGCCGGCCAGGCGATCTGGAACTGGTACCAACATCTGGGCGCGTTTTAATGCGACCGGAGGGATGGCCGCGGTTTTTTCGGTTCTCAGATGAACGTCTGAAGGGTCGGGGGTGCGGGTGTTAACTCAACTCGTTCGATTGTCCGCGGTGTTGCTGCTTCTGTTTGCCGGGCTGTGGGGGATTCACGCCGCCGTTCTGCTTCAGACCGCAAATCGGTATCGGATGGAAGAGGCCACCCGCTACCTCATCGCGGTCACCCAGACCCTGGCAACCGAAATCCGGAACGCCGAGCGGACCGCACGGACCGATTCCGCTTTTCTCCAAAAACTGGCCAAACGGTATGGGGCCTACCGTCTCTCGATCATGGATCGTGAGGGACGATTATTGCTGGACACCTCCGGTCCGGACCGCATCGGATCCTCGAGCCCTTTCCAGGGAATAACCCCTCGCCAATTTGAGGAGATCTTGGGGGGTGAAAATTTTTTGAGAATTCCGGTTTCGGATTCGTCCGGAACACCGATCCTGTCGTATTTCATTCCGCTTCAAGATCCGGACCCGAGCCGTGTCGGCGTGCTCCGAGTGGATTTGGGACTGCGGCCGTTGGACGCCGGGGGCGCGGCGGCGACGACCACCTTGCTTCTGAAAGTGGGCGGTGTGACCATCATCGGTGTGATGGTTTTTTACTCGATCCGGATCGTGATTCGGAATCGTCGGTCCGGCGCCGAAGCTTCGGGCCCATCGGGGGAAACGGCCTCGATGATCGGGACATTTCACGGATTGGTTCGTCAACTCAAGGAGAAAGAACAGGAGTTAAACCATTTGAGAACTCGGGCCGAGGAGCGGGCGGAGGAGATTGAAGGTTACAATGAGAACATCCTTCAAAGCGTGGCCAGCGGTGTCATCACGTTTAATCCCGAGCGTGTCATCACCACCTTCAACCATGCGGCCGAGCGGATTTTAGGGCAGTCGGGTTCGGCGGCGGTGGGTAAAACCTGTGAGGAGGTGTTCGGTGTACAGAGCAGCGTCGTTCATCTGCTGGATCAAGCGCTGGACCATCAGGCCACGATCACGCGTCAGGAACTCGAATTGACCCGTCCAAATTCCGGCGGCTCGAGTCCGCAACGGATCTGGGTCGGAATCAGCACGTCGTTGCTGCGGGATCGTCAAAATGAAGTGATCGGTACCACCTTTGTCTTCACGGATCTCACCGAGATCAAGAGTTTGCAAGAGCAGGTGGAACTCAAGCGGCGCCTGTCCGTTTTGGGGGAAATGTCCGCCGGAATCGCGCACGAGTTCCGGAATTATATGGGGAGCGTGATGGGGTTCACGAAATTGCTTTCGAAGAAACTTCCATCATCCGAGGCCGGTCCCGATGCCGGGCAGGAGATGGTCGCTTCCATCATGCGGGAGTTGACCGCGATGAATCAGCTGATCGAACAGTTGTTGAGTTTCGGCCGACACGACGAACTGCACCTTGAGCCTGTGGCGCTCGAGCCGCTGATCCGTCGGCTTCTGGACCACCTGTTTGTCCAGACCAAGACGATCAAACCCTCCCTGGAAATCGCGATCCCGAACGATCTTCCGGAGGTGCGGATGGACGAGGTATTGATGCGTCAGGCCATCGGAAATCTTCTCCAGAACGCCATGGACGCCATGCCGCAAGGCGGGACATTGGAGATTCGGGCCATGATGCTCGACCATCATTCTGATTTCCGTTTGGGATACCGGCGCCATCGAAAGGAACTGTCGCTTGATATCCGAGATACCGGGATCGGCATTCCCAAGGATAAACTCGAAAGGATCTTCCTCCCTTTTTTCACCACCAAAGTGAAGGGGACCGGGATGGGGCTGGCCCTGGTCCACAAGATTGTCCTGTCGCATGGGGGCCGGATTGAAGTCAACAGTGAAGAGGGCCGCGGAACAACCTTTCGCATTCTCCTCCCGCTGATGGAGGTGGGGTGATGGCGGTCATTTTGGTGGTCGAAGACAAGGAAAGCATGGCCCAGATGCTGAGCCAAGCGCTGCAGGCCGAGGGGCATCAGGTGATCGTGGGGCGCGATGGACGGGAGGGTCTCGAAAAATTCAAGGAGTCCAAGGTGGATCTGGTCGTGTCCGATCTCAAGCTTCCGCACAAGTCTGGGCTGGAAGTGCTGGAAGTGGTCAAGGAACATAATCCATTGATTCCGGTAATCCTGATGACGGCCTACGGGACGATTGAGACGGCCGTCAAGGCTGTGAAAGAAGGAGCGTACGATTTCATCACAAAACCTTTCGATCCGGACCATCTGATTCATTTGATCAATAAGGCGTTGGAGAAGCAACGACTTGTCACGGAGAATCTCATTCTGCGTGAAGAGTTCTCCAAGCATCTAAAATTGCCCAAGATCATCGGCAAGAGCCCGAAAATGCTGGAGGTGGTCGGCAAGGTTCAAAAGGTGGCCGCCAGTCACACGACGGTGCTGCTGCTCGGGGAGTCCGGAACCGGTAAAGAGTTGTTCGCACGGGCCGTTCATTATTTAAGCCCCCGAAAGGAGGGGCCCTTTGTGGCGATCAACTGCGCCGCCATCCCGCGCGACTTGTTGGAAAGCGAACTGTTCGGACATGAGCGGGGCGCTTTTACCGGTGCCGTGGTCCGAAAGATGGGGAAGTTTGAATTGGCGAATCAGGGAACCATCTTTCTGGACGAGATCGGAGACATGGACCTCGCCCTCCAGGCGAAACTGCTTCGGGTTCTGGAGGGCGAGGAATTTATGCGGGTGGGCGGTACGGTCAAGATCAAGGTGGATGTCCGGGTGATTGCAGCGACCAACAAAGATCTCCAGGCCGCGATCAGCCAGAAGCTGTTCCGTGAAGATCTCTATTACCGTTTGGCCGTTTTTCCCGTCACGATTCCTCCCCTGAGAGCGCGCGCGGAAGACATTCCGGCTTTGGTGGAGCATTTCGTGGGTTTCTATTGCCAGGAGCTGAAGAAGGAACCCAAGGAAGTGGCTCCGGCTTCGATGGAATTATTAATCAAGCATCCATGGACGGGCAATGTCCGTGAACTCCAGAACTGCATCGAACGGGCCGTGATTTTAAGCGATGGCCGAGTCCTCCTGCCGGAACATTTGGGGCTCCGCGTCAAGGCGACGGATGAAACCGGCTTGGCGGATCTTCAGACGGAGGGATCGCTTCAGGAAGTCAGCCACGCCGCCACCCAATTTGCCGAGTCAAGGATGATCCGGAAGGTTTTAAAAGAAACCGGCGGGAATAAGTCCCGCGCGGCCGAGATTTTGAAGGTCAGTTATAAAACCCTTCTGACCAAGATCAAGGATTACGGGATCGAGGGTTAGCGTTTTTGAGAGTCGGCATCGCGGGAAAAAAGGATGTCCGTTTAAATCTGGAGCCCAGATAAAAGCGGGGTACCCATGAAGGTCGTCTTCGCGGTATTGGCGGATGGCGCGAACATCACTCGGGATGGCAAACTCAACATCCTGGGGGTCTTTGATTCCATCCAGGCTCAGCAGTTCCCGATTACCCATCCCCAGATGCAGCTGGTGATGCGGTTTGAGGCCGATCGGGCCGAAGGGGGCCGGACAAAGAAAGTCGAGGTGCAGCTCATGGATGAAGACGGCCAAAAATTGCTCGTCCTGGGCGGTGACTTTACTCTCGGACCAGGCCGGCCGGGAGTGACGATCGGATCCAACCATATTCTGACGATCAACATGATGAAGTTTGAACATCCCGGCGATTATGAATTCAAGATTTTGATCAATGACGAGCTCAAAGCGGAAATTCCGTTGAAACTGCTTCAGCCCACTCCCCCGCGAAATGAAGTCTCTGGATAGTCCGGTAGCCTGGCCTCGGGCCGATTAAATTTCTTGAAAAAACGAAATCCTTGAAGTATAGTAAGGCCGCGTTACAGGGAAATTCCGCAGCAGTCCCTTACCAGTCTCAAACATATCAACCCGGAGAATTTCTCCCGTTCGAGAATCTCTCCGGAAGGAGGCGATATGCAGACACAGACGGCCTGGGCCACCGGTTTTCTGACACAACTTCTCCTCACTCATCTCCAGATCTATTATCCATCACAAATGAACAAGGTGAATCCGCGAGCCTTATTTTCAGGGGTGGAGGGGTACGACGCCCTTAAAGATCCTCAGGATCTTCTCATGGACCATCATGCCTGGCTTCCCGAGGAAGTGCTGCGGGAGGTGCTCCGCACGGCCGAACGCCTGTCGGGTCGAAAGGAAATCGCCCGCGAAGCCGCGATCGACTATTTTATTCGATCCGCGCGACAGGGCGAGAGACATATCCCATCGATCTTTGAGATCATTGCCCGGACCTTCGATGATGTCCGAACGGTCGCTCTCTACTCCGGCCTCTGGGCCGGTGCCTACACGACGTTCCTTCGCCTGCAGGCGGTCGCCAGGAATCCCGCCGACCCCGAGATGATTGTGCTCTCGCAATGGGATCCGGGATTCCATCCGCTTCTGGCCACCCACTTCATGCTGAAGGGGAATTACGAGGGATTCGTCCGCCTGTATGATTTCGTCGAGGAAGCCCATCTGGACGAGGAGTTCCTGCAGTATCGGGTCGGGGATATCGTCCGGGAGTTTGAAGGCTATGACCTTGAAGAATCCGGCTCGCAGCTCAAGATCGTGAAGAATGACCGCGGGGGGACCGTTGCCGTTTTTCAAGCCGTGCAACTCGCCGATGAGGAAATCCCCCTGGCCCCGCCCTCCTTCGATATTTTGGGAACGGGCACCGATCATTCCGCGGGCCCGCAGGAGGCACTCCTCGGAGGGATGATCATCAAACCCGAAACGAGATCGGGCGGAGCGACCCTTCTGCGGACCCTGATCCCGCGGGCGGCCGACCCGACGGAACGTATCGATCCCGCCTGTAAGGCCTATCGAGTCACTCAGGGCGGGACCTTGAGGTCGGGTTCTCTGGAATATGTCTTTCGAGAGGGTTCTTTCTACGAGGCTCCCTACTCCCGATACCGATTTTACTGGCGGGAACATAGTCGACCGGTTCATTCCGCGGCGGGACTTGAAAAACGGGTCCAGAAAATGACCTGTCTCCTGTTTGCGTATCTTCAGGAACTGAAGGCGACCCAGCAGCGGCTACTGGCCTATGCGGCCGAAAACAAGACATTGACGACCGAAAATGTGTATCTGCGCCGAGAAGTCCAGGAAGTCAACGACGGATGGACGTCATCCAAGCCGATGGGTGAAAGTCCCGGCATGAAGGCCGTCTTGGGTCTGGTGCGGCAGGTCGGGCCCACCGACTCCACCGTACTGATTACGGGGGAGACCGGGACGGGAAAGGAACTGATCGCGAGGTTGATCCATCGCTCCGGAAACCGTAGTGACCGACGATTTGTGGCGGTCAATTGCGCCGCCGTGCCGATCGAATTGTTGGAAAGCGAGCTGTTCGGTCACGAGCGAGGGGCCTTTACGGGGGCCTTGTCCCGCAAAATCGGGAAGTTTGAATGGGCGGATGGGGGCACGCTTTTTCTGGACGAGATCGGAGAGATTCCGACGACCGTCCAGGTAAAATTCCTGAGGGTTTTACAAGAGCGGGAGCTAGTGCGAGTCGGTGGCAACGACCCGATCAAGCTGGATGTTCGGATTATTGGGGCAACGAACCAGGATCTCAAGGCGCTCATCGAAAAAGGATTGTTTAGGAAAGACCTCTACTACCGTCTCCATGTCATCCCGATCCATCTGCCCCCGTTAAGAGAACGCCTGGAAGATCTCCAAGCTCTCGCCGAATATTTCCTGATCCAATTCAGCCGTCGACTTCGGAAAAACGTGCAAACCCTTTCGCCGGAAGCCTTGCATCGAATGGTGACCTACTCCTGGCCCGGTAATATCCGTGAACTGGAAAATGTCCTTGAACGGGCCGTGACCTTGATACCGGCCTCACAAACCATGCTAATTCCGGAGTTCCTCCCGCCCGAGATCCGTGACGGGATTCACTCCCCCCTGATGGCCGTGCGGGTCCATGATCCGCGGGAGAATAAAATGGACGGCAGGAATGTTAAGGACGTGATCGACCGAATCGAGTGGCAGACCCTTGTCGAGGCCATGAAGATCGAAGGCTCGATGGATTCCTTCCTTAGAAAGATCGAGTGGGCCATGGCCCAACGGGCGATCCTGGAATACGGCAGTAAAACCGAGGCCGCTCGAGTATTGAAACGCACCTACCGATGGATTCGGAAACTGGAAAAAGAAATGGAAGATAAACCATCGGCCTGAATCCGCATTCAGGCACCCTGAACGGCCGTGCTGGATGAATGACAGACACGGAGACGAACTCCGGGCCTCTCCGGGTTCTTAAATCGCCGCCGATTGATCT
>Ga0335085_10002122_pt1 | contig 38339 bp, 46 predicted proteins | sample Lox_Sample_45_FD_206712 | JGI IMG/M metagenome (GOLD analysis project Ga0335085, IMG submission 206712) | Soil microbial communities from Loxahatchee National Wildlife Refuge, Florida, United States - Lox_Sample_4.5 | ecosystem: Environmental > Terrestrial > Soil > Wetlands | place: USA...
GCATCCGTCGTCGCCGACCCACCACCGCCGACAACGTCAGCACCGGCGAGCGGCACACCGCCCTGCGTCACGACCCCCGACAACGTCACCACCGGCGTCGCAGCGACAGGACCAACTGGAAGCGCCGTGGCAATCGCCACACCAACCGCGACGACGAAGAACGTTCGTACCGCGCTCGGCCGCCCGAACCACGAGAGACTCATCACGGCCCTCCGTCCACTCGTCGCGTCGGAGCCGCAGAGACCCGAGTCGTGTCCACGCGTCGCGCCGCCCCTACCTGCCGAGCACGGCCTGCCGGCCGAACCCGACGCCTGCTCTATGCAGACTTCTACCCGTGGGAACGAATTGCAAGCGGGTCTGGCCCACGTGCGGTTGACCCCGGTGATGTGCGTCGGATTGCCTGACGGTTCGAAAGCGCACTGCCGGGTCTTTCGGGCGAGTAATCGCCAACTGGCGTTTGACAGGGCGAACGTTGCGCTTTCGGCAGCGACGCCCTTGGCGAGACCCCTTTCTCGAACCTTCGGCTACCTGACGAATCGACGGCGTCAGCAGCCTCAAAAGGACCGTATCAACACGCTGAACGGCCGCGGGTTCGACTCCGATGAGCTCCTCTTCTTCTCCCTATCGTGAAACAACTCGCCGACCGCTTCACCCTTGCGATCGCTACACAAATCGTCCAGGTGCACGGCGCACCGACGCGCTTCAAACCGCCCGACACGACCCGGGTTCGCTTGCAAGTCTTCGAGCTCGTTGACACCGCGCTCCGCCAGTACCTCCCGCCCACCAACTGTCAGGTTCCTCGTCGGCTGCTGTCACACGACGCGAACATTGAGACCGGACCGGCGTCCCACCTCGACGGCCGAGCACACACGAGGTAGTAACGTCAGCTTTCCGCCCCTGAGAGGACACCAAATGCCCCGCTACCGCGTGACCCTGACACGCACAAGCGTCGAGATCTTCGTCGCCGACAATCCGTACCAGGCTGCGATCATCGCTAGCCGAGGAGAGGCAGGCGTCGAGGTCGAGAACGTGAGTGTCGCGGTCGGTCGTCCGCCAGCCGCGGTCTCACGAAAAAGTGCGTCGACGGCCCCGAAGAAAGCAGCCAAGAAGCGTCGGCCCCTGTCGTCTGAAGCGCGAGCAAAGCTTGCCCAGAACCTCGTCAAGGCACGCGCCGCGCGGGCCGCCAAGGCTCGAGCGGCGAAGAAGACAAGCACGAAGCGCGCATCGAAGAAAACCCCGAAGAAGCAGGTCAAGAAGCGCTGACGCGTCCACGGCGAACTCCCGTTCGACGTTCGGAGTCTTGACCCACCGAGGTCGTGCCATCTCGTATGTGCCTGTGCGGCGGTTTATGAGCAGCTCTAACCCTGTTGGGCGTGATGCGGGCTGATGTGCTCCTGACCACGTTCCGGGTAGTGGCTCAGTTTGGGATCGAGGCTGGAGGCGGCTCGTCGTAGGCTTGGGCCATGTTCGATCGGTGGCCGCCGATGCTGGCTGGCTTCGCTCATCTTGGCCTCGTCGTCGGTGTCGGGATCGTCGCGACGTACCTGCTCCACTGGTGGTGGTGATGGCTAAGCAGAAGAAGATGCCGACGGACTTGAACCAGCGGGCCAAGGCCATTGTGGACTTCGCGACCTCGGACGAACCGGAAGCCGATCCCCATGAGGGGAAGGACCCGGCCGCCGTCGCTCTCGGCCGTAAGGGTGGTCAGAAGGGCGGGAAGGCCAGGGCCGAGAAGATGTCGCCTGACGAACGGTCCGAAGCGGCACGTCGCGCGGTCAACGCTCGGTGGTCACGCGACACGTAGGTGATTCCAGTTCGTCAGTTGGGCCAGGTGCGAACCATTGAACCCAAGGCTCTTGGCCACCTCGTCCGTCCCGCCATTGACGTCGAACAAGCGCGCGAGCAACTGACCTCGGACCGATTGGAACATTCCGGGCTCGTTCTTCTGCCATTTCGACATCTGAATTTGCAGAGCGCGATAACGCTTGTCATCGATGTAGCCCAGTTCGTGGGCGCGATAGACGAGCGCTGAGATAGCGACTCCCCACGAACTCTTCATGTTGCCGAAGTCTCGGAGATTCGGTCGTGATGGCATCGCCGCATCGAAGTCCGCTCGCGGGAACAGAAGCGCTCCTGCGAAGCGGTTCGCTTCATTTTCTGCCGTTTCGCTCTTGCGGGCGTGAAACAGCAGATGCCCCACTTCGTGGGCGAGCGTGAATCGATAGCGGTCGCCAGGGACGGTTGGAGCAACACCGATCACGGGAACGTCACCTACCCACGCCGATAGGCCATCGATTCCTGCGAGGCCGACGATCGGGATGATGCAAACGCCGGCGCGTTCGATCGCGGCCGTGAGGTTGCGAATCGGGCCGTGCTCTTCGTGCCGAAGCATGCACCGAACGTCGATCGCCATCTCCTCGACGTCGGCAAGCGATTGAGGCGCAGAAAATCGCTCCAGCATCATGTCAGGAGCGCGATACGTCTTTTCATGCAGCTCGCCGAAGACTTCTCCTGCGAGCCGAAGCAGTTCCGTTGCCCGGTTCTTCGCCGCGACCTTCGTCGACGCGCGCTGGCGATGCAGCGGCTCAGACATGTCGGGTAGCGCCAATCGTTCCGGCGCATAGCCAATCCGAGTGAGATCGCCCGAGAAATCCCTTCGCCCGCTCTCGATTGCCGAGACCATCTGCGGCGATATGTCGAGCAGCTCTCCCAACTGCTCTTGGTTGATGCCCTCGATCGCGCGGTAGGCACGAAGGCGGTTCATATCGACTCGCCCTCGCCTTCATCCTCATCGGCGATCTCGCCGACGTCGCCGAACGGATCAACGTCGTCCTGATCGAACGCGTCGGTCTCCGCGAAGAGCCACGTGCCGATGAACGTCGGCGTTCCAGAAGTCACGAGACGACTCTTACCAACAGGATGCCGGGTACCGGCTATCGAGAGATCGAGGCCCTCCTTGTGGAACTGGTGGATGACCATGACGACGTGACTGTCGAGGAATGCGCTGGCATCGAACAGGGACTCTTGCTTGTAGCGCTCGATCGTCACCGTGCTTCGGCTCCGTAAGAGGTAGCAAGTGCCGGAGCCGATATCGGTGATCTCGATGCGTCCCGACTCTGCGAACGCGGCGCCGAGTTTCAGGGAGTCGTGATCGAGTATGCGGCTCTGGACGACTGCGCGGAGATGGCCGCCTTTCGCTGCTTGGGTTGGCGGATGCCCGTACTCGTCGATGAACCAGCGGCTGTAGTTGGCGGTGTCGCCGTACGCTCGGATGAGGATGTCGGCGATGGGGGCCAGTTGCTCGAATGACATGCGTGTGATACTACATCTAGCGTGGAGATTCTACAAGCACTGTTGCAATACGTGAACGGTCACGTATAATGTTCAGTATGGTCAATCGGTTGAGCACCGAGCAGCGAGCCCAAATCCTCGGAGGCCTGGTCGAGGGCATGAGCATGCGGGCCATCAACCGCGCTACTGGAGTCGCCCGCAACACGATCGACAAGCTCCTCGTCGATCTCGGTGCCGCTTGCGCTGATTACCAGGACGGCGCACTCCAAAACCTCGACATCAACCGCGTCGAGGCCGACGAGATTTGGGCCTTCTGCTACGCCAAGCAGAAGAACGTCCCCACCGAGTTCACGGGCACCCGCGGCTATGGCGACGTATGGACCTGGGTCGCTATCGACGCCGAAACGAAGCTCGTCCCGTCGTGGCTCGTCGGTGAACGCACCACCGAGGACTGCATCATGTTCCTACTCGACCTTCGGAATCGGATGCCCGAAGGTCAGAGGTTCCAACTCTCCACCGATGGCTACCGCTGCTACCGGACCGCGGTGGACGCGCTGTGGGCAGCAGACGAGATCGACTACGCGATCTGCGTGAAGGACTACGACAGCAACGAAGGTCCGGGCACGCACCGCTACAGCCCTGCTACGTGCAAGTCGGTCGAGAAGAAGGTCGTTCACGGCGATCCCGACCCCGCGCTGATCTCGACCTCCTACGTCGAGCGCCAGAACCTCACGATGAGGATGGGCATGCGCCGCTATACCCGACTTACCAACGCATTCTCGAATAAAATCGAGAACCACGCACACGCGGTCAGCTTGCACTTCATGCACTACAACTTCGCTCGGCCGCACAAGACGCTCGGCAAGAACGTCACGCCCGCCATGGCCGCAGGCATCGAGCGCGCACCCTGGTCACTCACTCAAATCGCCGATTTGCTCGACTGATTATTGAGCATCCCCGCCAGTGTCCGACGGGCGCGCGATTAATTGAGTGGCTCTCAAACTCGGGGAGTCAGCTTCAGTTAGCAGGCCCGGAACCGGCTCGCTTTTTTGTGCAACCGGGAACCGGTTCCGGACCCACGTTCAAAGGACACAGAACAGTGAAAGTTGCTCCGTATCACACGAAGAACGACGAGACTCCTGCGAAGTACCACACCTGGAACGATTGCCCGGCTGGTGAGCGAATCATCAAAGACGGGAACAAGGTGTCGGGCATGAACGGGACGCTCTGCGACTTCTGCAAGACCAAGGATCTGACCGGGCACTTCTAGTCCAGTCGCTTCCAAAAAGTCACATGCCACTCGGGTCCGGTTGGCATGCCCTCGGTCATGGTCCACATTCGGCCGATCCGATGGATCGGAAAGCCGTAGTCCATGAGTGTTCCGAGGGCATGCCAACCGCCCGCGCGGGTGGCCTGAAATTTGATCGTCGGCTCCGGGTAGGAATGCCCTTCTCCCCCCTCACACGACTCGATCGTCACGAAACCTGCGTCCCGGAGCACTCGCACCGCCCGCACAATCCCGCGATCTACAGGCATCGACGGATCGATCGACGCCGCGTAGTCCCGCATCTCGGAGTCGGACCAATCATGCGGGGAATACCCCGCTTCAAACTGAGCCACTACCACGTTCCGCAGGGGTTATCGGCACCCTCGCTACGAGGACGAGTGTCCTCGTGTGAGCCCGTAGGTGCGAGTCGTGCTCCCAGTTTGCCGGCGGCCAATCGAGCGGGGACTGCCGCAGGGAGCATCTCCGCTCGGACATCACGGGACAACGGTCCGGAACGTCGCGAGTGTCGGCGAAGAGTCCCGGTACTCGGTTCGCGGTGAAGTTAGCCGGCCCGTGTCAGGCGCGTGTTGGGGATGTGGAGTGGTGCGGGGTGTCCGAGGTGGAAGCCTTGTCCCCAGGGGATGCCGAGGTCTCGGAGCGTTTCGAGTTCGGTGGCCGTTTCGATGCCTTCGGCGGTGACGATCGCGTTGCTTTCTTTCGCGAATTGGATGAGCGACGCGGCGAGTGCGCGTTTGATGGGGTCGTGGTCGATGTCGCGGGTGAGTCCGATGTCGAGTTTGATGATGTCGGGTGCGAGTTTGAGGATGTGGTGCAGGCTGGCGTAGCCGGCGCCGGCGTCGTCGATCGCGACGCGGATGCCATCGCGGCGGAATCTGGTGCGGACCATGTTGAGGTCGTCGTAACTGTCGACGGGTTGATGTTCGGTGATTTCGACCACGATGCGTCCTTGTCCGTGTTTGCGGAGCAGGTCGTGGAGTCGACGGTCAAGTACGACGGTGGGTGAGGCGTTGACTGCCATGAACTGTTTGGGTGTGAGGCAGTCGAGGTGGGCCAGCGCGGCTTTGATCGCGGCGAGTTCGAGCTCGGTCCCGAGGCCGAGCATGGTCGCTTCCGCGAACCATCGGTCCGGAGTCGTCTGCGAGTCGAAGCGGGCGAGCGCCTCGTACCCGATCACGCGACTGCTCGCGAGTTCCACGACCGGTTGGAACACCATCGTGGGTCGACGTTCGATGACCTCGCGGATCGCGTCGATCCGGGTCCGTCGGTTTTCCGCTTGGCGTTCCTCGAACCGCATCCGTTGCCGTAGTTCGGCCGCGAGGACCGCGTTGTTGTTCTTCAGACCTTCGTGCGACACGCGGATCGCGAGAAGATTCCGGACGCGCAGAAGAAGCTCATCGACCTCGACCGGCTTGGTCAAGTAGTCGTTGGCGCCCGCGGTCAGGGCGCGTTTGAGCATGTCGCGGCTGGCATCGGCGGTAAGGACGAGCACGGGCACGAATTCCGAACGGGTGGCCAATGCGTGGAAGGTATGCAGCAGCGAAATTCCGTCGACGCGCGGCATGTGCAGATCCAGGAGGATCAGATCTGGAAGCCAGGTTCGACGGACTTCGAGCACGGACTCGGCGTCGGTGACGCCCTTGACGTTTTGGTAGCCGGCGCTGTGCAGGATCCGCGTGATGAGCCGTACGTTGGCGTCGTCGTCGTCAACGAGCAGGATTCGGCTCTGCCCGAGTGTCGAGTTCATCGCGGTCCCTCCGCGCCATCGTCACGGCAGCCAAGCAGCTGACCTGGTCAGATGGTCGGCAGGAAGGCGCCGGTGCTGTAGATCGAGGCGACGCTGTGGCCACCGTCACTCGTGGCCCCCTGGATTGCGGACTCCCCGCAACGCTACGGGTCCGCACGCGCTGCGTGGTCAAGGGCGGGTCGTGCCACCACGGCGGGTGGAACCGGCGACGGGCGACGACATGAGGTTGGGATCTCGGGTCCAGCCCGTTCCCGATCCGTCCGAGACACTCACCAGCGGTCGCAGCACGCGGCGCGCTTGCGACATCGACCAGCACAGGACACCGACGACGTGAGTGACCGAAATTCCGCACGGTCTGCGCGAGTGGTTGCGTCGACGGGTCTCGTCGCGCTCGTCGCGTTCGCCGCGCTTGGCGCACTCGCGTATTCCGCGGTGGCCGTGTCGACCGACGCGGTACGTTCCGAAGCCAAACGGGAGGTCGGAGCCTCGGCGCAGGCCAGCGCGGTCGCCGTCAGCGACGAACTCGGCGGGCTTGCCGATGTGGTGGAGTCCTACGCGCGGCGGCCTCGCCTCGTCGCGGAAATCGGCAACGGCGACCCCGTGTCAATCAATCATGCCGGCTTGCATGTCGATCTCGACGAATTGCAGCATGCCCGCTCGAACATCGACCTCGCGTTCGTCGCCGACAATGCGGGCCGACTGCTCGACATTCTGCCGGCGACGCCATCGATCGTCGGGAAGAGCTTCGCGTACCGTGACTGGTATCAGGGTGTGACAAGAACGAACGCGCCGTATATCTCGGCGGCGTATCGGACCGCGGCGACCGGCCACGCGCTCGTCGTCGCGGCAGCCGCACCGATCTTCGCTTCCGATTCGACGCAACGGGTCGGCATCCTGGTCGTCGGCTACGACCTCGACACCATCCAAAGCTACGTCGATCACTTCTCAAGCGCCCAGGGCGTCGCAATAACCGTTACCGACCAGACCGGGACCGAGATCGCGACACCAGGTCACGCGCCGACGACCCTGATCTCACTGCGCAGCGACGCCCAGGTCTCGGCCGCTCTAACGGGTCGCACGCTCATCACGAACCGGTCAGCCAATACGGGAGCCGCGATCTCCGCGTCGGTCCCGATACCCGACCTCGGCTGGGCGCTGATCGCGCAAGTACCGATGCGGACGGTGCTCGCCCAAACCAACACCCTACGCCGCACCGTGACGATCATCGGCGCGTTTCTCGCCGCGATCGTGGCCCTCGGTGTGCTCGTCCTGTTTCGCTCCGCACGCCGCCAAGCGAGGGCCGACCGCGAGCTGCGCAGAAACGAGACCGCCCTGCGCGCAAGTGAACAGGGCCTCTCCATCGCCCGTGACACCGCAGAACGCGCCAACCAGGCCAAAAGCGAGTTCCTGTCACGCATGAGCCACGAGCTGCGGACGCCACTGAACTCCATCCTCGGCTTCGCGCAACTTCTCGAAACTGAACCCCTCGACGACGAACAACACGACAACGTCACCCAAATCCACCGCGCCGGACGCCACCTGTTGGAACTCATCAACGAAGTGCTCGACATCTCCCGCATCGAAGCAGGCCGGCTCGCGGTATCGATCGAACCCGTCAACCTCGCCGGAGTCATCGCCGAAGCGCTCGACCTCATCCGACCCCTCGCCGCGGGTCGGACGATTGACCTGCCCGCCCGCATCCCGGAAGCGTGCGAAGTGTTCGTGAGCGCGGACCGTCACCGCCTCCGTCAAATCCTCGTCAACCTTCTCGCGAACGCTGTGAAATACAACCGTGAACACGGACGCGTCGACCTCAACTGCACGATCACCGACGGTCGCGTGCGCCTGGCTATCAGTGACACCGGCGCCGGTATCTCCTCCGAAAAACAAGCGCTGCTGTTCACGCCATTCGAACGGCTCGGCGCCGAACAAACCGACGTCGAAGGAACCGGACTCGGCCTCGCCCTCACCTACCGGCTCGTCCACGCCCTCGGCGGCACGATCGGCTGCCAGAGCCACCCCGGCACCGGAAGCACCTTCTGGGTCGAGTTCGCCGCCGCCACCCCGCCCGCCACTCCACACGCAGCCCTCACACCCGCGGTCGCATCAGAACCGACAGACGGTGCCGCCCGCACCGTGCTCTACATCGAAGACAACCCCGCGAACATCAAACTCGTGCAACGCATCCTCACCCGCCGCCCCAACATCACCCTTCTCACCGCCCACGAAGGCGCCCCCGGAATCATGCTCGCCACCACCGAACACCCCGACCTCATCCTGCTCGACCTGCACCTCCCCGACATGACCGGCGAACTCGTCCTCCAACGCCTCAAAGCCGATCCCAGCACCCACGAGATCCCCGTCATCGTCATCAGCGCCGACGCCACACCCGCACAAACCGACCGGCTCCGCGCCACCGGCGCCCACGACTACATGACCAAACCCTTCGACATCGACGCACTCCTCCAAGCCGTCGACAGCACCACCCAACCCGCAATCACGTCGGTTCCCAACCCATGACACCCGACGATCACTACAGCACCAACGCGCCCGGCCAACCGGGAAAGACCCCGGACAACTCCGAAGCGTCCCATCTTGCTGACGCGACACGCACGACCGCCCACGACATCAAGAACCTCTTCGGCCTCATCGTCACCTACTGCTCACTCATCGACACCCACAGCGACACACCCTCCGCCATCAACGAAGATCTCGACGAAATCCGCGCCGCAGCCCAACGCGGCATCGCGCTCGCCGACCAATTCCAGCACAACGACCAAATGGGCCCGCCGTAAACACAGGATCCGCGTCTCAGCGACGCACGTTTCGCAACACCGAGCACTACTTCAGCCGCGCGTTCTCCCGCTCGAGTTCCTTCAGCCGCTTCGCCGCGTCGGCCTTCATGCCGCCGTACTGCGCGCGCCACCGGCTCCACGAGCTCTCGGAGACCTCAAGGTGTCGTAACACCTCGGGCAGCTCCTGGCCCTCGTTCGATAGCCGGTCGCCCTCGCGGAGCTTGCGGACGATCTGCTCTGGCGTGAGACGCTTCCGCTTCGTCGTGATGTCCTCCTGCCCAGCATGCTGGACGTCGGACTCTCACGAAAGGTGGACCACTACCCGGGAGTCCCGTCAGAGTTGCAACTCCTCGACACGACCTAGTGGCGAGATGCTCGGGAGCGGGGGGGGGGGGGGTGTTGACACGTCGTCGTCCTGTCGCTAAGCCAACATCTGACGCGGCGCGGCGGAGGGCAGTGTGATCGACCTGGCCGAAATCACAGACCTCGTCCGGCATAGCGCATTGCCGGTGGCTCTCATCGACCTCGAGCGGTTTGCGGTCGTCGCGGTAAGCCCAGCTGGAGCTGAACGGCTCGGCGTTTCCGCCGATCAGGCGGAAGCTGTCGACCTCCGTACGGTCATCCGGGATCCCGCGGCGGCGCGCGAAGAGCTCGAGATGATCCGCATGGGCAAGTTGTCGTCGTATGAAGCGCACGGTGAGTTGAAACAGGATGGACAATTCGCGCCTGTGCTGGTCTCTGTACGCGGGATCGAGACGACTCCTCCCATCACGCACGCGTTTGTCCTCTACGTCGATCCAACATTGCCAACCAGCAGATACGTCGATGAGGCGGAGTCCCTCCTGGGTACCGTCGACGCTTCCGGAACCATCCGACACATCAGTGCGGATACCTTACGTCTCCTGCGCACCGCGGTCGCAGGTTGCCTTGGACATGCGCTGGTCGACTACGTCCACCCAGATGATGCAGCTCGGCTGCTACGGGCTCTTGATGTGGCATCCCGTCATGGCATCAAGGTCGAAGTCGACATTCGCATGGGACCACGGGACGGGTCCTGGCAGCAATACGCGTTGATGGTCACCCCGCTCGACCGGGGAATGGTCGGTTTCGCTGCGGTGCCGGCCGCGACCTCGATCGAACCGCAGGCGAGCGTTGATCGCATCGCTGCGTTAGAACATCATCTCAGCCGGATCGCGCAGGAAGTCGACGCCGCCCACGTGCTGCCGGAGAGCAACCGCGTTCTCTCAAACGACGCACCCCCGGTCGCGCTGACGGCTCGTCAATGGCAGGTGTTGGACCGGATTCTTCGCGGCGAGCGAGTCTCGACGATTGCTCAAGCGATGTTCCTTAGTCAGAGCACGATTCGGAACTACCTCAGCGCAATCTTTCGCGCATTCGGCGTGCACTCTCAAGCGGAACTCATCGAGCGTCTTCGCGCGGCCCGCTCCCCCGCTTCAGCTCAGGTCGACATCCGGGAGTGAGCGGATCGGGCCGTCGGTAGCCGCCGACCGAGTGCGTGCGGTGCCGTTCGGCCGTGCTCACGCTCTCCTCTTCATGCCATCGGCTGGGTGTCCCAACTGGTCCAACCTGCTGCTACTAGAGCGCTTGGCCGTCGACCCTTTGTCTCCCCAAGTCGGTCGCAATGGTTCGGTTTTGGCCGAGATCTCGCACTACATGTGATAAAGCGCTCACTCCGTCGTGATGCTTCGTTGATTTACTGTGTCCGTTGACCTGCCGTACAGATGCACCGCATGAGGGAAACAGACTCTCACGGGCAGTGAAGACAGTCGATGGCGCAACCCTGGTTTCCAGAAGCAACTTCGAGTCGCGATGGCGCGATGGCTACCTCCGGGCCGCCGCCTGCCAGCGGTGCCGGTGAGCAGGTCCTCCATACTGCTCACCGGCTTGCCGCGGCACTCAACAGATGCTCCGACGGCATATCGGTCCATGCCGCCGATGGCCGACTCGTGCACGCGAACGACGCGCTGTGTGAGATTCTTGGTTGTGGACCGAATGAGCTATTGCAGCTTCGTCCACAAGACCTGATCTACGCTCTGGACCTTGAAGCGACGCTGGAACGATTTCAATCGGCTTTCAGCGCGCGCGGCAGTTCGGAAACCATTCGCTACCGCGTGCGCCGAAATGGCGAGGAACTTCGAACGGTCGAATCAGTCGTATCCGATCTGCTCGACGAACCAGACGTTGGCGCCTTCCTCATCGCCACGCGCGACATTACCGAACAGTTGCACAACGAGCTTCGGCTCCAACAGCTCACGCTGACCGACTGCGTCACAGGATTAGCGAACCGCGCAGCATTTGAACTCTCGTTGCTCAACTCGCTTGCCGACAGCGACTGCGCCGCACTGCTATACATCGAGGTCGACGGGCTTGACTGGATCATCGATGCCAACGGCTACACAGTTACCGACGAAGCGCTCAAGATTCTTGGCGCGCGCGTGCGAAGCACCACAAGAGACGCGCCCATCGCCCACCTCGGAAACGGCTGCTACGTCGTCCTCGCGAGCGGCCCAGACTGTCGTTCCGTCCTCATGTTCGCCGAGGCGATACAACGAGCCTTGAACCGCCCGCTCCATCTCAACGGCCAGGTTCTCTACCCGACCGCCAGCATCGGAATCACCTCAGCAGAAGGTCGCGACTGCCGCCCGGCACAGCTCCTCAAAGAAGCAGCCGCGACAGCGCACGACGCGAAAGAACGTGGCGGAGCTCGGGTACAGGTCTTCGATGAGACGATCGCCGGTCGGATGGAGCGACGACTCGCCATCGCCCACCAACTTCAACACGCCGTCGGCAACGCAGAGTTCGAGATCTACTACCAGCCGATCGTCGAGCTCCAAACTCGTCAGCCGCACGCCGCTGAAGCGCTGCTGCGCTGGTCGCGAGCCAAGGGCGACGACTACCCGACGGACGAGTTCATATCGGTCGCAGAGCGAACTGGACTGATCGTTCCCCTCGGCCAGTTCGCTCTAGACCGTGCGCTTGCAGATCGAGCGCGCCTCGTCCCGGCCTCAGATCTGGTCGTTAACGTCAACCTTTCGGTTCGCCAACTTGCCGAGCGCACACTAGTCGACACGATCGACGCCTCCATAAACGAAGCTGGGATATGTCCAGCACAAGTCGCCTTCGAAGTCACCGAAACACTTGCACTGCAGGACTTCGACCTCGCGAACCGCGTCATCAATGACATCCGAGACCTAGGTTGTCAGGTCGGCATCGACGACTTCGGCACCGGCTTTTCAGCCCTCGGGTATCTGCACAAACTCTCCGTCGACTTCATCAAGATCGACCGGTCGTTCGTCCAGTCACTCGGCGGAACCACGCCCAGCGACTCCCTTGTCGCAGCCATCATCGCACTCGGAGACGCCCTCCGACTGCGCGTCGTTGCGGAAGGCATCGAGACCGAAGACCAACTCGAGCGCCTGCGCAGACTCGGCTGCCGCTACGGACAGGGTTACCTCTTTGCATCACCGGCACCCGACCTCGAACATGTCGTCGCAGCCGCAGCTCGGCAAGCCTTACCTCGCGACGTCGCCCCTCACCACGTCGCCCCCGGCGTCGTACTCGCCCAAGATCTCGTAGACACCCGCGGCCGACTTCTCGCCCGATCGGGCCAACTCATAACTGAGCGCATGCTCGAACTGATTCATCGCCTCGCCCGGGAAGACCGACTCGCAGGTCCCATCGCAATAAGGGCACCAGCGACCGACACCGCCGACCACCCGGACGCGACTTGAACGGCACCACCTGCAGATGACCCCACCACACGGCGGGCCACTCGTCGCCTGAAGCAAACCCAAGTGCGTCACAGAGCAGCGCAGCATCGGTGACCAACTCAAGGACGCCTTGACGTGCGTCGCCGCCGAAGTAGTGCTCGGTCATCTGCGCGTCGAGCGACTCCGCATCGAGATCCGTGCTGTCGAGCCAGGCGAGCGCGAGCGTACGAGCAAGCCGATCGAGATCGCCGCGCGTCAGACGCGACGGATTCGCTGCATCCAGAAACCGGTTCCACGCGGCATAGGCCCGTGCCGAGAAAGGCACACGGTCGAGGGATAGGACCGACGGCCCGAGATCGACCGACGGGTCCAAACTGTGTGACCTGTTGCACTCGAGCTCCGAGAGCTCTCGCCCACCCGTCGATCACATCGGGTTCCTCCGGCTCCCTCACGTGCCGAACTAGGGTCACGTCGCTTCCAGCCGAGAGGACCCCGCCCATGCCCCGCTACCGCGTAACCTTGACCCGCAGCAGCATCGAGATCGTGGAGGCTGCGAATCCGTATCAGGCGGCGATCATCGCGAGCAAAGGTTCGGACGGCGTCGAAGTCGAAAACGTCACGGCGGCAGTTGGTCGCCCGCCGGCCTCCACGCCTCGGGCTCGCAAGGGTATGAAGAAGGTGGCCAAGAAGGCCACCAAGAAGCGCCGACCGCTTTCCCCGGAAGCCCGAGCGAAGCTCGCCCAGAACCTCATCAAGGCCCGCGCCGCCCGTGCCGCCAAGGCCAAGGCAGCCAAGAAGGCGGCTGCGAAGCGCGCCACGAAGAAGACTGCAAAGAAGCCCGCGAAGAAGCGCTGAAGATCGAGGGCGAACTGCCGTTCGACCTTCGGAGTTGTGCCCTAACGAGTCCTCGTGCGCTCCCGTAGGCAGTCGTGCGTTCCCGTGTGCTCTCGTGTGCGCTGGTTATGAGGCGGTCGGGACGGGTGTGACGTGGTGTCGCGCCATGTCGTTTGGTGGCGTCTGATCCCGGTTACGGCTGGGGGTTCGTGCGGCCCCGTGGGTTCTCGTGCAAGGGCGTTTGTCGCCGTAGTGATGACAAATGCGATGACAAACTCGTTGGGTTAGCTGTGAACAGGTGTTCGCCAGACCGGCGTGTCTACTCGAGGCTGGGAAAGGCCGAGTTTTGGGAATTCTCCTTTACGTCCCCATGGGTTCGGGAAGCCACCAGGTCGCACTGCTGTAGTTTCAACCTTGTAGTGATTGGGAGAAACGGCTCTAGCAGGTAAAATGGAAGGAACAGCCACGTCGCTGTTGCTCAGGAGAAAGTCATGGCCCGCGATGGCGAGCGGGACGAGTCCCCACGGACGGTCGTCCTCCCCGTACAAGTTTCGGAAGCGGTAGACCCATCGCCCGATCAGGCCGCGAGCTTCGTAGACGAGGTGCTCGTCGGCGATAGGCGTTTCCGACAACGCGCGGGGTCTTGGCGCCACAGCGCCGTCGTCCGCGACCGTCTGCTCAGCTAGTCATGGCCTCTGCCCCGCTGTACCGTGTTCACCGGCCTCGCGCCAGCCTTCGAGGTGCTCCCGAGCAAATACCAAGCTTGTAACTACACGCGTGTAATACTGGACCGGCATAGACGGTCGAGTGATGCACCGCACCACGCGAGACGCCATGCCCAACACCACGATCGAACATCTTGACGACTTGACTGGGCCTACCCCAGGGAAGTCTGCGCCTGTTCTCGTGGTCGATTTCGGTGCGCAGTATGCGCAGCTGATCGCCCGCCGCGTGCGCGAAGCGCAGATCTACAGCGAGATCGTGCCGCACACGATGCCGCTCGCCGAGATACTTGCCAAGGAACCAAGCGCCATCATCCTCTCCGGAGGACCTTCGAGCGTCTATGCAGATACGGCGCCGAGCATCGACGCGGAGATCTTCTCGTCCGGGGTTCCCGTGCTGGGAATCTGCTACGGCTTCCAGCTGATGGCCGAGCTGCTTGGCGGCGCCGTTAAGCACACGGACCTGCGCGAGTTCGGCCGGACCCAGGCACACATCAATCCGGATTCGCTCCTCCTCAAGCATCTTCCAAAACATCTGAATGTCTGGATGTCCCACGGTGACAGCGTGGCCATTGCGCCGGACGGATTCGACACAATTGCGTCGACCCCGGGAGCGGAGGTCGCCGCATTCGAGAACACCGAGAAGCAACTCTTCGGAGTGCAGTGGCATCCCGAAGTGCTGCACACGACACGCGGCCAAGAGGTTCTCGAGCGCTTCCTCTACAACGGCGCAGGCCTCACCCCAAACTGGACGACGAAGAACATCATCCGAGACGCGGTCAGATCGATACGTGGACAAGTCGGTACCGGCCATGTCATCTGCGGGTTATCGGGTGGTGTCGATTCCGCGGTCGCCGCGGCTCTCGTTCATAAGGCCGTCGGGGACCAACTGACCTGCGTGTTCGTTGATCACGGTCTGTTGCGCGAGGGCGAACGCGAACAAGTCACTCAGACTTACAAGAGAGAGACTGGTATCCGGCTCGAAACAGTCGACGCGCAAAAAGAGTTCATCGGTCCGTTGTCTCGCATGAGGGATCCGGAGAAGAAGCGCAAACTGATCGGTGAGAAATTCATCCGCATCTTTGAAGCCGCGGCCGAGAAGATCATCTTGGAAAACCACCATGATGGTGATATCGAATTTCTTGTCCAGGGCACTCTTTACCCGGATGTCGTCGAATCGGGAGGCGGCACCGGGACATCCAACATTAAGAGCCACCACAATGTTGGCGGGCTCCCGAGCGACATCAAGTTCGACCTTGTCGAACCACTGAAGTATCTCTTTAAGGATGAGGTCCGTGCGATTGGCCGCGAGCTCGGTCTCCCCTCGGTCATCGTTGACCGACACCCCTTCCCCGGTCCAGGCCTGGCTATCCGAATCATCGGACGCGTGACCCGAAAGAACCTTGGGATTGTCCGAGCTGCTGACGCAATCGTGCGCGAAGAGCTTGAAGCAGCAAACGTCGATTCGAGCATCTGGCAATGCCCGGTGGTCCTTCTGGCCGACGTCAAGTCGGTTGGGGTCCAAGGCGATGCACGAACCTACAGCCACCCAGTCGTACTGAGGCCAGTCACCAGCGAAGATGCTATGACTGCCGATTGGGCGCGCTTGGACTACGACGTACTCGAACGAATCTCGACACGAATCACGAACGAAGTGCCAGACGTGAATCGCGTCGTTCTCGATATCTCGAGCAAACCACCCGCCACCATCGAGTGGGAGTAGTCGTCTAACTCATTTGAGCTTGGCGACTAGGGCGACTCGGGATTGTCGAAGATCCAGCTCGCATCTTGAAGGAGCGTGCTCTCGTCTTCTCTGGTGAGGCTGGGACAGCGATGGAGTGTCTGTTCGGGATTAGCCATCACGAGATAACCCGACGCCGCGCGAAGAACGATGCGGCGTGTGCCCTCTCCGGCCGGATATTCCACACCGCAGAATTCGCACTTCACGAAGCTGTCCACGCACCGATGGTAACTACACAGCCGCTTGGTCACCTGCCCAAAGGTCAGGGCGATGTCGTCATCACGTTGCGCATACGAAAGCACACGGAGCCATTTTGGAGTTGACCCGCTTTGTTGGACACCTGATCCTGGACGTGGTCCAGGGGAAGGAGGCTCTCGATGGGCCGTCCAGCGAAGTGTCCCGAGGAGTTCCGGCGTGAGGCGGTCGCGTTGTTCCGCAGCTCGGACCGGTCTCGGGCAGAGGTCGCGCGGTCACTCGGCATCGCGGATGGTTCCCTCGCCGTGTGGGTGAAGGAAGCCGAGCGCGGTGAGGCGCCGGGCGCGCTTGACCCGGACAAACGCGCCGAGCTCGAACGGTTGCGCAAGGAGAACAAGGACCTGCGTATGGACCGCGACATCTTGCGCAAAGCGGCCGCGTGTTTCGCGCGGGAGACGAACAGGTGAGCTGCAGGTTCGTCTCCGAGCACGCCCACACCTATCCGGTGACGCGGCTCTGCGAACTGGTCGAGGTCCCACGCTCGAGTTTCTTCGGGTGGCGCAGTCGGCCGTTGTCGGACCACGCCCTCGACGACGCGTGGTTCGCCAACGACATCCGCGACATCCATGTCGCGTCGCGTTGCACCTACGGGTCGCCGCGGATCGCGGGTCAGCTCCACAACGGGGGTCGGCATCACGGCCGCAAACGCGTCGCGCGGATCATGTCCGAGTGCGGCCTGGTCGGCGTGGATGGGCGCAAGCGGTGGCGGCGCGGCAAGCGCGACACCGCGCCCGCCGGCGACCTGTTAGAACGCGACTTCACCGCCGAGTGGTCGAATCAGCGGTGGGTCGCCGACATCACCGAGTTCCGCTGCCGCGACGCGTGGGCTCGGTGCTCAACCGGATACATCTTTGGATTCGGCGTGGTTGAGTACCTGTGGATGCAAGCAGGAATCGTCATGAGAGGAACCTGCAGGTTCCTCTTCGTTCCCTATGCATGCGATAAAGTCTTGGGAACGGGTACGGACTCGAGAAGCATTCGACAGTCGCCGTACGGCGTTTGGGTGTATGCCGCGGCCAACGTCGAGTGCGACTCCGGAAGCCATAAATATCGCCTAGACGTAATCTACAAATTCTCTCCGTCGCGAACCGGCGCAAACGCCGAGGAATTTGTCTGGACGAGTCCCTGGGAACCCATCCGATGTTGATCTCGCCCGGCGCGGTTCATTGCGTGCAGGTGTTTTGGACGATGAACGAATCTTTCCGGCTGAGGTCGAGTTGAGAACCGTGCGGCGTCAGATGATGATGTTGCGACGCCTGGGTTTTCCCGTCGTCGGGATCGATAAACGAGAGCGTGAGTGGAGTGGACATGTAACGGGTTACGCGACCGCGAAGTCTGCGGTTACGTCCGTTTCCCTCGTTTATCAGCGTCGAGCTGACGATGCTTTCGTCGCAGTTCGGACAGATACTAAGTCACTGACATCGCCCTCAGCGATTGATCAATGGCGGCTCATGATGACTGAGTCTCTCCCGAGACTCGAAGGCGATTATCCCTTATCGGCGACGCCGCGGCTCGAGGTGGCCGGAATGAGATTAACATCGATGGAGTTTCAAGGAACGACTTTGCGAGCGATCGTCATTGCGCAAAGCGAGTGCACGTCACTCGGTCTGTGTGCAAGCGGAGTGAATTTGGCGGAACTGCGTTTCAGGGCCGCGCACCGAGTCTTCCATGTCGCGGCAAGTTGGGATGCATAGCTGGTGCGCGTTTCCGGAATCGGCTTGGTGGACTTCACCGAGACGGAGATTGGTGGTATTCGAACACTTTTGTTCAGCCGGGTGAACGCGACCGCGGTGCCGACGCGCGAGTCCATTAAGACGACACCGTTCGCGAGGAGTTGGGACTGCTGCACGGTGAGGTGACAACTGAGGTGGCTGGTCTTCGAGACCGGCTGGAAGGATGTTCACATGCCCAGGCCCTGTCCGCGTGAGTTCCGTGACGATGTCGTCCGGGTTGCCCGCAACCGCGATGTGGGGGTGACGCTCGAAGAGGTCGCCGCCGATTTCGGGATCCATCCGATGACGTTGTCGAAGTGGTTGCGCCAGGCCGCGATCGACGACGGGACGAAGCCCGGCACATCGTCGACCGAGGCGTCGGAGCTTCGAGCGGCGAATCGCCGCATCCGGATGCTCGAGTACGAGAACGAGGTGCTGCGCCGCGCGGCGGCATATCTGTCGCAGGCGAACCTGCCGGGAAAATGATGTACCCGCTCGTGCGCGAGCTCGCCGACGACGGGATCCCCGTCACGGTGACGTGTCGGGTCCTGAAGCTCGCTCGCCAGCCTTATTACCGCTGGCTCGCCCGCCCGTTCTCGGATGCCGAGTGGGACGAGGCGCATTTGGCGAACGCGTTGTTCGACGCGCATCGTGACTAGGTATCGGTTCCTCGCCGACGAAGTCCACACGGCCGGCTTCAACGCGTGCGAGCGGATGGTGTGGAAACGCTGCTCCGAGAACGGCTGGTGGTCCGCTTTCGGCAAGAAGAAGGCGCAGAAGCGTTCCAGACCGGGGACCCCGTCGCATGATGATCTCGTGCGGCGCGAGTTCACTGCTGACGCGCCGAACCGACTCTGGCTCGCGGATATCACCGAGCACCGCACCGCCGAGGGGAAGCTCTATGCCTGTGCGGTCAAGGACATGTGTTCTCGAACCGGACCGTCGGCTGGGCGATCGACGAACGCATGAAGGCACGCCTGGTCGTTGTCGAGCTCGAGATGGCCGTCGCGCGGCGCGGTGACGTCGCCGGCTGAATTCTGCACTCCGATCGCGGCAGCCAATTTCGCGCTCGCAAGGTCCACCGCGCACTGGTCCGCCACGGCATGGTCGGCTCCAGGGGCCGAGTCGGCTCCGCAGCCGACAACGCCGCGATGGAATCGTTCTTCGCGCTTCTCCAAAAGAACGTCCTCAACCGTCGAAGCTGAACCACCCGCGACGAGCTACGCATCGTGATCATCACCTGGATCGAACGCACCTACCACCGACGACGCCGACAAGACGCCCTCGGCCGCTTGACCCCCGTCGAATACGAACTCATCATGACCACACCAGCCGACCTGGCCGCGTGACCGAACCTGTCACCAAATCGTGCAGCAGACCCAAAAGCCAATCGCGTTGGTGGCGCGGTGCTTGCGACTCACTTATTGTCCCGTGTCATGGTCCAAGTCGGCTCGGATGGCGCACCTCCGTTGGGCGTCATCGATGCACTCGGCCACGACGATATTGCACGCATGGTCGTCGGCCATACGGCGGCATTGCCGATCGGATCGGTTACAGCGATACAGGCCAGCTGGGGGCGCGGCAAGACCGACGTGCTCAGGCGTGCCTTTGAGAACTACGCGTCGCTCGCGAAAACTGACGCGGAGGGTCCCCTCTGGCTCAATCCGTGGCGGTACGGAACTCCGGATCTCTTAACGCCCCTCGTCAAAGCGCTCGTTCCGAGATTGTCAACGTCGGAACGGCATAGTCCGCGGGTTCGAGCGATCGTACGCAGTTTGCTCAAGGCGGCGAACGCCACTCTCTTCAAGAGCGCCAGCGTGATCGTACCGGTTCAGGGACTCGTTCAGCGGTGGGAAGATATCGGTGACGAGCTGATCGACGAGCTGCTCTCCACACCTACAGAAGACGCCGCTGACCCGGACCCGATCGCAGCAATGTCGGACCGATTTCGAGAGCTCGTCGCGTCGGTGCTCGAGGAAAGCGCGGTGCCTCTCGCCGTATGCATTGACGACATCGATCGCTGTTTGCCCGCGTACCAGGTTGCAATCCTCGAATCGCTGCACTTCCTGACCAGCGCCGGCGCAAGGTGCGTATTCTTCGTCGCGATCGATCCTGAACTTGTGAAGGAAGCGGCGAGCACTCACTACGGCACACGGAACTTCGATACGGAGCGCTATCTCGACAAGCTGTTCGACTTACGAGTCCAGTTGCCTGGCTTGCTCAGCACAGACGCAGCGAACCTCGCCCGCGCTCTCCTTGAGCGGACGTCAGTCGCGTCGGGCGAACTGTTTAGTCATGCTATCGCGGAAGGGCTCGGAGTGACGACGGAGCAACTAGTAGTCGTCTTCACTGAATCGTTGTTTCTTCCGTCACTTCGAAATCCGCGGTTTGTTGATCGCCTTGTGACGCGATTGTACCTGCTAGCGCTTGCGAGGCGGGCTCTCGGGGAGCCGCACCTCGACCCCACGGACCTCCTGCCGCTCGTACAGTGGTCGGCGCTGACGCTTCGGTTTCCGACCGTGCGCCATCTATTTCAGAATCTCAATACGGACCCAAGCGAAGAAGGCGTTTCTGAGTGGTCGGGGAATCTATATGGGCTTCAGATCGCGCTCGCAACGGATCGACCGTATTGGGAGCGTGTCACGCCCGACAATATTTGGACCGAACGGATTGCTGACGCTCGAAAGAGTCTGGCGACAATATTTACGATGATCCCGGACACGCCTGAACTCGGTAACCTACTGACCAGCTACGGCGAGCCAGGAGAAGCTTCGGCCAAGCTACAGCGGGCGGACTCGATTCTTAAGCGTGCAGGCCTCTGACGAAGTCGCGTTGGCACGCTCAAGTCCGTGAGCCAGCACGAGCCGCACCGATGGCGCCTCCTTCGCCTCGACCGTGGCCAGCCAAACCGTTGTCAATCCCAGATCGGCGCGGGCCACTCGGGATTCGAACCGGAACACGAACACGATTAGTACGGCGTTACTACGTACATACCGTCGCGAAGCTGTGTCGACCCACCCGGTTCCGTCCGAGCACAGTGCCGTTGCTACATGGTTGCTACACGTGTGCTCTCGGCGATGTCCAGCTTGCGCACCTCGGTCCTTCGGGCAGGTCAGGCGTGGCGCGCTCGGAGGGAGTCGAACCCCCAACCTTCTGATCCGTAGACCGCGAACCGGCACAGCGCACGACAACCGTTGACCGTGTCAGACCAGGTCACATGCGGTATGGCATCGAACGAATGGGACGATCGCGACCCTCGACAATCGCCCGCAGTCCAAGATTCGCTGTCATCGCGCTGCCGCAGCCAGGTCGTTGTGCCGGCCCGGCTGGCGCGGGCAGGCTCTCCTTCGTGGCGCTTGAGGACCTCGTCGAAGACCTGCGAGAGCTTGCTGCGCGTGCCGAGGACCCACCGGGGTATGAGTCGCGCACCGTTGGTCTGCCATGATGGGCGTTGGGCGTTCACCCGGCGAGCGATCGACTCCGGGCTCTTGCCCTCGATGGGCTCGGTCGGCGACTGCTACGACAAACCGGTCATCGAGTCGTTCTGGAGTCGGATGCAGGTCGAGCTCCTCGACCGGAAACGATGGCGCACGCGAGTCGAACTCGCGAACGCGATCTTCGAATACCTCGAGATCTTCCACTTAGTCGGTGAATGCTGTGCTTCGAACTCTATGGGCGTGAGCATGCCCAGCGCCGAGTGCCGTCGCTGGCGGTTTCTGATCCGCATTCGCCAATCATCGTGATGTCCTCCTTGCCCAGCATGCTGGACGTCGGACTCTCACGAAAGGTGGACCACTATCCCGGGGTCCCGTCAGTGATCTCGATGCCTTGATCCTCGTCGCCGATGTCGCCTGCGCCGGCGCGGTACTCATCACGTCTTGACGCGTAGGCTCAAGTTCAGCGGGAGAGCCAGGTCTACTCGGCCGGGCGCTCCCGCGTCAGAGACCGAGGGCGCGCTCGTCGACTCGGAGCGCGGCGACCCACCATGCGTGCTCTCGCTTCCACGACGCGGTCTTCACGGAGCGCCGTACGAGAACTTCGAGGCTCTCGATACAGAATCGAGCGTGCCGACGATGGAACTCGTAGTCCGTCATGTTCTCTCCTAGCTCGTGCGTTTCGGAGCGATCGGGTCCACCGTCAGAGGCGCGAACGTCGGCCAGGACCGAGGAGATGTTACCGCGTCGGGATTCGAGCAATCCCGTCCGCGTTAGGCTCGGCATATCCACTCCGGAGGACGAGCCGGTGACGTTGTTCGTAGTGATCGCGGTGTGCGTCTTCGGGCTCGGCATCTTCTGGATAGCAGATCAGCACCGCCAGATCGAGAGCTTGTCCGACGAACTTGCACAACACCGTAAGTACGTCGACGAGGATGATGACGAGGAGTCATACGACTACGCCGACGACGAGGACGAGGACGAGGAGACGTAGCCAACCGTGCGCGTCGGCTGACGCGTAGGCGTCAAGTTCGCGCGGGAGCCCGGCCTCGTGCGCTTACGCCGAGGTCGGGCCGTCGATGCTGGTTACGCCACCGTCCGAGACGTTCTCGGTCCATCGCGTCCCATCCCAATACCGAAGCTGATGACGCCGCGTAGGGTCGGCAAACCATCCCGCCGATTGCACGGGCTGGTGGGGCGCGACGAAGCTCGCGCTAGCTCCGTACTGATGAACGATGACGCCGCGATCGGCTGAGCGGCACGCCATTGCCATCGCTACGACCCATCCGATGAACGTCCAGCCGAGGAAGAAGTTCACTACGGCGACAGAGCCGACGTTAGGAACCTTCCGAAGGATCGCGACGATCAGCGGAAGGAAGTACGCCGCTGCGATCACAAGAAGAAGGACCAAACCGCCGATCGCAGCACCGCCACCCGAGGCACTACCGACCATCTTGTCGCCTCCCGTTTGTGATGGAACTACATCGGCGTCTAGCTGCATGCGATCCCGGCCGAGCACCCGCCGTTCACGTTCTGTTTGGCGGTGTTGCCGCCGCCATCGTTGATGGTGACGCCCGCCGTTCCGAGAGCCGGTAGTTCAATGCCTAGTCCGGCGTTCAGGGTCAACTTGTTCTGGCTCAGTGTAACGTCGATCAGACCATGGCCGTCGACGGCGTCAACGTCGGTAGCGTCGACATGGATTCCGTCTCCGCCGTTGAGCGAAACGGTGTTCTTGGTGACGCTGAGGTTTCCGCTATCACCCGATCCCGACCCGAGGTAGATGCCGTCACCGGAGTTGGCCTGAATCGTGTTCTTGGAGATCGAGCCCGTTGTCTCGTCGCCGAAGCCGGTGCCGCCAATCGAGATGCCGATGCGAGTGCGCTCGATGTGGTTGCCGACGATGTTGTCAACGGTGCCTGAATCTGTGGTGTCGATCCCGACGTCAAACCCGGCGATCGTGTTACCGATCGCGGTTATCGAGTCCTCGAACTCTCCGATTGCGTAGGGCACGGTGCCGTCACCGATGAAGGTGTCGTGCTCGGCGTCGGCACCAGCTTCCGTACCTCGCCAGGAAGCTCCGTGAATGAAGGTGCTCGACACCACTTTGCTGGTAGCACCGACAGTAAAGATTCCGCCGCCGTCGAACAGTATTCGGGAGTAGATAGTGGGAGTGTCGTGGTCGCGCGTACCACCAGCTAATCGCAAGGTGCCGTTCTCTATCGTGATTCGTCCGAGGTTATCGATCCCGATAGACGCCGGGTCGGTGGATGTGATGGTGTGGCCGTTGAGGTCCACGGTGTAGGTGCCGCCATCACCGAGGTGCAAGGCGACACCGTTGGTGCACATCAAATCACTCGTTAACTTCACGGAACTCGTGACGAACATGCCGCACGTCGGCACGGTCGGAACGAGCGACGCCTCCGCGGACGACGCGCTCAGCGTCAACGGTGCGACGATCAGAGCGCCGACCGCAAGAAGTCGAATCCCTCGCATACCCGCCTCCTACTCCACCCGCTAAGCAAGCCCGACGATTGCCTACTCGTACTGGCGCACAAGAGCAAGACGCGGACTGGCTCACGTTGCGACTACGTGCAAGCGATCCCCGCCGAGCACCCACCGTTCACGTTCTGTTTGGCGATGTTGCCGCCGCCATCCGTGACGGTAAGGCCCGTAGGTTCAGTTCCCGTAACCTCGACGCCCCACCCGGCGTTCATCAAGGCCTTGTTGCCACCCATAGTTAGGTGGATCGCGGCATATGAGACGGAATCCGTCGTGTCGATGTGGATTCCATCGCCGCCGTTGAGCGAAAGGGTGTTGCCCGAGATCGTCAAGGTGTTCCCGGAACCGAGGAAGATTCCATCGCCACTGTTGGCCGAGATGATGTTCTTCGAGAGCGACCCGGCCGTGATTGTCAATCCGCCGCCGCCCGTCGACACACCTATGCGATTCCGTTCGATGTGATTGCCACTTAAGTGGACACCAGAATCGGTATCCCACACCGAAACTCCAGTGTCGTACCCGGAAATCGTATCCGCTACGGCGGTCACGGACGTCTGAAAGCCACCTAGCGCGAAGGTATACGGGCTCGACCCGCCGATGAACACGTCGTGTTCGGCGTCGATAGACGCGCCTGACCCATACAAGGCGGCGTCATGAATGAAGGTGCTGTTGTACGCATCGATCTCTCCGAAGGTCACCGAGGTCTCTCCGCCATCGATGACCATGTGCTGAAGTGTCATCGTCCCACTTGGCTCATGATCGATATAGGCGGCGCGGATCGTGCCGTTTCGGATCGTCGTCAGTCCCTCTATCGCATAGGCCGTGCTGTCAGTCGACGTGATGGTGTGCCCGCCGAGGTCGACGATGATCGGCGTCGTCTCGGGGCCGATCAGGATCGCCGGCCCGCTGCTACATGTCAGGTCGCTCGTCAACTTCACCGAGTGAGTAATCGTCATCCCACACGTCGGCACGGTCGGCGTGAGTGCCGCCTCGGCCGAGGACGCGCTCAGCGTCAACGGTGCGACGATCAGAGCGCCGACCGCCAGAAGTCGAATCCCTCGCATACCCGCCTCCTTGCTCGCTCGTGGAGCACCCGCGCATTGCCTAGTCGGAGCGGCTTCACGTAGCAAGGAAGATCACATGAACAACGGGTAGTGAGCGCCCGGCGGGAAGGTCTCCTATCCCGTCCCGCCGGATACCGACGAAGCACTCTATCTTCTTCGCCTGGCTTCGCCGACGGCGGCGCGGTATTCGGAGCTAGTGCCGTAGCCGGCAACGTTCGGGTTGTCGCGTCCACCACTTGGCGCGCGCGGTCGCGCAGACTTCGTGGATGGCTGAACGGATGCTGGTACGCGGGTTGACGAATGATGAGGGCCGCAACTTGTTATCGATCGTGCGGCGGGGCTCAGGGTCGGTGGAGCGGTGATGGCGGGCGCAGATCGTGTCGTGGTCGGCGCAGCGCATCGATGTGCCGGCGATCGCGAAGATCGCGTTCACGTCCGAAGATCGGGTCCGGGCGGTGATCCACAACTTCAACGAGGACGGGTTCGACTCACTCGCCCCGAAGTACTCCGGTGGGCGACGATTGACCCAACAGACGGCCCGAAGTGCTCCAGGGCATCGCGATCGATCCCGTAGATGGCCGGTGGGGCTCGAGTAGATCTGGACCCAGCCGGTCGAGTCGCATCTGCTGTTGGTCGAGGACTTCGGGAAGACAAACGAGGCAGCGCGTCCCGTCGCAACAGATGACGCGACCATCACGCTGCCGCAACGCCGTCTCCCGCGCGAAATACGCGGCCGCTTTGCGCAAGATCTCGCGGTCCAATGGCTGCGACGGGCCGCCAATCGAGTAACCCTCGACGTTCGCAAGCGTTTAGTGTTCGGGGGAGGCGCTTCCCCCGAACACTTCCTCGTCGTCTCCGCGACGTCCAAACGCGCAGGTGGCGGACGTATTCGGTCGGTGCTGCCGTATGGCCGTTCCGTCCTCCAGCGGCGATTCAAAACGTGGAGACGGCCCGTGCCACCTGGGTATTCGACCAGTCGGCGCAGATAGCGTTTGATGTGCCCCGCGTTTCCGGAGTCAGTGGTGTACCGGGGGTTCCGTCGAGTCGGTTAGCTGGAATGTGATGGTGCTGTCCTGAAAAGAAGGACAGCATGGGAAGGCGCGGCTATCCGCCGGAGTACCGGCGGCGCGTGCTCGATTTGGTCGACGCGGGGCGCAAGGCGCCGGTCGACGCGCGACGTACAAGCGGCCGCACCGTGGGCGTCACCTTCTCGCTGGCTACGACCTGCCGACCGACCGGCTCTACGGGCACATCAAGGTCCGCAAGGGACGCAGCGAGTTCCTCGCGTTCTGCCGCTACCTGCGATCGTTGTATCCGCCCGCCGTACGGATCGCGATCGTGCTCGACAACTTCAGCCCCCACCTGTCGGCGAGCAAGGACAGCCGCGTCGGCGACTGGGCCGATGCGAACAACGTCGAACTCGCGTACGTGCCGTTCTACGCGAGCTGACTGAACCGCATCGAGGCCCAGTTCACGGCCCTGCGCTACTTCGCGCTCGATGGCACCGACCACAAATCACACGCCGAAACAAGCGCGCATCATCCGCCGCTACATCGCCTGGCGCAACCGCCACGCCCTCGGCGACGAACTACGCGAAATCGTGAACCGCGCAAACGTTGCCTGACGCGGCACTAGCCTCAACGATGCGTCATCAACTGGCACTCGCGCCCGCCATCGGAAAGACAATCGTCCAGTAGTCACAACACCTGATCCGCGTGCGCGTTCTTCCTGACTGTCCGTTGGCTACCAGCCTTGCAAGTCAACCGCGTCTTGTGTCACGCTGGGCAGCGTCGGCGAACGCGACACGAACCGAGAACAGTCGCGACTCGAGATACGAAAACTGCATCAGTCTCGGACTAGGGGCGGCGTATGACTGAGACAGACACGCACGGGTCGGTCATCAACAGTCCTGCACCAGACCTAAAAGTCATCGTACCGCTGTGTTTTCAGCTTGGCTGGACCATGGCCATCCTATACACCGATGGACCTGCTTTCTCGGGGGGCAGTGACCAGCTCTGCTCCACTCATGAGCTCGATCGGGCGAATCGAACGAACCTCGAGATGACGAGACTCGTCGCCCTTGTGAAGCGTCTCAAGAACGCCTACCCAGACATATTCAAGCCTGACCTGGCGACCGCAAAGACTGCTTGGTGGCAGGCCGGGTCACCGGGACCGACGCCGGCGGCGCAAGACTGCGAAGCGAGACGCCAAGCGCTCCACGGCGAGCTACCCAAGCTCAACCTCACGCTCCTCACGGAGCTCGCCAAGTGCGGCACGGAGGCAGAACTCGGCTATCAGGTGGGCCGATCGCTGCGAGACACCGTGCTCCCACCCGCTCTCGATTCGTACACCTCGTCGCCAGAGGCGGAACGCCTCGCCAGAAGACTCCGAAGAGATCGCGTCGAGATCCTTCAAGAGTGGCTGACAACCCTTGCGGCACAGTTCCCGCAACACGCCGCGACCATCGTCAGCACGTCGCTCGGACGATGGTCTGACCTCGCCCAAGTAGCCCTGAGAGACGACGGGCCAGGTCGACTGAAGCATGCGAAGGTCACTGACGCCAAGGACCAAGCAGCACAGGCGATGGCGCCGCGCCTGTTGCAGCAAGGCGACATCTGGTTTGGACTACTCGTTGGTACCGAGACGACAGATGCCCTGCGCACGCCTGAAGCGATCGCAGCGGCAGGCGACGCGACTGTCCGCCGCTCCCTGCGAATCATTTGGAACGTCACCCGGCACTACTGGTGGGCCATCGCGTTCATCCTCGTCCTTGCCGGCGCGATCATCACGTTCGCAATCTTCCTGCTCGGCGACGCCGGTAAGGTTTTTACGAGCATCGCTACCGTCGCGGCAGCGCTCGGGATCTCCTGGAAAGGCATCGCGTCCGCGATACCGCGAGTCGCCGGCGAGGCCGGTCGGCCCATCTTCGAAACCGAGGAAGTCGAAGCGATGGCCTGGTCGGTCACGATCCTTCCACCGCTCGCAGTAAACCGCAAAGGTACGCGCTACCTACGATCAGCAGGGATCACACCCGAGGTCCCGCTGGGCAGAATGTGACGACCAACCAGGGCGTCGCTCTGCCCGAGTTCATCAGCGTCTTCCCGCCATCAAAGCGAACGTTCGAAGCCGGCGAGTCTTAACGACCGTCCGGCGCCAGACGCACAGCGGAGTAAAGTCCGTCATTCGACTCACGGGAGGACCACAATGCCCCGCTACCGGGTGACCCTGACACGCACGAGCGTCGAGATCGTCGACGCCGACAATCCCTACCAGGCCGCGATCATCGCCAGCAACGGTGCGGACGGTATCGAGGTCCAAAACGTCGCCGCCGCCGTTGGTCGACCTCCACAGTCCACGACTCCAGCTCGCAAAGGGTCGAAGAAGAGCGTTAAGAAGGCCGCGAAGAAGCGCCGGCCCCTATCGCCAGAAGCACGCGCCAAGCTGGCCAAGAACCTGGTCAAGGCCAGGGCTGCCCGTGCCGCCAAGGCCAAAGCACCAACCACGAAGCGCGCCACGAAGAAGACGGTCAAGACGCAGACGAAGAGAACCTGAGCCCGGTCAGCCCCTGGGTTTCCGCGGCGGGGATTTTAGCTCCGGCAGCCCGAGTCACGCGCACGGTAGCTGACGACGAGAGTCGCAAAGGACGCAGCCCGGCTTGCAATCCTTTTGCAACCTAATAGCGGTAGACGCATTATGCGTGACGCAGTTCGTCTTCGGACACACACCCGTAGCCAGTGCAGACGGCTTCGCGACGTCCGTAGGCTGCCGACACTGAATCAGGGACGCGATCGGAGGCACACAGCATGGGCAAACGAGCACCTCGGATACGCGCAATTGTTGTCGTTGCCCTGGCGACGATCGGAATCGCCGGGGTCGTTGGGGCACTGTTCGGACACCTTGCTCACAACCAGACAACCACATTCGACTGGAACGTCGCTGCTGTAGCCGCGACCGCGTTTGCCACGGTGGCTTTGGCGGGTGGAACATTCGTCCTCGCGTCCGCGACACTGCAGGATGCCGGAGCGTCTCGTGAACTTGCCTTGTTGGCAAGAAAGGATCAATGGGACCGCGACCGCCCGAACATCGTGATACTCGACTATGACCTCTTGTCACCCGATCCCGCGGAAGACCGTGAGGTTCCAATAGCGAGGATCAAGTATGCGAACGTCGGTTTAGCTCCGGCGATCAATGTCACCTTCAGGCTCGTCTGGTACGACAGTCACGATGAGCCGGTCGTCATGTCTGAGCAGCTTAAGACCCGACAACTCACGTGGCCTAGTGAGCGAGGAAGTATCGACGGTGTTCTCCTCGTCCGCGGCAACTACGGGGATCGAGAAAGAACCGAGATTTCGGTGAATGCAGTTGATCGCCGCGGACGTGGCAGTTCTGCAATGTGGGTTGCAGATCGCGATGGTGACTTCTATCTCGGGAGCTCCGAGTTCGAGGAACTTTAAAGAGCCACCCGCGGAGGCTCCGTTGTGACCGAAGCCGCTGCGTGCTTCGGTGGCAACATTTGATGAATGCTGGCCTTGTGCCGTGGATTCTGACGGGGCCCGAAGGGCTCCCAGACGGCTACGCACAGGCGCAACGCGACGCGCTCGGTCGCGTCGAAAGGCGGTGCTAACGATCGGGGAGTCTGACAGTGTGCACGGCCAACAACCACCGCTGAGAGCGACTCCGTTCACGTCGATTATTCCGTGGCGCCGCAGACTGGAGATACCCCCGCCTCTCCAAGACCTCTGTAATGTGTCGTCATGGCACGCACAAGGACAGCGATCTACTGCCGGATCTCCCTCGACCGGAACGGCGAAGGCCTCGGCGTCGACTACCTGCCGCTACCTGGCGAGCGGACATCCTCAGTCGCCGAGGATCTCGCCGCGTCCCACATGACGCTCTTGATTCTGCAGAACCGGAGAGACCGCGACGACAAGGAGACCGAGCATCACCTCCGCAACATGCTCGGCCTTCGACCGCACCACAACTAAACGCTCGGAACCCTGCGCGACCTCACATAGCACGTCCAGAGCGCGCAATCTGTGCCCTGTTCCTCGGGCGCTCGCTGCTCCGCATGGGACGATGGAGAGATGACCCGAGGCGACCTGTGGGAGTGGATGAACGCACAGCCGCGTCGCGCAGCGGCCTCTCTCACCGGGAAGGACATTCCGACTCGGCCTGGCGTGTACGCGTGGTACCGCGAAGCCGAACCGGTCTACTCGGGTCGCGCGCTCGGCGGTGACGGATTGCACGGGCGTATCTGGAAGAACCACTTGAAGACAGGCAACGACCTTTCGCGCTCGTCGTTTCGGAGGAACGTCTGCGAACACCTCGGAATCGCGCCTACCAGCAAGACAACGGTCCGACCGACGCTGATGACCGCTGCCGACGTTGAACTCGTGAACCGATGGATTCGCGGGTGCCACGTCGCGTGGATCGAGTGTCAGTCCGCTGCTGAGGCGGAGGCGCTAGAGAGAGAACTTCACGCTGAGTGGATGCCGCCGCTCTCCCGAAAATGAGGCGCGTGCGCGCGCCAGAACTGCCGATCGGTGCGCCGGTGACCCCGCGGGGAATCTCTTGCCAGCCACGGGTTCAACGCCAACCGTCGTTGATTCAAACACCACGACGCGCGGTGTCATAGCTTCCGTGGTGTGGACCCTGGTGCCGACCAAGAGCGACGCTGCATCTTCTGCGGCGACGACGGCCGACTAACGCGCGAGCACGTCATCGCGCAGTGGATCATCGAGGTGCTCAATGACATGGAACCCGGCGACGCCGCTCCCGACTGGGGAACGCACTACTGGGCTGGTGGCACGGTTGAGCGCGAGCGCCAGCATGCTGCTTCTGCGCCCACGGTCGTGGTGCGCGCCGTGTGTGCCGACTGCAATGGGCATTGGATGGCCGCGATTGAAGGACGAGCGCGGCCAGTGTTGGAGGCGATGATCCGCGGTCGGCGAGTGTCGCTTGACATTCACCAGCAGCTTGACGTTGCCGCCTGGGCCTCAAAGACGATCGCCGCGTTGGAGTTCCATGAACCATCGACAGTCGTGACACGGCAGGAGGATCGGGATCTGATTCGCCGTGAGTTGCGGCCACCCCATCATCACCGCGTCCGCCTCGCGCATAGGTCAGAGGTTGGCGAGTCGTTGATCGCGAAGATGTTGGTTGCTCGCAGCGCGACCGCTCCCGACGATCGCCCGGACGCCTTCGTCACGACGTTGGGAATCGGCTTCCTCGTAGTTCAGGTATGGGGTGGGCACGGCTCCGACACTGGTGAAGGCCTGACGAGAACGGGTACCAGCGCAAGTCGAGCCGTCATGGTCTGGCCACCCGTCATGGGCACCGTCTCGTGGCCACCAGCAATGCCGGTAGAAGAGGAGGACCTCGACGCGTTCACGCGTGAGGTCATCATCTGGGCGGACGACTCACCCGATCTCGCAGCATGGCGTTCTCGGCGCCAGTTGCCCGACCCATAGCGAACCCTTCAACGTGTCGCGACCATCTGGCCAAGCACGGCCCGTTCCTCGGGAGTCACGATCAGGTGCCACTTCGCCTTGCGACAAGTTCGGCGCCGGGAGGCGCGCCATAGCTGCGGATCTGTACGCGCCTGTCGTCGCCGCATGACCGGCGACTAACGGGGCGGAGGGACGACGAACGTCGTAACCATCATCCTTAGGGCGTATCGTCCCGTCATGAAGCCTTGCGCGATCCTGGCCCTCGCAGCGTTCGCGCTCTCGGCGTGCGGCTCGTCGGCCCACAGCTCGTCTCCTGCGACCTCCGAGCAACCGACGCAGTCGACGACTGCGTCGGTTGGGGGTGGTACCGCAACACCTTCTCTAGACACGATCAAGCACTGGGCGACGACTTGGTGCACGCTGCGCCCAACCATGACGAAGGCGCAACTCATCGCGGCAATGGGCGAACCGACCGAGACATTCGGCGCACCGACACCACAGATCGGTTGGGATGCATCCGATTTCAGCGTCACTGCGTTCTTCGACGACCTAGGGAACACGAAGCAGATCCAGGTCAGTCCGCCGCCGAGCACTCCGCAGGAGCGTGCGCTGTTCCCGTGTTCGCTTGAGACAAAGTTCCGGTAACCCGGAGGGACCATGGCTCAGAAGGTGGTGCACGGCGACGACTTGTTGTATCGGTTCTTCCTGGACCTGTTCGCCTCTGAACCTGAACTCTTCGCGCGAGTCCCGCGCCTCATCATCGAGAGCATGGCGATCTGGTTGCCGCTAGACGTATATAAGCGCTTCCCGGCCCTGCTGCCGTGGGTTGTTCGAGATCCCACATGCCGAGGTGACAAGAGCAAGGGCATACCCGATCAGTGGGGCGCACCGAACGCAGATGGATACCTCCGCGACGACAATTCGCTCGTCAAGTCGTTGCCGCGAGCCCTCGCAGTGCACGGACCTGCCGGAAGTCGCGTCCACGGCTCGCGCATGGGAACCGAGTTCGTCGCATCACACATCTGGCGCAAGGTCGATCACGCCGATCTCGCAAGTCGGGTTCCGTTACTCAACACGTTCGTGCCCAACATCGTCTGGTTGCCTTCGCAGGTGGCGAAGCTGTCTGATCTCGAAGGCGGAATCGTGCAGCAAACACTGCAGGCGATGTCCCGCTCGATCTACGGAAGGGCGAACGTCGACGAACATCTCCGCGAGGTGGTCACAGACGCGTGGGGGCTCTTACCGCCTCCGCCGACCGCGGTCGTCGACGAGGTCGACCTAGATCGACTCAACTGGTTCGTCAGTACCTCCCGGTTCTTCGCGACACGCAAGGGGCGACTGGCCACCGTCCTTCGCGCGCTCGAGACGCTCGACGCGAACGAGCCGATCGAGCAGAAGGTCATCACTACGAGGTACGGCGATGGTCTCCATCTCGTGGATCCGTTGCGCCGCAATTTGCTCGAGCAGTACCTGGCGAGATTCACGGAGTCAGGGTGAGATGGCCTACTCGGTCGAGGATCGCTCAGGGTTGACCAGCGGTCGGCCGGAACGTTGCAAGCCCTCGCGTCGGACGTGCGACTCGAGAGTTCGTGCAGTCGCGCCGTCCTCGGTGACCACGACGCGGTACGTCAGATGATCGTGGATGTACTGCTTCGTTAGCCCGTCGAGGAGGCGCTCACCTCGAGCAAGCGCTGCTACCTGTTCTCGGGTGAGTTCCGGGATGACGAAGCGGTCGCAGACGTAGATCGCGAACTGGTCGCCGGACCGCCGTCCGCTGGCGTGCGATCTCAGCCGTCCAAACACGCCGGAAGCGGTCGGGTTCGCGTCGTCGCGGTGCCTCCACGCCATGCCGACGTAGAGGAAGATGTTGTCGTTCCAGACCGTGTACACGCCGGAAGGCCCGATCTCGAAGTGGGTCGCGGGCCAGTCACGAAACGCGTGCGCCGCGCCGGTTTCGAGTTCGCTCAACTCGGGCGAGAAGGCCGTAGACATTCGATGTCCACGATGTCACACCGCGGCGACAGGTGCTGTCTGCCTACGATTTGGGACGTGATAAACGGACCGGTGCATTGGGGAACTTACGACGGTGAGTTCCTCGAGAGGGTGATGGCTGTTCTCGTTGCGCAGGATCACCCGAACGTCATTCGTCGCACTCCTGCAAGGGGCGACGGCGGAATCGACTTGATGATTCCGGACGGCGACGGGTACATCGTGGAGCAGGTGAAGAGCTTCACCGGGCGCATGGGTACATCACAGCGACGCCAGGTTGAGGACTCGTGGGCGACGCTGAACACGAAGCCCCGTCTCGACAAGTCGATCACGGCGTATCGCCTCGTCGTCCCTATCGATCCGACGCCGGACGAGCAGGCGTGGTTCGAAAAGCTGGTGATCGGCGCGTCGATCGCGTGCGAGTGGCGCGGTGAGACGCATTGGAACTCTCTCGCAGCTCGGCATGCGCACGTCATCGACTACTACTTCAATGGCGGACGCGACCGAATCACGACGCGAGCGAAAGCGCTCCTCGCAGCAACCGCCGACCCAACGCAACCCGTGACGCCGCTGAGCGTCGGCGCGTCGCTCGACACCATGCGCGCGGCGCTCGATCGCGATGATCCGCACTACCGATACGAGTTTGCGACTTCGACGACGCCGCCAAATCCACTCGATCTTGTCGGTTGTGTCCTGGCGAACACGCAGCCGATGACGGACGGTGGGTTCCTGACGATCACTGTTGTGCCGAAACACTCGTACGCACTCGAGGACAGTCCGATCAAGGGGACGCTACGCGTCGAGTTTGCGGACCCCGTTGAAGCGGACCGCTTTCAGGAGGCGTTCGAGGGCTTTTCGAAGTTCGGACGTGCGCTGGACCTTCCCGAAGGATCGCTCTGGGCGACGCTGGACGCGCCTGGAGGTCTTGGCGGAACGATCGAAGGCGGGCACGGAACGATCGTGCCGGCAGTCGCAACCGACCCGCCGACTCACTGGCGGATCGCGGTAGTCGACGACACCGAGACCAAGTTGGCTGAAGTTCCGCTGACGACCGAGTCGCGCACCGTCGGTCCGCTCGGCGGTGCGGAGATCATCATGATCGACGCGTCGAAAGCTCTCACCGTCACGCTACGGCTTGACCCTCCGAAAGCCGACGGTGCCGGTATCGCGTTCAACATCACTGCCGGGACGCTCCCGGGCAGACCGGTCGTTGCCGTCACGAGCGTGGCTCGGTTCCTCGCGTCGCTGATTCCGCCGAATGAGATGCGCATTCTTCCGGAGTACGGCGCGCAGGTCCTATCGCGATACGCGTTCCGAGAGGATGCAGGATTGCTACATGACGGCGTCGCGACCCACATCGAGGACCTCGCGTACATCCAAGACCTTGCTGACCTCCCGTTGACAGTTCCCGAGGAGTTCGATCCGCCGTTTGCCGCGGAGTTGCACAACTACGTCCGCATGATGCGCGGTGAGGTCACGACCGGGACATGGGACGAGGTCACCGTCAATTTGAAGGACGGGTATTCGCGCGAAGCGCTCGTGAACGAGTTTGCCGGAGGTGGCGCGTTCAGAATCGAACAGACGCGCCTGGTGAACATCGACGATCGCGACATTGACCTCGGACCGTTCACGACCACTCTCGCGTCGGTCTCCATTGCCGAAGAACAGCCGCCAGACACGAGCACCATCCGACTGGTGCCCGGCGACGATCACACGTACACGACGCGCGCGGGAGCGGTCCAAGGTTGAGATGCGTACGCGTCCCGGCGACCAACCCGCTCGTGAGCGCAGCGTCGATGTGAAACGTCAACGAACCAAGCACGTCTTCATGCTGACCGTGGGCGGTGAGTACGACACCGAGCCGGCTCGATGCCTGCTGCTGCGCGAGTCGTGGCCCAAGTGCCTACTGTTGCGCCGGTGGGCAAGCGGCGCAATGCTCGCGACGAGGCGATCGTTCCCGGCACGACGTGCTTCGTGTGCGACCGCGTTCTGACGCCTACGAACGGCACGATGGAGCACGTCGTCCCACGCTGGATTCTGAGCAAGTATGGGCTTTGGGCGACCGTGTACCACCTCGGCGAAGGTGAACGGTCGTACCGGTATGACCGACTGAAAGTCGGCGCGTGTGAGAGCTGCAATGCACGTCTGGGGCGAGCGCTTGAGGAGCCGATGCGCGCGGCTGTCGTCGACGGAGCTGAACTCGACCTCGATGTCTCACGGCTTTGGTTGGCGAAGATGAACTGTGGATTTGACGCGGCAGACGCAGCCAACAGCGAGGCGCGCAGTCGCCTTCGAGAGCAGGTCTGGTCGGCCAACGAGCGCCAGCACCGGGAATTCTTCCACGTCGAGCGGATGCTCCTTGAACACGCCGGAGCGGACACGCTCACGATTCGACCCTCGACCTGGTCATCCCTGTTCGTATACGAGACGCAAGTTGACCCATCGGAACCACGCGCGAACTTCGACTATGCCGATGACCCAACCTCCGGCTTCGTCGCGGCTCGCGTCGGGCCGATCGGGTTGATCGGGTTCATTCTCGATGGCGGGTTCATCGCACGCGGAGTCGAGTTCTTTGACCGAGTGCGTGCATGTCAGCCCCTCAACCCCATGCAGTGGCGAGAGGTCGTGGCCAGGGCCTACGCGTGGGCGGTGCGGCTACGAGGGAGAGAAGTCACCGTCGACTACGAGATCGACATTGGGCGCCGCGTCTTCGACCTCGACATCCGCGTTCCCAGGGAGGCCGAGGAAGGCCCAACATCCGTGGATGTCATCAATCGCCTCGCGTTCTCATGGGGAGTAAGCACTGCAGAGGTCTCTACGACCGATGGCCAGATCCTCACGTCCCTGTTTGACGATGAAGACGCGCCTCGGCGTCTCGAGTTCCACGAACGCGTCGCGATGCCACCTCTGTGACGACGTTCTTCGGCCGATCTCGACAATCCACGACCCAGGGTGCGCCGTGCGGCGCCGCCACTGACCGCCGCACGCCCTGCGGCGGCGACCGGCCGTCGCTGCCCAGAACGCACCAGGGCGGAGGTGACGACGAACGGCGGCGGCTGCCGCCGTCCGACCTAGCCTCGATCACGATGACGGACGAAGAACACCTGCAGCAGTACCAGGTAATCGCGGGTTACGTATGGCGCTGGCAGTTCGCGATGGGGCGACAGGCGGAGCGCACGATCGACCCGGCCGACACGATGTCGCACGAGGTAGAAGCGCACTTCTTCGCGATCGCGTTGAAGAACCTCCGCGCGAGCGTCGAATGGGCGCGTGATGCCTGCAATGGCGCGCGCGATGGCGAGCGCGGCGGACCGCTCGCGAAGGCGTTGCAGGAGTTCGATGACGCGGTCCCGAACGCACCGGACGTGCGCGACATCCAGGAGCACTTCATCGCGTACGAGACAGGCGACAAGAAGCGGCATCTCCAGCACGTTCCCGCACCGCTGGCGATCTGGTGGGAGAGCGACGAAACGACGGTCATCGTCAATGTCGGCGGCTACCGGCTCGACGTGAAGCACGCAGCCGACGCGGCCCACACCCTCGCGCAGAAGGCACTCGAGGCCCTGACGGGCGCGACGGTGCGACCGGCGCTCGCGTAGACCAGGAGGAGTCGTCCGAACGCGGTGATCGGCAGCAATCCCTAAGGAATGCGGCCGACACCTTACGGATAGCCCGTGACCATCGATTATCCCTGGTCAGAGGGTGTCTCCAGATAACGGAGACACCCTCTCTCGCGTAGAAAGCCCGCCGTTGTCATCAATTTGTCATCACCCGCGTCGACGGTCCGAACGCGGCACGGCCTTGGACCCAGATCAGGCTGACCTAGTGCTTGAGCCGGTCCGACAAACTTCAATGTGTGCTCGGGCATCGACGCAGGTGACGGATCCTGCATGCATGTCGGCGCGCTCGTAGTTCTCGCGTTCACCAGCACCGAGGATCTGCTTTTCCGTCTTGGTTTTTCCCTCGCTCTTCTGCTTCTTCCCACCCTTTCGCGGAGTCGCGTTGTTGAACTGGCGGCTTGTGGATGGACCACCTTGCGGTGTACGACCACACGGTGAACGTTGACGCCGAGGTTGAGGCGCTCGCTGCCCGGTATCTGGCTGGCGAGACGGGCCTCCTGAGCCGTCGTTTGTCGTTCACGACGCTTGACTCTGTCTATCGCGCAATGGGCGCGACCGATCTTGGCAGCCTCTACACGGTTCTCGCGGAGCAAGGTGTGGAACTACTGACCTTCGCAGAGCGAACGTCATTCCTTGGCGGTGAGGCGAAGCGCTGGAAGCTCGCTAACCCCGCGATCGGCATGTCCTCTGAAAGGCCAGCCCTCCCCGGTCTCCTGCTGGCACATGCCGTTGAGTTAGTCAAAGCGTTGGATTTTGCACCCGAGGTTGTCGTAGGTCTAGCGCAGAGCGGCATTCCCTTGGGGTCGGCCGTCTCTCTCGCTTGCAACCGTCCACTCGCCGTCTCGCGTGTGCTTCATCCAGCGCACACGCTATTTCCGCATTCGATACCGCTGTACGAACCGGCCGACGAGTTTGGTACATACGTCGTGTGTTGTCAGCGTGGGACACGGATTTGGCTCATCGATGACGAGATCACAACTGGCGAATCCGTCACGTCTTTCATCACGTCGCTCCGCGGCGAAGGCGTCGTCGTCTCTGGTGTTGGAGCAGCGTTTGAGCTTGTACTTCCAAACGTGCCGACGGGCGTCGATCACGTGCGCAACACTACCGGCGTACCTGTCGAAGCAAGTGTCCGCATGCCGTATCCGCTCGCGGATAAGTAACTAGCGTC
>Ga0335085_10002124_pt1 | contig 38215 bp, 31 predicted proteins | sample Lox_Sample_45_FD_206712 | JGI IMG/M metagenome (GOLD analysis project Ga0335085, IMG submission 206712) | Soil microbial communities from Loxahatchee National Wildlife Refuge, Florida, United States - Lox_Sample_4.5 | ecosystem: Environmental > Terrestrial > Soil > Wetlands | place: USA...
CGAGGGCAGAAGCGCGTGCGCGGTGCTTGCGCCAGAATTCGAAGATGGCGTAACCGCCGATCGAAACTCCTATCAGGGGGGCTCGGCTCACGCTGGCATCATCCATCACGTGTACGATATCGGCCGCAATCTTCTCCATGGTCGCGGGCCCATCGCCGACACCGGATTCCCCGTGGCCACGAAGATCCGGGAGGAGCAAGCGGTACCGTAGAGAGAGAGACTCGGCGACCGGCAGCCAGAATTCGTGATGCGCGGGAAACGGATGGAGGAGGATGACTGGCGAGCCATCGCCGAGAATCCAATAGGCGATTTCGGCGTCATCGCGGCAAAGGCGGTAGGCGGGCATAGAGCGATTAGATCACACCCCGCCACGGCCCCGGAGACGCTGAACTCTTCTCCTTCGCCTCCTGGGCTTGTTCTTTCTTGCACGCTCTCGTCAAATCCCCCGCGGCGGATCGGTAACCGGTGACGCACCGATTGGAGGAGCGGGCAGCAGAAGGGGCTCTTCAGGCATGATGACCCAGGCGATTGGATACGATAGGAATCCGATGACCGTCATGCAGGCTACGATCAGCCATACGAGGCGGACGAGGGTGACATCGATGTCGAAGTACTCGGAGAAACCAAGGCACACACCGGCCACTTTGCGGCCGATGCGCGGGCGAATCAGCTTGCGCCGGGCGAGAGTAGCTCCGACGCGGATACCGCAATAGGCGCAGACGTTGGCATCGTCCTGAATGACTTTTCCGCAATAGTTGCAGTACATAGTTTCTCCCCTGTGTTTATTCTACGCGGACCAGTGTTTTATTGTTCCCGGAGAGCGAAGCTTCACTGCGCAGAGCACCGGAGGGACACAGGTTACTCCCGATACGCTTCTTTGATGTAACGCCGCGCCTGATCGGCCTGGCCGCTATCGGCGCGGCCTGTCAGTACGGCCTCATAGGCCTTCATCGCCAGATCGCGGTTCTGCAAAAGGTCGTACATTTCTCCAGCGGCGAGATTGGCCTTCTGGCGAATGTCGGGATCGGGATTGGGGGCACTATTGACGAGTTCGTAAGCGCTAGCGGCCCCGGCAAGATCCTTCTTGCCGCGCAGCAATTCTCCCAAACCCCAGGCTGCCAATTCGTAGTGGAGTGTCCCGTACTTCCCTTCCCGGCCGTTCTGCCAGACCCTGCGATACTCGCTTTCAGCCTCGTCCAGGCGCCCAGCCGCCCGCTGGAGGTTCGCCACCTCCGTGGGAAAAAGATGATTGCGTGGATATTTCGCCGTGAGGTCGCGCATATAGCCGATAGCTTCGTCGTACTCATGCTCGCGGCGCAGGAACAGGCTCAGGATCACTTTGGCGTCGACGGAATTTTCTGCGCCGCTCCGGGCAACCGTTCGAAGGTAAGCGAGTCCCTTATCCTTCGATCCATTAAGGCCGGCAAGGGCAGCAGCAACTTTGACACTCCATGCCAGGCTACCGACGACGTAGTTATGCGTACCTACCACCATCTTGGCATCGACATAATCGGGATCGAGTTCGAGAACTCGTTCATGATCGCGGCGCGCGCCCACGGCGGCGCGCAAGGCGGAAAACCACGCGCGCTCGATCAGGCCGGTATAAACCGCGAATTGCGCCTTGGTGACGCCGCGGCAGTATATGGCATTCACATTTTTGGGGTTCGCCTTCAACTCCTGCTCTTCCAGAGTCTGCGCACGATGGACCAATTCCTTGATGCGCTCTTTGATCTTCGGATCGGTCGGTCGTGGAGCGCGGCCGATAAAGCTGTCATTGGAATAGTCCCCGGTGTTCATGGCGCCGGTTTCGTAGAGATCGTGCATGAGAACCACGCTCAACAAGTGGTTGATCGCGAACGGGTCGTCCGGGTGTTTCTCGACGATCTTCTCCATCTCGCGCGTAGCACGCTCGTAGTCCATATTGTAGAAGTGGTCGAATGCTGCCCTTGTCTGGGCGTCATATTGGACGCCGTGCGTTGGGGCAACGTAGGGATCTGACTGCGCCGAGCAGAACAGCGAGAGTGCGACCAGCAAGATAGGAATTAGCGAGAGACTCGGGCAACAGCGGAGAATCATTCGGAAACTCGGAATGGAGCGATGCGAACTAATTCGCTAGTCTAATCGAACTTTTGCAGCGTGCCGAGGCGGACGGGAAATTGAGTGCGTCACTGTCGGAGAACCAAAAGCGTCATCTACGTGCCAGGTACGCTACTGCCCGGCCGAGGGGCCTCTTCCTATAATTCTCGAAGCCATAGACTGATCAGGAGCGGAGACTCGAGTGAAATTCGCTAGCGACTGGGTGCGCCGAATGGAGCTCGGCGGAAGCGAGGCGGAGCGGGTTGTTGGCTTTTTTCGCTTCCTGAGCTTGAGATCTTCCGCTCTTGTACACCGATGTTTTGTGAGCCAGATCCAAAGGTGCTGCAGCCTTTGTAACTGATGCAACTTTACTCGCTGCCACACGTAAGAATTGCTTGGCAGGGAGATTTGCCAGGGCCACCTTAGGCTGTCAAGTACATCGCCGTCAACAGCTTAGAAGGCCAGCTGGATTTGGCGCTTGGAGTGCGATTAGTGGTTTTCCGGTAGGAACCATGGCGGATCTGGCACAGGGTACACAGCAGGAGTTCTGGCGACCTCCATCGCATCGAGTTGGGGACGAGATGGTCATTCATGGCACGATGCCGGTGATGGCGGAAGTCTGTCCGCGCTGCGCAACCGAGTTCCTGCTGGGCTCCCGGTTCTGCCATGCCTGCGGCGGGCGTCGTCCGGATGCGATCAGTGCAGCCCATCGGGCAGATGCCGCCGTCATTGCTGGTTGGTGGCAGAAGGGTGTTAATGGAATTCAGTCGATGCTTGGCAGCATCTCGTGGCGGAAGGTCAAGTTCCCCGCTTGGATGCGGTACCTCCATTTTCACGAAATCAAGGCGCGCACGGGCCTCTCGACCGGATCTTTGATTGCGTTTGTGCTGGGGATGGCTTGCGTGGCCGGAGCCCTGCTGGTTGGATTGCTCACGGCGAAGACGTTGGTGGATTGGCAAGCGATTCAGTTCTACCGGGCCGAGTGGCTGTTGGCAGCCACCGCTTCGTTTGTGGCCGGAATACTACTCAAGAAACCTTCCAGGGATCACCGCGACTAAGCGGACTCTCCTCCCGTACCGGCGGCTCTGCGTTGTTGGCTCATCCTATAAAGATGGTGCACCGGGCCAGTTCCCCTGCCCAAGGTTTGACCATTCGCAATGGCAGCCGTGACATAAGTCTTGGCCAGGAGTGTCGCCTCGGCTAGTCCCCTGTCCAGGGCCAGGTGGCACGCCATCGAGGTTGCAAAGGCGCAGCCTGTGCCGTGGGTGGAATTGGATCGTTGACGGTCGGCTTTGAAGATCTCCTGCTCAACTCCGCGCTTGCTGGTGAAGCTCAACAGATCGATCGCCTTCTCCAGGTGACCACCAGTGATCACAATGCCGGAAGCTCCCATCGCGTGAAGCCTGGCTGCAGCCGCCTTCATCTCTTCTATTTCCTTCACTTTGAGGCCAGTCAGGACAGCAGCTTCGTCGACATTCGGAGTGACAACGTCCGACAGAGGGATGAGACGATCGATCAGGAGGCGGGTTCCGGCAGAGTCCAGGAGGTCGGCACCGGAGGAGGACTTCAGGACCGGATCGAGAACGATGTTGGGCAGCCGTGCCTTACGCTTGGAATCAGGCCTGCTCGACAGGAAGTCTGCCACCGTCCTGACGATCTTACCGGAGCCCAGCATACCGATATGGACCGCGGCGATCTCCAGATCGGTAGCCAGTTCCTCGAGAGTATCGGATATTAGCGCCGGATCGGTCGGTTCGACGCGCTTGACCCCGGAAGTGGACTGGACGGTCAGCGCGGTAATGCAGGAGACGCCATAGCACGCATGGGCGGCAATGGTCTTAATGTCTGCCGTGACGCCAGCTCCGGAGGAGGGGTCAAAACCGGCGATGGTGAGTACGACGGGTGGTTTATCGGCCATGAACTTCCGTTTCCGGAAACTCCGATCATACCCCGAGTTTGGCACTGCATTTCACATCGGCTTACTTCGGGACGTTACTTTAGGAGCCTTGGAATGAAAAATTTATGCACAAGGTGATGCGGATGCAGCGCCGTAAATCAATGATTCCATGTAGGTTATCGAATTTTCCTCTGTAATTCATTGATTCCATTGGGCTTGTAAATTCTACGCTGCAACGTCGATGGTGCTATTTACCTATGAGTAAATGCGTAAGCTTCCAAGAATAAAGGACGTCTCTTGCATCCCCATAGATTAGCAACAGGTTACGTGAGACATGTATTACTAGGAGGTCATTGTCCTACCGGCCAATTCGGCTTGACACCCGTTTGGCACGTCGATAGCATTTACAAACTGCAGTTGAAACCAGCCTTAGGCCAAAGGGCACTTTTGAGTATGCGAGGAGAACTGAATGCGAAGACGTATAGCTCATGGACTGGCGATCGCCTTTTTGATCGTCGGCCTGGGAGCGGCTCAGGGACCGAACATCTCGGAGGCGAAACCGGCTCCAGGTAGTTCCGTTCAATCAAAAAACGAAATCCGCAAACAGGTCGGCAAAACCAAACCGTATCAAGTTGGGACAGCTTCGTGGTATGGGGAGACGTTTCAAGGAAAACCGACAGCGAGCGGCGAACCTTATCAGATGTACGACATGACGGCTGCTTCCCTGACCCTGCCGATGGGAACGTATGTGAAGGTCACGAACCTGCGGAATGGCAGGGCCGTCGTAGTTCGGATCAATGACCGGGGACCGGTTGTACCGGGCCGGATCATCGATCTGTCCTATGGAGCGGCTCAGGCGCTGCAAATGAAAGCGCATGGACTGCAACGCGTCCGGCTGGACCTGGTTCAATCGACCAGCGTCGCCAGAAACCGGCAACAAAAGCCGGATTACCAGACTGTCGCCTATAACCATCCCCCTGTAGCGAAACTCCCGTAAAACCCGTACACTAGCCGGGATGGCGGCTGTTCTGCCCAACCGCATCCCGAGCTATCGGAGCGACGACCCGCGCCAGCGGCTGATCGTTGCACTGGATGTTTCCACCGCCGCCGCCGCACAGAAGATCGTGGTGGCGGTGGGAGACTCCGCCTTGACCTACAAGGTGGGGATGCAGCTCTATACCGCCGTGGGACCTCAGATTGTGCGCGATCTGGTGGCTTCTGGGCGGCGCGTCTTCCTCGATCTGAAGTATCACGACATCCCGAATACGGTCGGAGCAGCCGTCGCCGAGGCTGAGAAGCTTGGCGTAGGCATGCTAACCATCCACGGGGCCGGAAGCACCAGGATGGTCCGTGCCGCTGTGGAGGCTGCCAAGGTTCGCCCAGACTTGATCGTGCTTGCGGTAACGGTTCTGACCAGCATGGATGGACACGATCTGGAGACGATCGGAGTACGCGGGTCGGTGGAAGACAGCGTCTTGCGGATCGCGACTCTCGCGCTGGCGAACGGATGCCAAGGAATTGTGACTTCGGCGCGCGAGGCGTCTACCGTGCGGGCTAAGCTGGGAAACCAGTTCGCGATTGTTACTCCGGGTGTACGGCCTGCAGGGAGTAGCATGGGAGATCAGGTCCGTGTGGTGACGCCGGCTGAGGCGATTGCGGCTGGAGCGAGCCATATTGTCGTGGGCCGGCCGATCACCGAGGCGGCGGATCCGGCGGCTGAGGCCGCATCAATTCTCAGTCAGATCAGATAGCTCTACACCTCGTCAAACCAAGTGTGGTATTCCATTGGTATTGCTTTGGTAGTATGATAGTAGCATGAAAGAGAAGACATCAATCACACTATCAAGAGAGGTGTTAACTAGTATTGACCGAACCGCAGGAGCGAAACAGTCGCGCTCCGCATTCATTGAGTCTGTGTTGGTGCAATACTTTCGCGACCGAGCCAGAGCTCAGATCGAGGCCCATGATCTTGAAGCCCTCAATCGAGCGGCCGATGAATTGGCGCCGGAGATCGAAGAAGTTCTGCGGGATCAAACGGAAATCGGTGATTTGCAGTGAGGCGTGGCGAGATTTATCGAGTGCATCGACCCAATGAAGATCCGCAGCTATTCCGCAGTTACGTTGTGGTGAGCAGACAGGCGCTCATCGACTCACGGTTCCCAACTGTCATCTGCGCCCCGATCTTCAGCAAGGGACAGGGTTCGTCAAGTCAGGTTCTCATCGGAATCGATGAAGGCATGAAGCATGACAGCTGGATTCTTTGCGATAACTTGCTCAGCGTCCGAAAGGTCGCGTTGACGAGATTCGTTGGCTCCCTCTCCAGCTCAAAGCTTGCAGAACTGGATCGCGCGTTGAAAATAGCCTTGGCGTTGAACTAGACCTTACAATTTCTCGAAGAACTCACAGGCTGAGCACGAAATGTAGATCCCGCCGGGGACGCTGCGTTCGCGGTCCTTTACTCGCTTCACGATGCGGGTGGGCTTGCCGCACTTGGGGCAATCCGTGCTCTTGGTGGTGTCCATGACCTTCTTACGGTCGGCTGTTTTTGCGATTTTGGCACCTACTGCCATGATGTATCTCTCCTGATGTATCGAATGTGTGCGCAGCGCTCCGCGTTCAACCGTGCGGATGAAGGTGGGTGGAATTGTCTGGATCCACTCGGGAAGAATCCTGGCTGCGTCTTTGTGCTCTTCCGCCGGATTTATTTTACAGGAACGCTATGCCGACTGTCTCGCCAGCTCTCCGCGACCAAATTCAATAACCGCCAAGGACCCGAAGGTTCACGAAGGAATGAACAGAACTTTTCTTACGGACTTACGTGTCCCCGCAGTACCGTGATCGACGCTTTCGGAAGGTGATAGAGCACGTCTACGCCTCCCTGCACCGTTGATTTCGACGGCGGGCCGTCTGGATCGGCGTGTCCACCGACTCCTTCCGGATGCCACTGATATTCGTTGGAACCGAAGGTGATGCGGTCAACCGGGCCAGAGAAATGCTTCTCTGACTTTCCCGTGTTAAATGCGACCTTCACCGCGTGATCATTGGACTGGTCCCGGTTGACCAGCATCACTGACCACTGTCCGTCAGGACGCTGGACCGCATAGGCTGTAACCATCACGTTCCCCGCTGCATCGTTGACATCGCTCGCTGCCTTGAACTGCTTATGCGGGGCGTCAATCGGCTGCACCCATTCCTTTGTGATTATTTGTGCCGCGATGTACTGCGGCGGGTAGCCAACTACCTTGTAGTCCTGATCGATCCAGAGGAAGTTTCCGAAGCCGCTCCGTTCTCTCGGATAGGGCATGTAGTGGAAGTAGTAGGTCCCACCCGCACCTTCTGCCATCATCGAGCCGACATAGTCAGCTAGCCAGAGCCCCGCTTTCACGGTCGATGCTGGCGCACCACCCCCAATGTTGCCCTCGGTCATGAAGAAGGGAATATTCGATGGAACGCCATTGTCCTTCCACACCTGAACAATGTGGCGGACGTACTCTGGCTCGGGATAGAGATCAGCCCAGGAATAGCTGGAACGATCCTGATAGGGATAGTGTTCGAAAGAGAAGAATGTGAAATCGTTCAGACGGTTGTGCGCTTTCAGATAGTCGACGAACCTCCCAATCCACGAGACTTTACCATTCGCGTCAGGCCACACTTCAACGTCTCCGAACGTACCCTCGAACGGCGGGCCTCCGAGTTTCGCTTCCGGCACAAGCTTGTGAATCGCCGTGGCGAATTGCAGATAAAGCGCACCGTAGTCTTCCGGAAGCATGTGCTGTCCGTCGGCCTCTTCTCCCATTTCGATCCACGAAATCGCGTAGTGCCGTTTGTAGAGGTAGGCGATCTCGTTAGCCGCGTCTTCGGGATTCGAGTACAGCATGGCGATCGGAACCATGGTCGGTAAGCCGCGCGTAACTCCGCAATTGAAGAAGAAGTCGAATCCAACCTGATCGCCGCGGGATTGGTCTAGATCCGTAGCGGCAACCCATGGATCGACCGATGACGGCCAGGTGATGGTCTGGTCGCGGCTGGGGAAATGTGTGACATAGTCGTTGAACGTCCCGTCCGATGAAAGCGATCCGACGTACAGTTCATTGATCGCGTAGCCCACGCAATTACGCTTGTCGGCTGAACCATGCGTGTCGCAGGTGTTGGAGGATTCGGTCATCCAGATGCGGAGGTAGCGGACGGGAATCATCCAGTTCACAAGTTTCAACGTCACCGTGCCGCCCTTACCTTCGTTGATGGTTCCCAGCGGAAAGGTCTGCCACGTGCCCTTCGTCGTGCCGTCGTAGAAAGGCTCGAGTTCGCCGGTCCAGAACTGCACGTCATATTTTTCGGCGTACGGGTCGGCCCATGCGATGCGCATGGCGTTGACATCGATCTTCGTACCGAGATCGATCATCACCCACTGCGGATGCAGCAAGTCGTCTTCGCCTGTGAAAGTCTTGGTGAGATAGGGATTGCTCTTCCAGTAGGAGTTCAGATTCCCGTCAGTAAGGCGTGACCAGCCGTTGCCATCGCCGCGACTGAAGCCACGATGCGGAAGTGGGTAGGCCCAGGAGCTATGAATCTCCTCACCGGGCTCCGCATTCCCCACGAAATATCCTTCCTGTTTCTCGGCGTTGCTCCACTTCCCTGCCGGGTTCCAGTGCCAAGCCTCGACCATGAGTTCCGTGTTCTGGCGGTAGGTGACGGTGCCCCAACCTGCACCGAGGATTTCTTTGAGCAGTGGATCTTTGAGCAAGTGATCGGGAGTTCCCGTACGCAAGCGGTCAATGGCAGCACCCAAAGCGTGAGGCGGACTGAAGGTGTTGACTACGTGGTCGGCATCGACGACGACTTTTTGCGCTTGGGCGCAAGGTGCCTGGTTCAACAGACCGGCTAGCACAATCACTGCTGAAAGAACTTCCATGACCCGAGACGCCATAATGCCTCCCATCATTGATTAGCTCGAACGAAGAACCAACGCTATAGTGAATCGATTTAAGACTGGAAAAATGCGGCAACAGGATACACCTTCGGCTGCCTGGATTGAATAGCGAGTTTCGGTCTCCGGGCACCCGTTGACCGCGCTCACGCGGCCCTGCTACCGTCATATGTTTGCCCTCTTGCGTGCGGCGTGTTTCGCTTGGCGCAGACTTTGCCGAGTTCACGGTTTGCCGTGTCCGGGGTCCACAACAATCGCATCGGAGACTAGCTCATGCCAGCCATCAAGTTTCGCGGCGTCGACTTCCTGCAATACGATTCCCTGCTGACCGACGAAGAAAGACTCGTCCGCGACACAACCCGCCAGTTCATTGAAGACAACCTGATTCCAATTATTGAGGAATGCAATCGCGCCGGACGTTTTCCGCGGGAACTGGTGAAGCCGATGGCCGATCTCGGTTTTTTTGGCGCATCCCTCAAGGGATACGGCTGCGCCGGAATGGGCAATGTCGAATACGGGCTGATGACGCAGGAACTCGAACGTGGCGACTCCGGAGTGCGCAGCTTCGTCAGCGTGCAGTCGGGATTGTGTATGTACCCGATTTATGAATTCGGCAGCGACGAGCAAAAGGAGCAATGGCTCCCGGCTATGCAGAAAGGCGAGAAGCTTGGTTGCTTCGGCCTGACCGAGCCGGATTTCGGATCGAATCCCGGCGGCATGCGCACGCGGGCACGCAAGGTTGGCAATGAATATGTAATCAATGGCGAGAAGATGTGGATCACCTCGGGCACGATCGCCGATGTGGCCGTCATCTGGGCGAAGGTGGAGAACGAGAACGACCGCATCCGAGGATTTCTGGTCGAAACCGATCGTCCGGGCTTCAAGGCAGACGATATTCATGGCAAGTGGTCCCTGCGGGCATCGGTGACGTCGGGGCTCTCGCTGCAGGATGTGCATATCCCGGAGTCAAATCTGCTGCCGAAGTCGGGTGGGTTGCGGTCTCCGCTAATGTGCCTGAACCAGGCGCGCTATGGCATTGCGTGGGGCGCCGTGGGAGCGGCGATGGCGTGCTACGACTGCGCGCTGCAGTATTCCCGGCTGCGCAAGCAATGGCGCGATCAGCCCATCGCTTCGCATCAGCTCGTGCAGGACAAGCTGACCTGGATGATTAGCGAGATCACAAAGGCGCAGTTGCTGGTATTGCAGGTCGGCAGACTTAAGGACGCCGACAAGGTCGAGCCGCAGCATATTTCCATGGCCAAGCGGAACAATGTCTGGATGGCGCTGGAGTGCGCCCGTCTGTCGCGCGACATTCTTGGAGCCAACGGCGTAGCGGACGATTATCCGATTATGCGGCACCTGATGAATTTGGAGTCTGTGAAGACCTACGAGGGCACGCATGATGTGCACTCGTTGATCATCGGCCAGAGTGTTACGGGGATTGACGCCTTCTAGAGTTCAGGTACCTAACCGTACAGTTCCTCCAGAAGCTCGTATGCTCTTCTGAGATGCGGGACGACGATGCTGCCTCCGACCACCAGTGCCACGTTCAACGCTTCCTCCTGCTCGGGGCGTGGGACGCCGAGGCGGTAGGCCTGTATCGTGTGATAGAAAATGCAGTCGTCACAGCGCAGGCAGGCCGAGGCGACCAATCCCATCAGTTCTTTCGTTTTCGCAGGCAGTGCACCTTCAAGATAGGTGTTGTGATCAATATTGTAGAAACGCTTGACCAGGAAGTTGTTGGCCTTGTCGACATTGGCACTCAGTCGGGCCCGCGTCTCGATGAAACGTCGTGCAATTTCACTCTTGTCCGCCACATACTTCTCGGTGAAGAGGTAGGTCGGTTCCTTTCGTTCCGGCGCCGGTCGCTCCGCTGGACGTTCGGTCCCAGTGTTCTCTGTGGTTGTCGCCATGGGCAAATAGTAGCAGAGGTTTACGCCGTGGGTTTGTCGCGTGGCGGCTCTACGGCCATGAAATCTTCGGCGAAACGGCGGGCATAGTTTTCAAGCAGGGGTGGAATACGATGTGGGTCAGACGATTTCAGGATTAGTCCAGCGTGGTGGTGTTTCTTAATTCGAATCGTCACTTCCGGGTCGTTGTAAGGGGAGGTGTCAGGGCTATCCTGACGCGCCAGGGACAGAATGACGCCAGCATATTCTTCGCGCACGGCTGGCAGCGTGTAACCTCCCGCTTGACCAGCGATCTCGATCCGTGCCCATTCGCGCCATAGATTGAGACCGGTGGCTGCTTCGACCATCTCATTAATGTAGGCACCACCAACGCGTGCAGCGCACTCCAGAAAGTAAAACTGTCCATCCGCATGAGCCCGAATAAACTCCGCATGTGAAACCCCGCGCAGCAGGCCCAAGGCGGCAATCAGATCGAGATTCGTCGCGCGTAGCGCGGAATCTTCTTCACTCCCACGGGGGACCGTAAATGTCGTAAAGACTCCGCCGTGGGCAACATTCATGGGCGGCTTGCCGTATTTGCTGACGTTGGCAAAGAGCACTCGATTCTCCGAAACAACACAGTCAACGTGATAGACATCTCCTGGCACAAACTTTTCCACCAGGAACGTCGACTGCTTGTCACCGAGTTGATCGAGGATGGGCCAGATGTCTTCTGCGGAATTGATTTTCTTGATCCCAATCGCTGAGGCTTCCTGACGCGGCTTGAGAACCCAAGGTCCTGGAACGTGGGTGAGGTAGTAGCGAATGTCGTCATGATTGACTGCCGGCACGAAATCAGGCACTCGAATGCCGCGGTCCAGAGCCCTCATCCGCATGGCGAGCTTGTCGCGGAAGTAGCGCATCGTAGTAAGACCCATGCCGGGAATCCGCATGTGCTCACGAAGCGTTGCGGCTGTCTCCATATCGAACTCATCGAGAGCAACGATGCGGTCGAGCTTTTCGTTTCGCGCCAGATGCGTGACCGCTTTCACGATATCCGCCAGAGGGATTTCTTCGGGAAGGAAGTACGTTTCATCCAGACTCTCGCGTGGCCAATCGGCATTGCGCAGTTTTTCTGCAGTCAGCAGTAGCACACGGCATCCCTGGCGCTTGCACTCGCGCATGAACTCCTGCCCCTTCTCGTAGGTTGTGATGCAGAGGAATGTCAGCGATCGGGCATCAGGCATGGGATTGACCTCAGACAGGGTAAGGAGAATACCACGCCGTGCTTTCCAGGGGGACATCCTGCGATTTCGATGGACAAAAACGATTCGGCGAATCCTGTATTTCCAATCCTCATGCGGTTGCGGTATAGTCACACCCCGGCGCGTCACCTTCTTGCGCGCAAATTGGGAGACACGGAATGGGAACGACGACTCGTGTAGAAGGAAAAGCCCGCACCTATGGGGAAAACATTGAAAGCGACCTTGCCGCGCGGTTCCTGCGTGTGGTCGAAGTCGCAGCTATAGCATCGGCTCATACCATGGGACAGGGCGACCGGAAACTCAGCGACCAGGTAGCCACGGAAGCTATGCGGAAAACCATGGACTCGATTCCGATGCGAGGAGAGATCGTGATCGGTGAAGGTGAGCGCGACGAAGCTCCCATGCTCTATATCGGAGAGAAGGTGGGGGCTGAATTTCCCGACGGTACGGAGGTCCCCGAAGTCGATATCGCGGTTGATCCTCTGGAAGGCACGAACCTGTGTGCGACTGGCGCGCCCGGTTCGATTACGGTGCTGGCCGCATCGGAGCGTGGAGGCTTGCTGAATGCTCCTGACTGCTACATGGAGAAAATTGTCGTTGGTCCATCTTGCAAGGATGCCGTTTATCTCGATGCACCGGCTTCGCACAATCTTAAGAACATCGCGCGGCGTCTGGACCGTGATGTGGAAGACCTGGTCGTGATGGTGCTGGACCGGCCGCGCCATGAAAAATTGATTTCTGACATTCGAGCGGCTGGGGCGCGCATTCGACTGATTGGTGATGGAGATCTTTCCGCAGGAATTGCAGCCGCCGTCATTGGCACCGGCGTTCACGCGGTGATGGGATCAGGAGGGGCGCCAGAAGGTGTCATTACTGCCGCAGCCGTCCGCTGCCTCAACGGCTATATGCTTGGTCGCTTGGTGGTAAAGCCGGATCAGGAAGAGCGGCTCGAGCGCATGGGCATCAAAGACAAGAACCGTATCTACGAAGCTGAGGACCTGGCTCCGGGAAAGCAACTGATCTTCGCCGCGACTGGCGTTACCGATGGAGCGCTCATGAAAGGGGTTCGATTCTTCGGCGAGGGAACGCGCACTTCATCGGTGATTATGACCCTACGAACGGGGAAGGTACGATTCGTGGAAAGCATTCACCTCGAGAAGAGCCCGGATTTCAAGGTGAGATTCTCGTGATCTGATTGTCGCTTATTTTAGATACTCTGAGTTCTTCTTCAACTCCTCCGGCACCACCGGCATGGGCGGCCACTCTTGCGAGTACCCTTTGAGCAGCGGGGTGGCGACTTCCGACCGCAGCGTGCCGTCGTGCACTGCAATCTTGTGAGGATTCCCAGGCGAATAACCTTCCCATAGACACACTCCGGCGTAGGCGCCGTCTTTGCGCAGGATGTAATACGTCATGTCCATGAAGCGCAGCTTGTTCATGTCGTCGTTGTAATTGCGGACGATTCGCTTCAGGGCTTCCATACCAGCGTCTTGCGGAGACATACCATGGCGCATGTTCTCGACAATCGTGTGCGCACCGGCGACCTTGATGTTCTCTTCTCCACTGCCGGTCGCTCCGGCCGAACCCACATCCTGATCGGTATAGCAGCCAGCCCCGATGATGGGAGAGTCGCCGCAACGGCCGGGCAACTTGAAAGCCAAGCCGCTGGTGGTCGTAATACCCGACATTTCTCCTTTTTCGTTCAAGGCGGAGCAATGAATCGTTCCCGTCGGGGGGAAGAGCACGCGCCGAACCGCCGCAAGTTGGAATTCCGGCTCTATGCCGAGATCGGCAGCGCGCCGTCGCAAATCCTCGATCCGGTCACGAAACAAAGTCGCGTGCGGATGGGAACCGGGCGCCGGAGCTTGCCAGCGCGGATCGGCCAGGCCCGGTCCCCACCAGTCGCGATCGGAATTGGTCTCTTTCCAGAGCATCCAGATTTTGCGGGAGCGGTCCGTCAACAGGTTCTCGCGCGGAAAACCACGGGCGACGGCAAATCTCTCGGCACCCTCACCCACGAGCATGACGTGTCCGGTGTGCTCCATGACTGCCTTGGCGACCATGGACACATTCTTGATGTTGCGTACACCGCCGACCGAGCCTGCACGCCGGGTTGGACCGTGCATACAGCAGGCATCGAGTTCGACCACGCCTTCCTCGTTCGGCAGTCCTCCGAGGCCAACGGAATCGTCATTCGGATCATTTTCCGGCCCCAGGACTACGCGTACTGCAGCATCGAGAGTATCGCCGCCTCCTTTCAAGAATGCATAGGCACCCTCAAGATAGGCGTGGCCATTGTTCGCGCAAACGATGATAGGACGTTTGGGAACGTCGTTTTGCGAGGCATGTCCCTGTTGACTCGATGCACCAAGCGCATCGGGGCTCGCTTGAGACACAACTCCGGCTGCCACAGCACCGAGGACCGACGTCTTCACAAAGTCTCGTCGCGAAACAGTCACCGATTTCTCCCTTCACAAGCTCTCGAAGTCTAGAGCAGAACGCGGAAGCATATCACGAGGTCAGGCCGGACCTGCAGGTAAGCAGCGAGATGTGATTGGCCAATTGGGACAGCCCCAGCGAAACCGAAGCTGTCCCGAAGTAGAGATAAGTCCTAGTGGCTCGCGTAGCGGCGTAAACGTCCCGGATATTCCGCGCCGGCTTTCTGCAAGCGTTCGGCGGCCGACACGTTGATGGGTTGAACCTTCTCAGACCGGAAGCGCAACAGCGCAGCAATGTTGCCGACCTTGTCGAATTCCGGGTCGTCCTTCACATAGAACGTCTCGATCTCACGGCGCACCACCCAGGGCAGAATCGCTTCGCTCACATCGACCACTTCCTGCGTAGCCCTGCCGCACGCCGGACAGTAGCTGATGAGGTGAGCGTCGATGTGCCCGCATCCGGAGCATTCCACCGCATGCGCCTGCAGGTTTTCGCCGATCAGCAGAGTTTGTACCTCCCCAAGTTCGAGAGAGCGAAGCACACGACGAAGTCCGGTGACGCCCCGTCTGTGGCTGCGTGCCTCACTGACGACTTGATGGACCAGATCACGCCGGCGCTCATTTTGCCAGTGCTCAAGAGCCTGCTGTGCATGGGTACGCAACTCGTCGCGGGTTGCATGGGCGAGATCCGCATGGAACCGTCCGATCAGCGCCTGGCTGACGTAGGGATGCAGTTGCGGTTCAAACATCGAGCGATGTGAATCCTGACAGGCAAGAATCCATTTTTCGAAAATGTGTTTATCGATAAGCACTTTCAGATTCTCCGCCACATTCTTGAAATGCTGGCGGGCCTCATCTTCGACGCGGCGTTGCGCGTGGCCCCCTTCGTAGCCGGCAAAGCCGTCGCTGCGGCCGCGGCGGAGCAAGGGATGAAACAGGTCTTGTCGTTCGCTTAACTCCCCCAGACGAAGATCGAAGATGCGTGCGCGATGGCGGTCAACCAACACCACACCGAGCAATGGAGACGCACCTAGCAGCCGAGCTAAGGGTTTGAGATGGAAGTGTCGATCGACAAACAACTGAGTGCTGCCCAGCATGGCAGGAAGCTCATATTCCCGCCAAATATTCTTCGCTGCACAGGCAAATACGGCCTTGCCGTGTGTTCCGTTGCTGCGCAAGTCACCAGACAATCTCACAACGCGCTCAATATCGGCCCGGATGCTCTCCCTGTTTCCCTTCCCCTCCAGCGAGCGCAATGCCTCTCGCGCCAGGTCCTTGATGAGGATTGTGTCCTCCTTGTGCGCCTTGTTGCGAGGCGTGGACGGTTCAAAATAGAAGCTAACAGCGCAGGATTTCTTATCATGAAATTCGGCCAATTCCCGGATTTGTTCGCGAGTAATACTCATGGATCATCTCCCCAAAGATGGATTTTGATATTAAGCGGCGCCGGTCGGAGCGAACCGGCCTTCGAATTGCTTGGCCAGTCCCGGCGCTTTGCGTAAGTGGTCGCGCGCGGCGGAAACTAGAGAAAGAACCCGCTCCGCTGGGTGGCCCGTAATGGCCATAATCTCTTCGACACTGAAGCCTTCTACGGCGTGCAAGATAAACGCTTCGCGCGGTCCGGAACCCAGATCTCGCAGGGCAGAGGCGATCAGGCGCAGCAATTCATCGGAGGCCATGATCTGCTCGGGAGTGGCCACACGCGCATCCGGTATGACGGTCTCTCCAGTGATGGATTCGTCCGGCTGGTGGAATTGCAGTTCTGGTTCATCGCTGCCCTTCACGTTAGGCCGCCTTGCGGACTCTTCCAAGTGGACCGCGTTGCCGTTGCTCTCATCCTCACGAGAGAGCTCGTCTAATGCGCGCAAGGCGTGCTTGTACAACCACGGCTCGAGCGCGAGCTTTTCCGGTTTTTCCTGGCCTTCGCTGAGAGCGGCTGCAATGGCCTCGTCGATTACTTCTTCTTTCGAGACAGAATCCGGAACGATATTTTCCTGAGCTTCGCGGAAGTAGATTTCGCGTTCGACGAAACGATTGAGCCGGGCAAGATTGACGTTTACGTAGGAGCGTATGTCGTCGGCCGAAATCGTCGGCGGGAAAACCGCTGCCAGAGTTTGCTCGAAGGGAACCTCGCGCATGGGCGTAGCCGGACGCGCGCTATTACCACGACGGTCGCGCTGCCACTTGTGCGACGAGCGCAACAGGTCCTTGTGTTTGTTGACCTGCTGAAGCAGGTCCTCGAATGCATTCTTCACGGCGGCAGAGGGCATCGAAGCCCTTGTCTGCACCGCCATCTGGCCAGAGGGAAGCCGAAGGTTGAGCGAGACGCTGGTGCCTTCCCGGGGCGAAATTTCCTCCACAACTCCCCTCAGATGGATCAATTCCGGGCGGAACACCTGCAATCTCTTTTGCAGTTTTTCGATTTGATGCTGAACGTCTTTTTCTACGGTGGGATTTTTGTCAAGCCGGTAAATAACGTGAACGTTCATGAGCGCCTCGGCCTTGCAGTACGAAGTTCGCGCAACCAAGTGCTTTCTAAGCCCGATTGTACACCCGGTACTAGAAGGCAAATGGAGAATTCGAAGCTCGAGAGCACATCATTTTAGTTAGGGAATTGCCTTCAGAAATCCGTCAACTTTGACAGGTTTGCAGCTATTTGGCTTTGGCGTTTATGATCGCGGGCCATGACCTTTGCCAAGTTCTTCCTGACCGTACTCCTCGCTTCGTCAGTTTCCGCCCAGATTTCCGGCATGAAGGAGATTGAGAGCGTCTACCCAGACGCACACGCGTTTTATCTCGATCTGCACGAGCATCCCGAATTGTCGGGTCACGAAACCCAGACCGCGACGAGACTGGCAGACCACCTGCGAAATGCCGGATATGAAGTCACCGAACATGTCGGTGGAACAGGTGTGGTTGCAGTCATTAAGAATGGCTCAGGTCCGGTAATCATGTTGCGCACCGAACTCGATGCGCTCCCCGTTGAGGAGAAGACCGGACTCGCATACGCGAGCAAGGCTCACATGAATGACGACACCGGGCACGACGTCCCGGTGATGCACGCCTGCGGGCACGACATCCACATGGCCTCCCTGTTGGGCACGGCTGAGATCATGGCGCGCAGCAAGAGCACGTGGCATGGAACCCTCGTTCTGATTGGCCAGCCCGCCGAGGAAACAATCAGCGGGGCGGAGGCCATGCTGAAGGACGGCTTGTTTAGTCGCTTCCCCAAACCCGATGTCGCGGTCGCCCTGCATGTAGGCAATGATGAACCCGCGGGAGTGGTGGCTGTCGTTCCCGGAACCTACGACACGAATGCAGACTCGGTACGCATCACCATCTACGGCAAAGGCGCGCACGGTTCTATGCCGCACAAATCAATCGACCCCATCGTGATTGCCGCGCGTACCATCCTGGCTCTGCAAACGATCGTTTCGCGCGAGGTCAAGCCGGGCGAAATGGCGGTGGTCACCGTCGGGTACATCCGTGCAGGAACGAAGAACAACATCATTCCAGATCAGGCGGAGATGGCGCTCACCGTCCGCACATTCAAGCAAGATGTGCGCAAGCAGATCTTGGCTGCCATCGAGCGAATTGCAAAGGCGGAAAGTGCTGCCGGCGGTGCGCCGCGCGAGCCGCTCATAGAGCGCTACGAGCGGACCGATTCTGTGTATAACAATCCTGCGCTGGCGGAACGTCTCCGCGCTCCGCTGGAAGCCGCGCTGGGCAAGGACAACGTGGTGATTGCCGAACCGATCACAGCTTCGGAAGATTTTTCTTACTTCGTCGCTCAAGGTGTCCCGGGCTTTTACTTCAGCCTGGGAGGAGCAGATGCTCAGAAACTGACTGAGTCGAGGGCGTCGGGCGTTCCGCTGCCGTCGAACCATTCCCCTCTGTTTGCACCAGTAGTCGACCCCACCCTGCACGCGGGGATCGCGGCCGAAGTGGCAGTCCTGCGGAGCCTTTTGAATAGTTCGCCAGGCGAACTCCACAGGCTGACATCGGGGCAAACTCAGCCATAGAGGAAACGGTCAATTCATTGTGCCGCTGCCGAACTGCAGCGGGTCTTCTGCCCGCTCGACGACTCCACTTTACTCAAGGCTGTCACCTCGGCGGCGTTCAGCGCACGCCGGTAGACGTGTACATCACTAACGTCGCCGTTGAAAAATACTCCGTCATCGCGTTGCGCTCCGATGAGCAACGGACCTTTGCTGGCGCACCAGGGAGCAAGTCCGGTGAAAGTCTGCACTTCTTTCCCATCCAGGTAGATGTGCAGTACCGCCAGTGTCTGATCAAAAACAGCCGCCGTGTGTACCCAACGATCCACAGGCAATGCCTGGCCTTCAACCCAATAGTCGGTCCACCGGGTTGCGAGCGTTGTGGCACCCCATTGCGTCGCCGGATTGGGTCCAAACCCGAGGCGCCATTGGGAACCCCAGTCAGAACGAACCTGTGACACCCATGCCGTGTAGGCGGCGGGACTGTGAGGGCGAATCCAGGCACTCACGCTGATCGAACCCGCTGTGCTTAGATCGGGATTTCCAGGGATCTCGATGAATGCACCCTGACCATTGAACCGATACGCCATGCCATCGCGGCCGTGACGATCAGAAGCGGCAACGGCTCCGTGAACATTCGGCTTTGCGTTCGGGTGACAAACATCTATCGGAGATCCTTCCAGCGGGAGGTACGCGACGAGTCCCTTGTTGAGATCGATCCCCGAGCCATAGTTATTTCCCATCAGCCCGTGAGTTTCAAAGCCTGGAAGTGATCGAAGCCGTGCCGCGTCATCCTTCCGTCCTTGCGATTCCAACGACTGCAGCAGGTTTTGTTGCTCGACAGCGTCGAAGCGGAAATCGTCGCCATGCTCGGCGCGGAGACGCTCCCAGAAGGTGCCAATGTTGACGTCGCCTGCCGAGAGTTCGTCGAGTATTGGCCTTGTCATCGAGAGCAGAGGCAAAGGGTCGTTGCTGAAGGCTGAACCGAAGCGCCGGTTCCAGGCACGGCGCCGGCGCTGAACTTCGCTCAGATAGCGCGCCGGACCTTCACGCGCGGCGGGATCAGCTTGGCCCAGGGATTCCAGAGCGCGATAGAACGCGCGATATCCGACCGAGCCGTGGGTTTCGCCGGGAAAGGATTCGTAATGAAACTCGATGTCTGCGCTGGGTGCTCCCTCGAATGCCTTGGCAAAGCGCATGGCTCCCACAGAGATGTCAGCTTCCTCGTCACCTCCCGCGCCGATAAAGACGAAGCGAGAACCTGGTGCTGGATTGGCCAAAGCCTTCGCCAACTGCGCTACAAATCGGTCGTCCAGTCCATAACTCGGACTCAGCGCAATGTTGGCTTGAAAAACTTCAGGCCGACGGATAAATGCGTAGAGTGAGAACATTCCAGCATTGGAATGGCCGGCAAGAATGTGGTACTTGCCAATCGGATACTCCGCGGCGAGTTTGGGGATGAGTTCGTCAGCCAGGAAGGATAGAAATCGATCTGACGGCCCATCGGAAAATTTGTCCCCATCAAAGGTCGGCATCAGGTCACGCCCACGATCGGTATTGACCACACCGGCGACGACCATCGGCGGCAAACGGTTATTCGCGGTGAGGTGGCCAACGGCTGCGGAAACGTTGCGAAGATTCCACTCCCCATCCAACAAAATCAAGAGCGGCATGCCCGGTGTCGGGTGAGCCGGCGCTGAGATCAGAATGTCGCGCTTCTCACCGAGAATCTTCGACTCCAGGATTTCGTGAGTCCCGAATGTCAGCGGGAAATCTTGAGTTAGAGCGAAAAACGACGCCAAGAAGACAAAAATGAATGCGACGAAAAATCTACGGAATACGATGAGTCTCATTGAGCCCTCCAACTGCCTGGGAAGGAACCTGAGACTATACCGCAACGGTGACGGATGTTTCAGTGCGCGTTACGGGCCGATATAAGGTATCGCGCTCGATCGGCTCGCGTCCCGCGGCGCGAATGAGACGCTCCAGTTCCTGGCGTCGCATGCCTTGGGGCGTGGTAGCACCCGCGTCGTGGTAGATCTTTTCTTCAATCACCGTGCCATCCATGTCGTCGGCACCGAAACGTAAAGAAATCTGAGCGATCTTGGCCGTCATCATCTGCCAATACGACTTGATGTGAGGAAAGTTGTCGAGCACAAGGCGGCTGACGGCGATCTGCTTTATGTCGAGCATGCCGGTCGTCTTCGGCAAATGCTGCAGCGGCGTGTTGTCAGGATGGAACGCCAGCGGGATGAACGTCTGGAATCCGCCCGTTTCATCCTGCAGGGCACGCAGCTTGAGTAAGTGATCGACGCGGTCCTCGTCATTTTCGACATGGCCGTAGAGCATGGTCGCATTCGACTTGAGGCCAATCTGGTGGGCGAGCTTCGCCGTTTCCAGCCACTGAACGCCGTCAATTTTGTGATCGCAAATAATGTGGCGCACCCGGTCGGCGAAGATTTCTGCGCCGCCTCCGGGAAGTGAGTCGACTCCAGCGGCCTTCAACTGCTCCAACGTTTCCAGGATCGAAAGCTTCGCTCGTCGCGCGAGGTACGCGACCTCCACCATGGTGAAGGCTTTGAGATGCACTTGCGGAAAACGCTGCTTCAGTCCGGAGCAGAGATCGAGGAAGTACTGGAAGGGGAGGTCCGGGTGCAGCCCACCAACTATGTGAAATTCCGTGACTGCTTCTGAATATCCAGAGGCCGCGGTTTCAAATGCCTCGTCGAGAGCCATCGTGTAAGCGCCGGGTGCGTCTTTCTTGCGGCCAAAAGCGCACAACCGGCAGGCTGCGACGCAAACGTTCGTGGGATTGATATGGCGATTGACGTTGAAATATGTCTTATCGCCATGCATGCGCTCGCGGACGGAGTTCGCCATCCATCCCACGGCAAGAATGTCCCCGGTCCGATAAAGGGTTAGCCCATCGTCGGCATTGAGGCGTTCGCCAGCCAGTACCTTTTCGCAAATGGGCGCGAGCCGCGGATCGTCTGTTTGGAAAGAATGCGAAGCAGCCATTCTTTTGATGATATCAGGAATGCCCCTCGGAACTGATTTTGAACAGTGTTCTAGCGGGTTACAACGATGCGGTCTTGAACCTGGGAGTATTCGTCCTCAGACAGAATTCGGCGGGTGACGAGTTGGTGGGTATTCGCGTAGGGACGCTCCGCGATGATACGGTCTGCTTTCTGCGGGCTCATTCCGGGTAAGGAAGCCAGACCGTCCTTTGACGCCCGGTTCAAGTCAACCGACTGCTTGCTGCTAAGCCCCTCTTTCACACCTTGGGCAACTGCTTTCGTATCACGCTTGATCGCCGCGGTTTCCTCGGCTGTCTTTTGCCGGATCTGGTCCGGGCTTGCATTTGTGCATGCGATGCACGCGAGCAACGCGGAGAACACCAATGGGAAGAAGGGCCTTGAATTCATGGTATTCCGATGCCCCAGCGCAATTTGCGGTTGTCGCGATCTGCATTTCGGCACTTGCCTCCTGACGTCCAATCGCATCGAATGAGAGGTGCGTTGCGCGCGCTTCCCCCAAACGAAGGAGATCATGATGAAGATCATTTTTGCAGCACTCATCCTTAGTGCAGTGCTCTGCGCAACCTCAATCGCCCAAGACATGCCACAGTCCTCGCCGAAACAGACTCCGCCACAGTCACAGCCCTCGAATGGACAGCCACCATCTGACGAGACTGCGGCTCAACCGTCAAGCCGTCCATCGGCTACTCAGCCGCAGGGCGTAAATACAGTCAAGATTGCCCCCGGGAGTGTGATCCCCGTGCAACTATCCAAGACCGTCGACGCCAAGAAGGCGAAGTCAGGCGACGAAGTCATGGCCAAAGTAACGCAGGACATGAAGACCAATAGCGGCGACGTGTTGGTCCCGAAGGACACGCAAGTCATCGGCCACGTCACCGAAGCCCAGGAGCGGAATAAAGAGCAGAGGGAGTCTCAACTCGGCATCGCCTTTGACCGTGCCGTGGTGAAAGGCGACCAAGTGCAACTGCCGATGTCGATCCAAGCGGTGATTGTACCTCCATCGAATCGCCCCAATGGTCAGGGCGCAGGCGATCAGTCGGGTGCCGGTATGGCAGGACCTGGCGCCGGAAACGCACAAACTGCTCCCGGACGTCCTGGAATGGCAGGAAGTGCTGCGCAAGCTCAGCAACAGCAGAACTATCCGCAAGCTGGGGGCGCTGAGTCCACTTCTCAACAGAATTCGATGCCCGAAATCACCGGAAAGACCGAAGGCGTGATCGGTATGCCCGACGTGAAATTGGAAAACAGCGCTCAGAATGGGGCGCAGGGATCGCTTCTGAGCTCGGAGAAGAATAATGTAAAGATCGAGAAGGGGACGATGATGCTGCTGCGCGTGAACCAGCAGTAGCCCGTTGCCCGCTTAGTCGGTGGAACTCGCGCACGTTCCAGATGACGAACGTGCGTGAGAATTCTTATGCACCCTCCAACTTCTTCTTCGCCAAGGGGCGCGCAAATGCGTTCGTGGGATTGTGGAAGTTGATGTCCAGCACTTTTCTGTAATAGTCCTTGGCCCGAGCAGCATAGCCAGACTTTTCGTAGGCTTGTCCCAGGAGAACGAGAATGAACGGGTCGTGCTGGTCCGCCTTCTGCAACTCTGAGATGGCGGCCTTGTAGTCTCCTGCGTAAAACGCGACATAGCCGGCGATGTACGGATAGAACTGCGCCTGGTTCGGATTGTTGGCTTTGTCTAGTGCTGGCCTGGCGGCGGCAAGATGACGCTTCGCTTCTTCGCCATGGCCACGCCGCGCTGCGATCCGTGCCTGCGCGCTTTCCCAACGGAACAGCCACAGGTTCTTGTCGGTGTCCGGCAGATCCGTCTTCCGCGACACCGTGTCGTAGCCCATCTTGTACCACTTGTAAGCGTGATCGGGATCGCCCAACTCGAGGTAGATGCGTGCCAGTTCGTTACACGTTTCTGCGGCGCCGACGGAGTCTCCTCTTGCCAAACGCGGATTCAGCACTCGCATTTCAAAGTCGGCCGCCTTATAGGCATCGCCCGCGAACGTGTAGGAAAATGCCATGGCACGCAACGCCTGCGGCTTGGACTCTTCGTTGGCGGCCGTGATCGCCTTTGTGAAGTGTTCTTGGGCTTTGGCGTACTCACCTTTCAGATCGAGAGCGACTCCCGATTGGAGATGTGCTTCATATGAATCCGGTGCCTTATCAAGCGCCTGATTGTAGAGAGCAAGCGCCTCGTCTTGCTTTCCCTCCCGGCTTAGTTTCTGACCACGCTGCACGAGATCAGCTGCGCTACCCGGAGCCGGAGGTGGCGTTTGTGACGCCTGTTGCGCAATACCAGACAGCGCCAGCAAAGCAAATGTACAGATTTCCAGGAGCACGCGGAAACGCATAGAGCCCTCCAGTTCGGCGTCAGCGATTATGCCACGACTCGAGAGAGATGTGAGGTGGACTATTTGCGCAGCAGCAGGTCGGCGCTCACGAACACAAAGAACAGAACGGAAATGACTCCATTCATCGAAAAGAATGCGGCATTGAGTTTCGAGAGATCATCTGCCTTCACCAGAGAGTGCTCGTAGACCAGGAGTACGACAACAACCAGAATGCCGAGTGCCGCAATCTTTCCGAGTGCAAAGGCCAGCAACAGGGCGACCAGAAATCCAACCATGATCACGTGAAAACTGCGCGCAATCCAAAGCGCGCTACGAATTCCGAAATAGCGCGGCAACGAGTGAAGACCACTCTGGCGGTCATACTCATAGTCCTGGCAAGCATAAAGAACGTCGAAGCCTCCCACCCAGAACGTGACGGCCGCGGTGAGCAGAAGAATCCTTGGATCGAGAGAGCCGCAAACCGCAATCCAGGCTGCCGCTGGCGCAATGCCTAAAGCGAATCCCAACACCAGGTGCGACCACCGGGTCACCCGCTTCGTGTAGGAATAAAGCAACAATACAGCGAGTGCAACCGGGGAGAGCATCAAAGTGAGGCGGTTCAACTGGCTCGCTGCCAGAATGAAAACAGCGCTCGAAATCACGACGAAGGTCACAACGAATGCAGGAGAGAGATGCCCGGCGGGCAGGGCTCGCGTGCTGGTGCGAGGATTGGAGGCATCTATCGCCGCGTCCGCCCAGCGATTAAACGCCATCGCCGCGGAACGTGCGGCAACCATCGCTACAATAATCCAGAACAGCTGATGAGTTGGCGGGAACCCTCCGGCCGCGAGCATCGCTCCGCAGAGCGCGAAGGGGAGCGCAAAAATGGAGTGCTCCCACTTGATCATCTCCAGAGTCACGCGCAGGTCATGCAGGACGGGCACGGATTGATTGTAATGCAGCAGCGTTATGGTCTTCGGTCTTCGGTCTTCGCTCACGGGCTTTCGGCTGTGTGCGTCCTGCAAACCTGAGGCCCAAGACCTAATCCCTAAGACCCCGACACCAGCGGCACGAAGCGGCAAAGCTCGCGAACGCTGATGCGTGGCTGACCATCCTGAATGCGAACCAAGAGCAATTGTTGCGCATCCTGGGCACCCACAGGGATGATCATTCGGCCGCCCTCCGCCAGTTGGTCGATCAGCGCCTTTGGCATTTCAGCAGCAGCTGCAGAGACGATAATCGCGTCATACGGCGCGAATTGCGGATATCCTTGCGTGCCATCTCCCGTCACGATGGTGACGTCACCATAACCCATCCTGGAAATCACAGCGCGCGCTGAGTCGGCCAGCACGCGGTGGCGCTCGATCGACACCACTTCGCCTGCCAACTCTGCAAGGAGGGCAGTGACATAGCCCGATCCGGTACCAACTTCCAGAACGCGATCGGTCGGCAACAGCGACAAAGCTTCCAGCATAAGCGCCACAATGTAGGGCTGAGAGATGGTCTGTCCTTCGGCAATCGGCAGTGGATGATCCTCATACGCCTGATCCTGGTAGGGCCCCGGTGCGAACTCGTGTCGAGGCACTCTTGACATTGCGGCCAGAACCCGTTCGTCCCGGATGCCACGTTCCCGCAACTGCAAATCAATCATCCGTTGCCGCAGGTTCGTATATGAGGTGGAACTCGCAGGGAAGCTCATGCGCGAGAAGACCTATCGCTTTATCTTATTTCTTCCGACGTCGCACCCGCACATCGAAGCTGATGACGCCATTTTGATCGCGCGTGCCCAGCACAGAAACATTGCGATTAATGTAGTACTCGCCCTGAATGATCTGCTGCGAGCTTTGCGAGACGTTGGTGCTATAGCTGAGGGATAGATTGTTGGCAAACTCTTGCTCAATCGTGATCTGAGGGCCACGCGCTGTAGGGTTCGTCTCTGTGGTCAGGCCCTGCGGATCAATCTTGATCCGGCTGACACCGAACAGTTTTTGCATGCGATTGCCCACGGCTGTGTTGATCGCCTGATTGATGATCAGGTTCGTCGCTTCGTCGGAGAACAAGCCCTGCCCCGATTGCTGCTGCAGTTGCTCTGACTCCTCACTTGTGCGGCCCAATGCGAGCAGGGCGATAATGTCTGACTTCGGCAGCGGCGGTTCTGAGCGGTAGTTCACATTCAAACGTTCCGGAGTTCCCGTGACCGTAACGTCGAGATCGTAGTTGCGCACGTGTGTGGTTGCCTGAAGATTGACCTGCGGCTCGATGGCCACGGGATTCGCGAATGTCACATCGCCGCGCTCCATGTGGAACTTGATGCCATTAAATGTAGCATCCCCCTCGAGAATGTCGGCGCGTCCAAGCACGCTCGGCCTCGCAACGGATCCCCGCAGTCGCAGATCGGCGTCCCCCGAAAGCCGCGCAACCGCCGTTCTCATCTGGAGCTCGGGAGCAGTTCGTACGGCAACATCGAGCTTGATGTTATACAGGGGAGAGTTAGCAGCCGTAATCGACGCGGACTGCCGGCTGCGCTCGAGATAGGAACCGAAGTCGAACCCGGGTGTGACCGCGAGTTTTGTGACCAGCACATCTCCAGAAACCGTGGACGCTGACTTCGCTCCAATCCAGTGCAACTCCGCAGTTGCGGTGGAACTCACGCCCGGAGGATAGCGAAGCCGCACATCCCGGCCGATTGCAGTGAGATTGAAATTGAGTTGACGATTGTAGTTGGACGCATCGCCCTTCAGTTCCAGCGTTCCCCCGCCAGTGTGGGCACTGAGGTGTTCAATATGGATGCGATCGCGCGTGAAGGTGAGCGCGCCACTCATCTCACTCACCCCACTCGGGAGGCCTGCATAGTTGGCGGTGCCGTTCGCGATCTGAATGGTGCCTTCCGGCAGCGGTTCTGCTACCGTTCCTTTAAGGTTCATGTGGACCGTCATTTGACCGGTCGCACTGAGATTCGGATCCATACTTCTGAACAGCCCTAGATCGATCTGCCCGTCGGCGGCAATGTCGAGGCGGTGCCCCTCGGCATAGTAGATCGCGCCCTGACCGACGACGTCAGTCCCTTCGCCGACGAGGTGTGTCTGGGGAATGCGCAACGTGCGATCGGAATAGCTGAACTGTATTGGGCCTTGGTTGTGCACCTTGGCATATTCCACGTCAATCGCGACATCGGAAAGATTTCCCGTGAAAGACCATTGCTGGGTGTGACGCAGAGGACCCTGCATCGTAACCGAACCAGCCACGGCCGAATGTCCAGTCAATTGTTGTCCGAGATAAGCTCGCCAGAGGGCATCCAGGTCAAGATGATCGAACCGCGCAGTGATGTTGGCGGGGTAGTCGCCATGCATGGCCACGGTTCCCTCCACTGTCAATGTGCCTTTCGGGAAGCCGGAATGCCCACTGATCAGCAAATCTCTTCCCTTTGAGTTGGCTTGCAGGAACAGATCGCCGGTCAGTTCCTTGTCAAGGGTGAGATCACGTACATGGACGTCGGCGTTGATCTGCGGCGCATCCAGTGTTCCGGACGCGCGTAAGGTGAAATCGGCCTTGCCATCGACCGGAAGTTCGTCGAGGTGAATCTGTTGCACGCGCGCGAGATCAAAGTTCTTGCCTGTCAGATCGAGCTGAAACCGCCTGGCAGACGGCGTGAGAGCGAGGGTGCCCCTCACTTCGGCGTCCTGATGAATGACGTGGATATCGCTGAGCCTCGTTTCGCTGGACCCGATGTGAAGATCCGCATCGAACTTCTGTATCTCTTCGCCATAAGCTGAGGCGTTCGTTGCGCGTATATGTCCGTGACCTTGTGGCTGGGCACGGGTACCGCTGAGTTGTAGCGAGAGATCGGCGGTTCCGGTGATCGGATAATCAAGCTCCGCCAATGCCGCGGTGGAAGCGACATCCACGTTGTGCAGATTCACGCGGGCGGTGTAGGGGCTGTTCTCGGTGAGCTTCCCCTGTTGCAGCGATGCGGCGAATTCAAAGTCGGCGCTTGTCTCTCCACGCCGCAGACTTCCTCCATGAATCGAAAGCTCATGCGAGGAGAACTGAATGCTGGCGGCCAAAGAATCCCAGTGAACTGCCTTGGCAGGCGTACGCGAGGTTGCCGGAACGGTGAATTCGAAATCTTCGGCAACGAGCGTTCCGGCAACGGTCGGAGAGGAAAATGTTCCTCCCACTGTTCCGTTGAATGCGGCATTGCCATCGACTCGGAACGGCAGGTTGCTGGGCCCTCGGAACGCTTGTACCAATGGACGCCATTCTTCGAGGTTAGAGGTGGAGACCGAAACGCGCAGCTTGGAAGACGACGCAAGTGTCCCCGCACCCGCAATCTTTGACTCTGGCGTGGACAAACTGAACTGTGCCAGTTCCAACGAATCGTCGATGCCGTGGTACTTACCCTGGGTGTGCGACGTTATCGGCAACTCGCTTTCCGTCGAGCGGGCCGGCGGCGTGACATCTAGATTGAAGCCAATCTCTGCATTGTCCGGTGTCCCTTTCCACTGTGCGTCAACATTTCCCGCGGCCGAGCCGGTCGGATAAAATCCCTTCAGCGGGTGGGAAGCTACATCGAGAGCCGACGCGATCTCGGCAATCGATATGTCGCGCAGCCGCAAGTGCACCACGCCGCTTTGTACGCCTGGCACTTTAGTCTTCTCACCCTTTTTGGCCGGGGGCCTCGCCACGGTTACGACAGCCTGATCCTCGCGCTCCATTTTTTCTGAAGATGGAGAAACACCGTGCAGCCAATTGTCAACCTGTGCATCTCCCGCCAAGCTGCCCCCCAGCACCTTTCCTTGCAGCCTTGACAGCTTGATTTCATCGTCGGTCACAAGGTAGTCGGCATTGGCAGTCGCCTTCCGGAGCGTGAATTGCTCGTTCTGCCATCCCAGGTCGTGCAGGGCAAGCGCTCCCGAGGCGTCGAAATCATTCCACGTCCAATGGCCGTTTCCTTTGAACTCCGCCGTGCCTTCGCGAATTTCCCTCTTTCGAGCAATGGCAGCAACTTCCGCGAGATTGATGTGTGCCTCATAGCTTGCATCAATCTGTGGATTCCGGAAATCACTGATGCGCCCGCTGGCCGCCAGCGAGGACTTGCCCGAGTTCCACTTCAGTGACTGAATATCCGCAAAGCTGGATGCAAGGCTGAAGTCGGCAGCCACCATCCATGAAAATGGCCGATAGCTCTCGATCGCCGTGTCAACTTTGCCGATTTCGAGATGGCTCTCGTAGCGTCCGCGTAGAAATGAATAGTCCATCTTCAGACTCGCGCCTTGAACATCGAAGTTCAGGGGAATCTTCTGATCGGCCCATCCCAGCTCTCCGTCGTGAACGGAAAGATGATCGATCGACAGGGCGAACAGCTCTTCGGCCGGGGTGGTTCCCGGATTCGTTGGCAACTCGCGCAAGGCCGGAATGTTCGTTGTCGTTCCGTTCGCCCCGACGATGATATGGACGGTGGGATGCTCGAGAACAAGCGATTGAAAACCAAACTCTGTCCTTAGAAACGAGATTACTTTTACCTGAGCCACGAGGCTGTCGGCATGCGCGAGCGGAATTTCAGTCGGAGCTTCCTTGCCGTGGACGGTAATGTCGCGAACCTCCACCTGGAGGTGGAAGGGAACAACATGGAAACTGCCGATTTGGGCGCGGCCTCCGGTGAGGCGCTCCACTTCCTCCACCATGCGCCGTCGCACGTATTCCTGGAAAGAGCTGGTCGTCGTGTACCACAGGGCGGCCAGCAGGGCAACGGCGCCCACACCCGTCGCGATCAGAAGATACTTCCACCAGCGCCGAGGTCTGGCGGCAGGCTTGTTCACCGAGTTTGAACTCCCTCGTCGGGATCGCCGGGTACGCTCACCCTGCTTTCCGAACGGAGCGACTGCAGCCACGAAACCATCAACTCACTGACTTTCTGCTGGGTCAGCAGTTCGCGAATCTGAGCGGTAACATCAGCCAGGGGAACTTCCCCCGCACCCGATTGTTTCAGTTGCGGGACAAATTTCTCGCGGTAATACGCTTCGATGCTTTTGGAATCGATCTGCACCGTCGGACGGAGATGCGCATCCACCAAACGCATCAGGTCGATCTCCTGCCGGACGTGGACGATCAGAACCTTCTCGGTCAGGCCATACTGGGCGAGAACCGTCTGCCAACCCTCGTCGCTGGAAGCCTGGGGATACAGCTTTCGCGCATCGGCAACCTGGGCGGCGGCGTCCGCCTCCGTCGCGTGTTGAAAAGATGCTGATTTCATCTGCTCGCCCAGAAGTTCCTGATCAATCAAGCGATCCAGAACCGCGCGCCTGTCTTCGTCGCTAAATTCCGATAGCGATCGTGCGCCCAGCAGGGCCTCGTAGCGCAATGCGTCATTCCAATCACTCTGCAGAATGATATGTCCGTTGACGATGGCGACGATTCGATCGATGACCTCGGCAGCCGCTGCACCCCTCGCAAACGCAAGGATTGCCAGCAAGAGCACCATCGCGGTCCCGTTCAATATGCGAATCCGGTTCATCAGAATGGCTGGCCTATGCTGAAAAATATGCTGAAATGTCGCAGACGTTGCGTTACGACGGTAGTCGTGTTGGAATCCGGGTCGCTGATCGACTGAAAGTAGCGGGTCGGATTCAGGTTGTATCCAAAATCAAAGCGCAATGGGCCTAAAGGTGTTCTATATCGTACGCCAACGCCCAGCGCATGCGAAGTGTAATCATAGCCGGAGTTGTTAAAGTCGGTAATACACTGGGTGTTCGTTGTACTACTGGGGAGGCACTGGGCCGGATCAGCCTGGTGCCAGCGCAATAGTCCCGTCAATGCATCGTGCGGAGCGGTAAAAACGTTCCCCATATCGTGGAAGACGGCAAAACCAAAGCCCGGTCCCAGGTAAGGCAAGGACACCGGCGGGAAACGCAGTTCCAGGTTATTCACGAACAATGCCGTACCACCGACCGGAAAGCCTGAAGATGGATCGCGCGGACCTGCCTGATTTAACCCGAATCCACGATGAGAGTTGCCTCCTCCGGCGAAGAACTGCTCCGGCAGCGGAATGAGCGAAAATCCCGTGCAAAACGATTCGTTTGTATTCGGGTCTGTGGTACAGGCACCGGGCGGCCGGACTTTTGTTCCGCGGAACGGTTGCTGAATGCCGATTGTCGTCGACCGCGCAAAGACAAACTGGCGTTCGGCCTTGCCCTTTCCTCCAAATGCCTGATAGGTGGAGTTTTGCGCCAGAAGGCGGACGAAATCTGCCTCTGAACCTAGGGCTCCCAGAGCCGTAAAACCGTCAAGGGTGAAGTAGTTCCCTTTCGTACTCTCCAGCGGATTGTCGCGCTTGTCACGAATGAAGGTGAAGCCCGGTCCACCAACGCGTGCCGGCAACGACAGCACGGCAATTTCACCCGGGTTGAATGTGTTCGCAAAATCGCGGGCCTCAACCCGACGAAAATCGAAGCGGTAAGTGATAGAGCTTGGCCCTGGCCTGGTTCCGGGCTCGTTGCCAGTATTGCCGATCTGCTGGCGTAGCCCGACCTTCCCTTCCAGCCTTTGTGAGGTGAACGTCGCCACATCCAGACTATTGTCGTAGAAGATCGTGTAAACGAGTTTGAACTTGTCGTTATCGAACAGCTTCGGGATGGCGTAGCTGATCAGCCCGCGCTGCTGCAATCGACCGACGTGTGACTGGAATGCGATGGTCTGATTCCGCCCAGCAAAATTGAGGCGGGTCACATCAAATTCCACACGCGGACTCACTCCGGTCTGCCCTTCTGGTTTGGAAGGACCTCCCCGCTGTCCGGACTGAAATTCGAGCCCAACGCCATAGGTGAAGGTATAGCGCTTGGCTTCACGCAGCCGGACCAGGATGTTCTTCTTCGGATCATTGCCATCCGGGTTCTGCACCGCCGCATCTACCTGGCTGAAGATTCCGAGGTTGTAGAGCCGGGTCTGTGTGTTGAGCAAGTCCTGTTGGCTGAGCGGGTCGCCGGGGTGCACCTGAAGATCTCGTTGGACAACAAAATCGCGAGTATGTTCCAGACCGTCGACCATCACCTGATCAACTGTGAAGCGCTCTCCCTCCTGAATGGTGTACGTCACGTCTTCCAGATCCGGTTCATGTCCATTGGTCGAGATCTCGAGCGTCGCGTTTGGAAAACCGTGATCGAAGTAGTAGCTCAGGATTCTCTCTCGATCATTCGCGAGGCTCTGCTCCGAGTAAGGCTGCCCAGACTGTGCGTTCAACTCCGGCAATTCGTCTGTCTTGACCTGCTGATTGCCGACCACCCTCACTTCCCCTACCCGGGTGCGCGCTCCCTCTTCGATGTGAATGCGCACCGCGAGTTTGTTCTCCGTGCCCTGGTAGTTATCGTCGACCTTCGTATCGATTTTGACCGCGCGAAAACCATTGGACTTGTAAAGGCCTTCCAAGGTGGCGACGTCGCTCTTGAGTAGCGCTTCGCTGTAACGTCCGTGGCTCAAAAAACGCCTCGCCGTCTGAATTTGCAGATAGGAACGGAGTTTGGCGGTGTCGAGAAACTTCTCGTTGCCGGTAATTTCGATGAAAGCCAATTTGTGTATCGGTCCTGCATCAATGTCGTAGATGATCCTCAGAGTCGTGGGATCGTTTTCCTTCCGGATTTCCACTTTGGCGTCGAAGTGTCCTCGCGTCTGCAAGTAGTCAAGGAGGTTGCGCTTGCCCTCGTTGAGGAGATCGTCGTCAACAGCATTCTCCTCGTAGACGGGGACTTCCTTTTTGAGCGTTCCCTTGCTGATTCGGAAACCCTGGACCGTGATCACCACCGTGGGTCCCGGATCGATTTGAAACGTGAAGTTAACGACATTCCGCTCCGGCACGTACGTCTGATCCGCAATTGAAACCTGCGCCAAGGCACGCTTCTGTTTCTGAAATTTCTTGCGTAGGCGCTGCAGGGAGTCACTGATCCGGGTTGCTGTGACACGGTCGCCGGTATTCATGTGCGCGGTGTGCTGCACATCGAGCGAAGAAAGACCGGAAGAACCGGTCACTTTGACCTCGCCCACGTGCGCCTGCGCTCCGGCGTCGATGTGAAAGAGAATGTCCACCTGTTGTGTCGTCAGATTCGAGCTGGTCTCTGCCGTCACCTTGGCTTTGTAATACCCGTTCTCTTCCATCAACTGGCGCAGACTCTCCAGGGCGCGGTCAAGTTTGTCCTGCTTATAGAGTTCTCCAAGTTGAAATTTTGAGGCGTTTACGATCTGGTTTGCATTGGGATGCGCTGGCGCTCCCTCGACGTCGACCCCACCCACAAAGTAGTTATTTGACGTAACAAATGCCAGCACGACTCCGGCCCCCGACGGGCTGACCTCGGCTTCGATGTCAGCAAAACGGCCGGTCGCGTACAAAACGCGGATACTCTCGCGCACCAGATCCCTCTGTAGAGGCTCTCCCGTCTTCTGCGGAAGCTGCTGCAACAGGTGATCTCGATCGCGTTCGGCGACTCGCGGCAGTTCGATGGTCTGAACTGTCTCTCCTTCCTGAGGAAGGCCCGATAGCGGAGAATCCTGCGGGATGAACCGTCCTCTGCCCGCATCAAACAGAACTGGAAGGATCTCCTTCAACACCCTCGCTTGTGCCACTGCACGCTGCGACAGAACCGCGGGCCAGAGCAGGATGATCGCGGTCAGGAATGTCGCGTACCGTTTGGGCAAAGGTATCCTTGCAATCAGGCGCTTACCGACTTCGATGGAATGCACCCGATTGGTCGTTGTACGGGCTCTGGGAAGCGTCCACAAACCACGCCAATCGCTGCTGCCAAGCAATGGCCGGTTGATCCTCTGACACTTCCGTCCCTTTTTCGTTCGTCACTTCCGAAGACACGGTCAAAGCCGCCTTTTCGCACCTTACGCTTGCGGCCCAGCCACTTATAATAAAGGTTTTGCGGCGCAAGACTGGTGACCTCTTTGGCACAGCAATCACAATCCAGGCACCCGATCGCTGACGCACCTTCACAGAATTCTTCGCTGGAAGGGCGCTATTCGCGACAAGTCCTTTTCCCTGGCATTGGCAATGACGGTCAACGCAAGATAGCGGCCGCTCGCGTGGCCATCGTCGGTTGCGGAGCAACTGGATCGGCTTTGGCAGGCTTGCTGGCACGAGCCGGTGTTGGAACACTGCGCGTGATTGACCGCGACTACGTCGAACCCAGCAACCTGCAGCGGCAGTCTCTCTTCGATGAAGCCGACGCCGCTGAATCACTCCCCAAAGCAATCGCCGCAGCGCGCAAGATTGCAGCCTTCAACTCCCAAATCGTGGTCGAACCCCACGTGGATGATCTCGTTCCTTCCAATGCTCGCGCCCTGCTGGAAAAAATGCATCTGCTCCTCGATGGAACCGACAACTTCGAAACCCGCTATTTGATTAATGATTATGCAATCGAGCGGTCCATTCCATGGATCTACTCAGCCGCTGTGGGAAGCTATGGCGTCACACTCAACGTCGTGCCCGGACAAACTGCGTGTCTTTCGTGCATCTTCCCAGATTCGCCACGAGGCATGGTCGAGACCTGCGAAACCTCCGGCATCCTGAATTCGGCCGTCAATCTTGTCGCCTCCATTGCCGCGACCGAGGCGCTCAAATTCCTGGTTGCTGGAGCGAACTCTCCGACATTGCGTCGAACCCTGCTCTCCTTCGACGTATGGACAAACGACCGCGCTGAGATCTCGGCTTCGAAGCCGCGGTCCGGCTGCCGGGCCTGCGGCGAGCGGGACTTCGTCCACCTCACCGGCGAGGGACGCCCTCACATCACCCTCTGCGGCCGGAACTCTGTGCAGATCCATGAGCGCCAACGCCCGATCGATTTCGCTGAAATGAATCGCCGCCTGCAACCTCATGGCGTGGTGCGCCACAATGACTTCGTGCTCAAGTTCTGGCACGAGCCCTACGAAATGACACTGTTTCCCGACGGCCGCGCAATCATCAAAGGCACCACCGATACCGCAGTGGCCCGAAGTCTATACGCCCGCTATGTGGGAAGTTAGACACCCAAGCATTACTTCAAGTTCATCCGATATCGCGAACTCAGTTGACGGTGAGCGTCAGGACGCTGCTATTGCCGCCGCTTTTGCAGCCCACGTCTCCTGAGTTCCCGCTTGGAGTCGTTGCCATCACGTTGACTATTCCAGGTTCCTGGATGACAGCCGTCGAAAGGTTCACCTTCATCTGCTGGGAACTGACCACAGTCGCGGCCAGTGCCTTCGAATTGATGACCACTTGCGACGCCGCCACAAATTGGCTGCCGTTCACCGTGAGGGTGAAACCCTCCTGCACATCCGCAAATGCGACGGTGCTGGGAGAGATAGAAGCGATTTGAGGCGCAGGTCGCGCACTCCCGCACAGTGGGTTGAGAGTATTACAACCGTTGAGGGTGACGAAGCCCAACACAAGCAGAGACACAAAGGACACACCACGAGCGTAGAAACGCATGGGAGATCTCCTTCAAGATGGGTTCACAGGCTGGATATGGCTGTCGGAAAAGTCCAGCCCCGGTGCGAACACGTCACCAGCTGCGCAGCAGGCGAAATGCCACGCCAGGACACGGCACAGCGATTTTGCAATTCGAGTAATCTGAACAGATTAGGAAAGGTGGCGCCGGACCTGACGTGACCTGCCGCGCCGCTCTGGTGGCCGTGTTCGACCATTTGTGGTGGTTTTCCACCAGTGCAGTCCGAGATTAAGTTCGGCGAACTCTGAGGCACTCTGCTAATCTTCTCGGTTTGCGAATCCGAATATCTGCCGTGTCAGAAAAGAGACCGCATGCCGGAGAACCCGCGTCCTGAACCCAGCCGCCCCTTTCGTTGGCTGGTGCTGATCTTCGTCAGCCTGACGATGCTCGGCAATTATTACGTGTACGACTGCATTGCGCCGATCGCCGACATTTTGAGCAAGCAATTGGGATTCTCAGATTCCAACATTGGGCTGATGCAGGCGATCTATAGCATTCCCAACGTCCTGATGGTTTTGATCGGAGGCTACATCGTCGATCGCCTCGGCACAAGGAAAGCAATACTCCTCTTCGGAGCAATTTGTCTTGCCGGCGCTGCAGTGACCTCCTACCCCGATACCGCAGCAACGCAAAAACCAGTCGTTGCTCTGGTAAACCTTGTGGTTCCAATCCTTCGCGCTATTGGGCACATTCCCCTTCTCAATCGAATCTCTTCGATCCGAGACCTTGCCGATCTGACGGGCATTCAGACAGCACGGGGAGCGCTGGTGGCTGGAATGGCGTTTGGCCGGTTGCTCTTCGGCCTAGGCGCCGAGTCTCTGATCGTTGCCGTCACTACCGCGGTTGCGAAGTGGTTCCGCGGGAAAGAGCTGAGTTTCGCCTTCGGCATCAATCTGATGATCTCCCGATTTGGGTCGCTGCTCGCCCAGCAGTCCCCCTCTTGGGCTGGATTCGCATATTCCTACTGGCGCAACCCATTGCTCATTTCGGTCGGTTTTGGAGCTTTTTGCGTAATCGGCGCGATCATCTACTGGGCTTTGGAGGTCTACGCCGAAAAACGATTCCAGATCGGAGCCGCCGGGGCGACAGACAAGGTCGTCTTCAGAGACATCAAAGACTTCGGCTTATCCTATTGGTATATCGTTGCTCTCTGCATCACGTTTTACTCGGCGATCTTCCCCTTCGAAACCTTCGCCTACAAGTTCTTCATGGACGCTCACCAAGTCACCCGCGAGGCCGGCGGCGACTTGGTGGGCATGCTGACCCTGTTCACCATGTTCGGCACGCCTATCTTCGGCCTGTTTGTCGATAAGCTTGGCAAGCGTGCCCTGCTGATGATGCTGGGCTCCGTCCTGCTGATCCCCGTCTATCTGATGATGGCCTACATTCGATCGACCCACTACGTAACGGTGTACCTGCCATCATCGGCGGACGGTCATTTCGCTTTTGCGGCGCATCATTTGCCCCCGATTCTGCTCCTAACTATGGCAATGATGGGCATCGCCTTTTCGTTGATTCCAGCCGTCATGTGGCCGTCGGTAGCGTATCTGGTCGAGCAGTCCAAACTGGGGACTGCTTACGGTCTTATGACGATGATTCAGAACATCGGCCTGGCGGGCTTCAATCTGATGGTCGGTCGTGCTAATGATTACAGCCATGCGGGTGCGGATAACCCTCATGGCTACAACTTGGGTATGTGGATATTCTCTGTTGTTGGATTTCTCGGACTGACCTTCGCCACCCTGCTTCGCCAGCGCGAATTAGGTCCTCATGGGCACGGCTTGGAGACCATAACCACTGCGAAAGCAGCCGGGTGACGAATTAGAGACCTAAAAATTACCAATTTTCGAAGAACGCGACTCTAAATTTGGGATAGGGTTAGACAGGTAGAGGGCACTACTGTTTAACCTCCATTCTTCACAGGGTTTCAGGGGAACTGGAAAGGAGGTGACAGAATCCAAAGAACGGTAGAAACGCTCTCATAAACGGAATCCATGAATTACTTTAGTTCAATCGCAACGGCTCGCAAGCCATACAACGTAAAGATAGTTAGCCGCATCTCACGAGGTGCGGCCGGAAAAGGCGACTTGTCCGACCCACAACAGCGACTGGCTGGCGACAACGCCGAGACAGAGCTTATCGAAAAAGCGAAGCTTGGAGACGCCGAAGCCTTCCAAGCGCTCTACGACAAGCACAAACGGCGTGTGTATTCGCTCTGCCTCCGCATGACATCGAACACGGCCGAGGCTGAGGATCTGACTCAAGAGGCTTTCCTCCAGCTTTACCGCAAGATTGCGACATTTCGCGGCGAGTCGGCCTTTTCGACCTGGCTTCACCGGTTGTCGGTGAACGTGGTGCTGATGCACCTGAGAAGAAAGAGCCTTCCGGTGGTTTCGCTAGAAGAAACCACGCAAGGCGGCGACGAAGATACCCCAAAGAAGGACTTTGGGGCGGAAGATATCTCGCTGGCGGGCTCGATCGACCGGTTGCAGTTGCAGAAGGCGGTGGAAGACCTGCCCCCTGGCTACCGGACGATCTTTGTACTTCACGACGTGGAAGGTTACGAACATAATGAAATCGCTGCAATGGTGGGCTGCTCGATTGGAAATAGCAAGTCCCAGTTGCACAAGGCGCGCATGAAGTTGCGCGACTTGCTCAAAATGAATCGCACCGAAAGGGCCGAGAAATCCTGAACAGCCCTGCCGGCAACCAAGTAAGTAGACACATCAGCAGAGACTGGTGGTCGATGCGGCAAAACTGCAGGAATTCTGAAGTGGCGGTACACTGAGGCAGCAGAGGCTTGGGGAGAGTTGTATGACTTGCGTTGAGCTGCAAGAGAGCCTGACGGAAATCGAGGACGCCAGCAGTCCCGCACAAAAGGCC
>Ga0335085_10002125_pt1 | contig 38214 bp, 34 predicted proteins | sample Lox_Sample_45_FD_206712 | JGI IMG/M metagenome (GOLD analysis project Ga0335085, IMG submission 206712) | Soil microbial communities from Loxahatchee National Wildlife Refuge, Florida, United States - Lox_Sample_4.5 | ecosystem: Environmental > Terrestrial > Soil > Wetlands | place: USA...
AATCCCGGCGACGTGCGGCCCTACGGCTTCGGCTCGATGGGTCCCGACGGCGCGCTTTACGCCGCGGTAAACCCCTCGCAGAGCGTCGCGGCCATTCGTCTCCCTCGCCTGTCGTCGGAGCAAGCGGCCAACATCGGCGGACGCGTCCTCTTCCGCGACGCGGGCTTCGAGCCGCAGCTCGACGGCGACTCCGTCAGGCTCGGGCCCGGAGAGCTCGCGCTGGTCGGTTTCGGACGCTATGCCAGCGCCGACTACGACCTTGGCGTGCAATCCGACATCCGCATCCCCCGCAGCATCGAGCCGCTGCCCGTGCACTTCCGTTTCGTCGAGACGCCAACAGGCGCACCTCGGCCCGAAGACCGCATCGCCGTCAGGGCGACGCTCGATCCGCCCGCATCGGGCGATCTCCGCATCGTCATGCGCCAGCGCGATCCCGACGGCTCGGTCGTGCGCAGCAATAGCAGCGGCAAGATGGGGAGCTTCTTTTTGATCCGCGCCTCTCAGGCGGGGCGCGAGATTCCCGTGGAGATCCGCTACGACACCGTGATCTGGAGCGGCCTATCCTGGGGCGTGGGCGAAATCCGGCACGAGGAGATCTCGCCGGGCGTGCCGCTGCGCATCGAGCTTTCCTCCGGCGAGAGCGATCCGACGCTCCACCTCGAAGGCCGGGTCTACAGCATCCGGTATTGAGCCGGGATCAGCTCCTGCCGAGAAGAGCGTTCGATTCCTCGAAGCGGCGCAGGTTTCTCGGCACGTCGTAAGGCCGCTCGACCAAGGTCTCGGCATCCCACTCGCTGCGGGGCTGAGCGAAGAAATCCCCGCCATAAACGTGGATCGCGCCGGTCAAGCGCGGGATCGGATTGGTGACGGAGTGGATGATGTCCTTGCCCAGGGGCTCGGCGTCTTTCTCGCAGAGCGCCTTGGCGCCAGCGGCTTCCACCTTGGTGTCCTCGCTTCCGGCGATGCGGCGCCAGAAGATGTTGTCCTCGCGCCCGGTGTAGATGCCGATCACAGCCCACATGCGATGGTTGTGGGGGAGGATCGTCATGTAGGGACCCCAGACGACGTTGATGATCGTGAGGTCGCTCGAGTTGTAAAGCTTCTGGATCTCGCCCCGCGCCGGAGCGCCGAGCCCCTTGAGGACGGCGGCGGGATCGCTGACCGCGCGGGCCACGACTTCCCGGACCGTCTTGTGCGAGGGATCGCTCGCGATCGCCGCCCGACAATCCTCGATAAACCGTTCCCGATCGAACATCCTCGTCCTCCTAGAACATGTGCCGCCAGCATTGGCGCGAGCGTAGCCCGTTGCGAGATCAGCGCAAGCCCAGGATCGTGCCGGCCATCGCGCGGGGGTCGCGCCGAGGCCAGCGGCCGCTCTCGACCTGGTGCAGGAAATCGTCCACGGCCTCGTTGAAGAGCGCGGGCTCCTCTAGGTTGATGGTGTGGCCGCTGTTGGGGAGGACGACGAGGCCCGCCGTCGGGATCACGCGCTTCAAATAGAGGCCCGGCTCGAGGCAGGGCCAGTCCTCGTCGCCCGTCACGACCAGCGTCGGCACCTCGATCTTCGCGAGCCGCGCCTCGAGGTCATAGAGCGACGGCCGCTGTCGCTGCACGCCCAGCAATGTCATTGCCGAGCCCGTCGTCGAATGCTCTCCGAGCTGACGCGCGAATTCCGCGAAGCCGCGGGGATCCTTGTTCTCGAACTGGACCCGCGTCGGCCCCCGGGCATAGCTCGGCGCCACCTCGGCCATGCTTTTCTCCTGGAGTGTGGAGGCGGTCTTCTCCGCCTCGGCCTGGAATTGCTGGCGCTTGCCGGGCTCCGCGCCGTAGCCGCAGCCGGCGACGACGATCGAATGCGCACGCTGGGCATGGCGCAGGCCGAAATGCAGCGAGGCGAAGCCGCCCATCGAGAGGCCCACCACATGCGCCTTCTCAATCTTGAGCGCGTCCATGACCGCGCGGATGTCGTCGCATGCGCGATCCTGCGAATAGCGCGAGACGTCCGATGGCACGTCCGAGGGCGGATATCCCCGCGCGTTGTAGGCGACGCAGCGATAGCGACGCGCGAAATAGCGCATCTGCGGCTCCCAGCTGCGGTGATCGCCCGCGAACTCGTGCACGAAAACGAGGGCGGTGCCGGAGCCCGTCTCCTCATAATAGAGGCGGATGCCGTCGTCGGCGGTGAGATGGGGCATTGTGTCCTCCTTACGGCGAGTCAGCCCGTGCGATTGGCGAGACCGCCGTCGATCGTGACGATCGTACCGGTGGTGAAGCCCGAGAGATCGGAGGCGAGGAAGGCCGCCATCGCGGCGATCTCCTCGGGCGTCGCGGCGCGGCCGAAGGGCAAGGCCTTCTCCAGCTCCTGCCAGCGCTCGGGATCGCCCAGGCGGTTCTTCGCTTCGAGCTTCGTCAGCATCACGTGCCGCTCGGTCGAGACCGGGCCGGGATTGATGCCCACGACGCGCACGCCGAATTTCGGGCTCACGCCGCCGAGCGCGCGGGTGAAGGCCATCAGCGAGGCATTGCCCGCCGAGCCCGCGATGTAATTCGCGTTCATCTTCTCCCCGGCGGCACCGATGATGTTGACGATGACGCCGCGTCCGCGCGCCTTCATCAGCCGGAAGTACTCGCGCGTCAGATTGATATAGCCGAAGACCTTGAGGTCCCAGGCCGCGCGCCAGCGCTGCTCGTCCACGCTCTCGATGTCGCCGCCGGGAATGGCGCCGGCATTGTTCACGAGGATGTCGAGGTCCGGGTATTTGCGCGCGAGGATCGCCCCGCTGGCGCTCTGGCTCATGTCCAGCGGCTCCGCGATCGCTGAGACGTTCGCCTCCGCGAGGATGCGGTCGCGCGCGGCGGAAAGATCCGCAGCCGTGCGCGACACGAGGACCACGTCGCAGCCTTCCTGCGCGAGGAAGCGCGCGGTCGCGTAGCCGATGCCCTTCGAGGCCCCGGTCACCAGCGCCTTGCGTCCCCTGAGATTAAGGTCCATGCCGTTGCTCTCCCGATCCTGAAGCCTAGTGCGGCTCCGCCATCGCCCGCTCGAGCCACGCCCTCACATAGGGCGCGAAGGAGAGGCGGACGTAGATGCGGAACCGGGTCGCCTCGATCATCTGCAGGATTGCCGGCACCCGCGCAAGCCCCGTCTGCGCACAGCGGCCGTGCCCGAAGACGCGGGGGTGCAGGTCGAGGCTCGTGGCGGTCTCCAGCACCGCCCGCGCCTCCGGCCCCGCGAGGTCGAAGATGATACGGCTTTGCGACATTTCGCAGAGGGAGTGATGCATGCCCTGAAGCGCCGCTTCGAGCCGATGCAGGAGATCGGAGGCGGAGGCGGGAGCGGCGATGAGCCACTCGTCGGGCCCGAGCCATAACAGGCTGGTCTCGCCGGAGCCCGCGACCGTGTTGGGCTCGACAGGCGGCGCCGTGCCGAGAACGCCTGCCACCGCCGCGGCAAAGGCGGCGTCGGCGGCATCGCCGCGGAGGTTGAGCAGGAGCGGCGGCGTCAGCTCGCGGAGCGTTGCGCGCGGGATCGCGTCAGCCATCGCGGCGCTTCCCTTCGGTATCGTAGAAATTCGGCGTCACGACCTGCGCCTCGATCGTGCCGCTCGAAAGCGGCGCGTGAAGCGTCTCGCCGATCCGCGCGCGGCCGCCCCGCACCAGCGCCAGCGCAAAGGAGCGGCCGATCCGCGCGCCGAAATAGCTGGAGGTGACGTGCCCCACCATCGCCATCGGCGGCTTCGGCTTCGGCTCCCGCACGAGCTGCGCGCCCTCCGGCAGTACGATGTTGGGATCCTTCGGCAACAGGCCCACGAGCTGCTTCCGCTGCGGATCGAGCATGCCCGAGCGCCGGAGCGAGCGGCGGCCCAGGAAATCCTTACGCTTGGAGACGAGGCCCTCGAGCCCGAGGTCGAGCGGCGTGACGCTCCCGTCGGTCTCCTGGCCCACGACGATGAAGCCCTTCTCCGCCCGGAGCACGTGCATCGCCTCGGTGCCGTAGGGCGTGATGCCGAGCCCGCGTCCCGCCTCCATCGCCGCCTCCCAGAGCATGCGGCCGTCGCGCGCGGGCACGTTGATCTCGTAGGAGAGCTCGCCCGTATAGCTCACGCGGAAGACGCGCGCCGGGAGATCGGCGACGCGGCCCACGCGCACGCTCATGAATGGGAAGGAGCTGGGACCCGCGGGGAAGCTCGGCTTCAGCGCCTCCAGCACCTGCGCGGCCTTCGGACCCGAGAGCGTCACCGTCGCCCAATCCTCGGTGACGGAGGTGCAGTAGACCTCGAGCTCCGGCCATTCCGTCTGCAGCCATTCCTCGAGCCAATCGAGGACCCGCGCGGCGCCTCCGGTGGTCGTGGTCATGTAGTAGTGAGTCTCGCCGAGCCGCGTGGTGACGCCGTCGTCGAAGACCATGCCGTCCTCGCGGCACATGAGCCCGTAGCGGCAGCGCCCGACCCCCAGGCTCTTGAAGCCGTTGGTGTAGACGCGGTCGAGGAGCTCCGCTGCGTCGGCGCCCCTGAGCTCGATCTTCCCGAGGGTCGAGGCATCGAAGATGCCGACGGCATCGCGCACCGTGAGACACTCGCGCCGAACCGCGCGCTCCATGTCCTCGCCGGGCTTCGGATAGTGCCGCGCACGCTTCCACTGTCCGACATCCTCGAAGACCGCGCCGTTGGCGACGTGCCAGGAATTGATCGGCGTCACGCGCACGGGATCGACGAGCCCGTCGCGCTGCGCCCCGGCGAGCGCACCGAAGGCGACCGGCACATAGGGCGGCCGGAAAGTAGTGGTCCCGGTCTCCGCGATCGCGCGGCCGAACGCACGCGATAGCAGCGCGAGCGCGTTCACGTTCGAGGTCTTGCCCTGGTCCGTCCCCATTCCCGTGGTCGTGTAGCGCTTGACGTGCTCGACGGAACGGAAGCCCTCGCGCGCCGCGAGCGCGATGTCCGCGGCGGTCACGTCGTTCTGGAAATCGACGAAGTGCTTGGCCTTCCCCTCGCCGACCGGGCGCTCGCCGGGCAGCAGCCAGATCGGCCGCAGCGGCGCCTCCGGGCGCCGCTCCGCCCCCGGCATCGCCGGCACGCTGCCGTCGCCGAAGCCGGCGGTGCGCGCGGCCGCCGCTCCCGCGGCAGCGCCGTCCGCCAGGGCGTCCGCAAGCGCGAAGCGGCCGGCTGCGGCGCCCACGGAACGCTGGCGCTGCGCCGCCCGGTCGGGAACGAAGGCGGCGATGCCGTCGTCGAACCGAAGCCGTCCCTGCGACTGGCAGAAGAGATGCACGGCGGGATTAAAGCCGCCGGAGATCGCGAGGCACTCGCACTCGATGCGGTGCCGCGCGCCCGTCGCCGTCTCGCCTGACGCATCGAGGCCGCGCACCTCGACGCCCTCGACGCGGCCGAGCCCGTGCAGCGCGACGACGGCACGGCCCCCGAGCATGGGTATGCCGCGGCGCTGCGCTTCCTGCGCCCAATAGCCGTCGCTCCCCACGCGCACGTCGACGATCGCGCCGATCTCGGCGCCGGCTTCCGCGAGGACCACCGCCGCGCGATAGGCGCTGTCGTTGTTCGTGAGGACGACGAGCTTGCGTCCGGGGAGCGCGCCGTAGCGCCAGGCATAGGCCGCGGCGGCGCTCGCGAGCATCACTCCGGGACGGTCGTTGTCGGCGAAGACCAGCGGCCGCTCGTGCGCGCCGGCCGCGAGGATCACCTCGCCCGCACGGACGTGCCACATGCGCTGGCGCACCTTGCCGCGCCGCTCCTGCGGCGGCAGGTGATCGCCGCGGCGCTCGACCAGGACGACCTCGTTGTGATCGTAGTAGCCGAGCGCGGTCGTGCGGAGCAGCAGCCGTACCTCGTCCATCGCCGCGAGCTCCGCCACCACCTCCGCGACCCGCTCGAGCGCGGGCCGCCCGCCCAGCGTCTCCGGCATGTCCAGGAGCCGGCCGCCGAATTCCGGCTGCTCGTCCGCGAGGATGACGCGGGCGCCGGTGCGGCCCGCCGCGTAAGCCGCCGCGAGGCCCGCGGGCCCGCCGCCTATCACGAGTACGTCGCAACGGACGTGGCGATGGTCGTAGATGTCGGGATCGGGCGCGGTCGGCGCGCGGCCCATGCCGGCCATGCGCCGGATAACGGGCTCCCAGACGCGATCCCAGAGGAATTTCGGCCGGATGAACGTCTTGTAGTAGAAGCCCGCGGCGAAGAGCGGCGCGAAACGGTCGTTGAGCGTGCCGAGATCGTATTCAAGGCTCGGCCAGCGGTTGATGCTGTGGGCGACGAGCCCGTCGTAGAGCTCGACCTGCGTCGCGCGGAGATTGGGCTCGCTGTCGCCGTGCTCGCCGAGCTGCACCAGCCCGCAGGGGTCCTCCGTGCCCGAGCCCATGATCCCGCGCGGGCGGTGATACTTGAAGCTGCGCGCGACCACGGCGATCCCGTTGGCGACGAGCGCCGAGGCCAGGGTGTCGCCCGCGAAGCCCTGATAGGGGATGCGGTCGAAAGTGAAGCGCAGCGGACGGCTGCGGTCGATACGTCCGCCTTCGCGGAGACGCTCGCCGCTCATGCCTTGGGCTCCGGCTCGCCCATGCGGTAGACCGCGAGGATCTCGTGGCTCACCGTGCTGCGGAGCACGTTGAACCAGCGCCGGCAGCCCTGCGCGTGCACCCAGCGCTCGCGATGCGCGCCCTTGGGGTTTTTGCGCATGAAGAGATAGTCCGCCCATTCCGCGTCCGAGATCGCGTCGGGATCGGGCGGTCGCACGATGTGCGCTTCGCCGCCGCAGCGGAACTCGGTCTCGTCGCGCGGGCCGCACCAGGGACAGCGGATCAGCAGCATGGCTCTTCCCTCAATGCGCGACGCCGGCGGCGCCGTGCTCGTCGATGAGCGCGCCGGTGGTGAAGCGGTCGAGCTGGAACGGCGCATTGAGCGGATGCGGCTCGTCCCTGGCGATCGTGTAGGCGAAGACCCAGCCCGAGCCCGGCGTCGCCTTGAAGCCGCCGGTGCCCCAGCCGCCGTTGAGATAGAGCCCCTCGACCGGGAGCTTGCCGATGATCGGCGAGGCGTCGGGGCAGACGTCGACGATCCCGCCCCAGCTCCGCATCATCCGCATGCGCGAGAAGATCGGGAACAACTCGACGAGCGCCGCCATCTGGCCCTCGATCACGTGGAAGGAGCCGCGCTGGGCATAGGAATTGAACCCGTCGATCCCCGCCCCCAGCACGAGCTCGCCCTTGTCCGACTGGCTCACATAGACGTGGACGGTGCTGGACATGACGACGCAGTTGAGGACCGGCTTCACGGGCTCCGAGACGAGCGCCTGCAGCGGATGGCTCTCGATGGGCAAGCGCACGCCCGCCATTGCCGCGAGCACGGAGCTGTGGCCCGCGGCGACGATCGCGATCTTGTCGGCGGCGATGTAGCCGCGGCTCGTCTCGACGCCGACGGCGCGTCCGCCCTCGCGGCGGATGCCCGTGACCTCGCAGTTCTGGATTATGTCGACACCGCGCGCATCCACCGCGCGCGCAAGGCCCCAGGCGACCGCGTCGTGGCGGGCGATGCCGCCTCGGCGCTGGAGCGTCGCGCCCAGAATCGGATAGCGCACGCCGGGCGAGGTGTTGAGGACGGGACAGAAGGTCTTCACTTGCTCCGGCGTCAGCCATTCCGCGTCGATGCCGTTGAGCCGGTTGGCGTTGGCGCGGCGGATGCCCTCGCGCACCTCGTGGAGAGTGTGCGCGAGACTCAGCACGCCCCGCTGGCTCAGCATGAGGTTGTAGTTGAGATCGGCCGAGAGCCCTTCCCAGAGCTTCAGCGAGTGCTCGTAGAGCGCGGCGCTCTCGTCCCAGAGATAATTCGAGCGGATGACGGTGGTGTTCCGGCCGGTATTGCCGCCGCCGAGCCAGCTCTTCTCGAGCACTGCGACGTCGGTGATGCCGTGCTCCTTCGCGAGGTAGTAGGCGGTGGCGAGGCCGTGGCCGCCGCCGCCGATGATGACGACGCGATAGCGCGGCTTGGGATCGGGATAGCGCCAGAGCGGCGGCCAATCCCGGTGCCGGGAAATTGCGTTGCGCAGGAGCGCGAAGATCGAGTAGCGCTTCATCGGCGGGAGAGAGGAAGAGCTGGAGCGCCTCGAACCTTAGCCCATGCTTTCGGAGCCGTACACCACGCTTGTTGGGTCGCAGGCCTCACACCAAAGGAGACATGCCATGAGCGAGATCGCATTGATCGTCGGCACCGGCAGCGGTTTGAGCGCTTCGCTCGCTCGCCTGGCCGCGAAAGATGGCATGAGGGTGGCGCTCGCGGCGCGCCGGCCGGAGAAGCTCGAGGGCCTCGCAGGGGAGACGAAGGCGCGCATCTACAAGTGCGACGCGAGCCGGCGCGAGGACGTGGCGGCGCTCTTCGGCGCGCTCCGGAGCGATCTCGGCGTTCCCGATCTCGTCGTCTACAATCCCAGCTATCGCGTGCGCGGGTCGCTGATCGAGCTCGATCCAGTCGAGGTCGAGAGGACGCTGATGGTGACCTGCTACGGCGGCTTTCTGGTGGGACAGGCGGCGGCGCGGCTCATGCTCGAGCGCGGCCGCGGCTCGATCCAGTTCACGGGCGCCTCCGCCAGCGTCAAGGGCTATGCGGGATCGGCACCCTTCGCGATGGGCAAGTTCGGGCTGCGCGGCTTGGCGCAAAGCATGGCGCGCGAGCTGCAGCCCAAGAACATCCACGTCGCGCATTTCGTCATCGACGGCGGCATCCGCCAGGTCGACGACCCGCGCGCGGCGCAGCGCGGCTCCGACGGCATGCTCGAGCCCGACGCCATCGCCCAGACCTATTTCCACGTGCACCGCCAGCACCGGAGCGCCTGGACCTGGGAGGTGGAGCTCAGGCCCTGGGTGGAGACCTTCTAGACCGTCCTCTCATTTCACGAGCACCCAATCGGGAATTACGGGGACACAATACATAACTCCTCACTGCCGAAAGGCGATCGGAGATCGCCCGCTTTGCGACGGAAGCGCAGTGAAGTTCAGTATTGTGTCCCCGTAATTCGTGTCTCCCTAATTCAGTATTGTGTCCCCGTAATTCGTAATTCCGCCGCCAGACGCGTGATCAGACGCTCCACGCGCTCGCGGATCGCATCGCGCGCTGCGGCATAACCATCGCTCACCGCCGGCACCGTCCAGCGCTCGACCGGGCAGCCCTCGGGCAGGTAGGGGCTGAGATCGGGCTCGAAGGTAATGGCAGCGAAAGCAAAGGTCGCGATCTCGCGGTTTAGCCTCTGTGGCCGATAGCGGCTGACGTCGCATCCGTCACTGCGCATAGCCGCCACCACATGCGCCGGCACCGAATCGTCGGGCTCCGTCCCCGCGGAGGCCGCGCGAAGCGCCAGACCGCTTGCAACCGCCAGCCGGTTGAAGAACTCGGCGGCGATCAGGCTTTTCGCCGAGCCGTGCAAACAAACGAACAGCACCAAGCCACGCTCGCTCATGCTGCGCTCCTATTTTACGAACACCCAGCCCGGCTGCAACACCGGGAAAGCGACCAAGCCGATGACCGCCGACACCGCCATCAGCATGGGGTTGCTCACCTTCTTGGTGGCGAAGAGCACGCCGAGGCTCGCAAGACCGACCGCGGCGGTGAGCCAATCGCCGATCGCGATCTTTCCCAGCAGGATCGAGGCGCCGAGGATGGTGCCGATCGCCGCAGCGTAGGCTCCCTTGACGAAGCCCTGCACGTTCGGATTGCCGCGGTGGCGAATCAGGATCGGCGCCATGATCAGCACCAGCAGGAAGGACGGGAGGAAGATCCCGACGGTCGAGACCGCAGCACCCGAGAAGCCCGCGACGAGATAGCCCACGAAGGTCGCGGTGATCACGACCGGGCCGGGACTCAGCATGCCGATCGCAACCGCCACCAGGAACTGCCGCCCGTCGAGCCAGGCGGTCTCCTGCACCAGCCCCTTCTCCAGGAACGGCACGATCACGAGCCCGCTGCCGAAAGTGAGGCTTCCGGCCTTCAAGAAGAAGAGCAGCAGCTTCGGGAGGCTCGCGACGCCCACGACAGGAGCGCTCGCAACCGTGGGCGCCGCGCTCGCCGACATCGCGAGCACCGCCGGCGCCCCAACCGTGCGGAAGAGCGTGCCGTAGTGGACGATGCCGATTAAGCCTGCGCCGATGAAGACGAGCGCCACCTCGGTTTGCAGCGCCACGGTGATTGCAAAGGCCGCGACCGCGAGCACCCATTGCAGCCAATCCTCCATGCCGAGCTTCGCAAGCCGCCAGCAGGAATGGAGGATGAGCGCGATCACCGCAGGGCACACGCCATAGAAGACGGCGGTCATCCAGGGGAGGCTGCCGAACTCGACATAGGCTGCGGCCAAGGCGGCAACGATCAGGAAATTCGGCAAGATGAACGCCCAGCCGCCCGCCCAGGCGCCCCAGAAGCCGCCGCGGAGGTAGGAGATGAAGATCCCGACCTGGATCGCCAACGGTCCCGGCAGCGACTGGCAGACGGCGATCGCCTCGCGCATCTCGGCCTTGCTCAGCCATTTCTTGCCGTCGACGAGCTCGCGCTCCATCTGTCCCACCAGCGCCACCGGCCCGCCGAAGCCGAGCGTACCGAGCTTGAGGAAATAGAGAACGAGATCGCGGATGGCGCCCGGCTCGCGCGCGGCGCGCGCCGGCGCCGTCGAGGTGCCGTCGTTCACGAGGGTCTCCCGATTGCATCGCTCTCCTCCGGCGGCCGCACGCGGCGGAACATCGCGAGGAGCAGGAGGTCGTAGATCGCCTTGAGCGCGCCGCCGATCACCAGCGGCCAGCCGAAGGCGGAGAGGCCGAGCATGTAGCCGGAGATCGAGGGGCTCAGAGCGGCCGCCAGGCTCCGCGGCACGGAAGTGACGCTCGCGGCCGCCGCCCGCTCGGCCGGCGTCACCACCGCCATCACGTAGGAGGTTCGCGTTGGCACGTCCATCTGCGAGAGGGCGCTGCGCACCAGGAGGAGCGCCACGGCCATCCAGAGATCGGGCGCGAAGGGCATCAGCACAATGCAGAGATTGGACGGCAGATGCGTGAACACCATCGTGTTGATGAGCCCGATCCGGCGCGAGAGCCGCGCCGCCGCGGGAAATGAGAACGCCGCGAGCAATCCCGTCCAGAAGAAGATCGATGCCGCCGTGGAGACCGAAAGACCGAAGCGGTCGAAGAACCAGAGCGCCAGCAGCGACTGCACGAAGAACCCGCCGCCGAAGGCATCGATGCTGAAGAGGCCGGCGAGAGTCAGGACGATGCGCTTCGAGCGACCGAGCGGCTGCTGCGCGGCGTGCCGTTCCTCGGCCACCGGCAGCGGCATTCGGCGATAGAGCAGGAAGGTCGCCAAGCCCAGCACGGTATAGAGCGCGAACATCGACTGCAGCGATTGCGTGAGGGTCATGGGCATGAGCGCGCGCAGAAGGTCCGGCAGGCCCGCCGCGAGCGAGCCCAGCGCCGCTACCAGAGAGCCCACGAGGCTGTAGACCGCGAAGACATCCGTGCGATGCCGATCCTCGATCGTCTCCGCGAGCAGCGCCTGCTCCAGCGGCAGGAAGACGCTGACGTCGCCCGAGGACGGATTGAGCGTGCCCACGAAGGCGATTGCCAGGAGCGGCCAGTAGTCGGTCTCGAGAAGGAAGCCTGCCCCAGTGAGGATCATCAGCACCGACGCTGCAACCAGCAGATGCTGCCGCCCGAAACGGTGCGCAGCGAACCCCGCCCAGAGCGTTAGGAGAGCCGAGCCCACGAGCGTCGCCGTCGCGAGAATACCCACCCGCAACGGGCCGAACCCCAGCACCGTCAGGTAGGCCGGCAGCAGCAAGCTCACGAGGCCGTCGGCGAAGGCGCGCAAGCCTCGGCCGATCAGCAGGGTTCGCGCCGCCGGCGACACTCCTTCGGGCAGCAGACGCCAGCTCATTGCGCGGACGGTCTCGCTTCCTGCGCCCGGCACCAGGCATAGAGCGCGTCGTAGAGCACCATGCCGTGGCGGAGCATCTCCTGATCGTCGCCGAAGACCGCGGAGAGGCCCTGGGAGATCGCGAGGAGGCCCGCCGACTGCGGTGTCATGTCCGGCCGCCCGGTGTCGGCGCCGCGAACGATCTCCGCAAGCCGGCGCAGCGCCGGGTCGGCTAGCTCATGCCGTTCGATGAAGGCATCGAAGCTGCACCTTTCTCCGTGATGGCCATATTCGACATTCGGCACGTCGAAGGGCGTCGCGCCGACCTTCTGCGCCGTCGCCATCACCTCCTTGGCGGGAACGTAAAGGATCTCGGCGTCCTCATCGATGAAGCGGCGGATCAACCAAGGGCAGGCGATCCGGTCGATCTTCGGACGCTCGCGGGTAATCCATCTCATGATCGTCCTCCTTGCTGAACGGCGGGGACGATACGCCAGGATGGGATTTGATGCAACTGTTGCATTTAGCGCGCTTCAATGATACGTCTCTATCATGAGCTATCAATCGGCACCTTCGGAGGTGAAGCCACGGAGCTGGCTGCTTTTGATGCACCAGCTCCCGCCCGACCCCGCCTATTTCCGTGTCAAAATCTGGCGGCGACTTCAAGGACTTGGGGCCGTCGCACTCAAGAACTCGGTCTATGCTTTGCCTTCCCGGGACGGCACGCTCGAGGACTTCCAGTGGGTGCTTCGGGAAATCGTCGCGGGCGGCGGAGAGGGAACCTTGGTAGAGGCTCGGCTCGTCGATGGTTTCACCGATGAGGAGCTGGAATCGCTCTTTCAGGCGGCGCGCGATGCGGATTACGAGGAGATCGCCGAGGAGGCGCGCACGCTCAGCCGCGCCCTCGACGAGGCAAAGGGCGAGCCCGCCGACGCCGACGCCACGCTCCGGCGCTTGCGCCGACGCACCGCCGCTGTCGGGCAGATCGACTTCTTCGGCGCGACCGGCCGGTTGACGGCCGAGGGCTTGCTCGCTGCGATCGAGAAGCGGCTCGCCGGCAAGGCGCCGGCCCAAGCGCCCGCGCCCGCCCTCGCGGATTTCCGCGGCCGCGTCTGGGTCACGCGCCAGGGCGTCCACGTCGACCGCATCGCCTCGCTCTGGCTCGTTCGTCGTTTCGTCGATCCCGCGGCGGCCGTCAAACTCGTCCCGCCCAAGGGCTACCGCCCCGAGCCCGGCGAGATCCGGATCGACATGTTCGAGGCGGAATTCACGCATGAGGGCGACCGCTGCACCTTCGAGGTGCTGCTGGATCGTCTCGGTCTCGACGAGCCCGCGCTCGCGGCGATCGGCGAGATCGTGCACGACATCGACCTCAAGGACGCGAAGTTCGAGCGCGAGGAGACGGCGGGCGTCGCCCATCTGATCGCGGGACTCTGCATGGCCGAGCGCGGCGACGAGGCACGCCTTCAGCGCGGCTTCCAGCTCTTCGACGACCTCCACACCTATTTCCGCCGCAAGCGGAGCTGAGACGGGAGAAAATTCCATGATGCGGAAAGAGGCAGGCGGCGTGCTCGTGCTCTCACGCGGCGAGATCGAACGGCTCATGAGCTTCGGCGACTACGTCGAGGCGGTCGAAGCGGGCTTCGAGGCCGCGGCGGAAGGGCGCGCGGTGGCGCCGCCAGCGCTCAGCCTCGGCGTCGAAGGCGGAGCCTTCCATGCCAAGGGCGCCGCTCTGCCGCTGCGCGAGCGCCTCTATGTCGCCATGAAGATCAACGGCAATTTCCCCGAGAACCGGCCACGGCGCGGCTTGCCGACCGTGCAGGGCGCGATCTATCTCGCCGACGGCGAAAATGGACTCCCGCTCGCCATCATGGATTCGATCGGCGTCACCATCCAACGCACGGGCGCCGCAACCGCCGTCGCCGTGCGCTTTCTCGCGCGGAGCAATGCCCGCACCGCCTTCATCTGCGGCGCCGGCGCTCAAGGCGGCGTCCAGCTCCGCGCCGTGAAGCACGCCTGTCCGCTGGAGCGCGCCTTCGTCTTCGACATCGATCCCAAGGCGGCCGCCATTCTCTCCGAGCGTATGAGCGCCGAGCTCGGCATATCCGTGACAGCCGTCCCGGAGCTAGCCGGTGCCCGCGATTGCGACGTCGTTGTCACCTGCACCTCGGCGCGTCGTGCCTTCCTAGGCCCGGACCACGTGCGGTCCGGCGCCTTCATCGCCGCGGTCGGCGCCGATAACCATGACAAGCAGGAAATCGACCCCGCCCTTTTTCCGCGCGCGACGGTGGTCGTCGGCAGCCTCGAGCAGTGCGCGGAGATCGGCGACCTTCACCACGCGCTCGCCGCCGGGACCTTCGCGCGCGAGCAAGTGCACGCGAGCCTCGCCGAGATCGTCGCGGGGCAGAAGCCCGGCCGCCGCAGCGCCGAGGAGATCACTCTCTTCGACAGCACCGGCCTCGGTCTCCAGGACGTGGCGGCCGCCGCGGTGATCTACGAGCGCGCGCTCGAGCGCGGCGCGGGGACGCGCCTTCCGCTCGCCTGATCCGCCGCAATCCGCGCATTCGCCTCCTTGCGGCATTTCCCGGTGGACGCGCTGGGAATTAAGGGGACACGAATTAAGGGGACACAATACATAACTCCGGGCGCGATCGAGGAAGTTCAGTATTGTGTCCCTGTAATTCTGTCTCCGTCGTAACTCAGGGGACACGATACATGACTCCTCGCCACCAAAAAGCGATTGGAGATCGCCCGCTTTGCGACGGAGGCGCACTGAGGTTCAGTATTGTGTCCCCGTAATTCCGCCTATCTCCGCGGCATCTTGGATGGAGCGGCCGATGCGGGCCGCTAAGCCGCGATCCGCGCCTTCGCCTCATTGAGGCAGGCGCTGCGGGTCGCGCGGAAGTCGCCCGCCGCCCACCAGGCCTCGACCTCGCGCAGGAGGCGGCCGATCTCGGGGCCACGCTTGACGCCGAGACGGCGGAGATCGCGGCCCTTGATCGGAAAGACCGGCGGCTTGGTCCTGGCGGCGAGGCGCAGCAGCGCGCGGGCACGGCGGCGCGACGCGGGCGACGTCTCCGCCGCCCGCATCAGCACGAGGTCGCGGTAGAGCTCGGTCCCGAGGCGGTAGAGCGCACGGCGCTGCGCGCGGAGATCGGCTTCGAGATCGAGGGGTTGCACAGGTGCTGCGAGCGCCACCAGCCGGTCGCGCTGGGCGTTCGAGAATTTTAGGCGCCGCGCGAGCGCGAGCGCGCCCTCGCGATCGACGTCGACGAGCGCGGCGAGGCGGCGGATCGGATCGGGATCGGGCTCGCCGGCGAGCATGCCCCTGAGACGCTCGCTCCGCGTCGCCTCCGGCAGCACCACCGGCAGCACCCCGTCCTCCGCCATGAGCGCGAGGGTGGGCAGCGGGTCGGGCGCCCTCATGAGTTTCAGCAGCTCCGCGCAAACGCGCTCGGCCGAGAGCCTCGGCAGCAGCGGCGTCAGGAGACGGCAGGCTGCACGAGCTGCCGGGTCGGCGGGTTCCTGGCCGAGCTGCGCGTGGAAACGATAGAAGCGCAGGAGCCTCAGCACGTCCTCGCGGATGCGCGTCTCGGGATCGCCGACGAAGCGCACGCGCCGCGCGCGCAAATCCGGGAGCCCGCCGACATAGTCGATGACGGCGCCGTCGGGATCGAGGAAGAGCGCGTTCATCGTGAAGTCGCGCCGCTCCGCATCGACCCGCCAGTCGTCGATGAATGCGACGCGCGCGTGCCGGCCCAGCGGCTCCACGTCGTGGCGGAGCGTCGTGATCTCGAAGTGCCGCGGCGGGATCACCGCCGTCACCGTGCCGTGCGCGAGCCCCGTCGGCACCACCTTGACCCCCGCCTTCATAAGGAGCGCCATCACCGCCTCGGGCGCCGCCGGTGTCGCGACATCGATGTCGGAGACGGCGCGGCCCAGGAGCGCGTCACGGACGGCGCCGCCGACGAACCGCACCGTGACCCCGCCTTTCCCCAGCACGCGCAGCAGGCGGCGCGTCGCGCGCTCGGTCATCCAGGGCTGCCGCGCTATGCGCGCGGCGCCGCTCTTGGAGAGGAAGATCCGCGGCACGTTCGACTACCGTGGCGGTGCCGGCACCACGTGGCCCGGCACGATCTTGCCGTCGACCGTGGTGGGCGGGACATAGACGCCGCTGCCGCCGCCGCCGAAGCCGAGCGAGGCCACCACCAGCACCACCGCGACGAGCGCCAAGCCCGCCGCCCCCAGCCAGATCAAGGGAACGTTCTGCAGCAGCCGGGCGCCCGCGGTGAGCTCGGCCCGCCGCATCGTCAGCACCCACAGCACGTAAAGCAGCGTCGGAAGCAGCAGCGGCAGGATGATCGTGAGCAGCACCCGGATCATCGACCGCTCAGCACCTCCGCTAGATTGACCAGCATTCCCGCCGTCGCCCCCCAGATGTAGCGCCCGGGATAGGGCAGCACGAAGAAGGCGCGGACGCGCCCCTTCACCTCGCGGCTGTGGCGCTCGTGATTGGCGGGATCGAGTACGAAGGCGAGCGGCACCTCGAAGACATCGGCGACCTCGTCGGGATCGAGCCTCACGGGATAGGGGACGCGCACCATCCCCACAACCGGCGTGATCTCGTAGCCGGTGCCGGTGATGTAGGTGTCCAGGCGGCCGATCACGCTTACGTGATCGCCGGGCAGACCCACCTCCTCCTCGGCCTCGCGGAGCGCGGCGTGCACGGGATCGGGATCGCTGGGCTCGATTCGGCCGCCCGGGAACGCGACCTGGCCCGCGTGATCGGAGAGATGGGCGGTGCGCTGGGTCAGCAGTACCGTGAGCTCCTCCTCGTGGCGCACAAGCGGCACCAGAACGGCCGCGGCGGTCAGGGGCCGCGCCGGGGGCTGGCTTCCCGGTGTCAGAGAATGATCGCCGCGCACGCCTGGCGGCAGCCACCCGTCCTTGGGCGTGCCAAAGCCGCGGCGGCCGATCGCGGAATGCCGCAGCCGCTCGCGGACGAGATTCTCGGTCATCACGGTCAGGCGATCTCTCCCAAGAGGAAGAACTCTTTATTGCTCCAAACGCCGAAATGGAGGGCGCTTCCCACCCTTTCCTCCCGGCCGAGATCGACGAGCCGGTAGAATACCGGCCGCGTTAGCCGTGCCTCCAACCCGTCGCGCACTACTATATAAGGATTGGGGGCCCCGCTCACGGGATCGACTGTGATCCGCAGCGGATGCGCGGGCCCTGCGGCCACAATTTCGTCGAGATTTGTACGGAAGGTTAAGACTTGCGCGGCCCCCTCGCCTTCGGCATCGAGCTCCACCGCCAGGAACGGCGCGTCCTCGACGCTGATTCGGCCGCGCTCGGCGGGTGTGACGAGCCAATAGCTCCCGTCTGCCTCGCGCTTGAGCACCGAGCCGAAAAGCCGCACCAGGCTCGCGCGTGTGATTGGAGAACCGCGATAGAACCAGCTACCATCCCTGGCGATGTGGATGCCGATTTCTCCGAGATCCCGCGGCGGGGGCCGGCCGGTCTTCTGGGCCGGGTCGGCGGCGCGCGTCGCCAGCCGCCGCAGTTCCTCCGGAACCGGTTTTTCCGTCATTCCCGCCGCCCGCCCTTTCCGTTTTTTCTCGTGCCCTGAGGAGTCGATGCCGTGACCGCCCCCGAGCCGCTTTCCGCCGCCACCAAGGACCTTGTCGCCGAGGTCGAGTCGCTGGGCCAACGCCTGCAGATCGTGCGCGATCGCATCGGCCGCGTCATCTTCGGCCAGCGCGAGGTGGTGGATCAAGCCCTGATCACCCTGCTCGCCGGCGGGCACGCCCTGCTGATCGGCGTCCCCGGCCTCGCCAAGACGAAGCTCGTGGAGACGCTCGGCGTCGTCCTCGGGCTCGCGGACAAGCGCATCCAATGCACGCCCGACCTCATGCCCGCGGACATACTGGGCGCGGAAGTGCTGGAGGAGGCCGATACCGGCCGCCGCTCCTTCCGCTTCATCCCGGGCCCGGTCTTCTGCCAGCTCCTGATGGCGGACGAGATCAACCGCGCGAGCCCGCGCACGCAATCGGCGCTGCTGCAGGCGATGCAGGAAGGCCGCGTCTCGGTCGCGGGCCAATACCATCCGCTGCCGCGCCCCTTCCACGTGCTCGCGACGCAGAACCCGATCGAGCAGGAGGGAACCTATCCGCTGCCGGAAGCGCAGCTCGACCGCTTCCTGCTGCAGATCGACGTGGGCTATCCCGATCTCGAGGCGGAGCGGCAGATGTTGCTCGCGACGACGGGAATCGCGGAGGACAAGCCCGTCGAGGCCATGAGCGCGACGGAGCTGCAAGCAGCGCAGCGGCTGGTGCGTCGCATCCCCGTCGGCGAGAGCGTCGTCGAGGCGATCCTCAAGCTCGTGCGCGCGGGGCGTCCCGACGCCTCGACGGACGCGGAGGTCACCGGACGGATCGCCTGGGGACCGGGCCCGCGCGCGAGCCAGGCGCTGATGCTCGCGACCCGCGCCCGCGCGCTCCTCGACGGCCGGCTGAGCCCCTCCATCGACGACGTGATCGCGCTTGCGCCGCCAGTGCTCCGCCACCGCATGGCCTTGAACTTCTCCGCTCGCGCGGACGGCGTCACCATGCCGGAGATCGTCGACCGGCTGATCGCGCCGCTGCGCTGAGGCCGGAAGCGAGATCGGGTCGACCGCAAATGGCAGCACCAGCCGCCCGCAGCGCGCTCAGACACCGCGCCGAGGCGCTCGCCGCCCAGCTTCCGCCGCTCCTGGTGGAGGCGGAGCGCGTGGCGGTGACGGTGTCGCAGGGCGTGCACGGGCGCCGCCGCGTGGGCCAAGGCGAGACCTTCTGGCAGTTCCGGCAATACGAGCCCGGCGAGCCCGCGCAGAAGATCGACTGGCGCGAGAGCGCGCGCTCGGAGCGGCTCTACGTCCGCGAGACCGAGTGGGAGGCGGCGGAGAGCGTCTGGATCTGGCGCGATACCTCGCCCTCGATGGACTACGCCTCCGCGAAGGACCTCCCCACCAAGCGCCTGCGCGCCGATCTCGTGGCGCTTGCCTTGGCGGCGCTGCTGATCCGCGGCGGCGAGCGCGTGACTCTCCTGGGCTCGGGGCGGCCCCCCGCCGCGGGCAATGCCGTGCTCAATCGCCTGGCGCTCGAGATCGAGCGCGGCGAGCGCTCGGGTCCGAGCCTGCCGGTCTTCGAGCAGCTCCCGCGCTACGCGCAGATCGTGCTGATCGGCGACCTCCTGGAGCCCCTTCTCGAAATGGACCGGCTCGCGCGGCGCTTCGCGGCGATGGGGGTCAAGGGGCACCTCCTCCAGGTGCTCGATCCCGTCGAGGAGACGCTGCCCTTCGAGGGCCGCGTGCGCTTCGAGGGGCTGGAGCAGGAGGATGCCCTGCTGCTGGCCCGGGTCGAGACCGTCCGCGCGCGCTACGAGGAGAAGCTCAGGCATCATCGCGAGGGCCTGCAGGCCCTGACCCAGGCGGTGGGCTGGAGCTTCGCACATCACCGCACGGACCGGCCCCCGACGACGGCGCTTCTCGCGCTCTATGGCGCGCTCGCGCGCCCGAAGAAGCGGTGAGCCCATGCTGAGCCTCGGCAGCCTCGCCTTCGCGGCACCCTGGATCCTCCTCGGATTCGCGGTGCTGCCGATCCTCTGGTGGCTGCTCCGCGTGACGCCGCCCGCGCCCAAGCGCATCGTCTTCCCGGCCCTGCGCCTGCTGCGCGACCTCATGCCGCGGGAGGAGACGCCCGCGAAGACGCCGCTCTGGCTCATCCTCATGCGCATGGTGCTGGCGGGGCTGGTGATCCTGGCGCTCGCCCATCCGCTCCTCAATCCGAGCGCGCGCCTCCTCGGTACCGGCCCGCTGGTGATCGCGGTCGATGACGGCTGGGGCGCCGCCGCGCATTGGCCGGAGCGGCAAGCGGCCCTCGCCCAGCTCGTGGGCCAAGCGCAGCGCGAGGAGCGCCGCGTGGTGCTGCTGGGCACGGCGCAGGAGCCCGGCGGCGTGACGCCGCCCTCGCTCTCGGTGCTGCGGCCCGAGGACGCGCGCGCCGCCGCCGCAGCCATGACTCCGCATCCCTGGCCGGTCGATCGCAAGGCGGCCCTCGCGCGGCTGCAGGCGCTCGCGCCGCAGGATGCGACCACGGTCTGGCTCAGCGACGGCCTCGAGGACGGCGACGGCTACGCCTTTGCCGAGGGTCTTGCCTCGATGGGCACGCTCCGCGCGATCATGGACGCGCAGACGGACCTGCCGCGGCTGATCGCTCCCGGGGACGCCGAGGCCAAGGATCTCACGGTCGTTGTCCGGCGCGCCGGCACCGCAGGCGAGGCGCATTTCTTCGTCCGCGCGGTCGGCGACGATGGCCGCCTCCTCTCGCGCGCGGAGGCGCAGATCGCGCCGGGCGCCGACAGCACCGCCGTCGCACTCAAAATGCCGGTCGAGCTCCGCAACCGCGCCGCGAGCGTGATCGTCGAGGGCGAGTCCTCCGCTGGCGCGACGCTGCTTCTCGACGAGCGCTGGCGCCGCCGCCCCGTCGGCATCGCCGCGCCTCCGCCGGGCGAGGCGGCCCAGCCGCTCCTCTCCGGCGCCTATTACCTCGAACGCGCCTTGCAGCCCTTCAGCGAGGTCCGCCGCGGCAGCGTGAGCCAGCTCCTGCAGCGCGAGATCGCGGTGCTGCTGCTCCCGGATGCCACCACTCTCGACAGCGGCGACCGCACGGCGATCGTCAAATGGATCGAGGGCGGAGGGCTCGTGCTGCGCTTCGCAGGGCCGAACCTCGCGGAGAAATCCGACGATCTCCTGCCAGTGGCGCTCCGCCGCGGCGGGCGCGTGCTCGGCGGCGCGCTCTCCTGGGAGAAGCCCGCCCATCTCGCCGCCTTCGCCGCGGACAGCCCCTTCGCCGGCCTCTCCATTCCAGATGACGTGACCATCACGCGCCAGGTGCTTGCGGAGCCCGCGCTCGACCTCAGCAGCAAGACCTGGGCGCGGCTCACCGATGGAACGCCGCTGGTCACCGCGGAGAAACGCGGGAAAGGCTGGCTCGTCCTCGTGCACACCACCGCCGATCCCGAATGGTCGACGCTGCCGATCTCCGGCCTTTTCGTGGACATGCTCCGGCGCGTGGTGGGTCTCAGCCAGGGCATCGCGGCCGCGGCCGACTTGGCGCTGCCGCCGGTCGAGACCGTCGACGGCTTCGGCCGGCTCGGCCCGGCGCCCGCCTCTGCCCAGCTCATCCCCGCCGGCGCCTTCGCGGAAACCCGCGTCGATCCCCGCCATCCTCCGGGATTCTACGGAACGACGGACGCGCGGCGCGCGCTCAACCTCGCCTCATCCGTGCCGAAACTGACCCCGCTCACGAGCCTGCCGCCGGGTGCCGCGCCGCAGCCATACGAGCACGGCAAGGAAGTCGACTTCCGGCCCTGGCTGCTCGGCGCGGTGCTGGCGCTCGCCCTCGTCGATCTCATCGTCGCCTATGCGCTCCGAGGACTCCTCGGCGGCATCGGGCGGACGCGGCGGGTGGCGACGGGCGTGCTGATCCTCGCGGCGCTGGCGCTTCCCGCGCGCGCCGCGGGCGACGACGAGACCGCGATCCGCGCGAGCTCGGAGTTCCACCTCGCCTATGTGCGCACGGGAATCGCCGAGGTCGACGACGAGTCGCGGGCGGGGCTCGCGGGCCTCGCCGACGTGCTCAACCGCCGCACGGCCGTAGAGGGCGCCGATCCCCTCGAAGTCGACATCGAGAACGACGAGCTCCTCTTCTATCCGTTGCTCTATTGGCCGGTGGTGGAGGGGCAGCATCTGCCCTCGGCGAAGGCGATCGACAAGATCAACCACTACCTCGCGACCGGCGGCACCATTCTCTTCGACACGCGCGACCAGAGCCAGCGCAACGCAGCGACCGCCCTCGAGGCGCAGCAGCGGCTGCAACGGCTCGTCGCGGGGCTCAAGATTCCGCCGCTGGTCCCGGTGCCGCCCGACCACGTCCTCACCAAGGCCTTCTACCTCATGCAGGAGTTCCCGGGGCGCTGGAGCGGCGGGCGGCTCTGGATCGAGCCCACGGAAGGCAAGGTCAACGACGGCGTCGCCTCGATCATCGTGGGCAGCAACGACTTCGCGGGCGCCTGGGCTATCGATAGCCAGGGCCGCCCGCTCTACGCCGTCGTGCCCGGCGGCGAGCAGCAGCGCGAGATGGCCTACCGCTTCGGCGTCAACCTCGTGATGTATACGCTCACCGGCAACTACAAGACCGACCAGGTGCACGTGCCTGCGATCCTGGAGCGCTTGGGACAATGAGCCTCGCCGGCTATAGCCTCGCGACCTCTCCGCTGCTGCCGTGGTGGGCGATCGGCGCCTTCCTCGCGCTCGCGCTGCTGGCCCTCGGTTTCGGTGCGGCTCGGCGCGCGCGCGGCACGATCTGGCGTCTTCTCGCGACCGCGGTGCTCGCGGTCATCCTCGCCGACCCCTCGCTGATCCGAGAGGACCGCGAGCCCCAGCGCGACGTCGCCGTCGTCGTCGTCGACGACAGCCCGAGCATGCGCATCGGCGAGCGCCGGCAATTTGCGGCAACCGCCCTCGACCAGGTGACGGAGAAGCTGAAGACCCTGCCCGATCTCGATCTCCGCATCGTCCATGCGGGGGCGCCGGAAGCGGGCGCAGGCCTCGCGGACAACGGCACCCGGCTCTACAACGCGCTCCAGCATGCCTTCGCGGACGTGCCGAAGCAGCGCATCGCCGGCGCCGTCATGATCACCGACGGCGAGGTGCACGACATGCCGCCCGCCGACCGCCTCGATTTCCCTGCGCCGCTCCACGCGCTCATCACGGGGAAGCCCGGCGAGGCCGACCGGCGGCTCCTCGTCAAGGCCGCGCCGAGCTTCGGCCTCGTCGGCAAGGAAGTCGCGGTGACGCTCCGCGTCGACGATCTTCCCGACACGGGCCGTCCCCAGGGACAGGCGCGCGTCACCATCCGCAAGGACGGCGGCCAGCCCAGAATCCTCACCGTGCCCGTCGGCCGCGATACCGAGGTCCGCATCCCCGTCGACCATGGCGGCCCCAACGTCGTGGAGATCGAGGCCGAGCGCGGCGCGCAGGAGCTCACGCTCGAGAACAACCGCGCGGCCTTCGTGGTGAACGGGGTGCGCGACCGGCTCAAGGTGCTGCTGGTGAGCGGCGAGCCGCATCAGGGCGAACGCACCTGGCGCAACATCCTGAAATCCGACCCCTCCGTCGATCTCATTCATTTCACGATTCTGCGGCCGCCGGAGAAGCAGGACGGGACGCCGATCCGCGAGCTCTCGCTGATCGCCTTCCCGATCCGCGAGCTCTTCGACGTGAAGCTCGACGAGTTCGATCTCATCATCTTCGACGATTATCAGCGCCGCGGCGTGCTGCCGATGTCCTACCTCGACAACATCGTGCGCTTCGTGCGCAAGGGCGGCGCCTTCCTCGAGGCCTCTGGGCCCGGCGTGAGCCCGGCCTTCAGCCTCTACCGCACGCCTCTCGGAGCCGTTCTCCCGGCGGAGCCCACCGGCCAGGTCTACGAGCAGGGCTTCAAGCCCCGTGTCAGCGAGCAGGGCCTGCGCCATCCCGTCACCGCCGACCTCCCAGGCGGCACCGGCGTCGATGCCAAGGACCCGCGCTGGGGCCGCTGGTTCCGCAGCGTCGACGCCTCGCCCAAGGAAGGCGTGCCCGTGATGATCAGCGGCAACGACCGGCCGCTCCTGGTGCTGAGCCGCGCCGGCGAGGGCCGCGTGGCGCAACTGCTCTCGGATCAGATGTGGCTCTGGACGCGCGGCTTCGAGGGCGGCGGGCCGCAGGCTGAGCTGCTGCGGCGCCTCGTCTATTGGCTCATGAAGGAGCCCGACCTCGAGGAGAATGCGCTGAGCGCGCGGGTCGAGGGCAATCGGCTGCTGATCGCGCGGCAGTCGCTCGAGAAGGACGACCGTCCCGTGCAGGTGACCGGCCCCGACGGCGTCATGCGCGTGGTGCCGCTGACGCCCGAGAGCGGCGGGCGCAGCGTCGCCACCTTGCCGATCGAGGAGAGCGGCCTCTATCGCATCGCCGACGGCAGCCGCACCGCGCTCGCCGCGGCAGGCGCCCTCAACCCCATCGAGATGTCCGACGTGCGCGCGACCGACGAGAAGCTCTCGCCCGCGGCTGCCGCGACCGGCGGCGGCATCTATTGGGTCGGGCCCGGCTCCATTCCCGAGGTCCGCCGCGTAGAGCCCGGGCGCAGCACTTCCGGCCGGAGCTGGATGGGCTTCCGCGCCAATGGCGACTACATCGTGACGGGCGTCCACGAGACGCCCCTGGTGCCGGGGGCGCTGGCGCTGCTGCTGGCGCTCGGCGCCTTCATCGTCGCCTGGCGCCGCGAGGGGCGGTAGCTCGCCGCCCGGCCTCCGCCAGCATCCAGGCTCGGAAGGCCCTCACCTTCGGAAGGGTCGCGGCGGCGCGGGGATAGACGAGGTAATAGGCGGTCGTCGGCGGCACGCGCTCGGGAAAGAGGCGGACGAGGCGGCGCGCGTCGAGATCGGGGGCGACCATCTCCCCTCGCGCAAGCGCGACCCCGAGCCCCTCGACCGCCGCCTGGAGCATGAGCGTCTCGTCGCTGAAGATCGGTCCGTGCCGCGGCTCGCCGCGCGCCAGACCCATCGCGCGAAACCACGGCGTCCAGGGCTGGCGCTCGCTCCGCAGCAGGACGCAGCGCTCGAGCTCCGCCGGCCGGCGCGGCAGCGCGCCCCCGTCGAGGCGCGGGCTCGCGACCGGAAAGACCTCCTCGTCGAAGAGCTTCTCCGCGACGACGCCGGGCCAGCCGCCGGCGCCGATGCGGATCGCGATATCGACCCCATCGCGCCCGAATTCGGCGAGCGCGTGGCTCGCGCGGATGTCGATGTCGAATTCGGGATGCGCGGCGTGGAAGCGCCCAAGCCGAGGAATGAGCCAGAGCGATGCAAAGGACGGGAGCAGGCTCACCGTCAGCACCTGCGGATCGCGCGGACCCGCGACCTCCGCCACGCTCTCCGCGAGCTCCGCGAGGACGCCGCGAACGCGGCTTCCGAACTGCTGGCCCGCCTCGGTGAGGAATAGCCTCTTCCCCTCGCGGCGGAAGAGCGGGACGCCGAGCTGCGCCTCGAGCGCCTTCATCTGATGGCTGATCGCGCCGTGCGTGAGGTGGAGCTCCTCCGCCGCGCGCGTGAAGCTCAGATGCCGCGCCGCCGCCTCGAAGGCGCGCAGCGCCGCTAGGGGCGGGAGATGCCGGGGCATGGCCATGTTTCAGTCACGAGTGTCCGGTTCAGCTTTCGATACAGCACAGGAGCGTCGCCGCCGCACGCTTCGCCCTCTTTCGTCGTCATGGCCGGGACAAGGCCGGTCATGACGACGAAAGAGGGTGATGGTCACCGCGATGACATTCCCGCACTGCATGAACATTCAAAACGGACAGCTGTGAGCGATACTACCGTTCACATATCGCGTCAAAAGACTTCGTTTTGAACTGGCGTGCAGCCGCCATATCTTCTCGGAAATGGCGTGAATGACCCTCACGAGGTGGCGCGTGCTTCGGCTTTACAATTTCCCGGGCTCCGGGAACTCCTACAAGCTCAGGCTGCTGCTGACGCAGCTCGGACAGCCCTTCGAGCGCGTCGACATCGACCTGCTCGGCGGCGAGACCACGACCCCGCGCTTCCGCGCGCGCAATCCTCTGGGCCAGACTCCCTTCATCGAGTTCGAGGACGGCCGTGTGCTCGCGGAGTCGAATGCGATCCTCTGGCATCTGGCCGAGGGGACGCCCTATCTCGCGACGGATCGCTGGACGCGGGCGCTTGCGATGCAATGGATGAGCTTCGAGCAGTACCGGATCGAGCCCAACATCGGCACGCCTCGATTCTGGATCAAAGAAGCGAAAATCGCCGAGGCGCGCCGCGAGCAGATAGCGGAGAAGCAGAAGGCGGGGAATGCCGCGCTCGCGATCCTCGACGCCCATCTCGCGCGCGAGCCCTTCGTCGCGGGCGCACGCTACGGAATCGCTGACATCTCGCTCTACGCCTACAGCCACATCGCCGAGGAGGGCGGCTACGACCTCGCGCCCTATCGCGCGCTCCGCGCATGGTTCGAGCGCGTGCGTGCGGAGCCTCGTCACGTCACTTTCGAGGCCGAGCTCGGCCGCGTCATCCCCTGGCCGGAGGCACGCCGATGACGCGCGCTTTCACGCGCTTCGCCTTCACGGAGGCGGTGAAGGAGGCGCAGCGCCGGAACGGAACCCGCCGCAACGGCGAGCGGCTCGAGAGCCATCCCGCCGCGAACGATGTCCTGACACAAGACCTCGTGCGCTTCATCGCGGAGCGCGACAGCTTCTTTCTCGCGACCGCGAACAGCGACGGCTGGCCCTACGTCCAGCACCGCGGCGGCCCGCCGGGCTTTCTCCAGGTGCTCGACGAGCGCACCCTCGCTTTCGCGGATTTCGAAGGCAACAAGCAATACCTGAGCGTCGGCAACCTCGCCGAGAACGACCGCGTCTGCCTGTTCCTGATGGATTGGGCGAACCAGCGCCGCCTCAAGATCTGGGGCCGGGCGACCGTGGTTGAAGACCCGACTTTCATTGCGGCAACGATGCCCGAGAATTACGAGGCGAAGCCCGAGCGCGCGATCCGCATCCGTGTCGAGGCCTGGGACCTCAACTGCAACCAGCACATCCCCCGGCGCTTCAGCGAGCCCGAGCTCGCGCCGGTGGTGGCCCACTACCGCGCGCGGATCGCGGAATTGGAGGCGAAGCTGGAGGCGGCCGGAGCGGCTGCGGGCTGAACGGCCTCAGAGCATCCGAAGCCGATGGCGTCGCTGGCGCGCGACGAGGAAGCCCACGAGAACGAGATTCAGCAGATTTAAGGCGAGCCCGACCGCGAAAGCCGGGGCGTAGAAGCCCACGCGATCGTAGATGGCGCCCGCGAGCCAGCCGCCCGCGGCCATGCCGGAGCCGCTGAAGACGAAGAAAGCGGGAATGCGCGTCCCCGCCTCCGCAGCCGGAAAGAGATCGCGGATCGCGAGGACGTATGCGGGGATGAGGCCGCTGAAGCCAAATCCGAAGCCGGCGGAGACCACGAAGAGGCCGACCTCGTCCTGCGTCACCAGGAACGCCGCCATGGCTGCCGCCTGGCAGGCGGAAGCCGCCAATACCGTCCTGAGCCCGCCGATACGGTCGGAGATCAGACCCCAGACCTGGCGGCTGACGAAGGCGCAGCCGAGCAGCAGCGAGAGCATGAGGGCGCCGCGTACCGGCGCGATCCCGAGGTCGCCGCAGAACGCGACGAGATGTCCCTGCGGCATCGCCATCGGGACGCAGCACAGGAACCCAGCCGCCGACAGAAGCGCGAGCACGAGGTTCGCATTGAGGCCGAGGACCGGCTTCCCCGCGGAGGGACCGTGCGCGACCGCGCCAAGCGGCGTGGTGTCCGGCGGCGCACGCAGCACCAAGCCCGCGACCGGCACGGCCACGGCGACCTCGAGAAGAGCGAAGAGCACCATGGTTTGGCGCCAGCCAAGCTCCGCTATCCCGCGCTCGAAGATGGCAGGCCAGAGCATGCCCGCGATGTATTGGCCGCTCGAGATCAACGCCAAGGCGGTGCCGCGGCGGCGATCGAACCAGCGGCTCACATAGACGTAGAGCGGCGCGTTGATCCCCGCGTTCCCGATGAGACCGATCAGCAAGCCGTGGCCGAGATAGAGCGCGAAGGCGCCGCCCAGCGTCGAGACGACGAGGCCCGCGCCGATCATCGAGGCACCGAACATTACAGTCCATCTGGCGCCGATGCGATCGGCGACCCGGCCCATGACGAACCCTCCGAGCGCGGTGCCGAGCCAGGCGAGTGAATAGGCGAGCGCGGGGACCGAGCGCTCGCCGCCGAGCGCGCCGGCGATGGGCTGCAACCCCACGACGGCAATGAGCGGCGCGCCGAAGGAAAGCGACATGATGCCGAGCACGGTCGCCGCGACGATCCAGGAGGCCCTGCTCTCGACGCTCTGGGGTCGCGCGCCGCTCCCCGCGGAGGCGGCGATCTCGGCGTCGCGTCCGGAAGCGGCCAGGGACATCTGCGCCTCGAGCGATTGGGCCGGCGGCGGCCCACCCGGGGCGCCGAGGCCAAGAGACCGCAACCCCCCGGGTTTCGCAAGGGTCCGGAACGGAAAAACGACGCATAACTGCCTTGCCAGTGGGCGAAATCCCGGTTTTCCGGTAAGGTGCGCCGCCGCTGGGCCCATCGGGCCGCGCATTCGCTGGACCTTTCGCCATTGGGCATGCTGAGATCCGTCCTTGCCCCCGTCCATCCCGACGGGTGGCCCTTCATCGCCGCAGCGCTCATCCTGGCGTTAATCCTATTTCTGGTGGGATGGACGCCGCTCGGGTGGCTTGCCCTGGTGCTGGCGCTTTGGATCGCTTATTTCTTCCGCGATCCCTGGCGGGTGACGCCGAGCCGGCCCGGCCTGGTGGTGAGCCCTGCCGATGGGCTCGTGGTGTCCGCGGACCGCGCGCCGCCGCCGAAGGAGCTCGAGATGGGCGAGGCGTCCATGACGCGGATCGGGATCTTCCTCAACGTCTTCGACGTGCACATGAACCGCATACCCCTCGCCGGCCGCATCGCGAAGCTCGCCTACACCAAGGGCCGCTTCCTCAACGCGAGCCTCGACAAGGCGAGCGAGGAGAACGAGCGCATGGCGATCCGCATCGCCTCGGTCGAGGGCGCCGAGGTGGCGGTCGTGCAGATCGCGGGGCTGATCGCGCGGCGCATCGTCTGCGACCTCGCGGAGGGACAGGAGGTCGCGACCGGGGAGCGGTTCGGCCTCATCCGCTTCGGGAGCCGCACGGACGTCTATCTGCCGCCGGAATGGGCGGTGCTGGCGATCCCGGGGCAGCGCGTCACCGGAGGCGAGACGGTCATCGCCGATGCGGTCGCGCGCGAGACGCCGCGGCAAGGGAGGATGCACTGATGCTGCGCCGCCCGCGCATGCGCGTCAGGGTTCGCGTCCGCCCGCTGAGCTTCTCGCTCAACCGGATGATCCCCAACATCCTGACCATGCTCGCGCTCTGCGCGGGGATGACGGCGATCCGCTTCGCGATGGTTGACCGGTTCGAATCGGCGGTGGCGGCGGTCATCATCGCGGGGATCCTCGACGGGCTCGACGGCCGCATCGCGCGCCTCCTCAAGGGAACCTCGACTTTCGGCGCCCAGCTCGACTCGCTCTCGGATTTCGTGAGCTTCGGCGTGGCGCCGGCGGTGCTGCTCTATCTCTGGACGATGTCGCACTATCCCGGCTTCGGCTGGGCGGTGGTGCTGATCTTCGCGGTCTGCTGTGCGCTCCGCCTCGCGCGCTTCAACACCCAGATCGGCGCGGAGCTTCCGCCCTACGCCTACAACTTCTTCACGGGCGTACCGGCGCCGGCGGGAGCGGGGCTGGTGCTGCTGCCGATGATCGCAGATTTCGAGTTCGGCGGGGACATCGTCTTCCGCTCGCCCATTCTCAACGCCGGGACGATCGTCGCGGTCTCGGCGCTGATGGTGAGCCGCGTGCCCACCTTCGCCATGAAACGCTTCCGGGTGCCGCAGGAATGGGTGCTGCCGACGCTCCTCCTGGTGGGTGCGCTCGCCGCCTTCCTCACTACCGAGCCCTGGGCGACAATGCTGGTGATGGGCGCGCTCTACCTAGGCTCGATCCCCTTCAGCATCCGCTCCTACCGGCGTCTCCGGCGCGCGGCGGAGGCGATGCGCGCGGCGACCCTGCGTCTTGCCAGCGAAGCCGGGGCGGCGGCCGCGGACCGCCCAGCCAAATGAGTCGCCGTCATCGAACCGTAGCGAACCCGCCCTAAGCGCTTATACGGGAAATCCGGAGAAGGACACTCGTCATGGGGAAGCACATCGCCCGCGGGCGCGCGCTGGGGCTGTGGGGCGGCGCCGTCGGCGCGCAATCGGGCACGCTCGCGCTCTACACCTCGCAGCCCGACCGCGTCGCCGCCGAGACCGTCGCGGCATTCAACAAGCTCCATCCCGCGGTCCGCGTCGAGATCTTCCGCTCTGGCACCACGGAGGTCATGAACAAGCTCGCGGCGGAGTTCCTGGCGGGCGATCCCAAACCCGACGTGCTCTTCATCGCCGATGCCGTCACCATGGAGGGACTCAAGGCGGAGGGACGGCTCCTCCCCTTCCCGGAGGCCGAGGTCTCAGCGCTCCCCGCCGCGGCCTACGACAAGGACAGGACCTATTTCGGCTCGAAGCTCATCACCACGGGGATCGTCTACAACACCGCGGCCAAGCGGCCGAGCTCCTGGCTCGATCTCGCGAGCACGGAGGCGAAGGGCCAGGTGGTGCTGCCGAGCCCGCTCTATTCCGGCGCCGCCGTCATCCACATGGCCGCGGTGAGCGCCGATCCCGAGCTCGGCGCCGACTACTATGCGAAGCTCGCGGGGAACGGCGCGATCGCGGTCCAGGGCAATGGCGGGGTGGTAGCGCAGGTCGCGGGCGGACAGAAGATGTACGGCGTGCTCGTCGACTTCATGGCGCTCAACGCGAAGGCCAAGGGCTCGCCGGTCGATTTCGTTTTCCCGCGCGAAGGCGTGAGCGCCGTCACCGAGCCGGTCGCGATCCTCAAGAGCGCCAGAAACCCCGAGGCCGCCAAAGCCTTCATCGCCTTCATCCTCTCGAAGGAAGGACAGGAGCTCGCGGTGCGCCAGGGCTTCCTTCCGGCCCGCACCGACGTGGAGCCGCCCGCGGGATTCCCAAAGCCGGCGGAGCTGCGCATCCTGCCGCTCGACATGGGCAGGACGCTCCAGGAGACGGGCGAGCTCAAGGCGCGCTTCAGCAAGCTCTTCGGGGGCTGACGGGACCTTGCGCGGGCTCGGCGGCACGGCAGGCGAGCGCGCGATCCTCCTCGGTCTTGCCCTTGGCACCGCTGCGCTGAGCCTCCTTCCGCTGGGACGGCTGCTCACGGAGGGACTCGGCTCCGGCGTGCTCGGGGACGTGCTGGGGGCGCCCCGGACCTGGCTCGCGGCCGAGCGCACGCTCGCGTCGGCACTGGCCTCGACGGCGATTGCCCTCGTTCTCGGCACGGCGATGGCGCTCCTCGTGGGCGCGACCGACATCGGCGCCAAACCCGCGCTCGGCTTCGCCTTCCTGCTGCCGCTAACGATCCCCTCGCAGGTGACGGCAATCGCCTGGATCGAATTGCTCGCTCCGACGAGCCCGCTTCTGAAGGCGCTCGGCCTCGCGCCGCCCCTGGGCTCGCCGCATCCGCTCTACGGCTTCGGCGGCATCAGCTTCCTGATGGGGATCGAGCACGCACCGCTGGTGTTCCTCTCGCTCCGGGCGGGTCTGCGGTCGCTGCCGGGCGAGCTGATCGAGGCGGCGGAGGCCTCGGGTGCGGGGCGGCTCAGGATCCTCCGCACGGTCGTCCTCCCGCTGCTCCGGCCGGCGCTAGTCGCGGGCGGCGCGATCGCCTTCGTCTCCGCGCTCGGCAATTTCGGCACGCCCGCGCTTCTCGGCATTCCCGCGGGCTACTCCGTGCTGACCGTACTCATCTACCAGCAGCTCGCGGGCTTCGGTCCGCAGGCGATCCCGGCGGTAGCGGTGCTCTCGCTGCTCCTCGGCGTCATCGCCGCCGCGGGCGTCGCAGTGCAGACTGTCGCAAGCCGCCGCCGCGACGTGCGGACGGCGCGACCGTCCGTCCGGCGCCTCATTCCGCTGCGGCGCTGGCGCCCGGTCCTCTCGGCCCTCGCCTGGATCGCCGTCGCCGCCCTCGTGGCGCTGCCGCTCGCGGCGCTGCTCTCGACCGCGCTCGTCCGCGCTTACGGGCTCCCGCTCAGCGCGGCGACGCTCACAGCCGAGAATTTCCGCTACGTCCTTGCCGAGCACGCCGCAACCGCGCGCGCCGCGCTCAACAGCTTGCTCCTCGCGGGGGCTACCGCGCTCGCAGCCGCGGCCTCGAGCGTGCTCCTGGCATATATCCTGGTCTGGCGCCCCGGCGCGCTCGCGCGGCTCGTGAGCCTTGCGGCGGAGCTTCCTTATGCGTTCCCCGGCGTCGTCCTCGCGCTTGCGATGATCCTGGTCTTCCTGCGCCCGCTGCCGCTCCTTGGCGTCACGCTCTATGGGACGCTCGGGATCATCCTCGCGGCATATCTCGCGCGATTCCTGGTGCTGGCGCTCCGTACCACCGTCGCGGGATATCTCCAGCTCCACGACAGTCTCGAGGAAGCCGCGCGGAACCTCGGCGCGGGGTTATGGCGGCGGATCGCGACCGTGGTCCTGCCGCTCGCGGGACCGGCGGTGGCAGCCGGGGCGGTGCTGGTTTTCCTGACCGCGCTCAACGAGCTCACGGTCTCGGCGCTGCTGTGGTCCGCGGGGAACGAGACCCTCGGCGTCGTGGTCTTCAGCCTGGAGCAGGCCGGCGACGTCTCCAGCGCCGCCGCGCTCTCGGTGCTGACGGTGCTCGCGACCGTCCTGCTGATGGCGCTCGCGAGCCTCGCCGCCCGGCGCTTGCCGCGAGGCGTGCTGCCTTGGCAGGGCTGAGGCCGGGCTGATACCCTCGGCGCTCCGACTCTCTCGATGGCGCGACATTGGGCCCGATCACGAATTTCCACCACGACGGCTTCGACATGCAGCGGCCATTCGATGCCGCGGTGGTGATCGCGACCATCCTGCGCCCGACGCTCAAGGACGCGCTCCTCTCGGTCTTCCGGCAGAATTTCAAGGGGCGGGTACAGATCCTCGTGGGCATCGACAAGCCGCTCGGCGATCGCGGCGTCCTGGAATCGGCGCTCGCCGAGCGCCCGCCGCACCAGGCCGTGACGGTGCTCGATCCCGGCTACTCGACCTCGGTGCGGCACGGCGGGCTTCATCCCGACCGCTGGGGCGGGGTGCTGCACACCGTGATGAGCTATCTCGCCAACAGCCGATTCGTGGCATATCTCGCCGACGACAACTGGATGGGGCCGCGGCATCTGGGCTCGCTGCTCAATGCGATCGGCGAGCGCGACTGGGCGTTCAGCCTCCGCTGGTACGTCGACGAGAAGACGCGGCAGCCTATTTGCGTCGATCAATGGGAATCCGTCGGGCCCGGCCGCGGCGTCTTCGCGGAGCGCTTCGGCGGCTTCGTCGATCCCAACTGCATGCTCCTCAACAAGCTCCGCTGCGAGCCCGTGCTGCGCTACCGATCGCTCCCGCTGACGACGCCGGAGGGCGAGGTGCCGTCCGACCGCGCGGTCTTCCAGCAGCTTCGCGAACGCCCTTGGGCCTGCACCGGCCTGCCGACCTCCTTCTACATGATCCAGTCCTCGGACGAGAATCACGAGAACCGCATGAACGCAATCCGCCGCGGCCTCGCGGGCTCGGCGGAAGCGTCCGTGCTTGCGGCCTTCCAAGGTGCCTGAGGCGGAGATGCCGGCGCGCCGCCTCGTGATCTACGGCGCAGGAGCGCCGCTCGCGATCGACGTCGAGGAGAGCTGCCGCCGCCTCGGCATCGAGATTGTCGCGGCGATCCGAAACATTCCCGGCACCACCTATCTCTCGGCGCAGGTTCCGATCGTTGAACCCGACGCGCTCTCCGAAGAGCTGAAGGCGCTCGGCATCGTGCTGCCGATGTTCACCCCCGAGCATCGGCAAAGCGGACTCGCCGACGCGCGCCGCCACGGCTTCGCGCGGGCCGAGACGCTCGTCGATCCCACTTCCGCGGTCGCCTCCTCCACCCGGCTCGGCGACGGCGTCTACGTCAATGCCGGCTGCACCATCGGCGGCGCCGGCGAGATCGGCGATTTCGTGCTGGTCAATCGTGCCGCCAGCATCGGCCATCACGCACGCCTCGAGGAGTTCGTCTCGATCGGGCCCGGCGCCGTTCTCGCCGGCAGCATCCAAGTGGGACGCGGCGCCGTGATCGGAGCCGGCGCCGTGATTCTGCCGCAGCTCGAGATCGGCGCGGGTGCCGCGGTCGGAGCGGGGGCGGCGGTAACGAGGTCGGTGCCACCCGGCGCCCTTGCCGTCGGCAATCCCGCACGCATTCGGGCTCAGGCGCGGCGCGGCTCCAAGCCGAACACCCCAGCAAGCAGCTCGTAGGACCGGAGTCGCGCCGCGAAGTCGTAGCAGATCGTGACGACCACGAGCTCCCCGACGGCGTATTGCTCCGCGAGCTCCAGCAAGCGCGCCTTTGCCTGCTCGGGAGCGCCGATCACCATGCGGCGGCGATTGAAGGCGATGCGCAGCCGCTCCTCGCGGCTATAAGGGTAGGCCTCCGCCTCCGCGATGCTGGGAACGGGGCCGAGGTAGCCCTGATCGAGACGCAGGCGGGAGAGGTCGCGGCTCCTCGCGAGGCGATCCGCCTCGGCCTCGGTCTCGGCCACGAGGACGAAGACGCCGATGCTGCCGAGCGGCGCCGCCAGATGCGGCGAGGGGCGGAAGCGCTCCCGGTAGGCCGCCATCACCTCCGGCCCGCCCTGATCGTTGATGAAATGCGCGAAGGAGAAGGCGCAGCCGAGATATGCCGCGACCATGGCGCTTTGATCGCTGGAGCCGAGGAGCCAGACCTCCGGCCGGCTCGCGGGCTCGGGCGTCACGCGGATGCGCGCGAAGGGATGCTCGGCCGGCAGGCCGTCGCCGAGATAGCCCAGGAGGTCGCGGACCTGGGTCGGGAAGTATTCGACTGGGAGCGCGCCCGGTCCGGCCTGCAGCGCGCGCGCCGTGAGCGCGTCGCTCCCGGGAGCGCGGCCTATGCCGAGATCGATGCGCCCGGGATAGAGCGTCTCCAGGACCCTGAAATTCTCCGCCACCTTGAGCGGGCTGTAGTGGCTCAGCATGACGCCGCCGGAGCCCACGCGGATCGACGAGGTCTCGGCGGCGACCCGCGCGACCAGGATCTCCGGCGCCGCCCCCGCCAGTCCCTCGGTCGCATGATGCTCGGCGACCCAGTAGCGGCGGTAACCGAGACGCTCGGCGGCTCGGGCGAGCTTCAGCGTCTCCGCGAAGGCCTGCGCCGCCGTTCCGCCGGCGCGGACGGGCGATTGATCGAGAACGCTGAGGGCGATCGCAGGGGGCGCCACGACGGCGATCCAATCAGATCGGGGCCGCCTTGGCGACCGGAAACGGCGGCGTTGCCTCGGAGATTCGGGCCCGCGTCATGGTGCTGCAACTCCCCTGTCACCTGGCCTCACTAGGCTCGCGAGCGCCATAACTCGCATCTTGGGGGAAAGCAATGATCTCATCGGTTTGGGCGCCGCGCGGGCGGCGGCTCGGAACGGTCATGGGCGCGGCCGCGATCGCGCTCGGCGTCTTCGCGTTCGGCGCAACGGGTGCGGGCGCGCGCGGCGGCGCACCGGTATCGCCCGAGGACGCGACGCCCACGAAGACCCCGATCAAGCACGTGATCGTCATCATCGGGGAGAACCGCACCTTCGATCACGTCTTCGGCACCTACATTCCCAGAAGCGGCGACAGCATCCTCAATCTCCGCTCCCAGGGCATCGTCAACGCCGACGGCACGCCCGGGCCCAACTTCTCGAAGGCGCGGCAGTTCACGGTCTCGCAGCAGCCGCACTACTACGTGAGCGCGCCCGCAGGCAGCAAGACCGCCTATACGACGCTTCCCGCTCCCGACCTCGACGGCGTGCGCACGAGTCCGAGCGACACGAGCCCCGTGCCTTTCGCAACGGTCGCGGCGGCGCAGGCGGCCGAGCCAGCCCTTCTTCCCGAGGACGCCTTCCTCCTCACCACCGGCGCGAGCGGCCTTCCCTTCGCGCCCGAGACGACCGGCGGCGGACTCATTCCGACGCCGAACGGCGTGCGTAATCCCGACACACGGATCCTGCATGCGCAGAATCTCCCGAACGGTCCCTATCAGCTCACCGCGAAGGACTTCCGCGGCAATGGCCTCCCCTACGACGCCTATGCCGAGGACACCATCCACCAGTTCTTCCAGATGTGGCAGCAGTCGGACTGCTCGGTGACGAACGCCACCGCCGGCAATCCCACGGGCTGCCTCAACGACCTCTACCCCTTCGTCGTCACGACCTCCGCGGGCCTCGGCGAGGAAGGCCAGTCGATGTCGATGTCGTTCTTCAACATGAACCAGGGCGACGCCCGCGTGCTGCGCCGGCTCGCCGAGCAGTTCACCCTCTCCGACAACTTCCATCAGAGCGTGATGGGCGGCACCGGCGCCAATCACATCATGATCGGCACCGCGGACGCCTACTACTTCAACGACGGCCGCGGGAGCCCGCTCGCTCCCCCGCCGCTGAACGGTGCCCTCGTCGGGCTCGCGGGCGTGTCCATTCCCCTGATCGCGAACCCGGAGCCGGTCCCGAAGACCAACAACGTCTACATCAACGGCTTGACCCCGTTCTACACGAACTGCTCCGATCCGGCGCAGCCGGGGATCGCGCCGATCCAGAACTACCTGAGCTCTCTCCCCTACAAGCCGGGACCGACGAGCTGCGCCGCCGGCACCTTCTACGTCGTCAACAACATATTCCCGGGCTTTCATCCGGATGGGATCGCAGCGAACCTCGCGAACTTCCCCAAGAGCGGGGATATCGCCGATCTGATCTTCGTGCCGCCGCAAACCATTCCGACGGTCGGCGACACGCTCAGCGCCAAGAGCATCTCCTGGAAATACTACGGCGGCGGCTACAACCAGGCGCTCGCGCACAACCCCGCCAACCAGTTCTGCGGGATCTGCAACCCCATGCAGTATTCGGCGAGCTATCCTGCGAGCCGGACTGCCCATACGCGGGACATCCTGGATTTCTTCACGGACGTCCAGAACAACACCCTGCCCTCGGTCTCCTTCGTCAAACCCAGCGAGTTCCTGGACGGCCATCCCGCGTCCTCGAAGCTCAATCTCTTCGAGGCGCTGGTCGACCGGATCGTCAGCGCGGTTCAGGACAATCGCGAGGTCTTCAAGGAGACCGCGATCTTCATCACCTTCGACGAGGGCGGCGGCTTTTACGATTCCGGCTTCATCCAGATCGTCGACGCCTTCGGCGATGGGCCGCGCATTCCGATGCTGGTGGTGTCGCCCTTCTCCCGCGGCGGCCGCATCGATCATACCTACACCGACCACGCCTCTGTCCCGAAGTTCATCGAGGCGAACTGGTTCCTGAGTCCGCTCTCCGGGCGCAGCCGCGACAACCTGCCGAATCCGACCGCGGGCGCGACGCCCTACGTCCCCGGCAACATGCCCGCGATCGGGGACCTCATGACGATGTTCAGGTTCGACTGATCGGAAATTGGCTGAGGCTCAAGCTCACGCTTGCTCGCGCGTCGCGGTGAAGCGGAGCTTGGGCCACTCTTTCACGGTGGTATCGAGGTCCCACTTGTTGCGGGCAAGATATACGGGAACGCCGTCGTGATCGTCCGCGGTGGTGCCGGCATTGCGGTCCAGGAAGCGCTCGAGCTCCGCGCGGTCCTCGGAAGCGACCCAGCGTGCCGTCACGAAAGGCGCCGCCTCGAAGCGCACGCCGAGCCCGTATTCGCTCTTGATCCGCGCCGCCAGCACCTCGAGCTGGAGCGGCCCCACCACGCCGACGATCCAGTCGCCGCCGGTCCGCGGCTTGAAGATCCGCGTCACGCCCTCCTCCGCGAGCTGCTCCAGCGCACGCGCGAGGTGCTTCGACTTCAGGGGATCGTCGAGCCGCACGCGCTGCAGGATCTCGGGCGCGAAGTTGGGAATGCCGGTGACACGGATCGCCTCGCCTTCGGTCAGCGTATCGCCGATCCGGAGCGTGCCGTGGTTGGGAATGCCGAGGATGTCGCCGGGCCAGGCCTCCTCCGCGAGGTTGCGGTCGCGCGCCAGGAAGAAGACGGGATTCTGGATCGCCATCACCCGCCCGCTCCGCCCGTGCTTCAGCTTCATGCCGCGCCGGAAACGGCCCGAGCAGAGGCGGAGGAAGGCGACGCGGTCGCGGTGCTGCGGGTCGATGTTGGCCTGCACCTTGAAGACGAAGCCCGTGACCTTGTCCTGGGCGGGATCGATGGCGTGGGGCTCGGCGGGCTGCGGGCGCGGCGGTGGCGCGAGCTTGGCGATGCCGCGGATGAGCTCGCGCACGCCGAAATTGTTGAGGGCGCTCCCGAAATAGACCGGCGTCAGGTGGCCGCCGCGATAGGCCTCGATCTCGAAGGGCGGGCAGAGGCCGCGCGCCATCTCGACCTCCTCGCGGAGCTTCGCCACGGCAGCCGCGGGCAGCAGGCGCTCGAGCTTCGGGTCGTCGAGCCCCTCGCAACGCACGGGCTCTGTGATCCGCTCCCCCTCGCCGCGCTCGAAGAGCAGGAGCGCGTCCGCGAAAAGATCGTATGTCCCGAGGAAGTCGCGGCCCAT
>Ga0335085_10002126_pt1 | contig 38205 bp, 32 predicted proteins | sample Lox_Sample_45_FD_206712 | JGI IMG/M metagenome (GOLD analysis project Ga0335085, IMG submission 206712) | Soil microbial communities from Loxahatchee National Wildlife Refuge, Florida, United States - Lox_Sample_4.5 | ecosystem: Environmental > Terrestrial > Soil > Wetlands | place: USA...
CGTTCACCTCCTGCTGCTCTCCACCCCGTCTCGCGACGGCGCAGTTGCAGTCGGTTACAAGTTACGCTGACTTGGAGAGGACTTTCACCTCTCCGACCAAGTGCGCTTTCAGGCGCACGTAGCGGCGGTCTCTGACCGCCGACCCTAAAATCAATCATTTCGGCGATCAAAGATCGCCGCTACAGCACGTTGCGGCGACTTTTCACACAGGCTCTTCCCAGGCCCGGTGTAAATCAAGCTCCCCGCTTTCACGGGGACAGCCTTCGCGGGAATGACGCTAACGTAGGCGGAGGTCTAAACTCAGGATGTCATCCCCGCGCAGGCGGGGATCCAGTCTTTGACTGAACAAATGCGAGTTCTCACGCACACTCTGAGGTCCCGCCCGTTTCGAGGGCCTCCTAACATTGTTGAGCACCCTTCCGAACCTCCTCTCTGGGAGTATAGGCTAGTTAACGAGCCTCACCGCCGCCGACCCCCTCTCTTTCGAAGACGCCCCCGCCACCTCTTCCGCCCCGGGGTGGTCTGCCTGCCTTTTGTCTTCGCTCTAAGCCTCTGAAAACAGGCCGAATATTTTGCTTGACAACATCAATCACATATTGCAATATGAGTATTGCGATTTGCAATTGACTATGAAACTGGGTGAAAAAATTCGCTACCTGCGGTCGGTTGAGGGCAGTGTGCGTGGCCTGAAGCGCGAGATGACACAACTTGAGGTAGTGCGAGCGATCCGGAAGGAGCTGGGCCGCAGCATTAGCCAGTCTTACCTTTCGCAGATCGAGAACGGCGCGCGGCCGCACCTCACCAACTCAACGCGCATGCTACTGGCGCGCTTTTTCAAGGTTCATCCGGGCTATCTGGTGGATGATCCCGAGGGGTTTCATACGGAGCTCACCTCGCACTTGCCGGCCAGTGAAGATCGACTGGATCTTTGGCTCATCGACGGCGCCGAGCGCTTCCGCCGCGACGGGGAGGTGAGCGGCTCGCTTTTGAAGCTGGCCAAGCATCGGGACACACGAAAGTGTCTCATTTTGATCGGCGCCATTCTCGAGACCCCCGAACTGCTGGACCGGCTGCTGCAGGTTCTGCGGCCTGACCAGTCCCGACATCTTGCCTCCAGGCCGGACGGACGACAAAGGAAGGTACTACCAAAGGGAGCGATCGAGTCATGAGGGCGAGCCGGAAGTTGGCCTCCTGTGTAGGGGGCGGCCGGAGGGTAGGGCGATGACAACTTTCTACTTGATTTGTTTTGTGGTGGGCCTGGCCTTCTGTGTGGTGTCGCTGCTGGGCGGGGTAGGAAGATTTCACGTTCACGCGCACTGGCACTGGGGGCATGGCGGTGGGCACCCGGTCGCACATGGGGCCGGGCACGCGGGGGGCGGGCAGATCTCGTTCTTCAACTTCTTCTCGCTCATGGCGTTTCTGACCTGGTTTGGAGGCACGGGCTACCTGCTGACTGAGTATTCGAGCGTCTGGTTCCTGTTCGCCCTCCTCATTGCAACCGGGGCGGGTGTGGCTGGAGCGGCGATCATCTTCTGGTTTCTGGCCAAGGTGCTGCTGACGCACCAAACCTATCTCGATCCGGGAGACTTTGACCTGGTCGGGACAGTGGGGCGCATCAGCAGCCCCATCCGGGCCGGAGGAACGGGGGAGATCATTTTCTCTCAGGGCGGTGCGCGCAAGGCCGCAGGCGCGCGCAGCGAGGACGGCAGCGCCATGGATCGCGACACCGAGGCCGTGATTACTCGTTACGAGCGCGGTATCGCTTACGTGCGGCGTTGGGAGGATGTGACGAGGTGACGGGATTCGGTCCGTGAGGAACAAACATGCTTCGAGATATCTACTTCTGGATGGGCATGGTGTTGATCGGCTTCAGCGTGCTGATCATGGTGGCCGGCGAGATGTTTCTGCGCTCGGCCTTGATGTGAATTTTGCCGGAAACGGCGGAGACGGAGTGCGGGGGTATAAAAATGAACATGCAAACCTTATGGGTTGTCGTGGGACTAGGAATTCTGGGGCTGATTATCCTGATGATGTATCTTGCCAGCCTCTACCGGAAGGTGGGACCGCATCAGGCGCTGGTAGTGTACGGATTTGGCGGAACGCGGATCGTAAAGGGCGGTGGCGCCTTCATTTTTCCCATGGTGCAAAGCTGCCGCGAGCTTTCGCTCGAGCTGATGTCCTTCGATGTGGCGCCGCAGCAGGACCTCTATACGAAGCAAGGAGTGGCAGTGACGGTTGAAGCTGTGGCGCAGATCAAGGTGAAGTCGGATCCGGAGTCGATTCAAACCGCGTCGGAACAGTTTCTTACCAAGACGCCGCAGGAACGCGAGGGCCTGATCAGGCTGGTGATGGAAGGCCACCTGCGCGGAATCATCGGTCAGCTCACGGTGGAGCAGATCGTGAAGGAACCGGAGATGGTGTCTGACCGTATGCGCTCCACCTGCGCGGATGACATGAACAAGATGGGCCTTGAGGTGATCTCTTTCACCATCAAGGAAGTGCGCGACAAAAACGAATACATCACCAATATGGGCAAGCCGGACGTGGCTCGCATCAAGCGCGACGCCGATGTGGCTGCCGCCGAGGCCGACCGCGACACGCTCATCAAGCGCGCCCAGGCCCAGCGCGACGCCGCCACCGCCAAGGCTCTTGCTGACCAGGAGCGGGTGCTGGCGGAAACACTGTCGCTCGCCAAGCAGGCCGAGTCGCAGCGCGACCTTGACGTGAAGAAGGCCCAGTATCTCGAAGTCACCAAAAAGCAGCAGGCCATGGCCGACAAGGCCTATGAGATCGAAACCAACATCATGCAACAGCAGGTGGTGGCCGAGGCCGTTCGGGTGCAGCAAGCCGAAAGGGAGGCGCAAATCAAGGTTCAGGAAGCCGAGATTTCGCGGCGTGAGAAGGAGTTGATCGCCACCGTGCTGAAACAGGCGGAAATTGAGCGGCAGCGCATAGAAACCTTGGCCAACGCCGAGAAGAGCAGGCTCACGGCGGAGGCCGAAGGGCACGCCTCGGCCATTCGCGCGCAAGGTGAGGCGGAGGCGGAGATCATCTTCAAGAAGGGCGAATCCGAGGCGAGGGCGATGAACGTAAAGGCTGAAGCCTACCAGGAGTACAACCAGGCCGCGGTGGTTGACAAGCTGTTCTCCGGCTTGCCAGACATTGTGCGCGCTATGGCTACGCCGCTGGCGAACGTGGACAAGATCACCATCGTTTCCACCGGCAACGGCGACGGCGCTGGTATGAGCAAGCTGACCGGCGATATGGCGAAAATCGCCGCTCAGGTGCCGGCGCTGTTCGAGGCGCTCTCGGGCATGCAAATGTCGGAGCTACTGGGCAAAGTCCGGATGATCGGCGATAAGACGCCGAAGCCGGACGCGCAATAGGCCGCTGCTTCGGCGGTCACAGACCGCCGCTACAGCAGGATAGGGGGAGGAGATCATGAAACGCAATTACTTCGTTATCGGCGCTTTGCTTGTAGCGGCAGCGGTTGTGGCGTCAGGCCTCTTTTACCCGCATCTGGCGTCCACGGTACCGACACATTGGAACGTCCACGGCCAAGTCGATCGTTATGGTTCGCGGTGGGCGGTTCTGATTATCTTGCCTGCAACGATGACGGGCGTGATGTTGCTCATGGCCGCGCTGCCTTGGCTATCACCCAAAAAGTACGAGGTTAACGCCGGCAGGCACGGCTACCTCCAGATCATGCTAGTGCTGCTGGCGTTCTTCCTCTATTTCCACATCGCCTTGTTAAGCGCCTCCGCTGGCCGGCGTTTCGACTTGGGCAAGGTGCTGCTGGGAGGGGTTTGTGCGTTGATTGCGGGTCTGGGTCCCCTGATCGCGCGCCTGCCGCGCAACTTCTATGTGGGCGTGCGCACGCCCTGGACCCTGGCTGATGAGCGCGTGTGGGCGAGTACGCACCGTTTCGGCGCCAAGTGTCTCACGGCTGCAGGGGTGCTCGGGGTGGTGGTGACCCTCGCGGGTGCGCCAATCTGGGTCGGTGTCGTAATTCTGTGCGCCGGAGCCTTGGCGCCCGTAGTTCACTCGCTGGTGTATTACAAGCAGCTTGAGCATCGGGGCGCGGTGTAGGGGCGACCCTGGTTGTCGCACCGAGGGCGGGTACGAGGCCCGCCGCTGCGAATGAGGTGCGTGAGTGACATACGAATGCCGGTCACAAATCGAACGCACTGAAACCGAGGTGCTGGCCGTTTACTGCAGCGACTATCGGTTCCAGGCAGGAATTCGGGAGTTCCTCGACCAAGGACTGGGTCTCGGGGCCAATTACGACGGCATGGTTGTGCCCGGAGGCCCGCAGTGCCTGGTGGAGGTAGGAGCGCTGCCGAAGTTCTCATGGGTGGCTCGCAAGTGGTCACGGATGCTCGTCCAGGCGCACTCACTAAAGCGCCTGGTGCTCATCGCGCACCAGGACTGCGGTTGGTATAAATGGCTGGAACAGTGGCAGCCCACTGGCGGCGCGGTTCGCCGGAAGCAGGAGGAAGACCTGCGCGCGGCGAGTCGAGCGGCGTCGCAGCTTGTTCCCGGGCTCACCGCCGATCTTTTCTACGCCGGCTGGAATGACGCCGGAGCCGTCACTGTGGAAGCCGTGTGCCAATGAGGAAGACATGAGCAACATGTGGCGGCTTGCGCTGGCGCCGAATTTCGAAGTGGGTTTTTGGTAGGTATCGTTCGTAGGAAAGGAGTATCACCATGGCATTACTGGAACGTGTTCGGACGCTAGTCCGGGCCAATCTCAACGATTTGATCGACAAGGCTGAAGACCCGGAGAAGATGCTGAAGCAGCTCATTCTCGACATGGAAAATCAGCTTATCCAGGTGAAGACGCAGGTGGCAGTGTCCATCGCGGATCAGCACATGCTGGAAAAGAAGCAGCAGGAGAATGAACAAAACGCAGCCGATTGGATGCGGAAGGCAGAACTCGCCGTTGACAAACGCGAGGATGACTTGGCCCGCGCCGCTCTCGAACGCCATCACAGTTACACGCAGATGGCCGAGAGCTTCAAGGAGCAGGCGGCTGACCAGAAAGTGCAGGTTGAGAACTTGAAATCGGCCCTCCACAAGCTGGAGCAAAAACTGGCTGAGGCTCAAGCCAAGGTCGATCTTCTCGTCGCTCAGCACCGGCGCTCACGCGCATCGCTCAAGGCGAGCACGGCGCAGATGAAGATCGGCGACCAATCGAAGCTGGCGGCATTCGATCGCCTGCAACAGAAGGTGGTCCACACGGAAGCCGCGAGTGAGGCTGCAGCCGAAATGGTGTCTGACAACCTTGATGACAGGTTGCGCAAGCTCGATCGCGACGACCAGGTGGATAGGCTGCTGGCCGAGCTTAAGGCGCGGCGGGCAGCAAGCTGAGACAGAACGGAAGACGGGCTTGTGGGAAGACAGCCCAAGGCTCTGCAGTGCGGCAGCTCGCTGCCGCTTTCACTGAGGCCAGCTTGATAGCCGACCCGTAGCTCGTACGCTTCGGAGAGGATGGCCGCGAGCGAGCTCGCGGAATGAAAGCGGTAGCAAGCTACCGCACTCCAAAGCGCTTCGCGCATTCTCAGGCAAAGTGGCGACCCAAGAACTCATGGCATCTTCGCTGAGAATGCTGAGCGTTTTACCAGCTCTTCAACTTCTCAGCGGTGGTGCCCCCCGCCACCACCGCCGTGGGACCCGCTACCCGACGCGTGGCCTCCACCAAACCCACCCGAATGCCCACTGCCACCGTAGCCTCCATAAGAATGCGGAGCGCTGTAGCCACCAGAGGGAGGCCGATACCCTCCGCCAGAAGGAGCAGGGCGTCCGTAACCGCCGTAATTAGGCGCTGAGCGTGGCGAGAACATCGGCCGGCTCATTTGCAACGGCGGCCGGCTATAACCATAGTTCCTCGCGCCGCCGGCGTAATATCCCGGACTGGGCCGCGCTTGGCCGGTGTAATAGCGAGAGCTCGGAGCGGAACGGTAACCTGAATTCGGTTCAGAGCGGCCCGGGCTCGGAGATGAGCTGCGAGGCGCCGCCGGTTGTGAACTGAACCGCTGCCAGCTCCCCCGCGCGCTATTCGAACCGTTCTCAGGGCCCGACCGTGGCCGGGCATTAGACTCCTGCGAACCTGCTCTGGCACCACTGGTGGCCTTACCGGCTTCGCCCCCGCGCTCCCCGCCCTGGCTTGCAAACCGCTTCCATCCTTCTGTGGCCTGGCTGGACTGCGGCGCGCTCTGCCTGAAATTCTCGGCAGTGATGCTGCGCGAGCTTGCCGTCTGGCTGAAGCTCCCGAATCCCCGGCTCTCGTTACTCGCCGCCGCGCGGTTCATCGTGGACGGGTTTATGTTCCGACTCGCCTCCCGGATTGCCGACGATTCCTGAGCAAATGAGGCGTGATTGAACTCCGGAGCCCGAGTGCCGGCAAAATGCTCCGACATCGAACCTCTGGCGATCGTGCTCGCGGCCGCGGGCCGGTTGATGGCTGAAAGACTAGCCCGTGTGGGCGCGAAGGGCATGTGGCCCGACATCACAGAACCGTTCCTCAGCATATCCGCCGTCACGGCTCCGGTTTCGCCTCGCACGGGACCTTGCCCAAAGCGATTGCCCGTCACGGTGGTAATACCATGACGCACTCCTGCGTCCGTAAAGGCGCGCTGCAGATTTGATCCGTACGCTGGAGCGTAAGCTCCCGCCAGGGGCCGCATGACGCCATTGCCGTAGTTATGAATGTTCGCGACGTTCGTTACGTTCACCGCATTGAATCTGCCACCGCGACCCCAGGTCGGGTAATACGGATCACGCGGTCCGCACGGCAGCCACCCGACGTGGCCCCATCCCCAGCCACCTCCGACTCCGAACCCGAAGCCAAAGCCGAAATGCCCCCATCCGAAACCGAAGAATGAAACGTAAGCGGGCGCCCAGATAGGACGATACCAATTACTGAAACCCCACCCAAAGCCAACGGGCCCCGGCCACCAGCACCAGGCACTGTTGTAGTAGAACCACCGGCCGTAGTGGTAAGGAGCCCATCCCCATGGTTCGTACGATACCCAGGTCCAGCCCCAGTCCGGCTCCCACACCCAGGTACCATTGGAATATGGAGCCCAACCCGGCCCTTGCTGGGGCACCCAGACTTGGCCATAGCCAGGGGCGTTTTCCCACTGGCCGTTGTTATCAAGATCAGCGCTGCCGGTGTAGTAGGGATTGGTGTTCTCCCAACTCTTGGCGCTCAGAATGGTCTTGTCGCGCTCGGCGTTCCAGTGGTCCCAGTCATCACGTGCCAGCGCTTCATCGACCTTGTACTCAGGATTGTCCGAACCGTGGATGGTGATGGTCTGTCCCTTCTGGACGGTAGTGCTGCCCTGTGGGGTTGAGACCTGCGCCGATCCGTCACGCACGGTCACCAAGGTCTCGGTGGGTGAATTAACGTCCACCCGATAGGCGCCGTGTCCGGCAGGATGAACGGCAACATTAGGCGTGTCAATCTCCGGCGCCGCGCCGCCGTCGCGGATCACATCAAAGTCCACCTGGCCCTGCGCCACCTGCACCTGAACGTGTTGCTGAGTCAGATCGGCCACTCGCACCTGCGCATCGTGATCGAGTCGCAGTACATTGGCATAGTCGAGTTCGATCTCAGCCCGCGAGTGAGGCCCCGTGGAAAGTTGATCGCCCGGAACCACCGGCGTATTGATGGTGTCCGCCACCCAACTACCGGAATCACTGCGCTGAGTGGAAAGATTCCCGTCAATGATGCTAATGCGCCCCACGGCTGACTGCGGCTGTTGCGGCGTGCTCTGATCCTGACTTTGCTGCGGTGCATTCTGCTGCGGCGCACCCGGCTCCGGATACTGGCCCTGGTCTGAGGGCGGGCCCTGCTCCTGCTGTTGGTCCTGAGCCCCGAGATGCATGACCGGAATCAGAACCAACGCGGAAGATATGAGCAATCCTAGTAAAATGCGTTTCATGACGTCTCCTGCTAACCTCACACCATTAATCCACCTTGTCAAGGGCAAGCCGGCTGCCAAATGCATCGTGGAATTGCGGCGAGGCGCGCGGGCCAAGTTATGAGTAAGTTACGACGATGCGACACGAAGGGCTGCGACTTGCCTTGCCCTTCAAGGCGCACCATTTAAACCACTGTGGTTGATTTCCACCATCGACGGCGAGCGAGTCGCACGCAATTGCAGCTCAAGCAGGCTGGCTCTCATTGGGAGCGATAACAGCGCGTTGTGACGGGATTCCTATGACTGAGACCGAGAGGTCGACGTCATACCGTGTGTGCTCAGGTCGGAAAGAAGAACGGCGGTTTGTCACGGTCGATAATAGCCTTATTTATCAACAATCTGACGGCTTTAGCAAAATAACCTATTTATTTTCATAGGTCTGACGGTTTTGACGAGTCCGATCCTTTGTTTTCATACACCTGACGGTTTCGTTTCGTAATTTTGCCCGTTGGACAGTTATCTTGTGGGTTAACTTTTGTCATAGACTTTCGCCTGGCAGCCGAATGCCATAAACTAGTAATCTAGCCTATCAGTACCCGGTCGCTTCGCGGATGCCCGCGCGCCTCCAAAGGCTAACGAGTGGCCCCGTGGCCCTCCCCGCGCCGACCCGCACCGGTGCTCCAAGCGCCCGAGGTACACAACCTTCGGATGCGTCCGTCACCCTCCCGCTGGGAGGTCCTCGGCTGCGCGTTGGCCGCGGCGTCTGCCCTGTGAGAGAATAAACCACGTCACACGTGTATTCTTGGAGATCATCGGCCCGTGGCTCCTGGCGAAGAAGTTTTGCGCGACCGCGGCTGATTGGCCATCTATCGGTCGCGCCGGCGGTCGTGCCGGGAAGGAAGGCCGCCAGGCTTTGATAGAGTTATGAGCGACACCGATCAAAAGGCAAGCGATAGGGCAGATCAAAGGGTTGGCCCTGGAACGGTCCTGCGCACCGTGTCCGGGGAGGCTTTGGAGATCGAAGCGAGCTTGTGCGCGGACCGTTTATCAAGCCATGTTGGCGCCCCGTTTTTGGCCCGGACGGCATCGGGCGAGCATGTGAAGGTAAGGGTTTATGATCGGCGGCCGCCGTTTCAGACCGTGTTCAATCAAGAGCAACGGATGGGAACGGTCCTGACTCATCCTAACATCGTGAAGGTTTCGGGGCGCGGACTGTTCGGCGATATGCCTTTCACAGTTTGTGAGTATTTCGCTGGTGGCAGCCTTTTCGCGTGGAGACGTTCTCAAAGCCGCTTGACAGGTCCGGATTTGCTGTCCATGGCTACTCAACTGGCCGGCGCTATCGACTTCGCACACTCGCGCGGCGTGATCCATGAAAATATCACTCCGCGTAACGTCTGGCTTGACTCCGGCCCAGGAGGCCGCGTGGCCTTAGGCGATTTCGGGTTCAACACGGCCATGGCGGCTTGGGGCGACTTCTGGCTGGAGTGGCCAGGGGGAGGACCGCCCCTCGAATACGTGGCTCCTGAGCTCCTCTCGAACAGCGCCAGCTCCGGCACACGCGCAACTGACATCTACAGTTTCGGCGTACTCCTCTACGAGTGCGCGGCGGGTCAGGTGATGTTCAAAGGATCTAGCCTCAGCGGACGTATCGTCGCCAAGAAGAACGAGGATTTTCCGAACATTCGGACGTGCAGACCGGACGCCCCCGAGCCGCTAGCTGTTCGCCTCGCTCAAACACTGAGCCGCGACCCGGGTCAGAGACCTTCCTCAGCCATTGCAGTGCTAGCAGGAGTCGAAGACTGCGTCGCGAGGCTCTAGCTTGGGACTGCGCAGAACTCGCGGCTTACACGGTGACATCCTTGGATTGTCAACCCGTAGGTTCCGGCGAGGAAGGCATGCGCGACCAGCGGCTGATTGAGGCGATCTACCAATCGTGCCGGGAGGGAAGGCCGGTGAAGACGGCGGTGGCTAGTGGTTAGTGGTTGGTGGCCAAGTTAGAGGCCAGTCATTGCGTGGTCGAGGGATTGAAGAGAAAAGCAGGCTAGTCCTGTGACCACAGGGCTGCTTGCAGGCAATCGACAACCGACTGTTATGAAAACATTTGGCGCAAAGGGACCATTTGGCTTCTTGCCGCGGTGGGAGAGAAGGTAGTCGATGGCCGACTGGATTGGACGCTGCCCCAACTGCCGTCAAAGGATCGGCCTACCGTTGGGTGGCAGGCTGCGGTGCCCACATTGCAAGGTCCGTTTTTCTGCGGAGATGACCCGCCCAAACCCGGAGGACTTTGGCCTTACGCAGAAGCAAGTTGAGTCTTTTGATCAAGGGTCCCGGTGGCACCGTTGGATTGCCAAAAAAAGCCAGTCCTACCCTAAGTTTCTGCGCTACCACCAAGCCTTGGATGCTCACAATCATTACCTTCTGGCTGTCCGTGAAGAGCTGCGGAGACAACAGAGAGAAAGACAGGAGCGGCTGAAAATAAAGGAGAGAGAAGAAGAAGAGCGGCTGAGAAAAAGCGTGAGCTGGTGGAGGAAGCTGGACGGTCGGAGCTTCGAACGAGAAACAGCGTGCCATTACAGAAGCAGGGGCTATCAAGTTAAGGAGACCGGTCGAACGGGCGATCAAGGAGTGGACTTGGTGTTGGTCAAAGGGGCAAAGAGAATCATTGTGCAGTGCAAGGCGCATAGACACTACATCAGCCCCAGCATTGTTAGAGACCTCTATGGCACACTAATGCACCACGGGGCGGACGAGGCATGGTTAATATCGACCGCTGGCTTTCTCGGAGGAGCAAAGGCGTTTGCAAAAGGAAAGCCGATTCGACTTCTCACGATTACGGACATCTTGCGAGACGGCTAACTGTCCCTGACAACCGAGCACCGAGAGCGGACTACTGACGACTGACAAGCGACGATGATCTCTGAAATTACAGGTGAAGTCCTCTACGTTCGCATCCGACGCAACGCGCTGCTGCTGGCGACGCTGCTCGTGAGCGCTTTGTCGCTTGGTGCGCCAGCGCCACAAGAGGTGAGTCCCGAAGCCGGCCGTACGATAAGCATCGCGGCTAGGCAGGGCCGACCCAGCTTCTCGCTTCGCATCTCAGCAAGCGGTGCTCAAGGACGTGTGGAGGTAAGGGGCGCCTCCGGTGCGCAGGTTCAGTCTCTCACGTGCTCACTGCTTCGCGATGAGGCTCAACCGACAGCTCCCGAACTGGAAGCTGTCCGCCAAGAGTTTGTGTTGAACTTCAAGTCTGAGGACCTGAACTTCGATGGGTATGCCGACCTCAAAGGGCCACGCGAATTCGGCGCCAAGTGGGCCCGCTATTGCGTGTGGCTTTTCGACACCAAGACGAACATGTTCGTTACAGACTATCTGGCGGAGCAGATGGAGCTGCTCGATAACCTGGAAGCTGACCCTAAGCGACGCTTGATCGTGGCGTACTCCATGGGGCCGACCGACCCTTTGATGGACGAATACCGGATCGAGGAGCCTGCGGACAACCGGCCCTATTGGCCTCGGCTCATTCCTGTGGATTCCTGCTTCGTCGCGAACACCTCACCGGGAGTGGCGACAGCATTTTTGACTCAATACGACCAGGGCAAGCCTGTGATCAAGCATCGTGCGCTTGACCCGCAGAGCAACTGCCTAGGCGGCTGCGACTGCGTTCGGCCGGCAGTGGACCGCTGATCGTCCAAGGGAGAATCGAGGCTTTGATGATCTACCGCCCACCGACAACTGACTACCGACTGCTGACAACCGACAATGATCTCTGAAATCACAGGTGAAGTCCTCTACGACCGCATCCGGCGCAATGCGCTGCTGGTGCGGGTCAATGCGCTCTGCTACGAACTGCTGGTGCCGTCCGGCATCGCTTCCCGTCTGCGTCTGAGAGCGTCGGACGATCGCCCAAACCCTCTGACGTTCTACACCATCTACTACATTGACGGCGGCCTGGGTGGCGGGCACATGACGCCGCGGCTGATCGGCTTCCTTGATCCTCTGGACCGCGAGTTTTTTGAAGCTTTCACCGACGTGCCCGGCGTAGGCTTCATGAAGGCTCTAAAGTGCCTCGTACGGCCCATGAGTGAAATCGCCCAGGCGATCGAGCGCGGGGACTCACGCTTCCTGCAAGATCTGCCGGGAATCGGGCCCAAGATGGCCGAGCGCATCTCAACCGAGCTCCGCGGTAAAATGGCTAAGTTCGCCCTCGCGCCCAGTGAGGCGCCTCTTTCGGTGGAACAGGAGTCGGACGCGGAGTTGCGCCAGGAGGCCGTCCAGGTGCTGGAGCAGCTCGAATATTCGCGCAGCGAGGCGCAGCGTATGGTGGCGGACATTTTTAGCCGAAACAAGCACCTGAAGTCAGTGGAAGACTTTTTGAAGAAGGTGTTTGAGCAGAAACAGGGCATCGGGCCATCGGGCGATCGGGCCATCGGGTGATCGGGTGTTAGGTGTTAGGTGCCAGGTGCTAGGTGTCGGACGCGAGGCGTCAGGACACAGAGGTGGCCGTCGCTGATGGCTGAGAGCTGACCGCTGAAAGCTGACTGCTGAAGGCTAGGTCGAATCCCGAACCCCGTTTACATGAGAGAACGTCTAGTTTCCCCCAGCCTGATCTCGAAGGAAGACGAAAAGCTCAACCTGAGCTTGCGTCCACCCACGCTTGCCGAATACGTGGGTCAGGCTCGGCTGTGCGAGAAACTCGAGATCGCCCTGGGCGCTGCCCGGCAGCGCAGCGAGGCACTCGAACACACCCTTTTCTACGGGCCGCCGGGCCTCGGCAAGACGACTCTCGCCCACATCATCGCCCACGAAATGGGAGCCAAGATCGTGGTGACCTCGGGTCCGGCTCTCGAACGGCCCGGCGACGTGATGGGCATTCTCACCAACCTTGGCGAAAATGACGTGCTCTTCATCGATGAGATCCACCGCCTGCCGGCCACGGTGGAGGAGTTTCTCTATCCGGCCATGGAAGACTTCAAGGTCGATTTTGTGCTCGATAAGGGCATGTTTGCCAAGACCGTGAACATTCCCTTGAAGAAATTCACCTTGGTCGGCGCCACCACCCGAGCCGGCAGCCTTTCGGCGCCTCTGCGGAACCGCTTCGGGCTCTTCTATCATCTCGAGTTTTACAACGAAGCAGAACTCTGCGAGATTGTCTTGCGCTCGGCGAAGATCCTGGGCATCGAGGCCGAACCGGGCGGCGCCGGCGAGATCGCGCGGCGGGCGCGGGGTACGCCTCGCATCGCCAATCGGCTGCTTCGGCGGGTACGCGACTTCGCAGCGGTTAAGGCCGAGGGAAACATCACGGCGGAAGTGGCGGCGGCAGCGCTTCGACTCGAAGGCGTGGACGAGATCGGCCTTGATGATCTCGACCGAAGCTTTCTTACCACCATCATCCGCGCCTATAACGGTGGGCCCGTGGGTGTGGAGGCGCTCTCCGCCACACTCAATGAAGAAGTGGATACGCTGGTGGATATGGTAGAGCCTTACCTGCTGCAGCAGGGCTTCATCAGCCGCACCAAGAGCGGCCGCCGCGCCAACGACGCTGCCTATCGTCACTTGAAGTTTCCGGCGCCGGTGGGAACCATGGCGCCGTTGTTCGAGCGCGTGGAGTGAAGCTCAAGAGAAAGTGCCAACTGGCAAGGGCGGGCCTTGGCCGGAGCCAAGCTCGGCCCTGCGGATCTATAGGAGGCAATCGCAAAGGCACGGCCGGCAAGCTGGCCCGTTCGAAAGCGGCGCCAAACTAGCGCAGTCCAAAAAGGGGGACAGCATGAGCAAACTCAATTGGGTGAAGACGGCTTATGGTGCGTCGCTGCTGTGCGCAACCACGGCAATTGCGTTACCTGCGCAGACTCTCGAGACGCTACGCCGCTTCGACGGCACAAACGGCGCTGCCCCCGAAGCGGCACTAATCCAGGGTACGGATGGGAACTTGTACGGGACAACATACGACGGCGGGGCCAACAACGGCGGCACAGTCTTCAAAATGAGTCCCGGTGGCGCGCTGACCGCGCTTTACAGTTTTTGCGCCCAAACTAACTGTGCCGACGGCGGCGAACCCTATGGCGCCTTGGTGCAGTCCACTGACGGCAACCTTTACGGGACAACGGTAGGTGGCGGGGCCAACGATAAGTGCTATCTTGGCTGTGGCACGGTCTTCACAATCACCCCCAGTGGGACGCTGACCACGCTTTATAGCTTTTGCTCCCAAACTGACTGTGCGGACGGAGAAGGCCCGTTCGCGGGGCTGGTCCAAGCCAGCGATGGGAACTTTTACGGGACAACGACAGGTGGCGGGGCCAGCAAGAATGGCACAGTTTTCAAGATCACACCAGGCGGCGCGCTATTTACCCTCTACAGCTTTTGCTCCCAAAGCAATTGCGCAGATGGCCTCGGCCCTGTGGCGGGGCTGACTCAGGCTGCCGATGGGGACTTCTACGGAACCACATCAGGCGGCGGGACCAGCAGCGCCTGCGCAGCTTTTTCGCTTGGCTGCGGCACGATCTTCAAGATCACGCCACGAGGCACGCTGACGACGCTTCACAGCTTCGACTTGACTGACGGCTTCTATCCTTCGGGCAGGCTCGTTCAGGCCCCCGACGGAAACTTGTACGGCACAGCGTCCGGAGGAGGGGCCTCCGGCGGCGGCACGGTCTTCAGAATCACCGCAGGCGGTGGGGGTACTGGGAGTACGTTCACGATGCTCTACAGCTTTTGCGCGCAAACAAACTGCACCGATGGCGTCGATCCGATCGCCGGGCTGGTTCAAGCCACCGACGGGAACTTCTATGGTACGACCTCCCATGGCGGGGCCTATGATAGCGGTACAGTTTTCGAGGTGAACCCAGGGAACGGGTCAGGGAGCGCGTTGACCACACTACACACCTTTTGCGCCCAACTCGGTTGCCCTGACGGCTCTATTCCTTTTGCCGCGCTGCTGCAAGACACTGACGGGAACCTTTACGGAACAACCGCCGATGGCGGCAACATTGGCGTCTGCGGATACGGCTGCGGCACGGTCTTCAGCCTCGCCCTGGGCCTTGCCCCCTTTGTGGAAACGCAGCCCGCGTTCGGCAAAGCGGGAAAGACCATCGAGATTCTGGGAACGAATCTCACGGGCGCCACCAGTGTAACCTTCAACGGCACGCCGGCCGCGTTCACGGTCGAAGCCAGTTCCGTCATCAAGGCCACGGTTCCGGCGGGCGCCACCACCGGGACCGTCCAGCTGGTAACGCCCGGCGGCACGCTCTCCAGCAGCGTGCCCTTCACGGTGCTGAAGTGGGGCCGGCCTCGATAGGCAGGGGCACTCACGCTGGAGTTTTTAAACCTTCCGAATGGGCAGGACGGCCATGCCACGTGGCACGGGCTTCCAGGCCGTGTTCGGAGTTTCTACATTTTGGTTCGGAACAACGCACAGGCAAGAGTGCCTGTGACGCCGGTGGTAACGCCATTCCCTGGCCGTGCCATTCCCTGGCCGTGACTCAAAATGTAGAAACTCTAGCAGCGGGGTCAAAAAACCCTTGAGTGAGGGCTTATTGAGTGCGGAAGTCGAGTCCGCTGTGGTTAATGGCCGAAGCATCGGGCGGCGGTCTTCGTCGGTCTCTGCTCTTTCGGTCGAAGAAATCCACCGCCTCATCCGCGAGGAGATCAAACCCTACTTCCTTGAGCTGGCGCGCTGCCAATCCACCGAGGAGCTCGAAGCTAACGCCGTGTACCGCCGCATCGCGCCGGCGATTCGCACAGCGCTTGATACGCCCGAAACGGGGGACTTCACTCAGGGTTCAGCGGCGGCGCAGCCTCGCTACCGATTCGTGGCCTGGAACCTGGAACGCGGACTCGAGCTCGACGGCCAGCTCGAAGCTTTTCGTTCACATGCGTATCTCGGCACGGCGGACGTCCTGCTTCTTACCGAAACCGATGTGGGCATGGCGAGGTCGCGCAATCGCGATGTGGCGCAGGAGATCGCCCGCGAACTCGGCTTTCAATACGCCTTCGTGCCTTGCTATTTGAATCTTTCGAAAGGCGCCGGGCGCGAATACTATTCAGAGGGTGAGAATGATCTGGGTTTGCATGGAAACGCCATCCTCAGCCGATACCCGCTGAGCCGGGTACGCGCGATTCGCTTGAAGAATGGCACGGACAAAATGGCTGGCCGCGAAAAGCGCTTGGGAAGCCAGGCTGCCGTAGTGGCTGAGGTCGAGTTCCCCAACGATCGGCTCACCGCCGTCTGCGCCCACCTGGACGCCAACTCCAGCCAACGTCACCGGGCCTCGCAAATGCGGGCCATCCTTGATGACCTCGACACCAATCTGCCCATTCTGCTCGGCGGCGATTGGAACACGAGCACCTACAACTCTTCGCATCCCATCTACGCCATCCCCGGTTTCTGGTTGCGCGTTTTCATGGGCGTTGAGAACGTGATTCAGAACCACTACCTGCATCCCTACAACTGGTTTGAGCGCGACCTTTTTCAGAACTTGGAGCGCCGCGGTTTCGACTACCGCGCCTGCAACGTGATCGGCGAGCGCACCGGCGGATATGATGCGGCCTGCATGAAGACGCGGGAAAATCTGAGCGAGTGGGTTCCTAACTGGTGCTTCGCGTTCATGCGCTGGTCATTGCGCAATCATGGCGGACGCTGCCCCATCAAGATCGACTGGTTTGCCACCCGCGGCGTACGCGCCGAAAGCCCAATCGTGATCCACGAGTTCCGCGAGGGACGCGAGGTGCCCTTATCGGACCACGATCCCATCGGCGTCGACGTTGTTGTCGATTGATGAATGCAGATCTGAGAGTTCGGAGTTTTTGAGTTCGGAGCTAAGCATCTCCGAGTTCTTCGGTTCAACCAGCTAGCCGAAGCAAGAAGCCCTCAAGCGAGAAACTAACTCCGAACTGACAAACTCCGAACTCCGAACTGAAGAACTTCGAACTGGCCAATCGTCAATTGAAAGTCAGCAATCATCAATTGTATGAAGCGCGCCTTCCTCTCACTCGGCTCAAACATAGGAGACCGCCGGGCAAATATCGGGCGCGCCTTGGCGCAGCTCGATCTCGCAGGCGTCCGCATTCTTCAGGTTTCTTCGTTCTACCGAACCGAGCCTGTTGGATCCAAACCTCAACCTTGGTTTCTGAATTGCGCGGCCGAAACGGAGACGGACTTGATGCCGCTTCAGTTGCTCAGGCGCTGCCAAGCGATTCAGCGTGAACTCGGCCGCCGGGCGGGTGCTCGCAACGGCCCGCGCACGATTGACATTGACATCCTGCTCTACGAAAACGCGGTAGTCCATTTACCTGAATTGACTATTCCCCACGCCCGCATGGCCGAGCGGCGCTTTGTCTTAATTCCCCTCAGCGAAATTGCCGGTGACGCGCGACATCCTGCCACCCGGCGCACGGTCCGCGAGATGCTGGAGGAAACAGCAGACCGGAGCCAGGTGATCAGGTTGAAATCATGATGCTTCCTCTGAAGTGCCCAGCGTGAGAGCGAACGGATTGAAGTTCTCATCGCGGTCGAAAACGTCTGACTGCTCCTCGCGCTTCAGCTTGCCGACCACAGCGTAGGTGAGCGGCGTGGCCACGGTCTCATACAAGACCTTTCCGGTGTAAGACCACAGGATGAGCTGCCCGATGGTACTCCACGAGGTTCGCCCCCAGAACGCGATCACCACCACCGTCGCCGTGTCCACCGCCTGGCCCACAACGGTAGACCCTATGGTGCGAGTCCATAGCCAGCGGCCGTCGGTAAGAAGCTTCAGTTTGGCCAATGTATACGAGTTCGCGAACTCGCCACACCAATAGGCAACCAGACTGGCGACGAAAATACGAGGCACGAAGTCGAACATGTGGGCAAACGCAGCCTGGTCATGCCAGTCAGGATCGGGAGGAAGCAGCACGATGATCCCGCCCAAGATTGAGAGCAGCGCCATGGCAAAGAATCCCATCCAAATGGCGCGGCGCGAGGCTGCGTAGCCGTACACTTCGGTGAAGACATCTCCGAAGATGTAGGTCAGGGGAAACAGCAGCTCCGCGCCGCTGATCTTGAAGGGACCGATGCGGCAGATCTTCTGCGCCACGAGATTCGACACCAGCAGAATGACGACAAACGCGAGCACCAGCGTTTCGAGATACTTGTATTGGCGCATGAATCAAACCAACGTTCGTGACGCACGATTGCGGCGCAGTGAGCGCGCGAGAGAGGCCTGCCCGACGCTGAGAACCGTTGCGAGTCTCAGTCAGGCGCCCGTTGACGCTTCAAGTTTGCGCTCAATCGTGGCCGCCCATTCCCGGTCCTGAATGGACGGCAGATTCGTCCGCACGTTTTCAATTGAACCCGCCCGCGCTGCTGAGGCAAGTCCCAAGCCGACGCTCAGGTCGGAAGCTGCCTGAGGCATGATCATGGGCCGCAGCCGTTCGAGAATGCGACGCGCCTCCGTGGCGAGCTCGGCGGTGCCGAGCGGCACCAGAGTTGCACCCTTACTCGCTTCCTCGATGGCTTCGCGGCGGGCCGCCTGCTCGGCTTCGGTGCCTTTGGGAAGCCTCATCGCCTTGAGCACCGCCTGGTAGCTTTCCGCGTCGCGGTCCACAGCTTCCATCAGACTTTTGCGCAGGAGTTGGAGGCGTTCAAGTTCGTTGCGGAGCGTTTCGAATTGGTTTGCGAACGCCTTCTTCTTGAGCGTCAGCCGGCAGACCATCTCCCCGAGAGCCGCTGCGAGCGCGCCCGCGAGTGCTGAGACGCTGCCACCGCCGGGAGTGGGAGTGTCGGCGGCGACCGCGTCTACAAAGCCTTGTGCCAGGTTCGCTAAAGAAGTGGATTGTGGCTCCGTCGCGGCGACTCCCTGCCGGTCACTGAGCACGCTCTCGAGGCGATTTTCCAGAATGAGGCCCGGTTTAAAATTCTCCACTTTCAGGTAATGAACCGCTGCATCCTCCAGAGCGCGTCGCGGAATCAACCCCACGATTTCGCTGCCTTCAATCACAACACCCGATGCGGTGGCTTCGCTGGCTACTGCGTCGAACACAGTCCCGATAGACGTGGTTTCGAAATCGGTGAGGTTCATCGACACTTGAGCGAGGTTGCGAGCCTTCAGGTCCACGCCCATGGCTTTGACGCAGGCGAAGCCTCCGCTCGAAGCGCGAATCTTCTTAGCGATCGACTTGGCCAACGTTACGTCGGGCGTGGCGAGATTAATGTTGTAGGCGATTAAAAACTTGCGCGCGCCCACCACCGTGGCCCCGGCCGTTGGGTGTAAGGCGGGCTCCTCGGGACCAAAGTCAGGACGACGGTCGGGATGGGTTCGAACTTCCTCACGAACGCCTTCAAATTGCCCGCGCCGGATGTTCTCGAGATTGCGCCGCTCCGGCGTGCGCGCCGCCGCCTCGTATAGATAAGTCGGAACTGCGAAGCGGCGCCACGCCTGCTCAGCCATCCACTCGGCGATGTGAACACAGTCCTCGAGCGTAACCCCGCGAACGGGGACGAAGGGCACCACGTCCGTAGCTCCCAGGCGCGGGTGCGCGCCCTGGTGGTGGTTGAGATCGATCAGCTCAGCCGCCTTGCCGATCCCGCGCAACGCGGCCTCACCGATAGCTTCGCGGGTTCCCACCAGAGTGATCACGGAGCGATTGTGGTCCGCGTCCATTTCCCGGTCGAGCAGATACACGTCCGGTCCCGCCAGCAAAGCCTGAATGATCGCGTCGACCTTGCTCGCATCCCGCCCTTCGCTAAAATTGGGAACGCATTCGACGAGGGTCTGCATTGGTCATTCTCAGTCAGGCCGCGATTTGAAAGGGCGGGGCTTTCAGAGCCCGCGTCAGAACTTGTGGATTCCCGCCTTCGCGGGAATGACTTCGTGGGAGTGGAGCCCGTAAACCCAACGATGTCACCCTCGCGTAAGCGGGGGTCCATCTGGGCAATCGGCAACCACGAGTTTTCACAGAATCGTCCGGCCCGGAATTGCCCTCTCTGTCGCCCGCTACAAGATTTCCCGCCGGCCTTCGATGGACTTCATCATGGTGACCTCGTCCGCGAACTCAAGCTCCGAACCCACAGGAATGCCCATCGCGATGCGGGTGACCCTCACGCCCAAGGGGCGGATGAGTTTTGAAAGGTACACCGCCGTGGCTTCGCCTTCCACATTGGGATTGGTGGCCACGATCAGTTCACGCACCTTTCCGTCTTTGAGACGGTCGATCAGGCTCTTCAGCTTGAGCTGTTCCGGCCCGATGCCGTGCAAGGGGGAGAGGCTGCCGTGGAGAATGTGATAGAGCCCGTGAAACTCGCGGGTGCGCTCAATGGAAAGGGCGTTGTAAGGAGTCTCCACCACGCAAATCACAGACGGGTCGCGGTTCGGGTCCGAACAGAAGGCGCAGGAGTCCGCATCCGAGAGGTTGTTGCAGATGGCGCAAAGCCGCAGCTTGTCTTTGGCCTCGATCAGCGCGGCCGCCAGCCGTTCCACGTTCTCGCGCGGTCCGCGCTCGAGGTGAAAGGCGATCCGCTGAGCGGATTTCTGGCCGATGCCGGGAAGCCTCTTCAGTTCATCGATGAGCCGTGCCAGCGGTTCGGGAAAGTCCTTCATTGTGTGTCCTGCCAGACTATCGCGGAGGCGCTAGCCCGCATTTCTTACAGTTTCGAGCTGCGGCGAAAGGCCGTGGTTTCAACCCCGCCGAAAAGCAGCAGTTGAGTTCGATGCGCTCTCGTGCTAAGGCATAAAGTTGATCGCAACTCACAGCGGCGGGGTTGAAACCCCGCCCTTCCCGGGAAGCGGGATATCGAAAAGAAGCGGAAACTGAAGGCGAAAGTTCCACGAGAAAGTCCGCGCCGTCACTAGCCTTTTTAACTAGCCTCTGGCGCGGCTTCAAGTCAGGAGAGCCCCGCGAGCCCGGGAATGTTCAGCCCGCTCGCCAGGCTGCCCATGCGGCTGGCCAGTTGTTCGTCCACGCGGCGAGTGGCCTCATTCACCGCGGCCAGAACCAGATCCTGCAACATTTCGGCGTCGCGGCCGGCGAAGATTTCCGGATCAATCTGCACGGCCACCAATTGCTTCTGGCCGTTCATCTTCACCGACACCATTCCGCCGCCCGCCGAGGCTTCCACCACCAGGTCGTCCAATTGCTTTTGCAGTTGCTCCTGCATCTGCTGGACCTGCTTCATGATCTGCTGCATCTGTTGCAGGTTTTTCATGGCTTCTTCCCCCGTAGATCCTCAACATCCAACCAGACGCACTCGAACTGCTGCTCGAAGGCTTTCACCAGGGCGTCGTTCCGCGCCCGTTCGCGCGCTTCCGGAACGGCGCTCCCTTGCTTCGTCTCCACATCCTGAAGAGTAACACGGATGGTGACCGCCTGTCCGAGCACCTGGGCGCAAGCCTCCTGAAGGGCCTGCTGATTTTCCTTGCTATTCAGCACATCCGCCCAGAAGCTGCCCGAGTTCTGCTTGGAGTACATGAAGTGAGCCACGCCGTTCTCAAAACGCCATCCGGTGACGTGCTCGAGGCAACTGCTCACAAACTTGCGCGACTGGTCAAACAACACCTTCCTGACCTCAGACAATCTTGGGTCTTGAGCGGCAGCTTCGGTGACAGGCGCGGGCGCCGGTGCCGCAGCGGGGGTCGCCCGCGATGCGGCGCCAACCGGCGTCGGCGTGGAGCCACTCGCCAGCCCTAAGGCAGGCGGCGCGGCGGCCGGACGGGGCTGAGCCATGGAGGTTGCCGGAGCCGCACCCGAAGTGGCTGGCCGCTGCGAGTACCCGCCCGGCGTCTGACTCAATGCCGGACTCGCTTGCCGGCTCGGCGCCGACGCCGCCGGCGAACTCGAAGCGGGACGGGGCGCGACGGCTGCTGTCCTCGCCGCCACCGGCGGCACGTTCTTAACCGCAGCCTCCGCTTTCTGTGACGGAGAGCCGGAAGACTTGCTGAATTCCTTGAGTTCCGCCAGCAACCCTTCCAGCGATGTGAGACGCCGCGCGTGAACCAACTTCAGAAGGGCGAGTTCCAAATGGAATCGCGGTTCCAGGGCGTATCGCAGCTCGCTTTGGGCGCGCAGCAGAATCTGGAAGAATCGCACCCAGTCCTCTTCCGCCAGCGCTTTGGAGAGCCGCTCCAGGGACGCGCGGGCGTCGCTTGGGACTTCAAGAAGAGGACTTGCGGCGCCGGCGCTGCGGGCGATCATCAGGTTGCGAATGAAGCGCGTCAGCTCGCCGAGGAAAGCTGCCGCTTCATGCCCTTCCGAGGCCAGCCGCTGCACCTGGCCCAGCACGCGTTCGGGGTCGGCCGCCACGATAGCTTCCACCATCTCGCCCAGGAACTTCGCCGGCACAATGCCCAACAGTCTCTGGACCTCAGCCTCTGTGAGCTTCTCGCCGCAGCCGGCAATTACCTGGTCGAGCAGCGAGAGCGCGTCGCGCAAGCTCCCGGCCGCGGCCTCCGCCAGCACGGCCAGCGACCCTTCGTCCGTTTCTATTTTCTCCGCCGCGCACACTTCCCGAAGCCTTGACACCACCTCGGAATATTCGAGCAGGCGAAAGGCAAAATGCTGGCAGCGCGATTGAATGGTGGTGGGCAGCTTGTGCGCTTCGGTGGTGGCCAGGATGAAAACGCAGCGCGGCGGCGGCTCTTCCAGCGTCTTCAGCAGCGCGTTGAACGCCTCGCTGGTGAGCATGTGCGCTTCGTCGATGATGAACACCTTGTAGCGGTCGCGCGCCGGCAGATAACGGGCGGTTTCGCGCAGCTCGCGAATTTCATCGATGCCGCGGTTGGAAGCGGCGTCAATTTCGATCACGTCCACGGAGTTGCCGGTGGCGATGTCACGGCAGGAATCGCAGGTGCCGTCCGGTGTCACGGTAGGCCCGTTTACGCAGTTCAGAGCTTTGGCCAGGATGCGGGCGCTGGTGGTTTTGCCCACGCCGCGCGCGCCCGAGAAGATGTACCCGTGCGCGACCCGGTTGTGCAGGATCGCGTTCTTCAGCGTGTCGGTGACGGCGCGCTGGCCCACCACGTCATCGAACGTCTGCGGCCGGTACTTGCGCGCGATCACCTGATAAGACATTTAATTGCCGATTTTCGATTGACGATTCGCCAGTTCGGAGTTGTTCAGTTCGGAGTTCGGAGTTTGCAACCTCGAACTGACTAACTCCGAACTTCGAACTTTCTTAGGCGCCAGACTTCGGGTGACTGCGGCACACGGAGAGGCTCGCTACCGTTGCTTCCTTCCGGACCTGGCGGGGTTCACGAGCATCCGTCGCACAGCGCCCGAAGCCTGACATAACACGGCCTTGCGGCTGGCCGAACCTGCTGCACTAAGAATGGTAGCATGCGCGCGCCCTGGGCGGAAGGAGTTCATTCCGGGCCGTGATGCACTTTGGTAACCGTCACGGCGCTTGCTTAGCGCGAAGCGCTTTGGAGTGCGGCAGCTTGCTGCCGCTTTCGTTCGCGAGCCTGCTCGCGGCCATCCTGACTTCGGAAGACGCGAAAGGGGGCGCGCACAGTTTTTGGCCCCGGCCAGCAAGCTGGCCTTCGAAAAGCGGCGGCAAGCCGCCGCACTCCAAAGCGCTTCGCGCACCTTCAGGCTGAGAGCCACTGGCCTCAATCAAGCCCGTTCCCGCTCGGCCCCGCCCGCCCAATTGTTGGCCGTCGGCGCCCACCCTTAAATCTGCGATCGACGTCGCCAGCCTGAGTTTGAGCCGCGACCTTGATGGCGTTCGCGGGCAGCAGCTCGTCGCCGGGGATCATGCGCCGCAGCCGCCAGTTGGATCTCCGCTTTGCGTACAAGCTTTTTCATTTTCGAGCTCCGATTTAGCAGTAAGGCGCTTGCCATCATAAACTTGCTGGGTTAGCAGAGTTAAGCAGCGCCTTTTCAATAACATGCTGGGTTCGTTCGTAGGGCCCCCAATTTTGCGTTTTTCGAGGCAGCCGACAAGTTAACCGGGGAGACGCCGGGTAGTGAACGCCATTTGCGCGGGATTTCCGGCCGGCTCCGGGTGATGTCAACCATGGCAGACTGCCCTCACGTTGACTGAATCACAGGGCAGGAAGCCTGTAAAGGTATAGAACATCACGAACATTACGAACGTTACGAACAAAAAGAACAATGCTAACAATGTTTACAAATGGGGCAGAATAGCGGAAGCGAGGTACTAGGCTAGCAGGCGATGCACGCCTCGGCACCTATACTAGCCCGGCGCAGGTACTCGCGGGCTTGTCACTGAGTGGAGGCCACCACGTCGGGCGTGTCTAAGGTGAAGTCGCAGCCCAGATTCCCCGTTTCGCACACCAGCACGCCGCGACGTACGATGCGGGCAGGATGTTCCTCGGGAAACAGGACGTTGAACTTGACCGAGCGGAGGGTATCACCCAGGGCCCGGATATTTCCGTCGCCACTGATGAATTTAACCTGCTCCACTTTGGGTCCGGGCGCAAACACCACCCAGAACTCCGCATTGCCGAATTTCGGGTAGATAGTCCCAAGTTTCACGCGGCGCAAGCTGGAAAGCTCTTCAAGGGTGGGCGTGGACGGCGACGACGTACCAAGACGATGGGGCAGGCTGACACATACAGAAGTTGCGGGAAAGGACTGCCTTGGGACGCGGGCGTATGATGGGTCCCATCGCTGCCCTTTGCGCCAGCCGGCCCGTCACGTGGAAAGCGAGGTATCGCTTCAGAATGTATACCCGATGCCTGTGGTAAAGGTTACGCTGTTCTTCTTGTTTCCGGCCGGTGGGGTGCTGAGATAGAGATCAATGACGCCCGCGTTGAGCGAGAACTTCCCGGCCAGCTTGGCCGAGAGGGTAGTGGTGGTATCGAATCGATACTCTCCGGTGCTCGAGAGATTAGGGTACAGGTGGAAATCGTGATCAAGCCGGATTCGCGTGGAGAACTGGTAGCTGAGTTTTTCACCGATCAATGCGTCTGCGCTATCGTCCCAGTGTCCGTTGTAAAACTTCTCGTGAGTATAGGTAAGTCCCCCGAGTACGCTGAATGCGGTGCGAGAGTTTTTGATGAGGTCGCGCCCGTAACCACCGCCGTAAGTCTGCCGCAAATACAATCCCTGTGCTGAGACGTGGTCAAACTGGACAAGGCCGAAAATGAAGTTATCGGGCGTCAAAAGGTATTGCGGCCGGACGCTGGTGCTCAAGGTGCGTGAGTCCACAAAAACGTTGCTCTCGGTGGAACTGGAGAGCAGCGTGGTCAGATCGAAATTCGTGCGCCAGTGCGGCGTAAAGATGGGCGCCTCCGGCTGTTCGCGCACCGCGTTGATCGTGCTCGTGAAGGTTCTGGTGTTCTGGTTCCCCTGCTGCAGACCGTAACCGAGGCTGGCGCTGCCTTTCCAGTCTTGCCAAGGCTGGGCCGTGCGCCCGGCGAGGCTTTGGTAACGAGAGGCAGGCATAATAACGTCTACGCTGGCGGCCTCAACCGTCTGAGGGCGGCCGTTCGCGGTCACTTGCCAGTCGCCGGACGGTTCGAGCTGAAGCTGCCCTTCGACCAGAGTTCCCCCTTTGACGACTACGGTTGCGGGCTGCTCAACCGAAAAAGACGCCACTTTGTCCATGGCGATCGTCAAATCGCCCAGCATGTCGGACTTCAGACTCAGATTTCCGCCCTTTACCGTTACCAGCTTGCCTGTGACGCGGTCGCCGTTTTTCAGGGTCACGACGTCAGCCCACGCGGCCTGTGTGCAGAGGCCGGCGACGACAACCAGCAGGACGCTCTTCATGTGCGCTCCGTGAAGCGGGGAGAGCGCGGACCCCCCTCGGCCCCCCCTCTTAGCCCCCTTCGCTCAAAGGCAGGCTCTGCGGCCTTTCCATTCGTCTTTTCGAGCTTCTCAGAAACGATTGTAAATGGGGACTGAACTCCTGAAAAGCCGCAGGGCTGAAGGCGAGCGTCGCGATACGATGGCTTTATTCAGAAATAAGTTGACTGGCACGGGGAAATAGGGAACCACGGTGGTCACTTTGTTGAAGTCACGATGGCTAGCGGGCTGCGAAGTTAAGGACCACAAGCCAACAACCCCGGGGTTCCTTGGCACACTGGCGTCGCCACGGACCCCGCGCGCCGGGTTCCGCGGTAACCCTGCTCGCCGCCCTTCTTTCATGGACTGCCGTGCCGGCCCTTGGACGCCACTGGCGAATTGAGGCCAGCCTCAGCTCCGGTCATCAGCTTGTGACCTCTGGTCCCTATGCCGGAGTCCGGCACCCCGTCTACACTTCAATGCTGTGCATGCTGTTCGGGACCGGCTTCATGATCACGCCCTTGCGAACGCTGCTGGCGGCGTCGGCGCTATTTATCGCGGGCATGGAAATTCGGGTGCAAGTTGAGGACAGACTTCTGGCATCACGCTTTGGCGAGAAATTCCTCGCCTATCGGCGGCGAGTACCTGCGTACGTCCCCTTCCTGAGGTAACCGTCGACGAAGGCGCCAGCAAATGCCGTGCTGTCCAGTCGCAGGCGTAATGGCCGTGAGACAGGCGCTGGCGCTACTGCGGCGGTGTTCCCGGATCAAGTTCTTGTGCGCGGCGAAACTCGCGGTCCGCCTCCTGGTTCTTTCCCAGTTTCTCAAGAGCGACTCCCAGGTTGTAGTGGGCGCTCGCCGATTGCGGATCGCGCTCAGTGGCGGCGGAGAATTCTTCGGCAGCCTCATCCGGCTTGCCGCTCTGGAGCAGAGCCAGCCCAAGATCGAGGTGCGCGCCGGCAAGGTCCGGGCTTATTTTAACGGCGGCGCGGAACTCGTCGATGGCGGACGCGAAATCCCTCGAGCCAAGCAGCACCAAGCCGAGATTGAGCCGCGCGTCCAGATAGTCCGGCTTCAAGGCCAGTGCTTTGCCGAACTCGTCTGTTGCCTTGGCCTCGTCGCCGTCGCGCGCTGCGGCCAGTCCGCGGTCATAGTGGGCTTCAGCCAGGTTGGGATTGAGGGCGACGGCGCGATCGAGGTGAGCCACGGCGGCGGCGTGATCGCCCGACTGCCACGACACTTCACCCAGGCTGCTTTCGGCTTCGGCGTACTTGGGCTCGAGCTTGAGGGCGGTTTCGAGGTTAGTCTGTGCCTGTTTCAGGTCGCCCTTCTGCTGCCAGGCGAGGCCCATCAGGTAATAGGCGATGGGGTTTTCCTTCCACGTCACTAGGGCGGACCGCGCGTCTGAAATGGCGCCGTCGGGGTCATGCTGTTGGAGGCGCGTGGCGGCGGAGGCCGTTTTCTCTTTCGATTCCGCGAGCCCGGCGCGGAATTGGCTGAGATCGGCGATGGTCTTCAGGTCACGAGCGGCGGCTGCCGTTTGGCCCGTCTTCTTCAGGAGCTGTGCCCGCGCGTACAAAGCGTCTCTGTCATCGGGCTTGAGCGCGATGGCGCGATCGAACTCTGCCAAAGCGGAAGAGGTCTCACCTGCCTCGTCCAGTGCGAGCCCGAGATTGTAGTGCGCCTCGGGATCGTCCGGGGCGAGACGAGCGGCCGCGCGAAAATGCTCCCGCGCCTCGGCGAGCCGGCCTTGGCGGCGGAGCCCGACGCCCAGGCGCAGTTGGGCCTCCGCAAACGCGGGACGCAAGCGCACGGTCTGCTGGAACTCGCGAACGGCTCCGGTCAGGTCACCCTGCTGGCCGAGCGCGAGGCCGAGGTTATAGCGCGCGTCCGCGGACTGCGGATCGAGCTGCACCATGCGGCCGAGAGTGGCACGGGCGCCGGCGACATCGTTGGCCTTGAGCAGAGCCGTTCCCAACGCCAACAGGACCAGGGGTGAATCCGGCTTTTCCTTCGCCGCGGCCCGAAAACAGGCAAGCGCCTGGTGAAGATCGCCAATCTGTTCGAGCGACACGCCGAGGTTGTATTGCACTTCGCCGTCGTCGGGTTGGAGCTTAAGCGCGTTGCGGAACTCCGCAATTGCGCCAAGCTGATCTCCCTGGTGGGCGAGTTCAACCCCGCGCTGGTTGTGTTTCGCGGCCTCATTTTGGGCTTCAGAAGCTGGATTTACTGCGCTCTGTAAGTCAGACCGCGGCGAGTAAGCAACCGAATTGCCCACAAGTAGCAGAAACAGAGTCACTACTGCCGCACATTTTGCCATTGCTGATTAGCGCCGCCTCAAAACCATGCTCGTATCAAGACTGTAGCCGGATGCCGACCGGGTTGTCCACCAACCGTGGATTTCGGTTTTGGACCTTTGGGCAACCGTCGCCGTTGGTCATGGGAACCATAAAGGGTGACCTGGCCGTCCCCTCCAGTTTCCAAGCGCGGCGGGTAAGTCGGGGGAAGTGGATGTGTAAAGTTTTGTTCACTCCGGGCAGCCCGAGGCGCTGACACACTGGATTTGCACAGCTTAACTCCTTCAAACAAATAGGCAAAATTAATGCTCTCAAACTTATCGTCGTTACCCATTCTCTCAGTTGGCCTTGTCAGTCTGGTGGTGAGGCTGAATCTGACTGGATCGGTCAGGGAAGGAGGCTTTTGCGACGGGTTACAGGCCGTAAGGCCGACTCTCAGAGCATGTGAAAAATCGGGGAGCGCGGGCGTCTCGCCCGCACTTGGGGCCTGTTTTCAAGGGCTTAGCACATACGGCGGGCGGGACGCCCGCGCTCCCAGGCATTCTTCACGGCTTCTCAGGGTAAGGAGCTCGGAAAACGAGACCGGGGCGAAGCCAAGGCGAGTGAAGAGAGGGGAATGTGGGTCGACTTCGGGGACGACCGCGAAGTACGAACAAACTGGGAATGTGGTCGAGAATCAATCGAATGAGAAGCCTGACTGTAGAACTTAACCGACAAGGATTGTGACAAAGCATAACCGGAAAGATAACAGTCGTCCAGGAAGCCAGAATTCTCAAAACTGGGGGAAGTCAAAGAAAAGCCAAGAATCGCGATTGACCGAAATGCAGGAGGCAGAATCTCCCGCTGTTTTGTGCTGTCGAGGAGTGCGGATTAATGCGATAGATTTCGATCCTCATTCCGAGGGTGGTACGAAAACTAGGTGCGAACGAAGCTGGAATGTCATTAGGAATCAGTAGGTTCCCAGGATTTGGGCAAGGATTCGATTCGGAGCAATCGTGTTTCCCCTAACCGTGCTGCAAAGTGGCATGGCCATCTTGGCCATGAATGACACGGGCGGGGCAGTGATTGCTTGACAGGTCGCTTTGCCGCGATTAGTATCCCTGCGTCGGGTTTTTCGGCCTTGCGGCGACCAATCTTCGAGCGGTTAACGCCGGCGAAGCCAAGCACTTTGCCGCCCGCTCGCGACAGCACCCCATTTTTTCTGCCTGTCTTGGAGGTGGCGAATGCGTCTGAGAACCCTGATTTGCCTTCCCGTTCTGCTCACTGTTATTTCGGTTTGGAGCCCTCGGACTCTGCGCGCGGACGTAACCGGCGCCATCCTCGGCACCGTAACGGACCCTAGCGGGGCAGCCGTGCCTGGAGCCACCGTCAAGCTGGTGAATGCTGACACGGGCCTGGCTCGCACCACGACCAGCGGCACTCAGGGTGCCTATGAATTCCTGGAAGTCCCCGTGGGCCAAAACTATCGAGTGGAGGTCGAGGCCAAGGGATTCGAGAAGGCCGCCCAAGCAGGAATTGTACTGCGTGTGAATCAGCGATTCCGTGCGGACTTTCAGCTCGTGGTGGGCTCCACCACCCAGTCGATTGAAATCACCGCGCACCCGGTGCAGGTGGAAACCACCAGCACCCAGCTTGGGGATGTGATCGACGACAAGAAAATGACGGGGTTGCCGTTGAACGGACGCAGCTACATTGACCTGTTGGGACTTCAAGCCGGCGTCGTACCCATCACCTCTGACGCCTCCACGCAGGACCGCCCGGTGTCGGGAACGCTCAGCGCCGGAAACGTTTCCGTGAACGGCCAGCGGGAAACTGCCAACCAGTTCCTGGTAAATGGCGGGGACGTGCAAGAGGGCCGAAACAACGGCGCGGCTATCGACCCCACGCTCGACTCGATTGAGGAATTCCGCTTGCTCACCAACTCTTTTGATGCTGAGTATGGCCGCTTCTCGGGCGCGATCGTCAACGTCATCACCAAGTCCGGCACGAATGCATTCCACGGCAACGCGTATGAGTTCCTGCGCAATGACAAGCTGGACTCGCGCAATTTCTTTGATCCCACGCTGGGCGCCTTCAAGCGGAATCAGTTCGGCGGGACCTTCGGAGGACCCATCTTGAAGGATCGCTTGTTCTTCTTTGGCGACTATCAGGGGACGCGCGAAAGGCGCGGCCTTTCCACCGGCATCATCCCGGTACCGTCAGCTAGCGAGCGAACCGGCGACTTCTCGGACGTCGATACCACGGGATTCTCGCCCTTCTCCGGCAGCGTGCGAGGCGATAACGCTCCCGGCGACTTCGCCCAGACTCTGACGAGCAGATTGGGTTACCCGGTGGTGGCGGGCGAGCCCTATTGGGTTGAGGGATGTAACGCGGCCGCCGACGCGCTTTCCCAGATGTGTGTGTTCCCAAACCAGACGATTCCGCAAGCCGCTTGGTCGCCCGCGGCCACAGGAACGCTGCAGTTTGTTCCCACAGCTACGGGAGTGCTGGCCGGCCAGCCGTACTTTTCGTCCGCATCTTCCATTCAAAAGACTCGCGACGACAAGTTCGGCATCCGCGTGGACCTGAACACCCAACGCACGGGCAACTGGTCCTTCTATTACAACTTTGACGATTCGAACGTCTATCTGCCTTTCCCAGCCGAGGTGGGCAACGGTTCCAACGTGCCCGGCTTTTCTTCGATCACTCCCTCGCGCGCCCAGCAGGCCAACCTGAACAACACGCACACCTTCGGTCCCACCGCCGTCAACGAGCTGCGCTTGAACTATACTCGCGCTGCCACCAACCTGGGCGAACCGGCCGGCGGTTTGGGTAAGATCTCGAGCTTCGGATTTGTCGAAGGGGGCCTCGGGATCATTCCCGCCAACCCCGCCATCGAGGGCGTGCCGCAGGTTTTCCTGAATCAGTTGGGGATCACCTTTGGCACTCCGTCGCTGACCACCGGCCAGTACAACAACACCTACCAGGTGGCGGACAATTTCTCAAAGGTCATCGGCAACCACACGGTGAAGTTCGGAGGCGAGTACCGTTATTTTCAGATCAACGAGCGGAATTCAGCTTCGGTGAACGCCTCATTCAGTTTCAACGGAGGAGAGACGGCAAACGATTTCGCCGACTATCTCATCGGCGCGCCCGACCAGGCCAGCCAGCTCAGCCGCCAGTTCCTGGACTCGCGCACCAAGTATTACGGGCTCTACGCACAGGACACCTTCAAGATCAAGCCGAATCTGACGCTGAACTACGGCTTACGCTGGGAGGCAAGCACGCCTTTCTATGACACGCAGGGCAAAATTCAGGGCTTCGTACCCGGCGAACAGTCGCAAGTATACCCCAACTCACCCGAGGGCTGGGTGTTCCCCGGCGATCCCGGAATTCCGAAGACGATTGGGCCCACCCGTTGGGACAACTTCGCTCCTCGTCTGGGCATTGCGTATTCCCCGGGATTTACGGACGGCGTGCTGGGGAAGATCTTCGGCGGGCCGGGCAAGACGAGCATTCGGGCAGCTTCCGGCATCTACTATACGGCCATCGAAGACCTCACGCTGTTTTACGAAGTGGGCGACGCTCCCTTCGGACAGCTCTATACGTCGCCGACCCTGGTCTACTTCGAGGAGCCTTACAAGGACCGCCTCCGCAACCAAGACCCCGGACAGCGCTTCCCCTATTCGTTGCCGGCGCCTTCGGACATCAACTTTTCGATCTTCCAACCCATTACCTACTCCCCTGGCTTCAAGACCGACAATGTGCTGCCCTACGCTGAGCACTTCAACTTCACCATCGAACGCCAAATCGGCAGTTCCATGATTCTCAGCGCGGGCTACATCGGTACAGAGGGGCATCACCTGGTGGCGCAGTACGATTTCAATCCCGCAAAGCCTGCGACCTGTTTGCAGATCCTGGACCTATATACGGCCGCGGGACAGGCGAGCGCCGGTTGCGGCCCGTATGGGGAGGATACTATCTACAACATCAGCGGGCAGACTTTCAACGGCACGAGGCCTTACTCAGTGACTTCCGGGCGCTACTTGAGCCAGGGGCTCCTTGACTTCGGCGGCTACAACACTTATACCGCGACGATTGCCAATTCCAGCTACAACGCACTGCAAGTGAGCCTGGAGAAGCGAGTGGGAGCATTCACCTTCCTGGGGGCCTACACTTATTCCAAGTCGCTCGACAACTCGTCCGGCTACGCCGACGATCCCACGAATCCCTATGATCTGCGCATCAGCAAGGCGCTTTCATCGTTCGACCTCACCCACAATTTTGTGATGAGTTACAGCTACAACTTGCCCCTGCAGCGCCTCTCCAGCGCCAGTAGCGGCGCGGTGCACAAATTGCTTACAGGCTGGGACGTGACAGGCATCACTCGGTTCACCACCGGGTTGCCGATCCTGGTTTCTGAGAACGACGACTTCTCGCTCTGCGGCTGCTCGGGCGTGGATCGCCCCAACTACGATGGCAGCCCAATCCAGGTCTCTGATCCGCGCTCGTCTCCCAACAATCAGTACTTCTCCACCACCCCATTTTCCTTCCAGCAACTGGGGATCGCTGGCAACGCCAACCGCCGCTTCTTCCACGGACCCGGACTCAACAACTTCGATTTTGCGCTTCACAAGTTCACGCCTATCACTGAGCGGATGAATTTGGAGTTTCGCGCCGAGTTTTTCAACATCTTTAACCACGCTCAGTTTACCAATCCGTCCGGCGACATCACCTCCAGCACGTTCGGCCAGGTGACGAACGCGCGCGACCCACGCATCGGGCAGGTGGCGCTAAAACTTAATTTCTAAACTGAGCGTCATAAGTAATTGCGCGTTGCGAAGCTTGCGGTTTCATGTAGGCATGAGACCAATGCAAATTGCTGATGCCGAGACCATGGTTTTGGGACTGCAAGACGAGATTCGGAGTTGGGAAGAATCGCGCTATGATCACCGCCTCCATGGCGGTGCTGTTGGTGGAGCGAGCGTGACCTGCCCGGACCAACGCTCTGAGCTGTCCACGACATCTGAGCGAGGCGCAACTCCAGGAAGTGGACCGGCCCCTGCGCCAATAGAAATGCGCAGTGTCGGACTAGACGGGTCCGCGCAGCTAGAGGGCCCGATCGCCCCTTGCGCTGTCACGGATGCGGATGGCTTCGCTCACGTCGGAAAGAAAGACTTTACCGTCGCCGATCTTGCCGCTGCGAGCGGCCTTCACCACGGCTTCGACTGCATTCTCGACAAGCTCGTCCGCCAAGACAACCTCCAGCTTGACCTTGGGAAGCAAATCGACCGTATACTCATTGCCCCGATAAACCTCTGAGTGTCCCTTTTGACGCCCATGGCCGCGCACTTCGGTCAGTGTCATACCTTGAACACCAACCTCCTGCAGGGCCTCCTTGACAGCGTCTACCCGCGACGGCTGAACGATAGCCTCCATCTTTTTCATAGCAAGCCCGCCTTTTCTTCGCTCTATCACAGGGTGAGGTTGAGGACCCTCTTTCGGTGCCCCCCCCGTGCTTCGAAGCGGAAATTGTCCTAGCTCCTCGAAATCCTCGGTCGCGGTAGCTAAGGCTTACGCCTATTCGGATTCCCTCCGTACCTCGCCCGTCTGCGGCCAGTCGCGAAACCGTTGGCCGTCAACCCTGATCAGCCGGCACTCCGTCCAAACCCGAAACGGCCAAGGCCGTCTCCATTTCCGGGGCTGCCAGGGCAAAGCTGTAGCGCAACAACAACGGCGTAACCAGTGTCGTGGCCAGCACCAAGATTACAACCAGCGAGTAAACCTCGGACGATACCAAACCCGCCGCGTAACCAATGCTGGCCGTGATCAGTCCGACTTCACCGCGAGGGATCATACCCACTCCAACCACCAACGAGTCACGCCTCGTGAACCCATTCAACCAACTGCCCAGCCCGCAACCCAGCACCTTTCCGAAAATTGCAACCAGGAGAATCAGAAGAAAAAACCCGTAGTGTCCAGTCAATTGACGAGCGTTGATTTCGAGGCCGATGGAAACGAAAAAAAGCGGCGCAAAAAAGGAATTGCACATGGAGCGCAAGTCGTCAATCACTTCTTGATGGAAAGGAGTCGCCGCCACGAAGAGTCCGGCCAGATAGGCACCGGTGATCGAGGCCATCCCGCCCAGCGACTGGGAAAGAAACGCAAATCCGAAGCAGATCACCAACGCGATGGCCACCGTGGTGTGGGTTCCGTGCAAGTGCCGGACTTGCCGAAAGAGAAACCGAATCAGTCGAGGTCCGAGCCAGAAGGCGGCGAGCGAGAAGATGGCAATGCGACCCACCGTCTGGGCCACGCCCGTCCAGCTCCCCAGGCCATGAGCGGATCTCACTTCCATGGCGATCACCAGCGAGAGCACGAGGAGGCCCAGGACGTCGTCGATCACCGCCGCGCCTAAGATGGTCGACCCCACCCTCGAGCGCAGCCGATTCAGATTGATCAGAGTCTGGGCAGTGATGGAAACACTCGTGGCGGTGAGAATGGTACCGATGAAAATGGCCTCAGCCCAAGTGAAGCCTGCTGCTCGTGCCAAGGCTGCGCCGCCCACCAGCGGCAGAATGACCCCGCCGGTCGCCGACCAGAAAGCCGGCGCCACGGTGTTCTTCATGAGATCCACATCGGTCTCAAGCCCAGCCACGAACATCAAAACAACCACTCCCAGTCCGGCCAAAACGTTCATGACGGACGCGAGTGATACCGGCCCGCCTGGCACCATGGAAGTCCCCGAAAACCATGAGAAGCGCCAGACGTCGATTAGAGTAGGCCCGAGGACTACCCCGGCTAGGAGTTCGCCTAGTACCACCGGGAGCCCGATCCGTCCGCCGAGACCACCCAGGGCCTTCGACAGAAGGACTAAAAGTGCGATGAACAAAAGTATCTGGAGTGAGATGCTCATAGTTGCGGTTTAGCGGCCTGCTCTCCCCGAGGACGCTCTAGCCCGCGAGCGCAAGACAAGGTAAACAAGAGATAGCAAACATCCAGCGACAACCGGCAACAGTGGTGCGCGAAAGACGAGGACCAGGAGAATGGCGACAATAACCGAAGCTGCGAGATTGACCCTCTGTTGCTTAACAGCTTCAAGAACATCCCGGCTTGCGGTCGTCATGATCGAGTCTCCCGGAGCTATCAGACTCCTGCCCCTACCTACCGCATCAGTGAAGATGCATAAAACGAAGAAGCGCGACTCCAGCCATGGCGGCGAGGCTGGCGGCGACATAAAGGGCCGTTCGCGAAAACGGTTTGTTCCACCAGGGCCGCCGCACTCCGCTGTGTTCGCGTTGCTTTTCCTCACGGATCAGTTCGGATACCAGCTTTCGTTCGCGCACTGAGGTCGCGCACTTCAGCGCGTGTGTCATCTCATTGTACCCTTCCCGCGGGATGCGCAGCTTGAAATAGAGCTGGCCCCGTTTGAAATGCGCAAAAAAGTTAGAGGGGTCAAGCTTCGTCGCCTTCTCAAGGTGGTCGAGAGCCGGATAGACTCGGGGCACCATGGCATAGGCCATGCCCAAAGCCACGTGCCCGTCCGCAAAATCGGGCGCGACTTCGAGCACGCGTTTGAGATGTCTCGCGGCCAGGGCTGGCTCGCCCGTATTGATCAGCTCAAGACCCGAGGCAAAGTCAGCTTGAGCCGCGGCCGGCAAGGCCGGATGCCAAGGCGCCAATGCCGAATCAAAAACCGGCTCAGCGGCGGCCGGTACGGCGGGCATGGCTCCGGCATTCAGCCTTAGCTCCCTTCCCACTGTCTCACTCTCTAGAGTCCTTGACATTTGTTCACTCCCCATGCCCTGTCGGGCTGACGGGAGCCTGGACCGTTTCCGGCTCCCGTGCAATGGTGCCCTAAGCGTGTGCCCCGGCCTCCTGACGATAGGTCTTCAAGACGAACTCCGGATAGCCGAGAGCACCCATTTCCGGTATGTCGAGGCCCTCAAGCTCACTCTCCGCAGAGATACGCTGTCCGACGAAGTAATCAACGAAGAGGTTAAGCACGTATCCGAGGCTGAACACGAAGCCCACCAATGTGGCGACTCCGATGAGCTGCGCCACCAGTTGGCTCGGATCACCGTAAAACAGCCCGGTAACACTACCATTCACGCCGTTCCAGGATCCACCATAGTTAGACTTTCCGTCGGCGAAGAGTCCTACCGAGATCACACCCCACAGGCCGTTGGTGCCGTGGACGGAGATGGCGCCGACCGGATCGTCAACCCGAGCTTTGCGGTCGAAATACTCAACACTGAGGCACACTAGGACGCCCGCGACGAGGCCGATGATTGCAGCCCCAATGGTGTTCACGAAGCCGCTGGGAGCGGTGATTGCGACCAGGCCCGCCAGCAGGCCATTACCCGACATTGATGCGTCTGGCTTGCCGTAGCGGACCCACATGTAAAAAAGAGCCCCGAACGATCCGGTGCAACCGGCGAGCATGGTGTTGACAGCAATCGAGCCGATGCGCAGCGCGCCATTGCCCGAGGCTCCCAGGGTGCTGCCGGGGTTGAATCCGAACCAGCCAAAGGCCAGAATGAAGCAGCCCGTCAGGACGATCACAATGTCGTGTCCGGGCATGGCATTCGATGAGCCGTTGCGGTTGTACTTGCCAATGCGGGGACCGATGATCATCGAGACGGCCAGGGCAGTGATGCCGCCAACGGCATGTACCACTCCCGACCCGGCGAAGTCGCAGTAGCCGTGGCCCAGCCCAAAGTTGGCGCCGAGCTGAGAGAGCCAGCCGCCGCCCCAAGCCCAGTTGGCATAGATCGGGTAGGTAAGCGCAGCTAGGAAGACCGAAGACATTGCAAAGGCGGCGAATTTCCAGCGCTCTGCAGCAGCGCCGGTTACGATGGTGGCAGCCGTATCCATAAACACCATCTGAAAAAGGAACAACACCATCACCCCGACGTCATAGGTGCCCGCTTGAGTCAGAAAGAATCCGTGCGTGCCGATAAGCCCCCAGTCCTTGCCGAACCAGTGGCGGACGAATTCGCCGCTGAGGGGCGCCGTGCCCCCAAGGTTTGAGGTGGCGCCGACGCCGCCCATCTGAAACGCGAACCCGCAAACCCAATACGCGAACAGACCAAAGCCATACACCATGAAGTTCATCATCATGGTATGGTTGGCATTCTTGGCGCGGCACAGGCCCGTTTCCACCAGGGCGAACCCGGCTTGCATAAACATGACCAGAAACCCTGTAACCAGCGTCCAGACAAAGTTGATGGCCACCTTGTTCTGTCCGATCTGGTTGACGGCGTCACCGAGCGTGAGACCTTTCTTCGAATCTGAGACGGGCACGTCGTTCACCGTGCCGGTGAGCGTGCCGCCGGGATCCCCTTTCGACAAATCGTCAGCCGAAGGGGGGGCGGCGTCCTTCACGTTCAGTGGCGCCGTTAAAGCCGGTGCGGCAGCGGTCGAGGTGCTGGTTGCGGGGCTCGTCTGGCCGTTCGCCCGGCCGCTCAACCCACAGAGCACGCAACTCGCGAACAAGACGATCAAGAACGTGCCGGGAGTTCTACGAATTTTCATTCCGCTTCTCCTCAGATGGCGGCGGCTTGGCGCCGCCTCGGATTCCGGCGGGCTCAAGCCCGCCGCGCGAATCATTGCTTCCAGATGGCGTCCGTGAGATACGCCCCGTTCAGAATCTTGAGAATACCCACGAGACAAAGGGATATTCCGATCAGACAGATGATGAACCGGGCCGTCAGGGACGAAGTGATCAGAACGCTGCCCACCGCGACAAGCCATCCCACAACTACAACTAACAAGCCGAGAAACTTCATAGCACTCTCCTTCCGTAAATCGCTTAACGCGTCCGGTCTTGTCTGGCCATCGAACAATCGAGCCGGTCCGCTATTACTTGGTGAATTCCAGTGGCTTGATGCGGCGCAGTCCAAGAAGTGAGTACACCAGCACTAGAAGCGCGCCGATGGTCAGCACCGCGCCTAAGAACGCCCGATGGTAGGCGAGGCTGATCAAGCCTGCGGTCACTGCGACAAACGCGACGATGAACGCCGTCAGATAAGTTCCTTGTTGCCGATTAGCAGCCATATTTGAGACTCTCCTCCCACTCGAAATGTGTAACCGCGCCGGCGAGCTGCCTTAGACCGTTATGCGCATCGAAACGTGAATTTTGTTCTCGTTTCGTGGTCGTAGGGCCGACCCTTATAGTTCTAAGCGGAGCGCCGAAGGCGCTCGCGTGGTTAGCAATTCAGTGAATCCTCTGGCTCAGTCTCGACACAAGTTCTCTTCGGCGGTAAAACTGCCAGAGGAGGAAAC
>Ga0335085_10002127_pt1 | contig 38194 bp, 29 predicted proteins | sample Lox_Sample_45_FD_206712 | JGI IMG/M metagenome (GOLD analysis project Ga0335085, IMG submission 206712) | Soil microbial communities from Loxahatchee National Wildlife Refuge, Florida, United States - Lox_Sample_4.5 | ecosystem: Environmental > Terrestrial > Soil > Wetlands | place: USA...
ACGTCCGGTTCGATGAGCGGGGTGTGGAAACGGAAGCATGGCCGGGCTAGTGAGGCACCGACAGACGAAAGGGTCGGCAACCGATAGGCCCCGCCTAAACCACCGCGCCACACCTCGACTCCACAAAGGTTCCTCATAGTACCTGCTCACTCCGAAGGCCTCGTACTGATACGTACTTGGACGGTTTCGAGTCTGCCCCAGCAGGCTTCGACGGTTTACCCAGTTCGGGGTAAACAGGGTTCGGAGGCGCGGCGATGTTTATATGACCTTGCAGGATTGGAAGCGACGTCGGAGACTCTCCACCATACAGTTACGGAGGCCAGTATCTGAATGAGAGGTGTGCGATGAAGAAGAATAGACCAAGCAACCTAAAACGATTGACCGACGCAGCGCTCAGAATAAATGCTGCCGCGCGTCGTGAAGTTGATAAGGAGCTTGCCAGGGACCTCGCGATTATTATCCGCGAACTTCAAAAAGTGGAACGCAAGTTGAACGGTCACACGCGTAGCGCCCGGTAAGTCATCAGCCGGACGAGTTCCTCATAGTATGGTACTGATACGTATTTGGACGGTTTGCCCTGCCGGCTCAAACGGTCGATGCAACACCATCCAATGCGTTGATTCCAGAAAGCTTCCATCCAATGCGTTGATTCCAGAAAGCTTCCCCCGGCAGATCCCATCTGTTTGACCTGCCCCTGCGTCCGCAGGGTGGATCATACGACATTCGCCGCCTGTGAGAGGGCGACTTCGTCTGGCGTAGCGCGAAGCGCGGAGCCAGACGAAGGAAGAGAACGTTGCCGCGCGAACGCCGCTGGCGTTTGATAGCCCAGCGCGCTGTGCGGCCGCTCCTCGTTGTACTAACCCAAGAGTGGCTGGAAGTTTAGTCCAACGCGCTGAAGTCGAGAAGAGAGAAGAGCTGGAAGGAAGCGTTTAGTCGAGGGCGGCGGGCTTGCGGAGTTTACGGCGGATGTCAGGCCAGAATTCCTTGGCCATGTTGCAAAGGGAATTCAGAGCGAGGTTGGTGCCCCAGATGCCGAGGGTGTTGCCGACGGTGCGCTGGGAGGCGGGGTGATAGGAACTGGCGATGCCGGCAGCGACGGCGTTGCCTACGACCACGGAGTAGTTTGGCTGAATTTCGCCGGCATCGGAGCGGGTGACGAGGATGCGGCTGAGGGAGTATTTGGTGCGATGCCAGAAGCTGCCGGTGCCGAGCTGGAAATAGCGCGGGTCCTGATGGAGGAGGGTGGGGAAGACGGAAGTGGTCATGAGGGTGGCGATTCCGGTGTCGGCATAAAGAGTGCCGTAGCGCTTGGCGTAGCCGGCAAGCTCCTGGCCATAGGAAGGATTGCTATTCCGGGCCTGGCCCAGCAGAGCGAGCGTGCCGAGGAAAGAGATCGTGACCGGGTCGGTCATAGTTTTTTCGGAGAGCTTGAATTTGGTCTTTGCGGAGATGGACGTGACTTGACGCTTGTTTTCAACGGTCAGGTAGTTGGGCATCAGGAAGAAAAGGCGATCGTTTTTGGGAGTGGTGGCGGGTTCGACGGGAGAAGCCGGCGATGCGGCGGCGGAACTGTAGTGCAGGGAGATTTGGGCGGGCGCGGGAGTCTCGGGCAGAAAGCTGGAATTCGCGGCTGCAAGTTCTTGAGCACCGGCAGGAACGGCGGAGAGCAGCGCGGCGAGAGCGGCAAGGCGGAAAAGTCCGCTGGCTTTAGCGAGTGGGGAGCAGATTCGTACAGCGTTTGGCACGATGATGAGAATGATGCCGACACGTTTTGCGCGATGTAACTGGTCCGAAGAGCAGTTTTGGCGCAGAGGCAGCCTGACCGTGGTGCCAACAGTAGAGCAGGCTACAATGTTGAATTTGAACGGGAACTATTGCCTTGAGTGGTGGATTGCTTGGGTTGGGGGTCTGGGGTAAACTCCTGGCGCAATGCCGGATACGCCCTCCCTCATTGGCCGCACGGTTTCCCACTATAACGTCATTGAAAAACTGGGTGGCGGAGGCATGGGTGTGGTGTACAAAGCCCAGGACACGCGCCTCGACCGGTATGTCGCACTGAAGTTCCTTCCCGATGACCTGGCGCACGATCATTTCGCATTGGAACGCTTTCGACGTGAAGCCAAGGCTGCCTCTGCGCTGAACCACCCCAACATCTGCACGATCCATGACATCGGCGAGGAAAACGGCAAGGCGTTCATCGCCATGGAATTTCTGGACGGCAAGACGCTGAAGCACACAATCGGCGGGCGGCCGATGGAGTTGGATGCGCTGGAGGACCTGGCGATTGAGGTGGCGGACGCACTGGACGCGGCGCATGCGCAGGGGATCGTTCACCGGGATATCAAGCCGGCAAACATTTTTGTAACCAAGCGCGGGCACGCGAAGATTCTGGACTTTGGTTTGGCGAAGGTGAGTACGGCGAGCGCGGTGAGCACGGTGGGAGGTTCGCTGGCGACGATGGGAGCGGATTCGGGGCAACTGACAAGCCCCGGCAGCACGCTGGGGACGGTGGCGTACATGTCTCCGGAGCAGGTGCGCGCGAAAGAAGTGGATGCGCGAAGCGACCTGTTTTCGTTTGGCGTGGTGCTCTACGAAATGGCGACGGGGCAGTTGCCGTTTCGCGGCGAGAGCTCAGGACTGATCTTTAAGGCGATTCTGGATGCGACGCCTGTGCCGGTGGTGCGGCTGAATCCCGAAGCGCCTGCAGAGTTGGAGCGGATCATTCATAAAGCGCTCGAGAAGGACCGCGAGTTGCGTTACCAGCACGCTTCGGAAATGCGCGCGGATTTGAAGCGGCTGAAGCGGGAGACGGATTCGGGACGACAACTGAGAGATAGCGGGAGCGGCAGCCAAGCGAGCGCTGTGGCTGTGGGTTCGCCGGAAGCTGTGTCTTCTGCGGGCGGTAGCGCGATTGGAGCTTCGGGACAAGAAGGCCGGGCGGCGTCGAGCAGCTCGGTGGTGGCCGCAGCGCGGCAGCACAAAGGCGCGATGGCGGGTGTGCTGGCAGTAGTACTTTTGCTTCTGGCGGGGGCGGGTTATGGCGTGTATGCGCTGCTGCACCGGCCCACGGCCGCGCCGCAAGCCTTTGCGAATTTCGTGATTTCGCAGATTTCGAACAACGGAAAATCGACGCTGACGGCCATCTCTCCGGACGGAAAATATCTGCTGACGGAAGTAAAAGATGTGGGGAAGAGTTCGCTGTGGTTGCGGAACGTGCCGACCAGCAGTGACACACAAGTGTTGCCTCCGTCAGAAACCATTTATAGGAACCTGGGCTTTTCACCCGACGGGAACTACATCTATTTCCGGAAGTCGGTCAATGCCATTGAGAACGCGTTCGACCTTTTCCGGGCGCCGGTGCTGGGAGGTGCGCCGCAAGTGATTGTGCGGGACATCGATTCCAACGTCACGTTTGCGCCGGATGGGAAGCGTATGGCGTATGCGCGGTTTAACGATCCCGAGGTGGGGAAGTACCAGGTGCTGGTGGCAAACGTGGATGGAAGCAGCGAGAAGATAATTGTGAGCGGGCCGGTTCCGGAAGGGACGCAATTCCTCGCGTGGATGCCGGGGAGCAACCAGGTGGCCACGGTGGCCGACCAGTTGGGAAACGATCAAAGTACGATCCGGCTTCTGGACGTGGATACCGGGCAGTTCAAGTCCATCGTTTCGTTCAAGGATAAGGTGCTGCGCGACATTACCTGGCTGCCAGACGGCAAAGCGATTCTGTTTCTTTACATTGATAAGTCAACGGCCTTCGCGCGTCAGCAAATTGGGCTGGTTTCCTATCCCGAGGGAATTGTGCAGGCGGTGACAAAGGACACCAACGATTACCGGACGCTCACACTCTCGAGCGACGGGAAGACGCTGGCGACGGCGCAAGTGCGGGATCAGAGGAGCCTTTATATCTTCCCGGCTTCGGGAACTGGAGCACAATTGCCGGAGCCGGCGGCGACGCATGAGGGCACGGTGAATGATTTTGCCTGGGCCCCCGATGGCGGGTTCTATTTTCAGGAAGGCACAGATCTGATCCGAACAGCGGCCGACGGCAGCGGGAGGATGGTTCTTTTGCGGGACCAGGTTCTGTTTGGATTGAATTTGTGTGCGGATGGAAAGTCACTGGCCTTCAGTTGGGTTCATGGCAGCAGCGAGCGTGGAGTGCAGATTGGGCGAATGGACGCGAGCGGAGGGAATCCGAAGGTGATTACGTCCGGGAAGCTGGACTTTAATCCGGTTTGCTCGCCGGATTCGAAGCTGGCGTACTACATCGAATTGACCGGTAACCAGATCCTAAGAGTGCCCGTGGATGGATCCGGCAAGGAGGAGAAGGTCCCCGGGGCAGAAGTTCCTCATGCGATTATTGGCGACCCAAGCCTCGGGGTGTCGCCGGATGGCAAGTGGCTGGCGTTCGAGACCAGCCAGAGCGGAACGACGGAAAATTCCGTGCGCCAGCGGATCACCTTCGTATCTTTGGAGGGCCGCGCGCCAACGCGGTCCATTGAGCCGCATCCACGGATTCTTAGCGGGCCGCGGTTTTCACCGGATGGAAAGGCGGTGGTTTATCCCATCCGGGTCAATGATGTGGATAATCTGTGGGCGCAGCCGATCGACGGTTCCGGGGGAAGGCAGATTACAAGTTTTCCTGTGGATCATATCGATGCGTTTCACTGGTCGCCGGACGGCAAGAGCCTGGGGCTGCTGCGGCGGCACAGCGATTCGGATGTGATTTTGCTGTGCGATGCAGCGGGGTCGCAGCCATAGTCCCGAGTTGCTGAGCGCTCGTGCTTGTGATGGCCGGACAAGTCTTCCAGGGATACAGGTTGAGGAATCGTAGTGAGCGGTCATTTTGTGAATTCGTTCGCAGCCCTGGTTCTCCTTGCGATTCCCGGAGAAGTGATCTGGTCGTATTTGGCCGGGGGAGTAGTGTTTGCCGTCGGGCTGGCGGTGATTGTTCTTCGCGGTGACTGGCAAAAGGCGCAAGGGCTCGACAAGCTGATTCTGTTCGGGCTGCTTTTCTACGCCGGGCCACTCGCGGCATTCGGTACCGAACATTTCACGCTGACGAAGACGATCGCATCGCTCGTGCCGGAGTGGATTCCGTGGCACCTGTTCTGGGCGTATTTTGTGGGCGCTTGCTTCATTGGCGCGGCGCTCAGCATGGTGACCAGGATTCAGGCGCGACTTGCGGCAACTTTGCTGGCGTTGAACTTTTTCCTGTTTGTCGTGCTGATGGATGTCCCGGCCTGGGCACAAGATCCGCGCGACCGGATTGCGCTGACAATCGCGCTGCGGGAACTGTCCTTCAGCGGCGGCGCTTTGGCGCTGGCCGCCAGCCTTGGTGAACGTGGCTCGAACATTCTTGCGACAATTGCGCGATACTTTGTTGCCATTCCCGTGGTGTTTTACAGTTTTGAGCAATTTCTGCGCGGGAGGAACGTACCCGGCGTTCCGCTGGAGCGAATGACACCGGAGTATATCTACGGAGGCGCGCTTTGGACGTATCTGGCGGCGGTGGTTTACGCCATCGGGGGCGTCCTGTTGCTGGTAGGCAAGAAGACCCGTGCAGCCGCAACGTGGGTGGGCTTGACGGTGCTGATGGTGGAATTGGCCGTCTATGTGCCGATCGGGGTGGTGGAACGCGCCAGCCTCGGCAATGGATTGAATTACGTGGGGGATACGCTGATGTTTTGCGGTGCAGTACTGCTGATGGCGGGCGCCATGCCGCGAAGAGTAGAGACGCAAAGCAACGGCTGAGCGCGATCTGGGGCGGCGCGTTCCGTGGCCGGGCCGCGAGGATTTTGCTCCGCGTCTGGCGCGCACGGGCCTTGCACCACAGTTGCATCCGCTGCAGACTAAGGTGCAACTCTTGCCGATTCCGCGGGAAGCGGGATGGACGACCCATGCGCGGGTGTGCCGGAGAATCGCTGGTGCTCAAAGTACCGGTGGCCGGCACTTCTACTGCGGGAAGTTGAAGCGGCCAGTTTCCGGACAACGGGGCGACAGAACTCGCTGGAGAGTATTTTCATGGTTCCGAGTGACATTGGATCCTGGAGCGCGGACTGGGCCTGGGGCCTGCCGCTCATCATCCTGACGGTAGTGTTTCATGCCTATGGCCTGAGCCGTGTCCACAAGGATGTTGCGGCTCGGCTGATCCGGACTTCGAATTCTGCCATCGTGATTGGGGCGACCGCTTTGGCGGCCACTCTTCTGCGCTGGAGGTGTTTGGAGGAGCTTACCGAATGACCGGAGCTCTGTCGGAGATGAAAGGAGCCATTCTGTATTCGCTGAATGCGATGACGAGTTACGGACACGCGAACCTGGACTTGGCGCCGCAATGGCGGCTGCTGGGAGCGCTGGAAGCGCTGAATGGTTGGATTCTATTTGGGTTGACGACGGCGTTTCTGTTCACCGTGCTGCAGAGAGCCTGGCTGCGAGCAGATGGATAAGCTATGAGGCGGGGGAGCGGAACGGTGTCACTTTGGCGCGAAGCACTTTGCGGCAGCGACAGGGTCGAGTGAGTCCGGCTCCGGTGTGAAGTAGTAAGTCATGTTATCGAAATCGATCGTCCAGGAACCAAGATGCCACAGGTACTGGTGAGAGATCAGCCCATCCATGAGGAAGCCGTTTGCCCAGTACATGTTCTTTTCCACAAAAATATTGCTGGCTGCCTGAGTAGCCCCACGAATCAGGTGGTCCATGCCATGCGATTCAATCGGCGATACGAATAATTTCGTGTTGGGGATGGGAGTTTTGCTGAGGCCCAGGAACTGCACGGTCTCATCGGGAAGAACGAGCGGCAAACTGAGCGCGAGGCCGGAGTCCACAAGCAAGTTAAGTCCCGAATGACCGTTCAGACAGCCTTTCGCAAACTGCAGGTGTGTGCTCGCCAGAAAGAAGGGCATCTGGCGCGGGACTTTGCCTTCGAACGAGGCCAGGAGTTGGGCGTGTCCCGAGGCACTTCTCTCCCGGAAGGTAATTTCCTTTTTGGCATAGTCCACGGTGCTTAGGAACTGTTTGAGAATCTGGGTGGTGATGACGCCGTCGCTTGTCAGGCCCAAAGCCTTCCACTTGGCGACGATGACCGGAACGTTCTTCAGTGTGACTTGGCCGAGTTTTACGGTGTCGGCCACGCCTAGGGGTTCCGTGACCGTTTCGCCTTTAGTGTAGGCGTATTTCGCTTTGCGCTCCGAAAGCCGCTTGATGCCCAACTTGGCGGCCACGCCCTCGTCTACATACAGCCGGTCACCGCCCGTGTCTAGAATGAATTCCACGGGTTGGCCGTTGACTTCGAGGCGCATCAGCGGCAGGGCTCCCGGAGCGGTGATGTCATTGATCATAGGAAGGTGGGCGATTTTTTCGGGCGTGGCCCATTCGATTTGGTATGGCTCACCGGAAAAGCGCTGCATATATGTCAGAAGGTCGTTCGAGTCATTGTCCGTATCCGAAGGAGCAGGAGGCAGAGAGAGCTGCTTGGCTTTGGCAAACTGATTGGATTGATAGTAGACTATCACGAGGCCCTCGACAGCTTTGGTGTGAGCGTCGGAAGTTTTGGGCGCGATTTCCAGCAGCCGATCGAAGAGAATTTCCGCACGGTGATAGTCGGAAGTCAGCAAAGCCAGCTTGGCGCCCTGTTGCAGGTCGTCCAGATTTGACGACCAGGGCGTCGCCAGCGGGGCGATGACGTCGTTCGCTTGCCAGACATCGCCAAGCTTGAACAAAACGTCGGCGTAAGCGCGGCGATTGTGATCGTTCCCGGGAGATGCCTGATAGGCGGCCTGCAGCGGAATCAGCTCTTTTTCCACATCGGAGCGAAGTTTGCCTTGACCGAATGCCTGCGTAACGGCGCAAAGCATCAGCCCAAAACTAAAGAACATCAACGTCAGCCCAGACAGAAAGAATGTGGAGGTCATGGCTGGCACTCCTAGGAATCTCGAATTTCTGAGGTACATCGTACCAATCGGCCTTATCAGGGGACGAAGCCGACATCTTTGAGCTAATGCCGTGCTTGCGGGGCCGACTCCAGTCCCGAAATTGATGTTGATTATAGTTTGCGAGCTTCAAACTTGCCATGCACAGTATTACTTGCGTGGCGAAATGGAGGTTTGCGGATGGCGACCCAAGCACAAGCGGAAGTGGTGATACGCGTCGCGAGACCGGAGGACAGTGGCGTTTGCGGTCGGATTTGTTACGAGGCGTTTTCGACGATCAGCGCAAGACATGGGTTTCCTCCGGACTTTCCCAGTGTAGAGATGGCGACGAGCGTGATCTCGAGCCTGTTTGGCGCGCCGGGCTTTTATTGCGTAGTGGCGGAGAGCGGCGGGCGCATCGTGGGCAGCAATTGCCTGGATGAACGGGCGATGATCGCAGGAATCGGTCCGATTACGGTCGATCCGGCGGTGCAGAACGTCGGTGCGGGGCGGAAGTTGATGCAGGCGGTGATGGATCGCGCGCGGGAGCGGTGTCCGGCGGGAATGCGGTTAGTGCAGCAGGCGGCGTTTCACAACCGGTCGATGTCGCTGTATGCGAACCTTGGTTTTGACGTACGGGAACCGCTTTCGTGCGTGCAGGGGCGGACGTGCGAGCGGGAGATTCCTGGATGTACGGTCCGGCGCGCGCAGGTTAGCGATCTAGAGGCGTGCAACGAACTTTCCCGGCGCGTCCATGGATTTGACCGCGGGAAAGATCTGGCTCAGTCCATCCAGGAAGGTTCGGCAGTGGTGGTGGAGCACGCCGGGCGGATTACGGGATATGCGAGCGCGCTGGCTTTTTCCGGCCATGCGACGGCGGAGACCAATCCGGATCTACAAGCGTTAATTGCGTCAGCGGAATCGTTCGGCGGGCCCGGACTGTTGGTGCCGTCGCGCAATCACGATTTGCTGCGCTGGTGCCTGGCGAATGGGCTGAGGATTACTCAACCGTTTACGCTGATGAGCATTGGGCTCTACAACGAACCGGCTGGGGCGTGGCTGCCGTCGATCCTGTTTTGATTCAGGTGACTCTTGAAAGATACCGCCGGCGAGGCGGATTACTTCTTGTGAGTTCCCGCCTTGGCGTCGAGCAGGGAGACCAACGGTTCGCCGCCGGGCGTGGGTTTCACCTTGCTCGCGTCCATGATCTCCTTGACGGAAATGTCTCTGCCGTAGAGGCGCTTGTTGGCGTTGAGGTCCGGATCGAGGGTGGCGCTGCCGAGAGAAGCGCCGGCAAACAGTCCGGAGGATTTGGCGTAGGTGAAAATGTCCGCGTCACCCGTGGTGCTTGCTGCAGTGGCCCCGCTGGGTCCCGCCGCTGCGGTGGCTTCGTTTCCGAGCTTGATTTTTCCCGCGAGCAGGGCGTCCACAGCTTTTTGGGACATGATCAGCAGAATGTAGTCTGTTGCCGAACCGCCGACCTGAAGACCCACACTGGCGCCGCTCAGCGAATACATCGCGGGTGCCGACCACTTGCCGGTGAAGTCCATGCCGCCGCGGCAGCTCATTGGTCCACGGCCGCCACTTCCGCCAACGCCGAAGCCGAACTTCTTAACGCTGGGCAAGATGAGAATGCAATTGGCGCGGGCGAGCACGTCGGCTGGGACCGTATTCCCGTTGAGCATGTCGGTCAACACGGTATTTGCGTTTTTCAAGGTCTCTTCATCTTTTGCTTTATCGTCTGCCCAAACGGGCATGGCGAGCGCAAAGAGAAGCAGAGGGAGTAGAAGTTGTTTCCAGGTTAATTTCCGAAGTTCCCACGGGGATGGATTCCGTTGTGTTGTGTGCATAGGGCACCTCCCAGGACCAGTATTATTGCCATGAAATGGCCAGAATTACAGTGATAAAGAGTTAGCATTGTCTCCAAGAATCCTGGCCAGCTCTCAGTGCACTTTTTGGGAACTCCCGCCGCGCAAGGCAAAAGCCGGTGATCGGATATGTCGCGGTCGTCCAAATCCAGAAACCTGCGGTGACGGCGGGCTCAGTCCAAAGCATAGGCTGAGGGCGGAGCGAGGGTTGCCGTCCGCGGGAGGGGATATTTCCTATTGGCTGTGATTCCTGTCACAGCCGCACCCGGACTATGAGATTAGCGTAACAGGGGTGCCTACCGCCCAGTTGGCATTTGGCTCCGTTTCCTTTATCCAAAAAGTTCTTCTTTCGATGCTGATTGTCCGCCCAATCAATGTTGCGGCTTGGGAGTGCCCCCAGGCCAACACGATGTACCAGGGGGTTTCGCCGATCTCCCCTTCGACAGGTACATGCAGGTCGAATCAACTAAGGAGTATGAAATGACTTCCGCCAGAATGCAGGAAAGCGTCTTGCGCTGCTTCGCGATAGCGTTGCTTTGCTTGGGATCGTTTGCCATTAGTGCAAGTGCGCAGGGAACTGCAAACACGGGTACCAAGCCAGAGAATCAGGGAAGCTCCGGCGATGGCTGGCACGTCGATGTCGTTCCGTACATCTGGTTTGCGGGTGTGCACGGGACTGCCGGCGTTGCCGGCCATGATGCCAGCATCCACGCCGACTTCAGCCAAGTGTTTAACTACCTGGATCTCGGGGCCATGGGCGCCGTGGAGGCCCGCTACAACCGGATTCTGATTCCCGTGGATTTCATGTGGATCAAGCTCTCGGACGACAAAGCGCTGCCCATCACTGACGAAGCGCTTTCCGTCAAGGTGGAGTTGCGGCAGACGATCCTCACCCCGGGCATTGGCTACCGGATCGTGGACCACGAGAAGGTCAAGGTGGATGGGTTCATGGGCGCCCGCTACTGGCACGTATACAACTCATTAAAGTTGCAACCGGAGTCTTTAGGAATCAATCCATCGAAGACGGTGAACTGGGCAGACGCGGTTGCAGGAGGGAAAATTACGCTGCTGGTTTCTCCCAAAGTAGTCCTAACGATCGGAGGGGACGCGGGAGGAGGCACGGCACGGTCGGACTACGAAGCGTACGGATTGCTGGGGTTCCGTCTGAGTAAAAAGTGGTTGTTGCAGGCAGGCTACCGCTACATGTCCGTCAACTACCGGCCACCTAGCACGTTTGTTTATGACGTAAGTCAGGATGGGCTGGTTCTTGGGGCCACGTGGAGCGTGAAGTAAAGGTAATTTCCTAGTAGGAGAGACCGTTCATGGCTGGTCACGAACCTTTTGGTTCCTTCTACGTGCCCGTGCAACCGGCGGCAACCGCACGCCGATACCACGTGATGGTGAAGCCCATCGGGGCAATTTGTAACCTGGATTGCACCTACTGCTACTACCTGCACAAGAAGGAACTCCTGGGAAGTGCCAACAAGTTCCGGATGACAGACGAAATCCTGGAGACGCATATCCGGCAGTACATCGAGGGCCAGGACGGGCCGGAGGTAGTGTTCAGCTGGCAAGGCGGGGAACCGACGATGCTGGGGATCGAGTTCTTTGAGAAGGTGGTGGAACTCGAGAGGAAATACAAGCGCCCGAATCAACGCATCGAGAATGATCTGCAGACCAACGGCACTTTATTGGATGAAGAGTGGGCGAAGTTTCTGCGGAAGCACAATTTCCTGGTGGGCTTGAGCATTGACGGGCCGAAGCCGCTGCATGACGCGTATCGCATCGCGAACGACGGGAAGCCCACCTTCGACAAGGTTTTCAAGGCAGCACAAATCCTGCACAAATACCACGTTCCCTTCAACGCGCTGACCGTGGTGCACCGCTTGAACGCGAAGCGTCCCCTGGATGTCTACCGTTTCTTGCGGAATGAAGTGCGGCCCTATCAGATGCAGTTCATTCCCTGTGTCGAGCCGAAAGTATTCCGGGAGGTCGCTCCGCAGAAGTGGGATCCGCAGATGCTGCCGGAGTATGAATCGCGCAGTGCGCATCCGGGCAATGCCGACTCGGTTGTGACCGATTGGTCGGTGGATCCGGACGATTGGGGCTACTTTTTGTGCAAAGTGTGGGACGACTGGCTAAATCGCGACTACGGTAAGGTCTTCGTGAATCTTTTCGAAACCGCGGTGGCCCAGTGGATAGGGATGGAAGCGCAGGTATGCGTGTACCACGATTTCTGCGGCAAGGGGCTTGCCTTGGAACATGACGGGAGCCTCTACTCCTGCGATCACTACGTGTACCCGGAGTACAAACTGGGCAACATCCGGGAAACGTCGAGCGCGGACCTGGTTTTCTCCGAAGAGCAGAAGAGATTCGGCTTCGCCAAGACCGAGGACCTCACGGAACACTGCCGCGAGTGCAAATACCTGTTTGCGTGCAACGGAGATTGCCCGAAGAACCGGTTCATTCGCACGCCGTCGGGGGAACCGGGGCTGAATTATCTGTGCAGCGGATTGAAGAAGTTATGGACACATATTGACCCATGCATGAAGGAGATCATCGCGCGAGTTAAGCAAGAGCAAGCGGAGGTTCCCGCCTGAGACCTTTTTATTGAGATATTCTCTGCCGCTCCGCTCCTGGTGGCCATCGGCCAGGCTCGTGTAGGAAGGAGATGAACGCATGAAAGAGCGATACGAATCGTTTAGCAGTGGAGGTATTCGAAGACCGTTCACCGCGCGAATGAGGCGCATAGTGCTAACGGGGATGTCGCTGGCCACGCTCGGCGCGAGCGGAATGTTCGCGCAGCAGCCGTCAAGCGAGGGGTGCTCTTCCGCAGCGACGGAAGTTCTGAATTCAAAACAATTGCCAGCGCCGTCCAAGCCTTTTGGCGGTGTAATCAAGGAGCAGGCGAAAGATTCGAAGCCTTGCTGGGACCCGCGTATTGTTCCGCCTAAAGGAGCGCCGAACGTCCTGCTGATTATGACGGACGACGTGGGCTTTGGGGCGCCGAGCACGTTTGGCGGAGTTATTCCCACGCCAGCACTGGATCGAATTGCGCAGATGGGGCTGCGTTACACGAATTTCCACTCCACGGCGCTGTGCTCGCCAACCCGAGCGGCACTAATCACCGGCCGCAATCACCACACGGCGGGTTACGGCGTTATCTCAGAAATGGCCACGGGCTATCCGGGCTACAACGCCGTCATCGAGAGAACCAATGGGACGGTCGGTGAAATTCTGCGGCAAAATGGTTATTCCACATCCTGGTTTGGCAAGGCCCACAACACGCCTACTTACGAGGCGAGCCAGGCGGGTCCGTTCGACCGGTGGCCTACGGGCATGGGGTTTGAGTATTTCTATGGCTTTATTGGGGGAGACACCAACCAATGGGAGCCGGGAAATCTTTTCAGGGATACCACGCCGATCTATCCCTATGTCGGCCACAGAGGCTGGAACCTAACGACCGCCATGGCGGACGAGGCCATTGAGTATCTGCACCGGATGAATGCGGCCGCGCCGGACAAGCCATTTTTCCTCTATTACGTGCCCGGCGGCACGCACGCTCCGCACCATCCCACGCCAGAGTGGATCAAGAAAATCAGCGACATGCACTTATTCGATCAAGGCTGGAACAAGCTCCGTGAGCAAATCTTCGCGAATCAGAAGAAGCTCGGCGTCATTCCTGCAAACGCGGAATTGACGCCGTGGCCAAGCCAGCTGCTGCAGGATTGGGACAAGCTGAGCGAGGCGGAAAAGAAAATCTTCATCCGGCAAGCCGATGTTTACGCGGCTTATCTCGCTTACACCGACTATGAAATCGGCCGCGTGATCCAAGCCGTGCAGGACTCCGGAAAACTCGACAACACGCTGATCATCTATATCAGCGGGGACAACGGAGCGAGTGCGGAAGGAGGAGTGAATGGCACTCCGAATGAAGTTGCGTCCCTGAACGGCATTCAACAAATACCCATTCCTCTGAGCATGCTCTACTATCGATTCTGGGGATCCGACCAGACCTACAACCACATGGCCGTGGGATGGACGTGGGCGTTCGACACGCCGTTCAAATGGACCAAGCAGGTTGCTTCGCATTTTGGAGGGACGCGTCAAGGGATGTGCGTTGCCTGGCCGAGCCACATCAAGGATGCCGGCGGCGTTCGCACGCAGTTCCACCACATCATTGACGTCGCGCCGACGATTCTGGACGTAACCGGGATTCCAGCACCAGACACGTTGAACGGTATCAAGCAAAACCCCCTCGAGGGCGTGAGCTTTGCTTACACGTTTGACAAAGCCAATGCGAACGCGCCAACGACCCATAAGACGCAGTACTTCGAGATGATGGGCAACCGCGCGATCTACCATGATGGCTGGGTCGCTGCCACGACACCCGCAACCGCACCTTGGCTAATGAATGCGGGGCCGGCGCCCGATTTGTTCAGCGGCTACAACTGGGAACTTTACAACGTCGCTCAGGATTGGACGGAGAACAACGACGTGGCTGCGAAGTACCCGGACAAGTTGAAAGAGTTGCAGACGCTGTTCTATTCCGAAGCCAAGAAATACAACGTCTTTCCGCTCGACAACTCAACGGTATCGCGGGCATTGGGAGACCGTCCCAGTCCAACCGGAGGCCGAACCGAGTTCACCTATGCCGGCGCAGTGAGCGGCATCCCCAACGATGCCGCGCCGAATATCCTGCAGCGGTCTTACAAGATCACCGCCGAGCTGGATATTTCGAACGGGGGTGCAACCGGAATGATTGTCACACAGGGCGGCCGCTTTGCCGGCTATGGTTTATTCCTGAGCGAAGGCCGCAAGAGAGCCATCCTGCTGAAAGTGGCGGGGCTGTGCTTCCTGGTTTCGTTTATATTCTTCCTGCTCATTCGCACGAAGATCCCATTGAAACTCCTGTGGAAGATCGTTGCCGGAGCCGGCGGGCTGGCCTGCTTGACGTTCCTGGTTCTCGCGTTCACCACCGCCGCGGGCAGCGGGAGGCCGGTATTTCTCTACAACCTATTCGGCTTCCACCGCACAACTTGGGTGGGCAACGACGCCTTGAGCGCCGGAAAACATACGGTCGTCTTCGACTTCCAATTCGATGGCGGTGGCTGGGGCAAGGGGGGAACCGGCACACTGAGCGTGGATGGTAAGGTCCAGGATCAGAAGCACATGGAGCACACCGTGCCGTTCATCATGGAGTGGGACGAAACCTTTGACGTCGGCATGGACACCGGCACGCCGGTATCGCTGGTGGATTACGAAGTGCCTTTCAAGTTCACGGGAAAAATCGACAAGCTGACTTACCAGCTTGGTCCGCGGCAACTCCCGCCGAGTGGGGAGAAGGCCTTCGAAATCAACAGCGCACAGAACAATCCGGCCAGCGAATGACTGCGTGTGGCAACTGCTGGGCGGAGAAGTTCGAGCCGCCCAGCAAAAGGCCGAGAAATGAGCGAGGAGAAGGAAGTCGTGCGGTGCGAAATGAGTGTGTAGAAGTATCCGGAGCATCAAGGTCGGCAGGGAATTCGAGGGCTGCAGTCAAGAGCAAACAGGGACAAGTTACGGAGGAATTATGGAATTGGGGAAAGAAGCGGCAACGGTACGTTTCATGAAGTTTCTCGCTCTAGTTTGCGCGGTGCTGCTGGTGGTTGCAGGATGCGGGAAGGAAGGCGGAAACAAAGCGCAGGCTCCTGGCGTGGAGCAGGCAGTCAGCGACGCGGTCGAGGCATACATCTACGGCTACCCGCTGATAACCATGGATATGACGCGGAAATTCATGACTAACTACGCCGCGGTGGAAGGAAGCCGTGGGCCGATGGGGCAGATCATCAAACTGCGCAAGTATCCGGCCGTGGATGATCATGCGGTGACCGCGCCCAACGCGGACACCTTGTACACCACAGCTTGGGTGGATGTTTCGAAGGAGCCGTGGGTGTTCAGCATTCCTGACATGGGTGACCGCTATTACTTGATGCCTATGCTGGATGGCTGGACTGATGTTTTCCAGGTTCCGGGGAAACGCACGACAGGGGGCAAGGCCCAAACCTACGCCATCACGGGGCCGGGATGGTCGGGCACACTCCCCGCGGGGGTTACGGAGTACAAATCGCCAACGGGGATGGTGTGGATCCTGGGCCGCATCTACTGCACGGGCACGCCCGATGACTACGCCAAGGTGCATGCGTTACAGGATAAGTTCTCGCTTGTTCCGCTGAGTTCCTATGGGAAACCGTACACTCCGCTGCCCGGTGAAGTGGATAACGCGTTGGACATGAAGACAGCGGTGAGGGATCAGGTGGATGCATTTGGCATCAACGAATATTTCACTTACTTGGCGAGGCTGATGAAGACCAATCCGCCCACGCCGGAAGACGCGCCGATGGTCGCCAAGATGGCGAAAATCGGGCTGGTGCCGGGGCAGGATTTCGACGCCAGCAAGCTGGGCGTGTTCGACAAAGAGGCCATCAAAGCGGTGCCGAAACTGGCACAAGCCAGAATTGTCGAGTATGCCAAAAAATCGATAGTGCCGGTCAATGGCTGGATACTACTTACTCATAATATTGGAGTTTATGGCACGGATTATCTCCAGAGAGCCCTGGTAACTGCGATTGGTCTGGGAGCAAACCGCCCGCATGACGCGATCTATCCAACTTCGGAAAAGGACGCTGACGGCAATGCATACGACGGTAACAAAAAATACGTCATGCATTTCGACAAAGGCCAGTTGCCTCCGGTCAATGGCTTCTGGTCTTTAACCATGTACGACAACCAATTTTTCTTTGTGCCGAACTCGCTCAACCGTTACACCTTGAGCCAGCGCAACAAATTCGCCATGAATCCCGACGGCTCACTGGATTTATATCTACAGGCAGAGCCACCGGGAAAAGCGAAAGAAGCGAATTGGCTGCCCGCTCCGAAAGGGAAATTCATTCCCATGTTGCGGCTCTATTGGCCAAAGGACACACCACCCTCGATTATTGACGACACCTGGAAACCGCCGGCCATCAAAGCCGCCAGTTAAGGTCGGATCGATGGGGGACGATGAGCAAGGTCATGGGCAGAACGAAGAAGGCAGTGCGGTAGGGAGGTGACCAACCTGGATCAACTGAGAGTTGGCGAGACTATGGCTATGTTCGTCACAGACTCGCTGGTTGCAGAAGTGATTCAATGAATTAAAAGTGCTTTGCCCGGAGGGTAGCGCTCCGGGCGACTCGTTCCCCTTGCGCTGTTTGTTTGAAGCGTGAAAGTGGAAAGTGCAGCGGAAAAGGACTAAGATGTGGCCGAAGGCGGCTGGCGCCGCGATTCGCTCCTCGACGGTGTTGCCATCATAAGCAGATATACCTGGTAAACCGCCCCGTTTGAACCAGGCACATCAGAGTTGTTCTAAGCCAACTCTGAAAGCGGCATTGTTCCACTTGCGCACGAGTCATGCGTGCGTACGCCCCCCATGACTCTACAGGCCCTCTGCAGAAGCTCGCCAATGGAGGTGAGACAATGAAACTGAATCGCGTTTTGGGTTTGACAATTCTGGTGTTTGCCGCGTTGGTCACGGCGAGGATTGCGGGCGCACAGGACGTGCGCTACAACTTCATGCCCGGCACGGACTTTTCGAAATATCACACGTACCGGTGGGTTGCCATTGAGGGCGGCGCGCACCCGAACCAGATTATGGATGCGCAGATCAAGCAGGCGGTAGACTCGCAGCTGGCTTCGAAGGGCTTGACGAAGACTGACAGTGACAAGGCGGACCTGTACATCGGATACCAAATCGCCGTTGATCAGGAAAAGCAGTGGAATGGCTACGGCATGGGAGGCGGATTGCGCTGGGGAGGAATGGCTTCCGCAACAAGCTCCACCATCAATGTGGGAACCTTGGTGCTCGATATGTATGACCCGTCGGCAAAGCACCTTGTTTGGACCGGGAACGCGACGAAGACGATTGACCCAAGCTCCAACCAGGAAAAGAACCAGAAGAACCTGAACAAGGCGATGGCCAAGCTGTTGAAGAACTATCCGCCGAAAAGCAGTTGAGTTTCGCGCGCTGAAATAGCGAGATGTGTCGGCAATCGCTCCGACATCGGGATGATTCCATGGGGGTCGTTATGAGGACCAGTACGTTTGTTCGAGTATCGCTGATGCTATTGGTAGGCGTGTGTTCCGCGGGCGCTCAGGATCAGGACCCGGGATGGCCGCGCCAACACGTAGAGGGAGGCACCACACTGGTCAGCTATCAGCCGCAGGTGGATGACTGGAAAGATTTCAGTGAGATCACCTGGCGGCAGGCGTTTCAGTTGACGCCCGCGGGCGGGAAGATGGTGCTGGGCGCGGCGAAACTGAAGGGGACCACGAACGTTGATAATGAAAAGCACACGGTGGTGATCTACGGCATACAAATCCTGGATGCGTATTTTCCGGACCTAAGTCCCGAGACGTCCGAGAAGATGAAGCAGCTTCTGCTGTCGTTCATACCGCCCGTGTACAACATTTCCCTGGAGCGGGTGGTTGCCTATGTCCCCAAAACACAGGCGGTGAAGACGGTGGAGCTCAAGAACGATCCACCGTTCATTTTCGTGAGTTACAAGCCGGCGATTCTTCTCCACGTGGACGGCGAGCCAACGTTGGCCGCGATTCCGGAGACGAAACTTAAATTTATTGTCAACACGCAGTGGCCGGTGTTCTTCGACACGAAAGATTCCCAATACTTTCTGCTGGTCGGAGATCGCTGGTTGAGCGCCGGGGATCTGCATGGCCCGTGGAACGTGGTGACCAAGCTTCCGAAGGACATGGACAAACTGCCCAAGGAAGCGCAATGGCAACAGTTGCAGAAGGTGATTCCGCCGCCGCAGTCGAGCAATCCAATCCCGACGATTTTCTACAGCAAGGTTCCGGCGGAGGTGATCCTGTTCGACGGGAAACCGGTCTTTACGAAGATTCCGGAGACGCAACTGGTGTATGCCACGAACACCGACAGTCCGGTGTTTGTGTACACGCCAACAAACGAGTATTACTACCTGGCGGCGGGGCGCTGGTTCCGCTCGAAAAATATGGAAGGGACGTGGGAGTTCGCGTCGCTGAACCTGCCGCCGGATTTCGCGAAGATTCCGCTGTACAGCCCGGCGAGCGCGATCCTTTCTTCTGTTCCGGGGACCGAAGAGGCGAAAGACGCGGTGCTGATTGCGCAGATTCCGACGACGATGGTGATCGACCCGAAGACAGCGGCGGCGCAGGCAAAAGTGGAATACACCGGCGCGCCGCAGTTCGCGCCGATTCAAGGCACTTCGATGCAGTACGCAACGAATACGGCGGACAAAGTCATTCAGGTGGGAGACGTTTATTACCTGTGCCTGCAAGGCGTGTGGTTCATGTCCACGACGGCGCAAGGGCCATGGACGGCGGCAAGTTCGGTGCCGCAGCAGATCTACACGATACCGCCAAGCTCTCCGGTCTATAACGTTACCTACGTCACGCAGACGACTACGTCCGATGGGAATATCCAGGCGAGTTATACGCAGGGCTATATGGGTGGGTTCGTCACGGGGCTGGCGGTTGGCGCGATTGTTTGCAGCGGGACCGGCTACTACTACCCCCCGTATATCGGTTATCCGGCATATGGCTATCCGGTCTACCACCCCTACCCGACTGCGTACGGCGGAATGCCTTACTACAACTCGGCGACAGGGGCGTATGGCGTTTCGCAGACCGCCTATGGGGCGTACAGGTCGGCAACGCGGGCGGCTTCGTATAACCCGTACACGGGCACGTACAAGCAAGGCGGTTCGGTGTCGACTCCCTACGGCAAACAAAGCGCGGGGCAGGCGTACAACCCTTACACAGGAACGTACGGCGCGACGCATCAGGGATCGAGCCCGACGGCGCAGTGGGGACAGTCCTACGTATCGAATGGGAATAAGTCCGCGTATAGCCAGCACTACTCCACGGCGCAAGGATCTGTGGGATCGGTACAAGGTTCACAAGGGGGCAAGGCCTACGGGACCTCGAGCGCATACGGCAGCACGGCGGTGGGGAAGACCTCGAGCGGGGATATGTATGCGGGCCACGATGGCAACGTATATCAGAACAGCGGCTCCGGATGGCAGAAGTACAACAACAGCACGAACTCCTGGCAGAACGTAAACACCCAGCAGGCACAGCAGCAGGCTCATCAACAGGCGCAGAGTTATGAGCAACAGCACCCGCAAGCGCAACAGAACGCGCAACAGCGGGAGCAGAGCTTCAACCAACAACGCTCCTCGGGGGGAATGTCGTCAGAAAATCTGAATTCCGAAATGCAGAACCGGCAGAGAGGATCCGCCCAGTCCGAAAACTGGAGCCGCGGCGGCTCGAGTGGTGGTTGGGGAGGTGGCGGAAGGAGCTGGGGCGGCGGTGGTGGCGGAAGACGCAGATAGGGAAGGCTGCAAAGAAGAAGTTTGTGCCTTGGGATTGGTTAGAGGGAAGTCCAAGGCAGCCTGTGCTTACGTGTTTATGCATGGGTGCGTAATCTCCTGTTAGCATCAACAGACATCTTCCCCGGGAGAGGCCCCATGTCCGACAATGAAAAGAGTACTTGGAAGAAAAGAGCTCTCGACGAAGTGAAAAAGCTCTCGGTAACCGTGGCCTACATCTGGGTTCTGCTGACTGGGTTTACGTTGTATCGCATGATGATCTTGAGCGAGTATCAGATTCACTTTACATTGAAGTTGGGTTTTGCGCTGATTAATGCACTGGTGTTTGCCAAGTTTATGTGGCTGGGAGAAGTGTTTCACGCTGGCCGCCGGGCATCTGGAAAGCCGTTGCTGCATTCGGCGGTTTGGAACGCAGGCGTGTTTTCGGTGATTCTGATGGTGTGCCACGGGGCAGAGGAGTACGCCATTCGCTGGTGGCACGCGAGGTCCACGGGAATCAGAGAGGCGAACCCGGAGACGCTTCGCGAGTTCGTGTCCATGCTGATCCTTATATTTGTCGTACTGATTCCGTTCTTTCTGGCGAAAGGGCTGGTGGAAATTCTTGGGCCAGCCGAGGTACGGAAACTGCTTTTGAGTGCCGGAGAGAAGCAGTCCGCGCTGCATACAACAAATTCGTAATTCCCGAAGTCCTTCGGAACTACGCAAAACCCAGCCGGAAGAGGCGTGCGTTGCCAGTGGGCGCGTGGATGTTTGCGCTGAACAGTGTGAGGTGATACCGGGCACAGACTTGCGTGACCCAGAACAATATACGGGGGACTAATGACCTCTCGGAGGCGTTCCTCGCGCCAAGGCAGGGAGCGGTTCCCACGAGGGGATTCCACAACAGAATTGCGTCATCCGCGAGATGAAAGCAATTGCGGCAAGGAGGGTCCCATGAAGGTTTCGGATTTGATGGGGTCCCGTAGAGAAGTGTTTGCCATTTCGGAAGAATCCACGGTGCTGGAAGCCGCGAGGTACTTGCAAGAGAAACAAGTTCGGGCGGCCGGCGTGGTGGATGCGTCGGGAAAAGTCGTGGGCGTGCTTGCGCACAGCGACATTGCCGACAAGGTGGTGACAAAGAATCAATGCCCGGGGTGGGTGAAGGTTTCCGACATCATGACCCGGACGCTGTTTACGGTGAATCCACGAGAGCATTTTGAAGTGGGTTTGCAGCTCATGGAACAGCAAGGGGTACACCATCTGGTGATCGTGGACGACAACAATGAGTTTCTTGGCATGCTGTCAGTGAACGACCTGCTGAAGGCCATGGTTTCGGACGAAAAAGAACGGGCGGACGTGCTCGAATCGTACGTTTTCGCCGTGCGGTGACCGTGATTTGAAGTGGGCCCCGGAATGGAGTGAGTGTGTGTGCGAAGTGAGGGAGAGCTATGCTGCAGCCAGAGAATCAAACGGAGATCATAAATTCTGACCGGGTGTGCGAGGCAGTTTCCGCTACCGAGGAGGCTTGCGAGCTCACGGCGGCCTGCTATTGCAAGGTTTGTGGAAAGTGGTTCTGCGCCGCACATTTGGCAGACGAATTGGCGCATGAATGTGAGCTTGAGCCGGGCGATGGGGGCCGCGAAGGATAACGGCCGCTGAGTTGGCACGCCGGCAAGAGCTTGCTGACGAGCGGGTGGTTTGCTGCGGTTCTTCAAGCATCCTGGGTTTGGGGGCTGCGGCGCAAGTCGTGGCTCAGCGAGTAATTCAAGAAGGTGCGGATGGCGGCGATGGCGGCGAGTTGGCCGATATCGGTCCAGGTGGGGCTGATCGCACTGCGCAGGATGTCAGCTGCCAACAGAAATTCGAGAGCGAGAACCAGCCAACCGGCGAAGCCGCGGAACACCACGAGCGGCGTGATGGGAAGATGTCTCTGAAGCAGTGTCAGGAACATCGAGGCTAATGCTTGAAGCGCACCCGCCACGATGACCAAGACAGCGATCAACTCGCTGCAGGTGGCAACAATCGAGGAAATGCTTTTGACGAGTTCGAGCATGCTGAATCTCGTGGGGTGTCGCTGACTTGCAGTGTATGTGAGCCGGGGTAATGAGGTCAGTGACGCGAGGCACTGGGGCCAGGAGCGCGCGGATTAGCGCAAAAGGCGCTTTAGGAGACGGTCGAGTAGGATGCGGTCCTGAGGGCCCATCTTGACGAATTCGATGCCCATACCTGTGCCGGCAGAAACGTTGCGGACGACGCCGTCAGCACGGACACTGCCGCCGGGAACTTCGAAGACAAGGCGGAGAGTGGTACCAACCGCGGGGGGATTGCTAACGGTGAGGAAGGCCCCACCCATACCTAGCGTTTGCGCACGGGAGATTTGTTGGTCGCCGCCACCATACCAGGCCACAAACATGCCCTGGGGCAAGAAGATGCGCTCGTAGCGGCGAGTGGGCGCACCAGCAAAAACGTAGGTAGCCATAATTCAAAGGAAAAGTATCAGCCCGATGGCAGGCGGAGCGATAGAACGATAGTCCTTCCTGGGCAGTACGGACGGAACGGCAAAGAGGGGCCCCCACCGGGTGCGTCTCGCGGAAGTACGTTATCAAGAAGGAGTTAGGGTAATGCTTGAGGCACAAGAAGAAGCGGCTGTTGCCTTTGTGGTTACCAAACCGAATAAAAGAATGGAAGGGAACGTACTAGCCTGCCAATGTGATGAGTAAGCGTGCGTGGGGCCCCGCAAGCTTTCCAAATTGGAACGATCGGCTGCGTTCGGTGAAAGTCGCTCCATACACGCCCGAGCAGACCGTGAACAAACAGGTCGTAAAATCACGCCGGCATCACAAGCGCGTTGAGACGCCCGATGGGGTGTGGGTGTTGTGGAAATGTGGGAGGGCGGAAGATACCTCGCGGGTGAAGGATCTGGGAGTGGGCGGCGTGTTCGTGGAGACAAAAAAGGCTTGTCCGGTTGGCGGGACCGTGGACTTGCATTTTCTGGTGCCGGATGGAGAAGTCCGGGCCAGCGCGACCGTGCGCTTCGTTCTTTCCGGGGTAGGGATGGGGCTGCAATTCAAAGCGGTTCGCGGCGAAGATCAGACGCGGTTTGCTTCCATGATCAAGAGAATTATCGAAAAGATCTGAAATCCGATTCTGATTTGTTGCCGGGGGTTCCTTCCGTAGCAGCCGAGACTCGCGGATTGGCTGCCTTTTCCTGCAAGCAAAGCGATTCCTGAAAAATCCACGAAGTTGTGACTTGGAACCGGCGTTCCGGTATGCTGGCTGCCGCGTGTAAATCGAGTGAGGAGAGACGAGTATGCGGATGCTGGGACGTGTTGCTGCATTATGGCTGGCGTGTGCTGCTGGTGTTTTTGCCGCGCCGGGAGCGGTGCGGTGCGGGAAACTGCTCGATGTGCGGACAGGGAAGCTGCTGGAGAACCAGACGATTTTGTTCGATGAGAGCGGAATGATCACGGCGGTTGCAGGGAATGTGGCACTACCGTCGGGCGTGACACCGATTGATCTTTCGCATTCGACTTGCTTGCCCGGATTGATAGACGTGCACACGCACCTCACTTCGGATCCCACGGATAGCGGGTACGCAGGGTTGGGAGTTTCCGTGCCGCGGGAAGCGATCAAGGGCGCCAAGAATGCGGCAAAGACGCTGCACGCGGGATTTACGACGGTGCGCAATGTGGGCGCTGGAAATTTTACGGATGTGGCGCTGCGCGATGGCATCAATGCAGGCGATGTCCCGGGGCCGCGCATGCTGGTTTCCGGGCCGCCGCTAGGAATCACCGGCGGACATTGCGACAACAATCTGTTGCCGTACGAGTTCCACTATCGCGATGGGGGAGTAGCCGATGGGCCGTGGGCGGTGCGGGCGAAGGTGCGCGAAGTGGTGAAGTATGGCGCGGACCTGATTAAGGTGTGTGCGTCGGGGGGCGTGCTGAGTAAGGGCGATCAACCGGGGACCCCCCAGTACACGGAAGAGGAGTTGAAGGCCATTGCGGAAGAGGCACACAAGCTGGGACGCAAGGTGGCGGCGCACGCGCATGGGACGCAGTCCATTAAGGATGCGATTCAGGCGGGAATCGATTCGATCGAGCACTCGAGTTTGATTGACGACGAGGGAATCGCGCTGGCGAAGGAGCACGGGACGTATCTGGTGTTCGACATTTACAATGACGACTACATCTTGCAGGAAGGCGCGAAGGCCGGGATGCTGCCGGAATCGATCGAGAAGGAGAAAAAGGTCGGGCGATTGCAGCGGGAGAATTTCCGGAAGGCGTTTCAGGCGGGGGCGAAGATGGCGTTTGGGACGGACGCGGGAGTTTATCCGCATGGGGATAACGCGAAGCAGTTCGCGAAGATGGTGGAATGGGGCATGCGGCCGATTGACGCAATCCAGGCGGCGACGATCAATGCGGCGGATTTGATCGGGTGGAAGGATAAGGTGGGCGCGCTGGAGACGGGGCACTACGCGGACATTGTTGCCGTGAATGGGGATCCCCTGACGGATGTGAAGGTGCTGGAGACGCCCGTGTTTGTAATGAAGGGCGGTGTGGTGGCGAGGAACGAGGCGGCAGCGAAATAGGGTAAGGACAGGCTGGCGGAGGGGTATGGGCAGATTGGTCACGCCTGTACGTGGGTACTATGGCTGGCCGGATGGCAGGCTGAAAAACTAGTGGGGCGCGCAGCGGGCGCAGGCGGAGGTGTCCGTCTGGCCGGGCGGCGAAGTTCCCGTTTGCGCGAGGACGAAGCCGTAGATTCACTGGGTCTAGCGTAGCCGTGGGTAGCAGCATCTGAGGACGAGCGAAGTGTCATCCGCAACGGACGAAAAGGTAAAAGACAAGGCAGGCGCGTCTGGGAAAAACGAGCCGAAGACCAAGCGGCCGAACCCGGTAGCGCTGGAAGTGCCGGTGAGCGTGGCGGGGGCGCGTCCGGCCTCGGCGCACGATAAGCGTGAACTGTTCACCGAGGACACCACGACCGTGCTGGTGTTTAAAGACGGTGCGGTGATTCAGCTTTCCGCAGCGATTGCCGTGGGGCAACTCCTTTTTCTAACCGACAAGCGAAGCAAGAAAGAAGTGGTGTGCCAGGTGGTCCACAAGCGGAGCCACCGGCCGACGACGTGTTATGTGGAGCTGGAATTCACGGAGGACGTGAAGAATTTCTGGGGCGTGTCGTTTCCGGATCAGGAGGAGACGGAGGAGCGGCCTCGGACGGCCGCCGCGGTGGAAGCCGAAGAGACTACCGAGGACGATCATAGCGAACCGCCTGCGGCACCGAAGACCGAGGATGTGGCGCAGCTGAAAGAGGAAGTGGAGGCGCTGCGCGCGCAGTTGCGCGAGTTGAAGGAAAAACAGGCCAAGGAAGAGAAGCCCGCGGCAGAAAATGCGGACGCGCAAGCGCGGCGACTGGCCGAAGCAGAGTTGGCGGCGCGGGCCGCGGCGGAAACCGAGGCAAAAGAACGAGCCGAAGAGATGGACCGAAAGGCACGAGCGAATGCCGCGCGCCTGGCTGAAGAAGCGCGCCGGAAGCTGGCAGAGGCGCAAAGCCAAGCTCAGGAGCAAACGGGGAATCGCCCGGGGAATTCCGCCTCAGCGGAAGAAGATGATGGAAAGCGGCGGTTGGCCGAGGCGGAATTGGCAGCCCGCGCGGCGGCAGAGGCCGAGGCTGCGGCCCGTGCGGCAGCCGAAGCGAATGCCAAGCAGAATTTATGGACGAAGGATGAGGAGGAGCGAAAGGCTTCGGAAGAAGCGAGAAAGTGGGAACAGGAGTCCATCGAGAACGAAAGAAAGCGCAAGCAGGAAGAGAAGGAACGCCGTGAAAGGACGGAGCGCGGGGAGGAAGAAACCCCGGCAGCGGAAGCACCAACGCCCGCGGCCTCCGAGGTGCCGACGCCGTCGCTGCCCTCGCCACCGCCGCCGAAGATCGGGATGAGATTGCCAAGCGCGGCTCCGCTAGCTTCGGGGGGAAGTCAGACGCCGATGGCGGAAGCAGCACCCGCGGCGGCAAGCACGGGAAAAGAAGCGATCGATCCGCTGGAAGAGTTGCTTCCGAAACCGGCGCTGGATTTTTCGAAAGCGCCCAAAGGGCTGGACCCGAACGATCCCTACAATATTTATAAGCCGATGCGGAAGAAGGCGGGCTGGCTGGAAATCGCTATGGCGGCGGTGATCGTGGTGGTTTTGGTCGGGGGCGGTGGGTTCGCGTGGTACAAGAACAAGCTTCCGTTTTTTCACCGCGGGCCGAAAGCTCCGGAAGCGGTGAAGACAGCGCCAGCGGCGAAACCCGCGGCGAGTGCCGCAGCAAATGCGATACCTGCAGCGCCGCCTGCGAGTGGGACGGCAGCGCCCGCGACGACCAGCGCACAACCTGCTGATAATGGAACCGCAGGCGCCGCCGCGCACGGAACGAACGCGGCCCCGGCGGCGGCGAAGGAAAGCGCCCCCGAAATGACGGAGACAGAGAAGAACGACGCCAGCACGGCAGCGCCGGAGGCGAAAGCTCGAGAGAAGAAGGCCCCTGAAAATAAGATGAACGCGAAGAAAGAAGCTCCGGCGAAGGCTGCGAGCAACAAGGGCGGAAAGAATCACGGGAAGGCGGAGACGAGTTCGGAGTCGAAGCCGAAGGCAGAGGAGGCGGTGGCAGAAGACGCGCCAGTGGTACCGGCGAAGCTGTTGCACGCCGTGCAACCAGTGTATCCGCCTGATGCGATGCTGAATTACATTACCGGAGACGTGCGCATCGAAGCGGTGGTGGACGCGACGGGCCACGTGGGGGCAATGCAGGTGCTAATTGGGCCAGCGGCGCTGCGGAAGGCGGCGATGGATGCGCTAAGGCAGTACGAATATGAGCCGGCGACGCAGGGAGGGAAGGCGGTGGCGTCGAAGGTGGTAGTGACCGTGAAGTTTTGGTTTGATCCGTGAGCGAGGAGGCTGACAGTCGTTAGTCATCAGCAAGAGAAATTCAAGGTTAGAGCCGAGGCGCCTCGAGACGCGGCGCTTTTTCTTTTCTGCGCAGAGCGATTAGTTGGTGGGGACAACGTGAGGCGTTGGGGGCTTGAGTTCGATTTGGACTTGCTGGAATTCGGCGCTGCCGATGTTCTGGGCTTCGTGAGTGGTGGCGTCGCTCCAGCCGGCGTTGCCGGCTTTGGGGTTGCGTTCGATTGTTTTGCCGTCGAGCAGGGTGATCTTCAGTTTTCCATCGGTTAAATAATACGAAACGCTGTCGGGATGGGAGTGCATGGGTGCGACTTGGCCGGGCTTCATGTCCACGGCGAGGACGCGAACATGTTCGTTTTCGAAGATGACGCGGTGGGAATCGCCGGCGACTTTGACGACGTCTTGTGGGGGAGTGGGGCGGGTGGCGGCGTAGAAGGCGGATGTTGCGAGAAGAGTGGCAGCGATGATTGGACGAGAAAGGCGCATGGGGTGCTCCTTGGACGGGAATCGTGGACGCGAGGATGATACATCGGGAAGCGGAAAGACAAAATTAGAAAATCGAAATTGGAAAATGGCAGAGCAGCGAGAAGCGAAGCGGTAGCTCAGGGCGGTGAAGAGGGCGGAGCAAGCTCCGCTCCTGCAAGGTGGCTGCGCATGGTGCGGATGCACAGGCAGGAGTAGTTGCCCGCTAGAAGCAGGTGCGAACGGAGGAAGGCGGCGTAAAGCCGCCCCTACACGGAGGCGTTAGACGCAGTTGCCGGCGGAGTTGGACCATTCGAGTTGGATGGTGTATTGGCCGAGTTGTTTGGTCTTCCAGGCGCAAATGTCGCCGATCTCGCCGTTGCTGTCGTCGTACCAGCCCTGGCCGGGGACAGGGTCGGTGATGGCTTCGCAGAGTTCGTGGGAACTGGTGGAGGTGAGGGCGTCGAACTGGGCGAGGCCGCCGAGGCAGCCCGTGCAGCCAGGAAAAGGCATGACGGCGTAGAAGACGTTATCGGGGGTGGCGTCGTGATAGCCGCAGAAGTCTTTGCAGGAGGCCCCACCGCTTTGCTTGACGGCAGTGCCGGGTGGCAGAAAGACGAAGTAGAGAGAGTTGGCGTTGGCCGGAGGCAGCGTGCCGTTGGCGAGCTCGGACTGAAGCAAGGATTGCATGGCGGAGTCCTGGACGGATTTGCCGGGTTCAGAGTCGGTAAGGATTTTTGTACCGATGCGCTTGCCGTGGCCGATGGATTTGCCGGGAACGCTGTATTCGGCGAGCTGATCAAGCAGGGGACTGGTGAGGATGTAGTCGAAGAAGGAGTTCAACTGCTGGCTGAGCTGGGTGCTTGCGGCGGCTTGCCAGTCCGAGCCCCAGAAAATGGTGAAGACTTCGACGTTGGTGAGCAGAGGGCCGTTGCGGTAGGTGAGATTGGGCACGGGGGCCGCGGCATCGCGAATGTGGGGATGCAAGGGAACGATGCGGATGGGCGATTTTACTTTGCTCTTGCGAACGGCATGCGTAGACATGAAGGGCTCCTTACCGGCCAGTCGAATCGGCTGGGAAGGAGTGCGCCGGAGGAGTTCAGGCTAGCGGAGTGAGGCGCGAATGTAAATGGGATTGGGTAAAGGCACGGCCGTGCCGCCGCGGATCGTTTTCGGATGTTTATGAAAGCGGCGCGAGTTTGCGCTGGAGGCCGATCTCCGGGTTGTGTTCGTTATTGACGATGACGAGATCGTACTTGAAGGATTGGCCGGCGAGTCCACCCTTGAATTCAGAGGCGGGAATCCACTGGCCTCCGACCAATGGCATCTTGCAGACATTTTTGTTGGGCTTACCCGACCATTCGACGTGGCCGACGATGGAGTCGTACTTGGTGGCGACGATTGCGTCGCGAATCGAAGCGGGGGAGTCGACGTCCTTCGTGCGCTTCAGAACATCGACGGCGACCTCGAAAAGAGCGTGGAGATAGCCAAGCGGCTGGGTCCACTGCTTTTTGGTTTCGTCCTCGTAGGCAGCGCAGAGCTCGGCGGAATTTTTGCCGGTGAGGCCGGAACTGAACGGGAAACTGGGCGACCACCAAACTTCCGTGGATAGACCCGCGCCGCGATCCCCGAGGGCTTCGACGGCGGTGGGGAACAGGAGTCCTTTTGCGACGCTGGTTATTTTGGGCTTGAAGCCCTGTTCACCGGCTTGCTTCCAGAAAGTGGCAAACGCAGGTGGCGGCAGTACACCGGAAAGAATTTCGACCTTGGCCTTTTTGAAGGCGGTGATTTGCGCAGAATAGTCCAGCGTGGTGTTTTCGAAGCGCCCGGGATCCACCAATTGAAATCCCTTGGCCCGCAAAGCAGGAGGAAAACCAATTTTCGGATCGGAGTAAGCCGTGCCTTCCGCGTCGCTCGGCCAGAGCGCGCCGACGAGTTTGTTGGTGGGGATGGAAGCCCACATACCAGTGAAAACGGCGATAAGGTCTCCGAGTCCCCAAAAGAAATGATAGGTCCAGTTAAAGGTTTTTTCGGCGCTGCCGCCGCGGCCAAAGAAGTAGGACTGCCAGGGGGCGTCCGTAGTGATGCAGGGGACACCGTGCAGCTCGCACTGGTCACTGACGGGATTGACGGTGGCACCCGTGCTGGAGGCGACCATCAGGTCGACGTGGTGGGACTGGATGAGTTCCAGGGCGACGTCCGCACCATGCTTTGGGTCGGAGCGGCTGTCCTTTTCGATAATCTCCACCGGATGGTTTGCATCGCCGACGGCCAAACTATTGGCAAGAACTTTGCGGATGCCGGCCAGGATGAAGTCATTGCTCTCGCCGAAGCCAGCCAGGAAACCTGTGCGGGGGCCGACAAAACCGATCCTGATGGTTCGGCCAGCGACGCGGAGGCTCTTGCCAAGCAGGAATCCGGGAGCCGCAGCGGCGACGAGGGCGGTGGTCGCGGAGTTCTGGAGAAAACGGCGACGGCCGGAGCATCGAAGAGCAGTTTGCGACGGCTTTGAATCGTCCTTCATATTGCCCTCCATCAATGGGTGCTTTCCCGGGGCAGTGCTGTAATTCATTTTTGGATTTTGCTGGCGACTTGAACGTTCCGTAGCTGAGTATGTTCCGTGCAGGTCCGAGCAAAAAGGGGAAGTAATGCTCGATGCGCGAAAAGAGTTACTAATCCTGCAGGGCGGATACCGTGCGCAAAGGGATACTTTCGCGGTATAGAACTTAGGCTGTGGAAATCCTTGAGTTTGCGGGGGAAACGAGGAGGATAAAAGAATCGGCAATTTTGAGCCAGAGTAAGGGGTCAGCTCGTGGATCGGAACGGGGCATTGGATTGGCACTGGCGGGCGCTTCCCGTAGTGGCGCTGGCCCTTTTTTGCGTACATTTGTCGCTGCTATTAGGGCACGCGAACCCAAGTGTTGCGTCCCTGGCGATAGATATCCTTCAGTTGGGAATGGGGATGGTGGTCACCTGGGCGGCTTTGCAGGCTGCCTGGCGCTCGAGCGGATTTACGCGCACGTTCTGGTATTTTCAGGCGAGCGGATTTGCGATCTGGGTGATAGCCCAGGCGCTGGCGACACTCTACGACGGAATCCTGCATCGTCCGGTGAATCAACCCTGGCCGAGCGATCTGTTCTTTTTCTTGTGGATGATCCCGCTGTTCCTGTCCCTCTTTTTGAATTCGAATGCGGAATCGCAACGAATCGATTGGGTGCGGTGGCTGGATTATGCGCAGGTGGGGATTCTGGTATCGGCGCTGTATGTATTTCTCTTTGAGGTGCCAGAACATTGGGCAGACAAGTCGTTTTCTTTCGAGAAACTGGCGCTGGTGGTGAGCTGCGCGCGGGACGTGTGCGTGCTGGCGTGCTGCACGGTGCGAACGCAGAGGTCGCGGGACGCGCAGGAGCGATCGCTCTACGGGCGGATGACGCTATTCGTGCTGGTACTGATGGTGGTGGAGTGTCCTTATCTTTATTTCCAGGTTTACCAGGGGCTGCGGCCGGGGACGTTGTGGGATCTGGGGTGGAGTTTTGCGATCGTGCTGCCGACTCTGCTGATCTTCACTTCCAGCCCGAAGGACGTGGAACGATCCGCGCGAAGAGTGAAGCCGAGGAAAGATTCGAGCCAGGCAGCAAGGATTGCCTTGCGGCTGGTACCGTTGTGCTTCCCGATGGCGGTGTTGTTGATGGCGGCGCACATCGCGGAGCAGGAGTTTGGCATTGCGATGATGGCGGTGGTGGCTTCGTTCGCGTGTTCCGGCGCACGCATCGTGATTACGGAGAAGAATCAAATGAAGGCGGATGCGGCGCTGCGGGAGCGGAACGCGCTGCTGAAGTCCGTTTTTGAAGGTGCGGGTGACGCCATCTTCGTGAAAGACGCCGCAGGCCGCTACCTGATCGCGAACAGCCAGGTGGCGAACTACTTCCGGAAACCCGTCGAGGAGATCGTTGGCAGAACGGCATTCGAGTTGACGGACACGGAGGCAGCGCGGGAATTGACCCGGAGCGACAAACGGATTCTGGAAAGCGGAGAAAACGTGACCGTGGATTTCCAGATCACGCGGGACGACACGACGTACCATTTTCTAGTGACACGCGTGCCCTATCGCGATCCCAACGGAAAGATCATCGGAGTCATCGGGATCTCCCGGGATATCACGCAATACAAGGGAATTGAGGAGCGCTTGCGGCAATCGCAGAAGATGGAAGCGATCGGAACGCTGGCGGGAGGCGTGGCGCACGACTTCAACAATATTCTGATGGTCATCAGCGGGTATAGTTCCGTGCTGGCCGAGGCACTAAAGAGCCATCCGAAGCTGCATGGTCACGTGGAGCAGATTCAGAAGGCAGCCGAGCGTGCAGCCTCGCTGACGCGGCAATTGCTGGCCTTCAGCAGGAAAGAGACGATTCAGCCGGCGGCGTTAAGCGTGAACGACGTGGTGGCCGGGATTGAAAAACTGTTGCACCGGCTGATCGGGGAGCACATCACGATTTCGACGGAGCTGGCGATGGATCTGGGAATGGTGATGGCCGATGCCGGACAGTTGGAACAGGTGATCTTGAATCTGGCGGTAAATGCGCGCGATGCGATGCTGGAAGGCGGCAAGCTATCGATTGAGACACGGAACGCTACTTTGGGCTACGGGGAATCAAAAGACCCGGTGGATGTGAGGCCGGGGGAGTACGTGGAACTGGCGGTGAGCGACACGGGCGCGGGCATGGATGCGGCGGTGAAAGCGCACGTGTTCGAGCCGTTTTTCACGACGAAGCCAGCGGGCAAGGGAACGGGACTCGGGCTCTCGACGGTTTACGGAATTGTGCAGCAGGCTGGAGGATACGTGACGTTTGAGAGTGAACGTGGCGCGGGGACGAGTTTTCATATTTTTTTGCCGAGAATTTATGCAATGTCGAAGGCGGCGGCATCCACGGATACGGGACACGTGACATTGCAGGGAGAAGAGACGGTGCTGCTGGTGGAAGACGATGCTTCGGTGTGCGAGCTGGTGCGCGCGGTTTTGACCAAGCAGGGGTATTCGGTGATGGCGGCGCAGCGGCCACGAGAGGCGGAGACAATCTGCCGGGAGTACGGGCAGAGGATCGATCTGTTGCTGACGGACGTGATTTTGCCGGAGATGAGCGGGACGGAGTTGGCAAAACGGCTGGCGGTGTTGGACCCGGGTATGCGGGTACTATTTATGTCCGGATACATTGACGACTCCGTAGTCCGGCAAGAGATTCAGGAAAAAGGAATTGCGTACCTGCAGAAGCCGTTTACGCCGGCGAATCTGGTGAAGAAGGTGCGGGAAGTGCTGGACGCGGTGGAAGCGCGGTAGGCCCGGGGAGGGAGCTTCCTGCGTGGGCTGATTATGCTGGGAAAGAGCACAGGTTGAAGCCTGTGCTACTGGGCTTAGAAGAGTTTGACGGCGAGGCGCTGGGGTTGGGCACCAATGGGGATGAGGGTGAGAAGGGAGTCGGTCCGAAGGCGAAGAATGGCTAGATCGCCCGACGATTCATCGGCAACGAGCAGCATGGTGGGTTTTTCGCGTGAGCCGGAAAGGTCGAAGCGCATGGCGCCGGGAGAGGCGCCGACGTTAACGGGCTTGCCGAGACGGCGATTGTTGATGTCCAACGGAAAGATGTGACCGGCGGAGCGGTCGGCGACGTACATTTCTGAGGCATCCTCAAGAAGAACGGCGCTGGCGGGAGAGTCTCCGATGAGAAGCGTGTCTCCGACTTCATGCGTCCACGTGTTGATGGCTTGCAGGACATGGGCTTCGGGAGACAAAACGTAAAGTTCGCCGCCATCGGGCTTGAGCAGCATCTGCGAGGGGCGGCCGGCGAGCTCGAGATTGGTAAGCAGGACTGCGCGCCTTAAATCCACGACAGACAAACGATTTTGCGAACGGCTCATGACGAAGGCAATAGAGCTGTCCGGGAGGATTTCGACTGCGTCGGGCTGGGGAATAACGGGGATCGAGGCGCGGAGTTGAAGAGTATTGGCATCGTGAAGCGTGAGCGTGGAACTGCGGCGATTCACGACGACGATGGTCTTCTGGTCAGGTGTGATGCGGGCTTGCACGGGTTCGGAGGCAGTGCGAGCGCGGCCGGCGATAGAGCGCGAGGCCGTATTGATGGCGATGAGCTGGTCGGTACTGGCAGAGGTGGTGAAAACGCGCTTGGAGTCGGCGGAGAAGTCGAGCTCCAGAGGAGAAGGACCGACGGGAATTTTTTCGAGCTGGTTGGAACGCGTGTCGAGGACGAAGACGTAGCCGCCGGCGTTGCTGACGCCCCAGATTTCGGGGCGCCTGGCATGTTCGCGGACGTCGGAGATGGCAGGGCCGGCGTAGATTTTGTTGATCACGCGAAGGGAAACGAGATCGACGACGACGAGGGAGCCGTCGGAGGTGGAGACATAGGCGTTGAGATGAAGATCGGGGCGCAGGAAGGACGGGCGATGCTCGCGGAGGAGAATGACAAGCGCGAGCACGAACAGAATGGCGAGCAAAAAATAGACACGAAAGTTTCTGGAATGGGGCATGAGTGAGTTGAGAGCTAACAGCCGACAGCTAACAGTCTACAGCAAGAGGGCGAGATCGCGTCCTTGAGCGAAAGCGCGGCATTCAAACCAGGTGATTCGTGATCGGTGACTAGCGACTGGTAGGAAGATGGGCAGGGGCGCAGGAAGCGACTTGATACCAGGGAATCTTCAGGGCGCCGGGAAGGAAATAGACGCAGACAATCTGACCGGGTTGTACGGAGGCGTAAAGAGATCTGGCGACACCGACTTGCGTAATCTTCTGCTGCGGGCCCCAAGGAGCGAGGCGCAGGTACCGGGTGGTGTGGCGGCCCGTGGACACGTATTTGTAGAGAACTTCTGTTTGAAAAACCTGGGGCCTGGAATGGTCGAGGACCGCGTCGGCGGTGGCGGCGACTCCCATTCCGTAGGCAGCCGAGAGTAGAAGAATGGGAAGAATGCGCGCGCGGACGCTGCTGATGCGTGGATCGGCGGAGGCAACGGCGGCGGTCAGAGCAATGGTTGCAGCTAACCCTGGAACAAGAAGGAGTTTCCAATCGAGGAAGGAAACGTCGATCAGGGCACGGAGAGCCAGGATCATGCCCGGCAGAATCACGGGAGTGGCAAGGCTGGGGCGCGCGTCGTTGCGACGTCCCTCGAACTGATAGAGACCCTTGGAGCGCATTCCCAGAAGCGCGGCGGCTACCGGAATCAACGCCAAGACCAGAATAGCGAGCTCATAAGGGCGCGGATAGAACCAGCTCCAGGCGGATGCGGCGAAAGAAATGATGTTGAACGCTTTTGCGATTTTGGCGGCCTGCGCAAAACGCTCCGCGCGCTGCTCCTGTGTGAGTCCAAGCTCCTGATTGGAGTCGAGTGCGGCGAGGGATTCGACGCGGTCCTGCTCGTCGAGATTGGTCAGAGGCGAGAGCCAGGCATCGAAGGCGTTATCGGGCTTCATCGTGAGAGCGATTTTGAGTTTTTTCGCGGCGGGATCGCGGGGAACGAGCAAAAGCGTGGAGACGTATTGGGTGGGGAGAATGCGGTAGCCGGAGAATTCGCTGCGGAGTCGGTGCTTGGACAGGAAGGCATCGGTGATTTCGATGGCATCGACTGTGAGAGTCAACTTGCCTTTGAGCATGGCGACGACGAGATAAGCGCCGAGAAGGAAGAAGGCGATGCAGAGGATAACGAGGACGATCGCCCCCTGGCGCACGAGAATCTCGTGGCCGGTTCCGAAGTACCAAATGCCGACGATAGCAGCGGCGGAAAGCAGTAGGCCGGCGAAGCCGAAAGAGACTCGGTAGCCCAAAGAGGATTGGTAGACGCGAGGGAATTGCGCCGGGTCGGCGGAGAGGGGAGGAGAACTTGGGGCACTGACCATGAAGGAAAATTAGCATGCAAGGAGCGAGCGGGCGCTGGGGGGCGCACCAGGTATGGGAAACGGTAATTAGCGATTTGGAAAGCGAGTTTTGCACTATGAGTAGAAGCGCCTGCAGACGAAGAGACCGCTAGTTTTCGTTGAGTTGGATGGCGTGAGTACGGAGAGCGGCGCGCTGCTGTTCATCGGGAAAGGTGCGGGGGCGGTAGCGGACGGGGAGCAGGCCGGGCTGTTCCTCGAGCAAGTTCGAGACGATCGGGTAGGCGAGGTGCCAGGGAACGGTTAGGAACTGTTTTTTGGGAGGATCGATGCCGAACGTGAAGGTGTCGGCCTTGGGCAGGAGCGAGTCGATACCGTTGCTCCAGACGGCGGTGCTGTATTCGGTGCCGTCCTTGCGGCGGAAGACCATGTACTTGGCGACGAACAGGTCGATTTTGTCGCGAGCGTGGATTTTATTCAGGGCTTCGGTTTGCTGGTTGTAGTCGACGGCTTCACGCTTGCGGATGAGTTTCAGGGAGAGGTCGCGCAAGGCGGGATCGTCGGGGAGATAAGGGGACCACGTTCCGTTATTCAGAAGGTAGAAGTTGGGGGAGAGTGGGTGGCCAGCGAAATGGAGTTGGTCCGCGAGTTCGAGGAGTTTTCGGAGACCGTTCAGGTTCAAACTGCCGGTGACCCAGAGATTGTCGCAGCTGGGAAGAAAGGCAATGGGGTCGCCTTCGACGGAAACACGATAGATGAGATCGGTGAGGAGGATTCTGGCAGTTGCGTAGGAATCGCCCCACTGGCCCTGGTAGAGACCGGGGAAAACTTCGCGGAGGAGGCGGGTGTCGGTTTTATCGCGGAGATGATCGATGGCGGCGGAGAGGGCTGCGTCCAGCGTGACACCCCAACGATCGAAGCTCTCGCGATTGACCTGCATGATGCTGTGCTCGGTATCATGGGCGAGCATGGCGACGAGGCCGTCACAGATGGGTTTAGTTGGACAGTCGAGGCCAGAGAGTTTGGCGTTGGCGGATCTGGCTTGGAAATCCAGAGCGACCAGGCTGAAATACGATGGCGCACGGACGATGGGCATCAGATTTGGGGCGGCGGCCGAGTAGGAGTGAGGAATATCCGTCTTGGTGGCGAAGCTGCCGGTGAGATGCTCAATGAGCATAGTGCGGCGGGTTTTGTCGGCATCGATGTAGTTGACGTAGGTATTGTGAAGAAAAATGGTGTTGGAATCTTTGCCGATGGTGATCGAGAACTGGTCGGGATGGTAAGTGGTGTTGCTGATACCCTTGGCGGCCAGGGGATCAAGGACGATTTTGGCGAAAGCGTCCTTGGAGATTTTTCTGGAGAAGAGCTTGTCGAGAAGGCCCACGCGGATCTCCCGGGGAACGGCGGAGTGGCGTAAGTTTACACGGGAGAGATGGGCCGTGGCCAGGAAGCGGCGGCGGGTGAAGAGGGGAAAGATAACGCAGAGACCCAGAGGACGCTGAGTTGCGCGGAGAAGAAAAAACCGCACTCTGAAAGACGGGGGGCGCGGCATGCACGGTGAGCGTCGAGGCGAAGAGCACAGCCAGGAATGGCTGTGCCACATGATGGCCGGCAAGGATGCCGGCGCTACCAAGTTAGTTGACGTGGCGGTGGAGGACTTTGGCGATTTGGCGGATTTCGGATTGGAGTTCGGCGAATTCGCTTGGGAGGATGGATTGCATGCCGTCGGAGAGGGCTTTTTCGGGTTGGTGATGGACTTCGATGAGGAGGCCATCGGCGCCCACGGCGACCGCGGCGCGGGAGAGCGGAAGAACTTTGTGGCGCTTGCCGGTGCCGTGACTGGGATCGACGAGGATGGGCAGGTGGCTGCGCTTGCGGACGGCGGGAACGACGGCGAGATCGAGCGTATTGCGGGAGAAGTCGGAGAAGGTGCGGACGCCACGTTCACAGAGCATGACGTTGTAATTGCCCTCGCTCATCACATATTCGGCGGCCATGAGGAATTCATCGAGGGTAGCGGACATACCACGCTTGAGGAGCACGGGCTTTTTGGCGCGGCCGGCGCGCTTTAACAAAGAAAAATTCTGCATGTTGCGGGCGCCGATCTGGATGACGTCGGCCCATTCTTCAACGAGGTCGAGGGCTTCGTTGTCGATCGCTTCAGTGACGATGCCGAAGCCGTAATGGCGGCGGACCTGGTCGAGAATTTTCAGGCCGGGGAGGCCGAGTCCCTGGAAGCTGTAGGGCGAAGTGCGCGGCTTGAAGGCACCACCGCGGAAGAGACGGACGCCGGTGGGCTTGAGTTGTTCGGCGATGGCGAGGCACTGCTCTTCGGATTCGACGGCGCAGGGGCCGGCGGTCATGGCCAGATGTTCGCCACCGACGAGGACGTCGCCCATCGGCGTGGGGATGCGGACGAAGGTGAGCTCGGATTTGACGTCGAGGGAGACAAGCTTGTAGGGCTTGGTGACGGGGATGCACTCCACAACGCCGGGCATGGATTCGAGGATGCCGAGGTCGAGGGCGCCTTTGTTGCCGGTGATGCCAATGGCGGTGCGGCCGGCGCCGGGGAGAGGATGCGCTTTCAGGCCGAGCGATTCGATCTTTTCGCAGACGGAGCGGACCTGGGCTTCGGTGGCATTGGACTGCATGACGACGAGCATGGGCGTGTCCTTTTAATTTGCGCGGTAGGTTCAGTGTAGCAGAAGTGGCGAGTGGCGAGTGACGAGTGGCGAGAAAGAGAAAAGTGAAATAGAAA
>Ga0335085_10002128_pt1 | contig 38191 bp, 42 predicted proteins | sample Lox_Sample_45_FD_206712 | JGI IMG/M metagenome (GOLD analysis project Ga0335085, IMG submission 206712) | Soil microbial communities from Loxahatchee National Wildlife Refuge, Florida, United States - Lox_Sample_4.5 | ecosystem: Environmental > Terrestrial > Soil > Wetlands | place: USA...
CACGTGTCGATGTAAATTCACGCCTAAATGGCCCGCTTTTCGCCGGAAGGCCGTCCGTTCTGGCATTGGACGCAGCCCAGGAGACCCAGTGTATTGAGGCTTGAAAGCCAGATCAGCAGGTAGCTAAATTGTATCGCGCAGGGCAGGAACGTCAAGCCCGAGGCGGGCCGGGTTTCGCGCGGCGCGATGGCAGATTTACACTCAGCTTATGTATCGAAGACTGCTGGGCCGGAAAACCTGGCTTGCCGTGGGCCTGCTGCTTTGCGGTTCTTTTGCTTCTGCCGCATCCAAACCGAACCTCGTATTGGTCACTCTCGAGTCGACCCGTGCTGACCGCATGGGTTTCCTCGGAGCCAAGGGCGGCCTCACGCCGAACCTTGATCGCATGGCGGCGGAAAGCCTGGTCTTCGAGCATGCGTACGCGCAGGCGCCGGATACGGTCGTATCGCATGCGACGATTCTCTCTGGATCGTATCCGCAGACGACTGGAGTCAACGAGATCGGCGGCACGCTGGCTGCGTCGCTTCCCTATCTTCCGGCTTTGCTGAAGGCGCAGGGCTATCGAACGGCGGCTTTTGTCGGATCGATGGACCTGGATCCGCGCAACGGAATGGCACAAGGATTCGACCGAGGCTTCCAGACTTACGATGCCGGGTTCCGGCCGCCAGGTGGGGGGACAAGCGCCTCGCCTGCCCAGGTAGCGCGGCCGGCCGGCCAGGTTGTGAGCCGCGCCACAGCATGGGTTGCGCACAACTCCCAAGGCCCGTTTTTCCTGTGGATTCATCTGAACGATCCTGACGCTTCCAGTGCGTCGTACAATGCCGCGATCACGGCCGTCGACGGCGCAGTCGGGAAACTGCTCGCCGCGATGAAACAGCAGAAGGCCTATACGAAGGCGGCGATTCTCGTTGTCGCCGATCATGGCGAGAGTCTGGGCGCGCATGGCGAAGACACCCACGGCATCTTTCTCTACGACGAAACCATTCATGTGCCGCTATTGCTGAAGCTGCCCGAGGCGCAAACGGCCGCAAAACATGTTGTGTCCAGGGTTCGCCTGGTCGACGTGGCGCCAACGTTGCTGGAAGTCGCCGCTGTGCCGGTTCCATCGCAGATGCAGGGCCAGTCGCTATTGCGGATTGCCAAGGGTAGCGGCGGAGCGGACCAGCCCGTTTACTCGCGCAGCGAACTTGCGCAGCGCGGATTCGGCTGGAGCGTGCTGGAGTCCTGGCGCGCCGGCAAGTATCTCTACGTGCGCGCGCCGAAGCCGGAGTTGTATGACTTGACCGCCGATCCCGGCGCGACTCGGAACCTGGCCCAATCGTCTAAAGCAACGCTCGACACCCTGGCCGCACAACTCGAGAGCTTCAGCCACCGAATCAGCGGCGAAGGGAACAAATCGTCGAGTGGACAGCTTAGTTCCTCAGAGATGCAGAAGCTGGCGTCACTCGGATATGTCGGATTGCAGAAGACGGCGGGAGCGGCATCGGCTGCTACGGGCACTGATCCCAAAGACAAGATCGCCATCGCGGACAAGGTTCTGGACGCGGCACGCGCACTCGAGCAGGGCAAAGCGGACCGCGCGCTCGCGACGCTCCCGTCCGTTGTTTCCGCAGAACCGGGGCTCTATCTGACCGAGTACACGCTGGGACGGGCGCTGGCGGAGAAGGGCCAGCACGGCGAGGCCGTCAAACACCTGCATAAGGCAATCGAACTTCAACCCGACTCGGCCTGGGCCCACTACTATATGGGTGCCAGCCTGCTGAAAACCGGGGACTACAAGACAGCTGCGGTGCACCTGGAAATTGCGGCGGGACGGTTGCCGGAGTTCGCGCCGGCACAAGCGGCGTTGTCGGAAGCAAAGCGTTTGCCGACAAAGGGGAGGTAGCGGGGCAGGGAATACGCAGAGTGACGCAATGATGCAATAAAGAAGGCCGGCCTCGCGGCCGGCCTTGTAGAGTGACTTCTTCGTTCTGAGTTAGAAGGTGAATTTTCCGCCCAGGATCATACGACGGCGCCCGAGTCCGTTGAGCGTAACGTTGGTGGAGTCACCACCGCTCGGGTTGAACAGGGTATTGGCAAACGATCCACCAAACCCGCAAACATCGGGTCCCCGATCCGCGAAGCTGCAGTCATCAATAAACGGATCTGGAACGCCGCGGAACTGGTGGTTAAACAGGTTATAGACTTGGGCTTCCAAGCGGAACGTGACCCGCTCGTTGATTTTCGTGGTCTTAAACATGCTGAAGTTGATGGTATTGACGTTCTGGCCACGAGTCCCAGGGTTGCGACGGACTGGACTATAGGGCGTACCGAAAAACTGTGCCGCAGCATCTTCGTTATAGATCCAGTGAACGTCGTTCTTTGACACCGGAGAGAGGATACCATCCTCAAAAAGCAAGTCCCAATTCACCAGACCGCAGTCGGGCGCGGACGGATCCGTGCATCCACCTACGGTGTCAAGCGGAGCGGCAGGATTCCCGAGGAAGGGACGGCAAGTAGACCAGCCATAGAAGGAAGCGTCAAAGCTACTTTGACACGACGAACTGACACCCGCCAGCGTTATCGGAGTGTAGTTCTGCCCACTCGTGTACCGCCAAGTGGCATTGGCCTGATAGCCGCCCAGAAGTTTACCGAGAAAACCGTGCTGACCCTTGTAGAACGGGAAGTCGTAGATGATGTAGAGCGAAGCGTTCTTGGGAAAATCAAGTCCGCTTACCGACTTCTCGCCCGCGCTGGTGTCAAACGGGTTCTGGGCGCCTGCAGTGCTGTTACCGCCGCTACCGGTGGAGAAGATCTCACTGGTATTGTCCATGGTCTTGCTCCACGTGAACGAGGCAGCTCCGCTAATGCCATGCCACTCGGCAATGCGGAATGTACTCTGCAGGCCATCGTATCGGGAGAAAGACGTGTTGGCGCGGTTGCGGATATTGCGGTTGGAGCACAGTGCCCGTCCTCCCGAGAAGCCAGGCTGGGAACTGTCGGAGCAAGGTGTGATCCCATCGGGAATGAAGCTGCTAAACCCATTGGCGATCAGACCATTGAGCGCGGGGTTGGCATTGAGCGTTTGGAAATTACCGACCGAGTGATTCCCTACATATCGAACCTCGAGAACTGCGCCCCTGGTGACTTCGCGCTGAATACCAAGTGACCAGTTCTCTGTATACGGCTCGTGGAAGTTGGGAGCCACCTGGGTGTAATTCCGCGTTCCCGGATTACCTCCACGGGGGATGCTCGGAAGCTGAAGAGCGCGCACGTCGTTACCCGTAAAACCGGATGACGGAAGGCACGGCGCCCCGCCGCATAGTCCCGCTACAGGCGTGATCGTTCCAGCGTTCACGTTTGGCGCCGCAGTAGCGACGTTCAGGAACATGTTGTAGAAGGCGGGATCATACGTAATGCGGAAGCCGCCACGAATGACGTTCTTGTCCCCGCCGCCAAGGAAACCAGGCTTCCACGCGAAACCTACGTTGGGGCCGAAGTAATTGAGTGGAGTGCCAATTTTTGGAACCGTTGTAACCGAGTCGGGCAGCGAGGTATCCCAGAAAGGATCGGACCCGTGCTGGGTCGCGCTCGAAAGGTCGTGGAGCAGGTTGATCGCCTGACTCGCGTACTCCCACCGCAGGCCGAGGTTCAGTGTCAGGTTGTCCTTGATGCGCCAATCATCCCCGAAATAGAACGCCAGGTCATGTTCCTTGAAGTTGAGCTTCGTCGGACCGTCGGTGAGATTCAGGCGTACCGGATTGTCCTGCAGGAAGTCGTCGAAGGTGTTGAAAAGGTACCCTCCGTTAATACTTGGCAGAAACACGTTTGGCGAACGTTGTTTCAGAAACTCTCCGCCAAACTTGAGCGTGTGGCGGCCCATTGCCCAGGAGGCGTTGTCCTGAATCTGCGTCGTGTCGATGGTGCGCCCCTGCGGCAGGTTGGTCGCCATTCCAAATGTCTGAAGTCCGTTCGCGAAAGCGATGTTGGTCGGGCAATCGGTGATGGTGTTGCGTGTGCAGTTTGGAAACGATCCTCCCTCAAAGGGAACAGACGCCCGCGAAAAGCTGTAGCGCGCCTGGTTGACCATTTGGCTGCTCACGGTGCGAGTCCAGTCGATGGCGATTTGCTGGTCGCGCGCCGGAATATCAACCCAATACCCGGCAGCGAACGCAGCCGTGTTAGCTGCGGTTGCGACCGTAAAAATATTCTGCTGGAAAATATAGCGGGCGCCCAGGCGATCTTTGCTGGAGACGTTCACGTCAACCCTGCCCGAGAATTCCCGATCGTTGTAAAACGAAGGAGGATTACGCGCAATTTGGGCAAAGTCGATCGTCGCCGAAGTATCACCGTCGCTGACTAGTGTCGGAACCACATCGCCAATCGGCCGTGGATTGCCAGTTGTCACTGAGTAAGGGCCAATCGCCTGCAGCGCGGCCACGGCAGGATTTCCAGGAAAGGCCTCGGCCAGTTGGGTGAGTCCATCCGGCGTCGGCGTTAAGGCGCCACCCGAATTGTAAGTGATGCCCGCCGAGCGGACCCGATCCCAGAAACCGGAGCCGAAAAACCACGCCTTGTCCTTTACGATCGGTCCGCCGCCGGTAAAGCCGAAGCGGTTCTCGACGTACCTGGAAATCGGCGCGACAGGTTCGCAGCCATCGCCCGGGTCTTCTCCCGAAGCACAAAAGCCGAAGACTGTGCTCTTTTCTTCATTGGTATGTGAGTCAGCCCACGAGCCGGTCCAGTACTCGAACGCGCTGCCATGGAACTGATTGGTGCCCGACTTGGTCACGTAGTTGACTACTGTGCCCGAAGCACGTCCGTACTCTACGCTGAAATCGTTGGTGATAATCGATACTTCGCCGAGAAGATCCTGGTTACCCAAAAAGATCGACGGGCCTGCAACCGAGTTGTCGTTGTTGTTCTGGCCATCGATTTGGAAATTGTTCGACCGGCCACGCAGACCATTGGAAGAGAATCCAGCACCGTTGGTGTTGCTGAAATTGTTGGAACCGGTGTCAGCGACTCCTGGCAAATACAGGGCCAAGCTGTCGAATCCGCCGCCGGTAGGCAGGTCCGCAGTCGCCTTCGTATCGAAGGTATTGGTGACTTGAGCGGTGTTGGTTTCAAGAATGGGCGCTGCTTCAATCACCTCGACCGTCTCGCCGGTCGTGGACAGATCCATCTTGACCGAGCCGAGTGAGGAGTCTCGCGCCACTTGCACAGTCACTTGAGACATCTGAACCTTACGGAAGCCCTTCGCTTCAACCGTAACTTTGTACGTCCCAGGTGGCACTGATCGGAAGGTGAAATAGCCAGCGTCGTTTGTCTGCCCGGTGAGCGCCAAGCCGGTCTCGACATTCTGGGCACTCACAGTCGCAAGACTCACGACCGCGCCTGTCGGGTCGACTACCGTTCCTGAAATCGACCCAGTCGCGATGCCCTGCCCCAGGGCAAACGCCGCCGCGAACAGCAGCGTCAAAAGTGCCAGCACTTGTAGTTTGCTAAATCGGAATTCTGCTTCCATGCGATTTTCTCCTGAACTCACGAAGCAAATAGTTGAATCGTTGAACGCTTGAGCCAGCCCCTTGGGTTGTCAGCTTGGCCCTTTGATTTGGGAGTAAGCGAACTCATCCTCGAAAGCAACCGGAATTCCAAAAGGATCAGCACATAACTTCTTATTTTTGTTTACCTTGCATCTAACAAGACAGAATGAATACAGCTTTACGGAGGGTTCTGTCAAGCTAAAATATGGGAAACTGTAGCAAGTGAGCAAAACGTTTCGGTGTTTTGTTGGATCGAAGACCCGGAAACCGAGCTACCGCCGGACCCTCAACAGTGCCTGAGTCTGGGGCGGCACCTCCCTCCAGAGGGAGCCTGTTAGAATCGGCCCCAATGGAGTCCAGACCTCAGATCGCGGTATCGGCGCCGACCCATGTTCCTCTGCTCGACCTGCGGCGCCAGTACCAAGGCATTCGCGAGGAAGTGCTGGCGGCCATCGCGCGGGTTTGCGATTCGCAAGCTTTTGTCCTGGGACCTGAAGTTGAGGCTCTGGAACGTGAAATCTCATCCCTGACTGGAGCGGTCGCAGCCGTAGGTTGCTCGTCCGGGACCGAGGCTCTCTGGCTGGCTCTGGTGGCCGCGGGCGTGAAGCCGGGGGATGCGGTCATCACGACGCCTTTCAGCTTCTTCGCCTCCGCCAGTTCGATCGCGCGAGCCGGAGCCACACCAGTGTTTGTGGATATCGATCCTGGCACGCTCAACCTCGATCCCGAACGGGTCGAGCAGCGCTTGCGTAGTCGAGCGGAAAAGGTTCGGGCAATTCTACCCGTCCATCTTTACGGCCAGTGCGCCGACATGGATCGTATCGGCGCCATCGCTCGGGAATTTCAGATACCGGTTGTAGAAGATGCGGCCCAAGCCATCGGCGCGGAATGGAGCGGTCAGCCGGCTGGATCCATGGGCATCGCCGCCGCATTCAGTTTCTATCCAACGAAAAATCTCAGCGCTTACGGAGATGCGGGCATCGTCACCACGACTCGTCCCGACCTGGCGGAGCGCATGCGCCGCTTGCGCAATCACGGCAGCCCGCAACGCTACTATCACGAGGAATTCGGATGGAACGGACGCATGGATGCCATCCAGGCGGCGGTGCTTCGCGTCAAACTCGGTCACCTGGCTGACTGGAATGAACAACGGCGACGGAACGCGGCTACCTACGACCGGCTTTTCTCCGAGGCCGGCTTGACCGCGACCTCAGGCCCTGCGCCAGTAGCCCTGGTGGCGCGGAGTCCGCAGGCGAAGCACGTCTTCCATCAGTATGTGATCCGCTCTCGCCGCCGCGACGAACTGCGAAAATTCCTCGCCGATCGAAAGATCGGGACCGAAGTCTACTACCCGCTGCCACTGCATCTGCAGCCGGCATTTTCTTACTTAGGCCTGAAAGCAGGGGACCTGCCGCTGGCTGAGCAGGCCGCCCAAGAGGTGCTGGCGCTGCCCATGTTCCCGGAACTCACCGAGGCCGAGATTCGCTGCGTGGTGGAGAGCGTCGCGGATTTCTATTCGTAGGTGGAGCGTCGTTGGTCGTTCGCTGTGCTCTTCGTCGTGCGCCACACGTCTTGCTGGGTTGAGAAAATTCACTCACTGCGAATACGACTAGTGCGACACCTGGCGGTGCTTTTTCCCCACCTCTTCCCCTGGCGCCAGCACTCGCCGCACGATGGGCGTGTTGAGTTTGTACTTGCGCTCGGTTACCGTGCCGCCCTCGTCCTGCACGCGAACGGTAAAGGTAGGCAGGGTCCCTTCTTTTTCGAAATTCTCCTGGCCCACGATAACGGGCAGGACCCCCTGTAGGCGCTCGCGATATGCCGTCTCGTAGCGATGCCGCTTCACGTTCCAGGTGAAGACCCGGACCTGGTTGAAGTCGAAAGGAAGGCCGTCCTTGGGCTCGGTCAGCAGGGTTAGATATTGCGGAACTTTCTTGTCGCCATCGCGTACTTCGTCGAGCACAAAGTACGCTACGATCCGCTGGCCCTCCGCGTACTGTGCGATTTCCAGGGGCAGGTCGAGGTCAACCATGCGGGCCAGGATCCAGCCGACGTGTCCCTGATCGTCGCGCGCGAGCCACCAATCTTCCATCATCGGCTTTACTTCTTTCTTCTCGTCGGACTGGGCTGCAGGACGGGCAGGAGGGGGCGTCACTCCGGGCTTCTCTGCGACCGCGCGTTTCAAGAGCTGGACCTTTGCGCCCGTGGGAACCTGATAAAGGTGGTCGGCGTCGCGGCCCGGTTCCACATGCAGGTTCGTGTCGTTGCGAGTTGTGGCCTGTGCCTGCACCGGACTGGTCTGGTTCGTCTGCGCCAGATTCTGCGCTTTGTTGTAGACGTCTTGACCGACCAGGTTCCGTTGTTCGATCCAGCCTTCGGCGCCCGATGCCGTGCGTACCTTGGCAAACCGGCGGTCTCGATCGAGGATCTCGACCCGCTCCCCGTTCTTGACCAGTCCTACCTTGGTATAGACGGCAGCGATGCGATCTCTCAGGTTCGCCTGGGTGGCGGAGACATAAGCGGTTTCGCGGATGGTCCTGCGCCGGCCACAGCCGGTAACGAACACAGTGATGCCAAGAAGGCAGATAAGGCCGAAGCGCGTCAGCCTGAATGGGTGGGAAGTGGTCACCGGATCAACTTCTCACTATAACGCGGGATTCGCGCCGGAGGATTGACACCAAAGGGTACCCATGCCCGCGACCCCGCGTTCACCGTGAGTGTGAATTCAGTAACCTTCGGAGTGGCGCCCGCCCGGTCCCCTCAGTCCCCAAAGCTGATCCCGATGGCCCGCGCTGCGCGCACCATTTCGCCCGCGGGATCCACCGTTTTCATCCGTCCGGCCGCGTCGGCGATGCTTACTGCCTTGATGCATTCCTGCTGCAGGCAAACCATCTTGCCGAACCCGCCCGCGGCAATCAGATCGACGGCGGCCACGCCAAAGCGCGTGCCCAGAATGCGGTCGTAGGGAGAGGGCGATCCGCCGCGCTGGATGTGCCCAAGCACGCTGACGCGGACCTCCTTGTGCGCCACCAGCGAGATGGCATCGCCGATCATGTTGCCCACCGCCATGGTGCGCGAGAGATGCTTCATCTCCGACGGAAGCCGGATGCCCTCGGCGACGACGACGATCGTGAAGCGCTTGCCATAGCGATCGCGCAGCGCCAGGTGTTCGCAAATTCTCTCGAGGGTGAAAGGAATCTCCGGAATCAGGATGATGTGCGCCCCGCCCGCGATGCCTGCCTCCAGAGCGATCCAGCCGGCGTCGCGGCCCATGACCTCGACCACCATCACGCGATGGTGCGATTCGGCTGTGGTGTGGATCTTGTCGACTGCGTCGGTCGCCGTGTGCAGGGCTGTGTCAAAACCGAAGGTGACCTCCGTAGCCGAGAGATCGTTGTCAATGGTTTTGGGCACACCCACAATCTTCATACCCTTGCGGAAGAGTTCGTTGGCGATCTTCATGGAACCATCGCCGCCGATGGAAATGATGGCATCGATGCCCAGCTTCTTCTGATTCGCCATTACCTGGTCGGAGATGTCGCGCACAACTTCCTGTCCGTTCTCGCAGGTCTTGTATTTGAAAGGATTGCCACGGTTGGTGGTGCCGAGAATCGTTCCGCCGCGGGGCAGGATTCCGCTGACGTCTTTGAGCATAAGCTCGTGCGAACGCTCGGGCCAGATGAGGCCGTCAAAGCCATCGGGAATGCCCATGACCTTCCATTGGTATTTGAGGATTGCGGCTTTGACGGCCGCGCGAATAACAGCATTGAGTCCGGGAGCGTCTCCGCCGCCGGTGCAGATTCCTATGCAGTTGATGTCGGGCATGGCAACCCATAATCATAGTTCCGGGTCGCCACAAGTGACACCCCCGAATGGACGTGCCCTATTTGAGAATTTCTACTGCGTGACGTTCACAGTGACCGTGTCGGAGAAGTTCGTGGATCCAACGCTATACTTGGCAGTCACCGTGACCTGCTCGGAAGCCGTTCCAGAATTCACCGTAAACAGGGCCGGGTTCTCGCCATTGGTGATGTCGGTATTCGTCGTATCGCTGGTAGACCACGTCACCTGAGCAGTAACGTCAATCGGGTTAGCCTGTCCTGTAACCGTTGCAGTGCACGTAAAGTCCTGTGAACCACCTTGCTGCACGTTTACGGGACCTGCAGGGGAGATCGTTATAGCCGTCACGCCGGTCAAGACAACATTGACTGTGGCTGTGTTACTGATTGTGTCTAAACTCGCGCTAATCGTTGTAGATCCCGGCGCACTGACGCCTGTGACCAGCCCGCTCTTGTTGATTGACGCCACAGTAGAATCGCTGCTCGACCACAACACAGAACCCGTAATGTTCTTCGTGCTGCCGTCGTCATAAGTTCCACGAGCCGACATCTGGAGCGTGTCATTCACTTCGAGGTTCTGGTCGTTGGGCCCGACAGAGATACTGGTCAGTACCGGGTCCACGAAAAACCCATTGCAGCTGGCGCCGAATGCCAGACCGATCAGCACGACAAAAGCAAGCGTAAGCGGCAGTTTGCGCCCGGTAAACATATGCAGTCGCCTCGGATAGCGTGATTTTAACAGAATGCCCGGGCCTTGCCCGGTCTCCGCTAGTGCATGCCTGGAGTCGTTCCCAACGACCGACACTTCTGCCTCCCGCGTTGATGGAGGAACGAAGGCAGAAAACGTTCTTGCAAAGAATTTGAGACATATCCCTGCACCACGCACTCCGCTCGCGGCACGATTGTGCTGGCAAAGGCGGGCAAGCCCCGTCGCTGCACTACCGATGTGGATCAGGAAACGCGACTGGAGGAATCGCTACTTCGTGCGTTTTTTCCCGGCGTTGGCGATCCGTTCGTCGATGGGTTTGCGCCCCGCGAAACCGTCCGCCATCCCGTGATAGAAGCCGATCTTGGGCTCGCCCAGCTTCCAGCAGAGCAGAACGATCTCGTCGGCCACCTTGCACGGGAAATCCAGGAGACCAACGTCGAGGTCTTTTACTTGAACACCGGTGGCGTCGATCTCGGCGACTGCGTCCTTAATGCGCTGGATGGCTCGTTCGCGCTCGGCCTTGCGCCGGGCGACGTGCACGACATTGACCAGCGTGCCGCCGTTCAGAAAGATACGCTGCGCCCTTTCCTGCGTTTCCACGTCCACTTCCTCGATCAGCTTCTTGCCGTTGATGGCCTCCTTGAGCAGCGACTCCAGGATGGGCAGCAGCATCTGGGCTTCGTCGAGAGTGAAAGTGCGGGAGGACATCTAAAACCATTCTATCTGAAGAATGTCGTGCCTCAGGTGTCATGCATCCATGCACCCGTGCCAGCATGGCGAATGTGGCCTTGAAACCGCAACAAACTGACCTTTCACCGCGGACATCGGGTGGCATGTTATTTTTCCCAACGTGCCTGATGCCGCCTCCAATCAGACCGCATCAACGCCACGCAACGTCTACGCTTTCGGTCTGACGTCGTTTCTCAACGACACCGCCAGCGAGATGGCGTACTGGGTGCTTCCCGCTTTCATCGCTTCCCTCGGGGCGGGCCCGGCGCAGCTCGGCATCATCGAGGGCGTGGCCGAGAGCGTCGCTTCCATCGCCAAGCTTTTCTCCGGCTATCTGGCGGATCATGTATCCCGTCGCAAGCCCCTAGTGGTGGGCGGGTACGTGGTCGCCAACGCGGTCAAGCCTCTGCTGGCGCTGGTCACCTCGTGGTGGCAGATTCTCGGGATTCGCTTTGCGGACCGTTTCGCGAAGGGCATTCGCGGCACCGCGCGTGACGTCATGGTCGCGGAGTCCGTGGATTCGTCGCGGATTGGCTCCGCCTACGGGCTGATTCAGGCGATGGACTCCGCCGGAGCGATCGTGGGACCTCTGGCCGCCCTCGCTCTGATCGGTCACTTTGGCATGCGTGGCGTGTTCTGGTTCGCAGCCGTGCCGGGCGCACTGGCGATCATGGTCGCGTGGATCGGGATTCGCGACACGCAGCGCAATGCTGTCGCTGCCAGGGGGAGCAGTCCGGCAGCTACCGCAGACGAACACGGTGACGCGCCGAAACCGCCCAATAACGTTCGCGACTCCGGCAGCGGGTCTCATCTGCCGGCTGGGTTACCCGGAGCCTTCTACTACGTTCTGTTTGTGGTTACGCTTTTTTCTCTGGGCAACTCGAGCGACATGTTTCTGGTGTTGCGCGCAGAAAGCGTGGGCATCCCGGCGACTCATGCGCCACTATTGGGCCTCGTCTTCAACATCACCTACACGCTGCTCTCCTGGCCGGCGGGGAAATTCAGCGATCGCTTCTCGCGATCCACCATTGCTGCCGCCGGATACTTCGTGTTTGCCATCGTCTATCTCGTTTTCGCGATCGCTCCTTCCCCACTCGCAATCTGGGCCACCATGGCGTTCTACGGACTCTTCTATTCCCTCACCAACCCAGTACTGAAAGCGCTCGTTGTCGAAACGGTTGCCCCCGAAGTACGGGGCCGCGCTCTCGGGATCTACTTCTTCCTTACCAGCGTAACCACGCTCCTGGCGAGCCTGATCACGGGCGAACTCTGGAAGATGTACGGCGCACGGATTCCCTTTTACCTCTCCTCTGCGATCGCCGGCATATCTGCGTTCCTGCTTCTGCTGCGGCAGGAGCGGCACCCTCCCAACCTGGTTCAAGCAAGCTGAATACTGCTTTTCTACTATTGCTCTGGCCATCTCCCTTCCGAATAATCGACCCACTTTTTGTGGGGACGCTCGCCCGGCTCCGCGCGATCGAGTCATGTCTTTGTGCAGGGAAGCGGAGTTCACAAGGAAAACAGGACAAACTATGCGTTCATTCGGAATCTGGTCTCTTGCGCTCGCATTCATGCTTGCGGGTTGGTCGTTTGCCCAGCAAATTACCGGCAGTATTCGCGGCACGGTGCAGGATCCGACCGGTGCGGTTGTGCGTGAAGCCGTGGTCACGGCCACCCAAGTGGAAACTGGACTCTCGCGCAGCGCTGTGACCGGGCACGATGGAACCTACGTGCTGCTTGAACTTCCCGTCGGTCACTACCGCGTCGGGGTCGAAGCCAAGGGTTTTCAGAAGTACGTGCAGGAAGGCGTCACGTTAAACGTCAACGAGACGGCTTCGGTGCCCATTCACCTCGCCGTCGGCGCCGAGACGCAGAAGATCGAGGTGATGGCCGACGCTCAGCTCATTCAGGGGACAGTCACCAGCCTGGGCAAGACCGTGCTGCAGCAGGAACTTGTCGATCTCCCGCTCAACGGCCGGAATTTTTCTCAACTCGGTCTCCTGCAGCCGGGAGTTGTTCCCCTCACGCCCGGGCTGCAGGAAGCCGGCGGCTCGCTTCGCGACGGTCAGGCCTATGCGGTGAACGGTCAACGCCCGGAATCGAACAATTTCCTGATCGATGGCGCGAGCAATTTCAACGGTGTGGACGGGGGATTCGTCCTGAAGCCACCCGTCGATGCGATCAGCGAGTTCCGCATTCTTACGCACGGCGCGAACGCAGAGTTCGGACATGCCACCGGCTCGACGACGAACATCATCACACGGTCGGGGGCAAATTCTATTCACGGGGCCCTGTGGGAATTCCTGCGGAATGATGTTTTCGACGCGAGTAACGCCTTCAGCGTGTCCGGCGTAGAACCCCTGAAGCAGAACCAGTTCGGAGCAAGCGTGGGCGGACCAATCCGCAGAGACAAGACGTTTTTCTATGGCTATTACGAGGGATTCCGCAACCGGCAGGGCAAGACGCAAGGCGTGACGGTGCCTTCCCTGGCGGAGCGAGGCGGCGACTTCTCGGCGATGTGTACGGCCGGCTTCAACGAAGAAAGCCACCTTTGCAACGATTTCGATCCCGAAAACGGCCAGCTCGGTGGCCAACTAGTTAATCTCTTTACGTTCACACCATACCCGGACAACCAACTCACGGACTTCTCGCCTTTCGAAGCAACGCAAAGCGTCTTGAACTTCTTCCCCGAGCCGAATACGGGTGTCAATACCTTCACGTCTACGCAGATTCTGCGACAGGACGAGAATCAATTCGGCCTTCGGCTTGATCACTACCTGTCAGTGAAAGACAGCCTCAACTTCCGCTATCTGTTCAGTGACGGCACGCGTTTCGATCCGCTATCGACGTCTGGCGCGGGCGTGCCCGGATTCCCGGTTGGAGAGGATCATCGAGCGCAGAACTTCGTCGCCACGGAGACGCACACGTTCTCTCCGTCCATCGTTGGCGTGTTCCGCTTTTCTTTCCTGCGGAATAAGTTTCTCTTTGACGAGCACATCAATCACACAACCCCGGACAGTCTTGGTTTCCACTACGACCCCAGTCTGGAGGCGGCCATTGGCCCGCCTTTCGTCCAGGTGAACGGCTACAACACCGTTGGCGACCCGATTACCGGCCCGCGCAACACCTACCAGAATTCGTTCGACTACACCGGCGCGCTCACCTGGATTCGTGGACGCCACGAGCTGAAGTTTGGCGGCGGGTATCAACGCACACAGATCAACGTGTTGCAAGGCATCGCGACGAACGGGTTCTTTGTCTATGCCGGCTTCCCTATCGACAACGCATTCGCCAGCTTCCTCTTCGGACAGCCTGTCTTTTTCCTTCAGGGTCGTGGCGATTTTGCGCGCGGACTCCGCGGCAACGCTATGAACCTCTACGCGCAGGATACTTATCATCTGTCGTCGCGGCTGACGCTCAACTTCGGACTGCGTTACGAACTACCCTTTCCGTACTCGGAGATTCATGACCGGCAGAGCTTGTGGGTGCCCGGGCGCCAGTCACAGGTCCTTCCCGACGCACCGGAAGGACTGCTCTACCCCGGCGATCCGGGAGTGCCTGCGGGCCTAATTCCCACATTCAAGAAGGGGTTTGCGCCACGGTTCGGAGTCGCGTGGGACCCGACCGGCAGCGCCAAGTGGCTCATCACCAGTTCGTACGGCATCTTCTATGAACCCTATTACACCGGACAGGGAGGTCCGCTGCAGGCCCCGATCAGCGCGCCACCATACCTGCAGACGGCGCAGATCAACATACCCAACTTTGAGAATCCCTTCGGCCCCGAGGGTCCGCCTGCGCCCGGTACATTTGTGACTCCGATGACGAACCTGACCCTGGCTCCCAATCTGCCGCTGCCCTACGCCCAGGACTGGGACCTGAATGTGCAGCGGTCTTTGGGTAACGACCTCTTGCTTGAGATTGGATACGTCGGGACCAAGGGGACCAAGCTTCCGCGTTTTGTCGAAGGCAACCCGGCGGTCTACGTGCCCGGCAACACCAATGCCAACAATGTGGACCAACGCCGGCTTCATTCCGGCTGCGGCATCGACGATCCGGAGAGCGATTGCGTGTACGCGTCGACCGGTCTGATCACGGGGAACACCAACTCTTCCTACAACGCGCTGCAAGCGAGCGCCAGGAAGCGTTTTGGCCACGGCTTGTCGTTCCTCGCGTCGTACACATACTCGAAGTCCATTGACTACGTTTCGTCCTTCAACATGACTGGGTCGGCGGCGCTGCCCGTGGCTGGCGAAAACGACTTGGCCCAGGATCCTTTCAATCTCGCGGCCGAACGCGGCCGGTCGCTGTTCGATTCCCGCCACCGTTTTGTATTCAGTTACACGTGGAGCCTGCCGTTCTGGCAGCAAGGACACACCTGGTACCAGTACGCACTCGGCAACTGGCAGGTCGGCGGCATCGTGACGGCGATGTCGGGAACTCCGTTCACTGTGTTTGATTCAAACGACTACTCGTTCCAGGGAGGAGCGCCGGAAATCACGGGCTTCCAGGCCAATCGGCCCAACCTGGTGGGAAACCCGAACAGAGGTCCGAAGACACCGGAGGAATGGTTCAACACTGCGGCATTTGCGAAAGTGACGGAACCCGGAACTCTCGGTACCGCCGGGCGCAACATCGTGCAGGGACCCGGCTACGCGAACTGGGACTTCTCCGCGCTCAAGAACTTCAAAATCGCCGAGGGCAAGCAATTCCAGTTCCGGGCGGAGTTCTTCAACATCCTCAATCACACAAACTTGCGCTTGCCGGACAGCGACATCAGTTCGCCCAACTTCGGAATCATTCAGTCCGCGCAGTCGCCTCGACTGATTCAGTTGGCACTCAAGTTTCTTTACTGACTGGCAATTCGCGTCAGGCGAGGAAAGACGCGGTATCACGCGGGAACACGGGGGCGTGGCCGGCGAAAGAGAAGCATCAGAAGAATGAGCGCGGTCAATCCGGCGGCGCTGTCCAGCAGCACGTCCCAGACCGACGCACCGCGGGACGGGATATAACTCTGGTGCCACTCGTCCATCGCGGCGACAAAGGCAGTTCCCAACCAGGCCAGCATCGCGGGACGGGCCAGCCATGGCTCACGCCCGGAGAGCGTTGCGCGGAAGCCCCTCCACAGCAGCAAAGCCAGCATGCCGTACCCGAACACGTGTCCTGCTTTGCGCAGGTAGTGGTGCCAGTACATGAAGTCGTACAAGTTGATGGGACCGAACAGGCGAGTCAGCAAGCTGTAGAGCAGGCTGCCGGTGTTCTGCGCCGACATGTAATCAGTGGATTCGAACGAGATGATGCCGATCCACACGGCCGCAGGCCACCACGCGCGCAGGAGATTAGGACGCTCGGCTGTCAATCGAAGACTCTACTCCATCGCATAGTTGGGAGCTTCCCGCGTGATAATGACGTCATGGACGTGGCTTTCGCGCAAGCCAGCCGCGCTGATGCGCACGAAACGCGCCTTCTGCTGCAGATCTGCGATCGATGCACAGCCGCAATATCCCATGCCGGACTTCAGGCCGCCGACCATTTGCGTGACAATCATCGCGACCGATCCGCGGTAAGGGACCCGCCCTTCAATTCCTTCGGGCACCAACTTGGCCAAGCGGTTCGAGTCTTCACCGATCACCGGCATGGCAGTGGAAGCGTCTCCGTCGGAATTCTGGAAATAGCGCTCGCTCGATCCGGCCGCCATCGCGCCCAGCGATCCCATACCGCGGTAGGACTTAAAGGTACGGCCTTGATAGAGAATCAACTCGCCCGGGCTCTCGTCGGTGCCGGCGAACATCGATCCGATCATCACCGACGACGCGCCCGCCGCAATCGCTTTGGTGATATCACCGGAGAACTTAATCCCTCCATCCGAGATCACCGGCACTCCGGCGTCGCGTGTCGCTCGCGCCGCTTCGGCAATGGCGGTGATCTGGGGCACGCCGACGCCGGTCACGACACGGGTTGTGCAGATCGAACCGGGGCCGATGCCGACCTTGATCCCGTCGACTCCGGCACGCACAAGTTCACAGGCGCCGTCGAATGTGGCCACGTTGCCGGCAATCAGATCTACATCGGGGAGCTTCGCCTTCACTTTCTTAACGGCTTCCACGACGAGCATGGAGTGCCCGTGCGCGCTGTCGATCCCAAGCACGTCAACTTTCGCCTTGACCAGTTCCAGTGCGCGTTCCAGATAGTCGCCGGTTGCGCCAATCGCCGCTCCCACCCGCAACCGCCCCTGGGAATCTTTGGCGGCGCTGGGGTACTTCAATTTCTTCTGAATGTCTTTGACCGTAATCAGGCCTTTCAGGTTGTACTTGTCGTCCACCACCAGCAGTTTCTCGACGCGATGCTCATGCAGGATTTCTTCGGCTTGTTCCAGCGTCGTTCCGACCGGCACGGTGATCAGGTTCTCCTTGGTCATCACCCTGCTGATGGGAATATCGAAGCGCGTTTCGAAGCGGAGATCGCGATTGGTGAGGATGCCGACAAGCCTGCCGTCTTTCTGCGTGATGGGCACGCCGGAAATCTTGTATTTCTTCATCACGTCGAGCGCGTCCGAGACCTTCGCATCGGGCGACATAGTCACGGGGTCGACGATCATGCCGCTCTCCGACCGCTTCACTTTGTCGACCTCGTTGGCCTGCTGCTCGATGGTCAGATTGCGGTGAATGATCCCCAGCCCGCCCTGCTGCGCCATACCGATTGCCATGTGGGACTCGGTCACTGTGTCCATGGCCGCGCTGATGATCGGAATGTTTAAACGGATATTGCGCGACAGTTGCGTTGACGTGTTGGTCTGTGCGGGAACGACTTCGGACCGTGCCGGCACCAGCAACACGTCATCAAAAGTGAGCGCTTCGGGAACCGGAAAATGGATCATAAAATGGCCGCGAAATATCCTTCTATTGTAGGGAGTGTATGAAGATCAGGCAAATATGGTTAGTGGACGCGTTGTGCATGGGCACAATTGTCAAAAGCGAGAAAACGAGATACATTCCGTGTACTTCCGATTCTCGCCTGCAGCAGTGGAGGTCTCATGTTGCGTTCATCAGCCCGGTTGATCCTGATCTCGAGCCTCACTCTCAGCTTGGCGGTGCCGCCGGCAGTCGCGCAGAATGCGGGCACCGACGTTCCATCGATTACCATCCGCGCCAACACGCGTCTGGTATTGGTCGATGTCGTCGTGACCGACAAGAAGGGACAACCGGTTAACGGTCTGAAAGCGGAAGACTTCACGATCGAAGAGGGCGGAAAGAAGCAGAAGGTTTCGATTTTTGTACCTCCGGGCATTGAGAATGGACCAAAACCGGCGCTGGCGCCGGAAGGCATCTTCTCCAACCACCCCGAAAACGTGCGGCCTGCCGGGGTCCCTACGATCCTTCTGCTGGATGCTCTCAACTCCCCCTTCAAAGACCAGGCCTACGCGCGCTCGCAGATGCTGAAGTATGTTGCAGAGCAGGCCCAGAACGGTCGCTCGATGGCTGTCTTCGCGTTGACGGACCAACTGCGCGTTCTCCAGCAATTCACGAGCGATCCGCAGGTGCTGCTGTCCGCAATCCGGAGTTTGAAACCCATGGAACAAATTCTGCGCTCCGCCGGGCCCCCGCCAGAGCCGCATGCCATCGCAGATGGTCCACACGGGGGCGCTGCCGTAACTGCCGCGATCACCTCAGCGGCCGTGGCAGCCCAGCAGTTCGTAGACGTTCAGGTGGCCTACAACCGGGAACGCCAGACGTTGATTACCATCGAAGCGATGAAGGCGCTGGCACGGACGGTGGGCGGGCTACCGGGGCGCAAAAATGTCGTCTGGCTGACGGCCTCTCTGCCTTTCGACCTGGTTCCGGAAGACAGCAACCTCACCGACGCCGAACTGCAGGCAGAGCTCCCCGGTCAAGGCCGGCAGCATTCCGTCAACGTCAATGCCGCCGGATCCCGTGAGGCCCAGGCCCGGCAACTGCACGGTCAGGAAATCAAGGAAGCCGAATCGGACCTGGCGAGCGCGAACATCGCGATTTATCCGGTAGACGTCACCGGTTTGGCAGGTGGCATGGACAGCTCGGCGGCCCAGGGTGGATCTGTCTTCACCGATACCGCGCTCACTGATCGAGTGATTTCCGGGCTTTCAGCCCAGCAGTCGAGCCAGGGCACGATGAGAGAGGTTGCAGCGCAGACCGGCGGGCGCGCGTATTACAACCGCAACGATATTAAGGATGGGATCGCTCTTGCAGCGGCTGACGATAAGGCCTCTTACGAACTTGGCTACTATCCCGAGAACAAGAAGTGGGATGGCAAATACCGCAGCATCAAAGTCAAAGTGTCGCAGGGCGACACCGAGGTCCGCTATCGCAAGGGATACTTTGCCATCGAGCCGGGCCCCAGCAAGGACCGCAATTTCGAACAGGACGTTGCCGCTGCACTGCAGGTGAACGCTCCCGCCACCCAGATTTCCTTTATGGCCCAGGCCAAGCCCACCGATCCGGGTAAGATGCGGGTTGTATTCCTGGTCGATGCTCACACCGTGAGTGCCGAGGACACGGGCGGGAACAAGAGGCTAAACGTCAATTTCTACGCCAGCATCTACGACGCGAACGGGAAGAATCTAGGAACACGCAGCACGAAGGTTGACAATGCCTTTCCAACGGCAACCTATCAGCAGATTCTCGACAAGGGCATGATGGTGCCCATAGACATGGATCTGCCCGCCGGGGCCAAGGAACTCAGACTCGCAGTGCTGGACAACAAAACTGGAATGATCGGCAGTGTCAGTGGACCTCTCGGCCAGTGAACACCAGTGAGGAATAGTCTGGGCCGTAGGTCATCCGGTCAGAATGCGCTGCAGACAGATGGAGAAGGGGCGCCCTTGCCGGGCGCCCCTCTTGTAAGTGCTTTTTTGTCTGGCGGCTATTCTTTCTTTTCGTCGCCATCACCGGACGGCGCGGCTCCGCCCTCGGCCTGGGCTTGGGCTTCGGCTTCTTCCATCGCCTTGCGCGTCTCTTCGGCACGCTTGGCGCGGGTTTCGGCGCGCTTCTGGCGCTTTTCGTCGAGCACTTGCTCGCTGCCGAGCAGTTCGATGAATGCCTTCTCAGTGCCATCACCCTTTTGCCAGCCGGTGCGGACGATGCGCACGTAGCCGCCGTTGCGGTCCCCGAAACGCGGCGCCACGGTGTCAAAGAGCTTCTTCACGGCTTCGTCGGTCATCAGGTAAGCCGCCGCCTGCCGGCGGGCCGCGAGGTTGCCGTTCTTTCCGAGCGTAATCATCTTCTCGATCTGCGGACGCAGTGCCTTCGCTTTGACCGCCGTTGTCTCAATCCGCTCTTCCATGATCAGCGACGTGACCATGTTGCGCAGCAACGAGCGGCGATGGCTCGTTGTCCGTCCCAGTTTGTATCCTGCAACTTTGTGACGCATGGAAAACCTCAGTAATGGGTAGCCGGCAGCCGGTAGTCGGTGATCCGCTCTTGGAGCACGATGAGCTGACTATTGACTACCGGCTACTGACTAATGGTTTATAGATCGTTATCCCCGTACGCCGAGGCCGGCAACACCTGGTTGGAAGTCGGGCCGGGCACGGCGTTGCCATGCTCGTCGATCTTCATGCCCAGGCTCAGCCCCATCGAGGACAGGATTTCCTTAATTTCATTCAGCGACTTGCGCCCGAAGTTCTTCGTCTTCAGCATTTCGGCTTCGGTTTTTTGCACCAGTTCGCCGATGGTCTGAATGTTCGCGTTCTTCAGGCAGTTGTAGCTGCGCACCGAGAGCTCAAGTTCCTCAACCGACCGATTCAGATTCTCGTTCTTGATCTCCGGTTTGCGCTCCTCGCTCGACGCCGCGGTTTCGATCTCTTCCTCGAAGTTGATGAAGATATTCATGTGATCCTTCAGCAACTTCGCCGCCAGACCCGTCGCGTCGCCGGGCGTGATGGAACCGTTGGTCCAGACTTCCAGCGTCAGCTTGTCGTAATCGGTGATTTGACCGAGACGCGCAGCTTCGACCGTGTAATTGCACTTGCGAACGGGAGAGTGCACAGAGTCAATCGGAATAAATCCGATTCCCAGATCGTCTTCAAAGTTCTTGTCGGCGGCGACGTAGCCGCGCCCGCGCTTGAGGCGCATCTCCATGTCGAGTTTGCCGCCCTCGCTGACGGTGGCGATGTAGATCTCTTTGTCGAGGATCTCGACGTCACCGTCCGCTTCGATCATGCCGCTGGTGACTACCCCCGGCGTGTCTGCGCGGAGATAAATCGCCTTCGGGCCCTCGCCGGCAAGCTTGAACGGAATTTGCTTCAGGTTGAGAATGATGTCGGTCGCATCCTCAACCACGCCGGGAATCGACTGGAACTCGTGCAGCACGCCTTCGATCTTGACGGCAGTAACGGCTGCGCCTTCGATTGAACTCAGCAGTACCCGCCGCAGCGCGTTGCCAATCGTGGTACCGAAGCCGCGCTCAAACGGCTGAGCCCAGAACATTCCATACTTGTCGGTGAGAGAGCTGGTATCGCTTGCCAGCCGCTTGGGCTTCTGAAAACCTTTCCACAACATGTGTTTCTCCTCTCGGCCATGTGGCTCAGTTCTTCCTCGCTGAGGGTCCAACTCAGGTCACAGGTAGAAAAGGCTGGTCTGGCTCGAAAATGGACCACAGCAAATTGAGTAATTGGGAAATTTGGTAATTGGGTAATCTGAAATCCAACCCCAAACTTCAGCTCGCTTTTCAATTACTCAATTACAGAATTACTCAACTGCACAATCTGTCCGAAACTCATTCCGCTTATTTGCTGTAAAGTTCCACAATCAGCTGCTCATTCACCGGCAGCTGGATATCTTCGCGTTTCGGAAGCGCAATGACGCGTCCCTTGTAGTTGTCGCGGTCTACTTCCAGCCATGCCGGCGCCGGCTGATGGCTGGCGAAATCCTTGGCCACTTCCAGCATCGCGAGCTTGCGGCTGCCTTCACGAATCGCGACCTCTTCGCCCACATTCACTTCATAGGACGGGATGTTCACTTTGCGGCCATCCACCTGAACGTGGCCGTGACGCACCAGTTGGCGCGCCTGCCGGCGAGAAAGCGCAAAACCCAAACGCTGCACCACCGTGTCGAGCCGGCGGTCCAGCTGCTCAAGCAGTTTGGCGCCGGTTACGCCCTTGGATTTAGCCGCGTTTTCGAAGTAATTGCGGAATTGGCCTTCCTGGACGAAATAAATCCGTTTGGCTTTCTGTTTTTCGCGCAACTGCAGGCCGTAGCCTACAACTTTGGTCTTCTTGTCCTTCCCGTGCTGGCCAGGAGCGTAGTTGCGGTTCTCAATGGGGCATTTGTCGCTGAAGCATTTCGTGCCTTTGAGGAAGAGCTTGATTCCTTCCCGACGGCACAGACGGCACACTGCATCGGTATAACGCGCCAAGTTGTTCTCCTTTTAGATGACCGGTTTACAGGTTTGGCTTCACCCTTCGTCCCGGACAATAATCTGCTCCAGCTGCTAGCCACTCGCTAGTAGCCAGAAATTAGTCGCTGCTTCTTACACTCTGCGTCGCTTCGGCGGCCTGCATCCATTGTGCGGAATCGGTGTCGAATCCTTGATCGACCGGACTTCGATCCCTGCTGCTGCCAGCGCGCGCACCGCCGACTCGCGGCCCGAACCTGGACCGCTCACCCGCACGTCGACACTGCGCACGCCGTGATCGCGTGCCATGTTGGCGGCGTTCATCGCGGCCTGCTGCGCCGCGAACGGAGTTCCCTTGCGCGAACCGCGGAATCCCAGCGACCCGGAACTCTTCCACGCCAGCACATTGCCGCTCGTGTCCGAGATGGTCACGATGGTGTTGTTGAAGGAAGCCTGGATATGAACCAATCCATGCGGAACGTGCTTCCGCTCTTTCTTCTTGAACTTCTTGGTTTTGCCTTTTTTCTCAGGCGCCGCTGCTGCGCCGCCCGCTGCTGCTGCCGGTTTTGCCATAGTAGCTGCTAGCTCCTAGCTGCTAGCTCCTAGCGAGAAGCTAGAAGCCAGAAGCTGTTCTTATGTCTTCGCTGTCGCTTTCTTCTTCTGCGCGACCGTGCCCTTGCGCGGCCCTTTGCGGGTGCGCGCATTTGTGTGTGTGCGCTGTCCCCGGACCGGGAGGTTGCGGCGATGGCGAAACCCGCGGTACGAACCGATTTCGATGAGCCGTTTGATGTTCATCGAAACGTCTTTGCGCAGATCGCCTTCCACGGATCCTTCGCCCTCAATGACCTGGCGGATGCGGTTGACCTCGTCTTCGGCGAGATCCTGCACTTTCTTCATCGGGTCCACTTTCGCTTCGTCCAGAATGCGCGCCGCGCGCGAATTCCCGATCCCGTAAATGTAAGTGAGCGCGATATTCGCGTGCTTGTTGCGCGGAAGATCGACGCCGGCAATACGAGCCATATTCCCTCTCTAGCCTTGACGCTGCTTATGCTTGGAGTTGGTACAGATCACCCGCACCACACCCTTGCGGTGGATGATCTTGCACTTATCGCAAATCTTCTTGACTGACGCTCTGACTTTCATAATTCTCCAGCTCTTGGCTGTTAGCTCTTAGCCTTTCGCCAAAAGCCAAGAGCTAAAAGCGAATAGCTTATTTGTACCGGTACACAATCCGCCCGCGATTCAAGTCGTACGGAGAAAGCTCGACCGCGACCTTGTCTCCCGGCAGAATGCGGATGAAATTCTTCCGCATCTTTCCCGAGACATGCGCCAACACCTGGTGTTTATTTTCCAGTTCCACCCGGAACATAGCATTGGGCAGAGGCTCGATGACCACCGCCATGACTTCAATCGCGTCTTCTTTACTCATTAACCCCCTAAAATCAGCTCAGCTCGCGGCTGTCAGTGTCACTGCGTCAAAATCACCGGCCCTTGCTTGGTCACCGCTACGCAGTGCTCAAAGTGGGCGCTATAGCTGCCGTCGACCGTAACCGCCGTCCATTTGTCGCCCAAAACCTTGGCTTCCGGACGCCCCGAATTCACCATCGGCTCGATCGCCAGCACCATGCCTTCGGTCAACTCAGCGCCTTGACCCTTCTTCCCGAAGTTCGGGATTTGCGGCGCCTCGTGCAACTTCGTCCCGATGCCGTGACCGACAAACTCCCGCACGACGCTGAACCCCGCCGCCTCTACATGCTTCTGGATCGCCGAACCCACGTGCCCAATGGTGTTCCCGATCCGAGCCTGCTCGATTCCCTTGTACAACGACGCTTCCGTTACTTCGAGCAACTCCTTCAGTGCCGGCGTGATCGTCTCTCCCACCGGAACCGTAATCGCGGCGTCACCGTAGTAGCCCTCCAGGACGACGCCACAGTCGACGGACACGATATCCCCCGCCTTCAGGACCCGTTTCTCCGACGGGATTCCGTGCACGATCTCCTCGTTCACCGAAGTGCAAAGGACGCAGGGATAATCGTAGTATCCCTTGAACGCCGGCTTGGCTCCCAGGTCCGCAATCAACTTCTCGGCGGCTTTCTCCAGGTCCATGGTCGTGGCCCCGGGTGCCACCAACGTCTTCACATGATTGAGAACCTGCCGGACGACGCGCCCGCTGCGCCGCATTTTTTCGATTTCTTCCGGCGACTTGCGAACGATCCTGTCATCTCCAAAACTCATCAGGACTTCGTCATCCCCCTGCCCGCACGTTCCGCGACGTGGCTGTCGATAATTCCGAAAATCTGCGCCGCCAGTTCGTCCACAGCCTGATCGGCATTCACCGCGACCAAACGTCCCCGGGCGCGATAGTACTCGGCGACCGGCTTTGTCTGCACCTCGTAGGCATCCAGTCGGGGACGAATGACCTCTTCGCGATCGTCCTCCCGTTGGATCAGCTTGGAATCATCCAGATCGCACAACTCGTTGACGCGAGGTGGCTGAAAGTGGACGTTGTAGATCCGCCCACAGGTGGGACAGGAACGCCGCCCGGTAAGACGCAGCAATAATTGAGTATAGTCGACGTCCAACCGGATCACAACCGGCGTCCACTTCTCCGATTTTTCAAAGAACTGCCTCTCCAGGAAGGCGTCCAGCCATCCCGCCTGTCCGGCTGTCCTTGGAAAGCCGTCCAGCACATAGCCGCACGCGTAATCCGGTTGATCCAACCGGTCGGCCACGATGCCGTACATCAACTCATCGGGAACCAGCTCGCCGCGCGCCATAACGGCTTGCGCTTCCCTGCCGAGCGCTGTTCCCCGGCTCACGTGCTCCCGCAAAAGGTCTCCCGTGGAGATCTGCGGGATGCTGTAATGCGCAGCGATTCTCTTGGCCTGTGTTCCCTTGCCGGAACCCGGGGGCCCCAGCAGAATCACCGGCCCGATCGTGCGTGCCGTTTGTTCGGCCATTCACAACGGCCCCTCTGTTCGTATTTCCTACGCGGCTCGGCCGCATTTCCGCGCCTGTAATTCCCGTTCTTCGTTGCCAGGCCTCGGCTCGCTGTCAAAACTACCACGATCTTGTCGAGAACTGGGAACCGGGAACCGCTCTACCAGATACGCCGGCCGCGCATGCGTCCACTGCGCGGCGTGAATCCGTCATAGTGACGCATGATCAACTGCGCTTCGATCTGGGTCACCGTATCCATAGCAACGCCAACTACGATCAGCAGCGACGTACCGCCAAAATAGAACGTAACGCCCAGCCCGTTCGTCACCCACGTCGGCAGATTCTCAAAGTACCGTCCCAGCAGCCAGAGGTGATTCAGCTTAATGCCGGCAATCATCCACTCCGGAATCAGGGAAATCAGAATCAAATAGAACGCGCCAACCAGCGTGATGCGCGTCAGCACGTCATTGATGAAGTCGGAGGTCCGCTTGCCCGGCCGGATCCCGGGAATAAATCCGCCCCACTTCCGCATGTTGTCGGCCACCTCGTTCGGATTGAACACGATCGAGATGTAGAAATAGGCGAAGAAGATGATTCCCACCGCGTAGAGAAACGCGTAAAGCGGTTCACCCCAGCGCAGCCAGTCGAGAATCGGCCCAATGACCTTATTGTTGTGGAACGCCTGACCCACCATCTGCGGCAAGGCCAGAATCGACGACGCGAAGATCACCGGCATCACTCCGCCGGCGTTGACGCGCAGCGGCAAGTGGGTCGACTGCCCGCCCATCACTTTCCGTCCGACGACACGCTTGGCATACTGCACCGGAATCCGGCGCTCGCTGCGCTCCACATACACGATGAACGCCACCACCGCGATCATCAGAATCAGGAGCATGACGATTGCAGGAAAGGTGAACGCTCCCCACGCGTCGTTCGACGCCTTCTCATAGAGTTCCGCAATGCCGCGGGGCAAGCCCACCACGATGCCGGCAAAAATCAGCAGCGACATGCCGTTGCCCACGCCGCGTTCGGTGATCTGCTCGCCCAGCCACATGATGAACGCCGAGCCCGTGGTCAAGGTCAACATCGTCATCAGGACGAAACCCGGGCCGGGGTTGTTCACGAAATCGCCGGCTCTCTGCAGGCTGATGGCGATTCCGAACGACTGCACCGCGCTAAGGATGACCGTGAGATAACGCGTCCATTGCGTGATCTTCTTCCGGCCCATCTCGCCTTCCTTCTGTAGTTTGGCCAGCGGCTCATACACGACGGTCAGCAACTGCAGAATGATCGACGCCGTGATATACGGCATGATGCCCAGCGCGAAGATGGTCAGCCGGCGCAGGTTGCCGCCGCTAAAGAGGTCGACAAAGCCCAGCACGCTGCCCCGATTCTGCTCGAAGAACTGTGACAGACGGTCGGCATTGATCCCTGGAGTGGGAATGTGCCCACCGATCCGGTACACCGCCAGCAGGCCGAGCGTGAACAACACGCGCTTACGAAGGTCAGGAACCCGGAAGATGTTCGCCAGCTTTTCCAGCATTACTGCAAGACCTCGAACTTGCCGCCCGCCTTGGTGATCTTTTCCTGCGCCGACTTGGAGAACTTGTGTGCTTTCACGGTGAGCGCGCTTTTCAATTCGCCGTTGCCAAGAACCTTCACCGGCTTCTTGCCGTGCACAACCCCTGCTTTCTTGAGCACTTCCGGCGTGATTTCCTTCTCACCCACTGCTTCCAGCCGATCCAGATTCACGATCGCGAATTCTTCACGGAAAATGTTGGTGAAGCCGCGCTTCGGCAAACGCCGGTGCAGCGGCATCTGGCCGCCCTCAAACCCGCGCAGCAGGCGCATCCCCGAGCGCGAACGCTGTCCTTTGTGTCCGCGCGTGGAGGTCTTGCCCATGCCGGAACCCATACCGCGTCCGACCCGCTTGCGCTTTTCCGTCGCCTTCCGCGGCGCTCGTATTGTCGATAGATTCATGACGCTCTCTCGTAGGTAGAAATGGGGCCGGCCCCGTCTCTAGGAAACAATCTCCACCAGGTGCGGCACCTTCTTCACCATGCCGCGAATGGCTGGCGTGTCAGGCCGCTCAATCACCTGGTTCAGCCGGGTAAAACCCAGACCTTGGACTACCTTCTTGTGCTTCACCGGCGAACAGATCGCCGACCGCACCCACTTGATGTGGATCTTGCCGCTCGCCGCTCTTGCTGTCTTTGCCGTCATTTCGATTCCTAGCTACTGACTATTAGCTCCCAGCGAGGAGCTAGAAGCACGAAGTTACAGTTCTTCCGCCGACTTCCCGCGCAGCGTGGCCACTTCCTCTTTATTCTTCAACTTCTTCAGCGCGTCGAACGTCGCTTTGATCACATTGTGCGGATTGGTCGTGCCGATCGACTTGGTGAGCACGTTCTGAATGCCCGCCGACGTCATCACTGCGCGCACCGCTCCACCCGCGATGACACCCGTGCCTTCCGGAGCCGGCTTCAATAGCACTCGGCCCGACCCGTAGCGTCCCAGCACGATATGCGGCACAGTGGTCTGTGTCAGGTTGATCTTCACCAGGTTCTTCTTCGCCGACTCGATTCCCTTGCGAATGGCCTGGGGCACTTCCTTCGCTTTCCCGGAACCGTAACCGACCACCGCCGCCGAAGGATCGCCCACGACCACCAGAGCCGCGAACGACAAGTTCTTGCCGCCTTTGACGACCTTCGTCACGCGGTTGATCGACACGACCTGGTCCTTCAGCTGAAACGAACCCGCATCAAGCTTCTTGAGTACTGTTGGCATTTCTGATCCATTCCATTTTGCAATTTTGTAATCGGGTAATTTCGTAATTTGAAGTCAGGCGATTTTCAAATTACACAATTACCCGATTACCCAATTACCAAATCTAGAACTTCAATCCCGCTTCCCGCGCCGCGTCCGCCAGGGCCTTAATGCGCCCGTGGTAGAGATAGCCGCCGCGGTCGAACACGACTTTGCTGATGCCCTTCTGTTTCGCACGCTCCGCGATCGTTTTCCCGACGCTCTTCGCAGCCGCGACGTTGCCGCCGGTCCGGCGGTCCTCTTTGTTGCCTTCGGCGGTGGATGCGGCTGCGATCGTCTCGCCCTTCAGGTCGTCGATCAACTGGGCATAAATATGGTTCAGCGACCGGTAAACATTCAACCGCGGCCGTTCCGCGGTCCCGACCATCTTCTTGCGGATGCGATCATGCACCCGCCGCCGTGTAACGTTTTTTGAAGTCTGTGTCAGCATGGAATCAATCCCATTTTGTAATTTTGTAATCGGGTAATTTTGCAATTTGAAGTCAGGCGATTTTCAAATTACACCATTACCCGATCACCCAATTACCAAATCCTACTTCGCTCCCGTCTTTCCAACCTTCTTCTTCAGCCGTTCGCCCAGGTAGCGCACGCCCTTGTTCTTGTAGGGATCGGGCGGACGCAGCGACCGCATTTCCGCCGCTACCTGTCCGACTTTCTGCCGGTCAATCCCGGTCAGGGTAAGCCGCGTCTGCTTCGGATCGACGGCGCAATCGACGCCGGTCGGCAGCGGGTATTCGATCGGATGCGAGTATCCCAGGTTAAATACGACGATACCCTTGCCCTTCAGTTCGGCGCGGTAACCGATCCCGACGATCTCCAGTTCGCGCGTCCAGCCCTTGGTCACACCGTCGACGGCGTTGTTGACCAGAGCGCGCGCCAGTCCATGCAGCGCTGCCTGCGAATCGTTCTCACGAATCGCCACCAGGTTCCCGTCCTTCTGCTCCATCTTGATTCCGGACGGCAACGCCGTATCCAGCTTGCCCTTCGGCCCCTGGACCAGCACCGTGTTGCCTTCAAATTTGACCGTCACGCCCTTCGGGATCGCGATCGGCTTTTTTCCAATTCGTGACATAAGATCAGCTCTTAGCCTATGGCTGTTAGCTCGGGCGCTTTAGCGAATGGCTAAAGGCTAAGAGCTAATCGCCGGTTGTCTACCACACTTCGCACAACAACTCGCCACCCAGTCCCTGCTTGCGTGCCTGGCGTCCGGTCATCACGCCCTTCGGAGTGGTCAGGATATTGATTCCCAATCCGCCCAGCACGCGTGGAATCTCGGTGCGGCGCACGTAGACCCGGCATCCCGGACGCGAGACACGCGCCAGGTTCGAGATGGCCGCCTCGTTGTTGTTGCCATATTTCAGATACACCCGAAGCACCTTGTGCCCCTCTTCTTCCGTGGGCTTGAAGTTGGCGATATAGCCCTCTTCTTTCAAAATGCGGGCAATCTCCGTCTTCAGCTTGGAAGCCGGAATGTCAACTTTCTGGTGCCGCGCGCGAATCGCGTTGCGGATGCGCGCCAGCATGTCTGCGACCGGATCGGTCAACCTCATCTTCTGCTTCTCCTCGAGCCGCCCGTTCGCTCCGCATATCACGGAGAACCTGTCGGCAGCTGGTTCGTCGCTCGCTATTCGCTGTTCGCTCTTCGCAAGAACTCGCGAACAGCGAACGACGATCAGCGAACAGCGTTTTTTCCTACCAGGACGACTTCGACACTCCGGGAATCTCTCCCCGCAATGCCAGTTGCCGGAAACAAAGCCGGCAGATGCCGAACTTCCGGAGATACGCGCGCGGACGTCCGCAGATCTTGCAGCGGTTGTGCTTGCGCGTCGAGAACTTCGGCTTCTTCGCGTCCTTCACTCGCTTTGCTGTCGTTGCCAAACTCAGCTCCTAGCTCTTCGCTTCCAGCTTGAACCTGAACCCTCTCGGAACCGGGTTCACTTCTGCAATCTGACCTCTAACCTCTGCAATCGGATCCTTCTGCATTCTGACTTCTTACTTCTGCACTAGCTTCGGAACGGCATTCCCAAATGCTTCAACAGCGCCCGGCTCTGATCGTCGGTCCGCGCCGTCGTCACAATCGTGACGTTCATGCCCTTCAGCTTGTCGACCTTCGCGTAATCGATCTCCGGAAAGATCAGCTGATCGTGCAGCCCGAGGGTGTAATTGCCGCGCCCGTCGAACGACTTCGTCGACACGCCGCGAAAATCGCGCACACGCGGCAGCACGATGCTTACCAGTCGGTCGAAGAATTCATACATCCGGTCGCCACGCAGCGTGACCATGGCGCCGATCGGCATCCCCTCGCGGACCTTGAAGGCGGCGATCGACTTCTTCGCCCGCGTGATCACCGGCTTCTGCCCGGTAATCTGGCCCAGTTCATTCACGGCCGGGTCGAGAACCTTGGCGTTCTGCGTCGCCTCGCCCACGCCCATGTTGACCACGATCTTGTTCAGCCGCGGAACGGCCGCAGGATTCTTGAGCTCGAGTTCTTTCTGCAGGGCGGCGGCGACTTCTTTCTCGAACCGTACCCGCAGCCGCGGACGCTCTTTCGCCGAATGCCGAGGCGCTTCCGGCCCGGCTTTCGCCTCAACGGGTTGCTGCCCGCCTTTGTCGCCCTTGCCCGGCTTGCCCTTCTTCTGTTGATCGTCTTTCGCCATGTTCTTTGCTGCCTTCTCCATCACGGTTTCGGAGTGATTACCGGTTCGTGAGGAATTTTGTAACCTCGTAATCGGGTAATTTTGTAATTTGAAAATCCTTCGACTCGCAAATTACACAATTACCCGATTACTCAATTACCAAATTTACTTCTCCAGCGTCGTTCCGCACTTCTTGCACACCCGTACTTTGCGATCCCCGCGCACTTCGTGTCCGATGCGCACCGGCCCGCAGGTCGCGCACACCAGGGCCACGTTCGAGAGCGAAATCTTCCGTTCCTGTTCCGCGATGCCGCCCTTGATGTTGCGCTGCGGGTTGGGCCGGACATGCTTCTTCACCATCATCACGTGCTCGACCAGGACTTTGCCCTCGTCGGGAAACACGCGCAGCACGCGCCCTTCCTTGCCCGCATCCCGCCCGGTCATGACTTTCACGTTGTCATTCCGCCGGATGTCCACGCGCCTGTGAATCGTCGTCGTTGCAGTTCCCATATCAGAATCCAGGTTTTAAAGTTTCAAGGTTTCGGTTTCAAGGTTTTCACTTCGAGGTCTCAGCTCATTCAAGGCACCTTGAAACCTTGAAACTCTGAAACCTTGAAACCTGCCGCCTACAACACTTCCGGCGCCAGCGACACAATCTTCAAAAATTTCTTCTCGCGCAGTTCGCGCGCCACCGGGCCAAACACGCGCGTGCCCACCGGCTCTCCCGCTTCATTGATCAGCACAGCCGCGTTCTGATCGAAGCGGATGTAAGTCCCATCCCGCCGCCGATGCTCTTTCCGCGTCCGCACGATCACCGCCTTCACCACTTTGCCCTTCTGCACCTGCCCGTCGGGCGCAGCTTCTTTCACACTCGCGGTAATGACATCGCCCAAACCGGCCCGCAGTCCAGTCGCGCCGCCAAGCGGCAGAATCATCTGCAACTTGCGCGCGCCGGAGTTATCGGCGACCTCGAGCATGGATCTCATCATTACGGCCATGTTCGTTTCTCCCTCTGCCTTACCGGCCCGCCGCGGCGTCAACGTCGGCCGTAATTTCCGGCACCAGCGCCGTCTTGCGCACAATGTCCTTCAACGTCCAGCGCTTCAGCCGCGACAGCGGACGCGACTCTTCGATCCGCACCACGTCGCCGACATGCGCCGTATTCTTCTCGTCGTGCGCATAGAATTTCTTGCGGATCGAAATCACCCGCCCGTACAGCGGATGCGCCTTCTTGCGCGTCACCTCAACTACGATCGTCTTCTGCATCTTGTTCGAGACGACCGTGCCGATCAGTTCTTTCCGGCCCGACTGTTTCTCCGCCTGGCTTGTGGTTTCCGCCATTACTTTTTCTCCGTCTTGCGGGCGCCCAGTTCCTGTTCGCGCAGGATGGTCTTCACGCGCGCGATATCCTTGCGCAGCCCGCGGATCTTCTTCAGGCTTTCGGTCTGCCCCATGTTCAGCTGGAACTTCAGCTTGAACAGCTGGTCGGCCAGATCGCGCTCCTGATGCTTGATCTCGGCTTCCGTCAAATTGCGAATCTTCTCAGCTTTCATAAATTCAGGTCTCAGGTGTCAGGTCGCAGGTGCCAGGAAAACCTCTTTGCTCTCTGGTTCTCACTTCTGCATTCTGACTTCTTACTTCTAAATTTCTACAGCACTTCTCTCTTCACAAACGCGGTCCGTAGCGGCAACTTGTGCGACGCCAGCCGCATCGCTTCCTGCGCGTCCGTCAGCGACACACCTTCCATCTCGAACAGAACTTTCCCCGGACGCACCACCGCCACCCAATGATCCGGCGCGCCCTTGCCCTTGCCCATACGGGTTTCGGCCGGCTTCTTGGTGACCGGCTTATCGGGAAACAAACGCAGCCAGATCTTGCCGCCGCGCTTGACGAAACGAGTCATGGCCACGCGGCTCGCTTCAATCTGGCGGTCGGTGATCCATCCCGGTTCCAGCACCTTCAGCCCGTACTGACCGTAGGCAAGCTCGGAACCGCGCCAGGCTTTCCCGGTCATCCGTCCGCGCTGCTGCTTGCGGTACTTCACTTTCTTCGGCATCAACATAACGTCAGTTCTCGGTTCTCAGTTGTCAATAACTCCGCTGTTCGCTATTCGTCGTTTCCTGTTCGCGAATAGCGAAGGACAAACAGCGAATAGCGTTCTTAGAACGCTCCGGTCGATTCTCTCGCCGGCGTCGCTTCCCGTTTTTTCGTCGGCAGAATCTCGCCGCGATAGATCCAGCACTTGACGCCAATCACGCCATAGGTCGTGCGCGCTTCCGTAAACCCGTACTCGATATCGGCGCGCAACGTGTGCAACGGGAGTCGTCCCTGCAAGTACCATTCCGAACGCGCGATTTCATTGCCGTTCAGCCGCCCGCTCACGCGAACCTTAATCCCTTTGCAACCGAAACGCAGCGCCGAATCTACCGCCTTGCGCATCGCGCGGCGAAAGCCCACGCGCTTTTCCAGTTGCAGCGCGATCGACTCCGACACCAACTGCGCGTCGAGTTCCGGCTTGTGCACTTCCAGGATGTCGACGTACACCTCGCGGGACGTCCGCTTCTGCAGTTCCTGCTTCAGCTTGTCGATCTCAGCGCCCTTGCGCCCGATGATGATGCCCGGCCGCGCCGTCTTGATCAGGATGCGCAGCTTGTTGCCCGGCCGCTCGATCTCGACCGAACTTACGCCCGCTGACTTGAGCTTCTCTTTCAGCTCCGCCTTCAGCTTGACGTCTTCGAGCAGCAGCTTGTCGTAGTCCCGCTCGACAAACCAGCGCGACTTCCACGGCTTCGTGTATCCGAGCCGGAATCCGTATGGATGGACTTTTTGTCCCATCGTATCTCCTAAGTCTCGCCACGTTTCAAGGTTTCAAAGCTTCAGGGTTTCAAAGTGAAACCCGGAAACCTCAGTGCTCCTTGAACCTTGAAACTCTGAAACCTTGAAATCTGCTTCGTCTACTTCTTTGCCGCTTTCTTCCCAACTGCTTTCTTCTTCGCCGGGGCTTTCGCCTTTGCCTTCGCGGTGGGCCTCTTTACCGGAGCCGCCGCTTTCACGCTCGCGCCTTCTTCTCCGACCACCGTCGCCACCGACGTGCCATTCTTCCCGCGCTCCGCCAGCACGATCTCCAGATGCGCGATGCGCCGCACGTAGCGATAGGCCCGGCCCATCGGAGCCGGACGGATGCGCTTCATCCGCGGACCATCGTTCGCCACCGCCTGCTTCACATACAGGTTGTCCAGATCGACATCCAAGCCCTTTTCGGTGCTGAGATGGTTGGCATTATCGATCGCCGACTGCAGCAGCTTGCTGACCGTCTCGGCCACGCGCTTCTTGGTGAACAGCAGTGTGTTCCGCGCTTCTTCCACGCGCCGCCCCTTGATCAGGTTCAGCACCAGCCGCGCCTTCTGTGGCGAGACTCGCATAAACCGTGCTTCCGCTCGAAATTCCATAATCTGTTTGCCCTTAGCTCGCAGCCCGAAGCTCGTAGCTCGAAGCTGTTCCTACGCCTTCGGTGCCGGCGCCGATCCACCCGCCGGAGCCGACGGAGCAATCGCTCCCGGACCTCCGGGCACGCCGGCCGGTTTCGCCGCCACTTCCGTCGCGGCCTTCATCGAGTGCCCTTTGAACTGGCGGGTGAAGCTGAACTCGCCCAGCTTGTGCCCCACCATATTCTCGGTCACATACACCGGGATGAACTTCTTCCCGTTGTGCACGGCGATCGTGTGTCCCACCATCTCCGGGATAATCGTCGAACGCCGCGACCACGTGCGTAAAACCTTCTTCTCGTTGCGCGCATTCATGGCTTCGATTCGCGTCGCCAAATGCGCGTCGATAAACGGACCTTTTTTTGTCGAACGTGCCATAAGTCAGCTCTCAGCTCTTAGCTCTCAGCCCTCAGCAAACCAACCGAGGCTGGCATTCCTTGCAACCTTGAAACTCTGAAACCCTGAAACCTGGCTTCTCTAACCCTTCTTGCGACGGCTGACGATGAACGCGTCTGTACGTTTGTTGTTGCGCGTCTTAAAGCCGCGTGTTGGCTGGCCCCACGGCGTCACCGGATGCCGTCCGCCTGAAGTCTTGCCTTCGCCGCCGCCATGCGGATGGTCAACCGGGTTCATGGACACGCCGCGGTTATGCGGACGCTTCCCCATCCACCGCACCCGTCCCGCCTTGCCGATGGTGACGTTCTCGTGATCGACGTTGCCGACCTGCCCGATCGTCGCCAGGCAGTCCTGCAGCACCTTGCGTGTCTCGCCCGAAGGCAGCTTCACCAGCGCGTAATCGCCTTCTTTCGCGACCAACTGTGCCGAACCGCCCGCGGAGCGCACCATCTGCGCGCCCTTCCCGGGACGCAACTCCACATTGTGGATGGTCGTGCCGGGTGGGATATTCCGCAGAGGCAGCGCGTTCCCAACCAGGATGTCGGCATCGGGACCGCTCACAATCTTCTGTCCGACCTTCAGCCCATCGGGCTGCACGATGTAGCGCTTCTCGCCGTCGGCGTAGCTGAGCAGCGCGATACGCGCGGATCGGTTCGGATCGTATTCGATCGTTACCACGGTCGCCGGAATCCCATGCTTGTCGCGCTTGAAATCGATGGCGCGCAGCTTGCGCTTGTTGCCTCCGCCGCGGAACCGCATCGTGGTGTCGCCGGAGTTCCGCCGTCCGCCGGTGCGCAGCTTGCCCTCGACCAGCGGCTTGTGCGGCTTCTTCGACGTAATGTCGTCGGTTACCAGCGTCGTGCGGTAGCGCAACGTCTGCGTTGTCGGTCTGTATGTTTTTATGGCCATGTTTCTACTCGCTGCCTTCGGTGCTGACTACTGACTACCGGCTACTGACTACAGGTTTTGTGCGTACTCCGGCATCTTTTCGCCGCTTTTCAGCCGCACATACGCCTTCTTCCAGTCCGGACGGTAGCCGGCAAACTTGCCTCTCCGCCGCTCTTTGCCCGGACAATTCGCTGTGCGCACCGACGACACCTTCACCTTGAAGATCGCCTGCACAGCTTCTTTGATCTCGGTCTTCGTCGCCTTCGGAGCCACCTGGAAGACGAGCGTGTTCTGCGTCTCTTTGATCCCGAGGCCTTTCTCGGTGATCACCGGCCGGCGGATGATCTGATATGCCGATTTCATATTCGTCAGGCCCTAGGCCACCTCCGCCTTACGCGAACGCTTCGCTTTCTTTTCGCTCGCCGCCGGCGCCGCATGCTGCCGCCGCGAAGCCGACTTACGCAGCGAGTCCTGCAGCTTCTCCAGCGCGGGCTGCGCAAACACCACATTCGTGTAGCGCATCAGGTGATACGGATGCACTTCATTTCCCCGCACCAGTTCGAGCCCGTCGATGTTGCGCGAACTCAGCTCCAGGTTGCGATTCTCCGCGGCCGAAACCTCGACCAGCAGCGTCGTACCTTCAACCTTCAGTTTGTCGAGCGACTCGCGAAACAGCTTCGTCTTCGGCTCTTTCACGTCGAACGCTTTCACCACCATCAGCTTGCCGTCGGCCAGCTTCGCCGCCAGCGCCGAACGCAACGCGCCCAGCAACTTCTTGCGCGGGAACGAGTAGTCGTAGGAGCGCGGAACCGGTCCATGCACCGTGCCGCCGTGACGCCACAGGGGCGAACGGATCGAGCCGATACGCGCCCGCCCCGTGCCCTTCTGCCGCCACAGCTTCTTGCCCGAGCCGGACACCTGCCAGCGAGCCTTGGTCGCGTGCGTCCCGGCATGCTGCCCGGCGCGATAATGCTTGATCGCTTCCCAAAGCAGGTCTTCGTTGACCGCGCCGAAGACTTCATCGGCCAGGTCCATCGTGCCGACCTTCGCCCCGCTCAGGTTATAGATATCAATGGTTGCCATTGTCTTCGCATTTCTGACCACTGGCCATTGGCCACTGGCCACTGGTGCTAAGCTTTTTTCGCCGCTCTCTTCGCCGCCTTCAACGGATCGACCGTCGTCGAACCCGCAAATCCGCGGCGCTCTCTGGGTGGCTTCTTCGCTTTCAGGATCACGAGGTAGCCGCCGTTCGGTCCGGGCACGCTGCCTTCAACCACCAGCAGGTTCTCGTCTTTGTCGACGCCCAGCACCCGCAGGTTGCGAACGGTCACGCGCTCGTGACCCATATGTCCCGACATGCGCATGCCCTTGAACACGCGCGACGGGAACGCCGACGAGCCAATCGAACCCGTGATCTGAAACATCGAACCGTGCGATTTCGCACCGCCAGCGAAGTGATGCCGTTTCACGACTCCCTGAAAACCCTTACCTTTGCTGACTCCGACGATGTCAACGAACTTTTCGCTCTCGAAGATATCGACCAAAACTCGGTCGCCGACTTTCAATACGCCATCGGTCTCGGCCTTCTCTTCGACTTCGACCGGAACCTCGCGCAGGAATTTCACCGGAGGCAGGTTGTGCTTGGCAAAGTGACCCTTCATGGGATTCGTGAGCCGTTTTTCCTTCACGAACTCAACCAGCCCGATCTGCGCCGCAACGTAGCCATCTTTCGTTTCCGTCTTGTGCTGCGTGATCACGCATGGCCCCGCCTGCAACACTGTCGCCGGACGCACGTCGCCCTTCGAGTCGAACAGTTGCGTCATGCCGACTTTCTTTCCCAGAATTCCCGCGACCTTTGCCATTTCCTTCTCCGTTCCCAGCGTGGCTCGCCCGTTGTTCAACGGCGGCTATTGGCTGGGGTGCATTCGTTCGCCCCTAGGCTGACGGGTGCAACTTTAAGTACTCCCGATACGCTTTGTTCTTTCTGACCGCGTACCAAGCAAAACCTACAAAACCCAATATCCATCCGGCTACAACAAGAAGCTGTAACCTCCTCAGAGCATCGTCAACACCGAGTATGAACGCGCAACTCACAAGTCCAAGGCCCGCAACTATCAACAACATGGGCCAATCACGCCCTTCCCGATACCCGCATTTCGGACATCTCTGCATGCCCGGCCTCGCTTGCTCGTAGCTCGAAGCTCTAGCTCACGGCTACTTGTGTTCCTTCCCGAACGCCTTGATCTCCACATCCACGCCCGCCGGCAGATCGAGCTTCATCAGCGCATCGACCGTCTGCTGCGTCGGCTCGAGAATATCGAGCAACCGCTTGTGCGTGCGGATCTCAAATTGTTCGCGCGACTTCTTGTCCACGTGCGGCGACCGCAGCACGCAATACTTGTTCTTCATCGTAGGCAGCGGAATCGGGCCCGCAATCTGCGCGCCCGTGCGCTTCGCCGTCTCCACAATCTCGCCCGTCGACTGATCGAGGATGCGATAGTCGTAGGCTTTCAACCGAATCCGAATTCTCTCTTTTCCAATCACTATTTTTGCTCTCTAACCCCTCCCGGCTGCCCGGGAAGAAAGATCTAGCGGAATGAAGCAATCCGCGTTTTTGATTTTCACTTCTGCAATCTGACTTCTGCAATCTGCAATTACTGAATAATTTCCGCAATCGCGCCGGAGCCCACCGTGTGGCCGCCTTCGCGAATCGCGAACCGCAATCCCTTCTCCATCGCCACCGGCGTGATCAGCTCGATCACCAGCTCCACGTTGTCCCCCGGCATTACCATCTCCGTACCAGCCGGAAGCTCCGCTACACCCGTCACGTCCGTCGTCCGCAGATAGAACT
>Ga0335085_10002130_pt1 | contig 38179 bp, 28 predicted proteins | sample Lox_Sample_45_FD_206712 | JGI IMG/M metagenome (GOLD analysis project Ga0335085, IMG submission 206712) | Soil microbial communities from Loxahatchee National Wildlife Refuge, Florida, United States - Lox_Sample_4.5 | ecosystem: Environmental > Terrestrial > Soil > Wetlands | place: USA...
ATCCTGGCCGCGGAGGTCACGCGCGGCGATGACCGGCTGGTACTGCGAGACGTCAAGACCGGGGCGCCGGCCTGGTCCGGGTCCTGTAGGAGATGACCGACAAAATCCCACTGTAGCACCGAGGGCCCGACCGGCACTGCGGCGGGCCCTTGCCATGTCCATCTGTCACCCTAGCCTCACTGCTTGGCCAGGCCTATACTGAGCCATCCTTTCCGCCGGGGATTCCCCTGCCAGACGCGCCGGCCCAGCTCGTTGCCGCTCTCGCCGACCGGTATGCCATCCTGCGCGAAGTCGGTGCTGGGGGCATGGCCACGGTCTACCTGGCCGAGGATCTCAAACACCGGCGCAAGGTAGCGCTCAAGGTCTTGCGACCCGAGCTGGCCGCCACCTTGGGTCCGCAAAGGTTTCTTCGCGAGATCGAAATCGCGGCCCAGCTGCAACACCCGCACATCCTGCCGCTGCTGGATTCCGGAGAGGCCGAGGGCTTCCTCTACTACGTCATGCCGTTCATCGACGGCGAATCGCTCCGGGACCGCCTCGCGAGGCAGGGCGAGCTTCCCATCCCGGAGGCGGTGCGGATCCTCGCCGAAGTGGCCGATGCACTGGCTCAGGCCCACTCGCTCGGCGTCGTCCACCGCGACATCAAGCCCGACAATGTGATGCTCTCCGGTCGCCACGCGCTGGTGACCGATTTCGGTGTGGCCAAGGCCGTGAGTGAAGCGACCGGGCGTCAGACCATGACCACGGCGGGCGTGGCCCTCGGCACCCCGGCCTACATGGCGCCGGAACAGGCCACCGCCGATCCCCACGTGGATCATCGGGCCGATCTCTACGCCCTGGGCGCGATGGGCTACGAGCTCTTGACCGGCCGCCCGCCTTTCACCGGGATCACTCCGCAGCAGGTGCTCGCGGCGCACGTCACCCAGACCGCCGATCCGGTCACCGCGCATCGTCCGTCGGTCTCGCCGGTGCTTTCCGACGTGATCATGAAATGCCTGGCCAAGCGCCCGGCCGACCGGTGGCAGAGCGCCGAGGAATTGCTGGCTCAGCTCGAGCCTTTGGCGGCGACGAGTGGGGGAACCACTCCGACCCAGACGGCCCCCGTGACCGCGGTGACTGGCGCGGTCGATCCGTGGTATGGGCATCCGGCCCGAGTCGGCGGCCTGTTCGCCCTGGTGTCGGTGGCCATGCTGGGCGTGGTGTACTTCCTCACGGTCCAGCTGGGGCTGCCCTATTGGGTGCTGTGGGGTGCGTTGGCCCTCCTCGGAGCCGGCCTCCCCATCATGCTGGTCACGGGCCTGCGGGAACGCCGGCGCGCCCAGGCGCGCACGACGGGGATGGTAGTCCGGACGCCGACCGGAATGGATCGGCTGTTCACCTGGCGGCGCGCCATCGCGGGTGGGGTCCTCGCTTTCTCGGTGCTCGCCGCGGGCACCATCGTCTACACCGCGATGCGGCTCTTGGGGATTGGGCCGGTGGGGACCCTGGTGGCATCGGGCAAGCTGGCCACGCGAGACAAGGTGCTGGTGGCGGACTTTACCAATCGGACCGCCGATTCCACGCTCGGCCAGACCGTGACCGAGGCGTTTCGGATCGACTTGGCGCAATCGCCGGTGGTTTCGGTGCTTGCCTCCACCGCCGTTGCCGAGGCGCTGCAGCGGATGGAGCGGGATCCCTCGAAACCGCTCGACGCAGCGGCCACTCGGGAGGTGGCACTGCGGACCGGTGCGAAAGGCGTCGTCGAGGGGGAAATCAGCCCGATCGGGAAGGGGATGGTGCTCACCGCCCGTCTCACCTCTCCCACCGATGGCGCAGAGCTGGTGGCGCTGCGGGAAACAGCGGACAATGACGCGGGGCTGCTGGCCGCGATCGACCGTCTGTCCAAACGGATGCGCGAGCGGATTGGCGAATCATTGCGGACCATCCGGAGCAATGAGCCACTCGACCAGGTGACCACCGGGTCCCTGGAGGCTTTGCGACTCTACACTCAGGGTGCCGCGGCTGCCGACGGCGGCAACTTCGAACAGGGGATCGCGCTGCTTCAGCAGGCGGTTGCCCTGGACACCGGCTTCGCCATGGCCTGGCGCAAGCTGGGCGTGGCGTACATCAACTCCGGCGCCGATTACTCCAAGACGGTCGCGGCCTACACCAAGGCGTTCCAGCACCGGGACCGGCTTCCCGAGGTGGAGCGATATCTGACCGCGGCGTCCTACTACGACAATGTTGAGTTGGACCTGGACAAGTCGATCGCCGCCTATCGAGCCGTCCTGCAGATCAACCCGGACCAAACGACTGCTCTCAACAACCTGGCCGGCGTGCTGCTCACGCGGCGTCAGTACGCTGAAGCCGAGCAGCTCCTCTTGCATGCCGTGCAAGTCGACCCCACCGGGGTCACCTTCTACATCCAGGCGATTGAGGCCCAACTGCTTCAGGGCAAGCGCGCCGAGGCGGCGGCGACCCTCGATCGGTTCGCGAAGGAGGTGCCGCGGAGCCCAATTCTCCCGATGATACAGGCTCAGGCGGCCACCAGCCGAGAAGCCTATGACAGCGCTCAGCTCCTCTTCCGCGCCGCCGCCGGTCGGCCGGAGCCGGGTCTACAGGCATTCGCGTTGAACAGTCTCGCCTCGATCGATTTGATTCACGGCAAGCTGGCGAGTGCCGAGCGTTCCTATAGAGACCTGATGGCGGTGAGCGAAAAGCGAGCGCAACCCGGAACCTACGTGGCCAACGCCGCCTTGATCGCCGACATTGGCGCGATCTACCGCCGCGACCAGGCTGGTGCTCTCAAGCCCGTCGAGGCAGCCCTGGAACGCTATCCGTTGACCAAGATGCCTGCCCTGGATCGCCCGTATGTGGAGCTCGCTCTCGCGTACGCGCTCGGGGGCCAGGCGACGCGGGCCAAACAGATGCTGGCGGAGTACGAGACCAATGTTCCCGAGGCAATCCGGCGTACTAACCCGTGGAGGCACTACGCGGCCGGCCTGACGGCTCTGGCCGATGCACGGGCGCCTGACGCGATCACGGAGTTCCGAGCCTGGTGCGACGAGCTGGCGGGGTGTGCCGACCAGGGGACCTTCGAGCTCGGGCTTGCTTACGACGCGGCCAAGCAACCGGATTCGGCCCTCGCCGTGTATAACCGCGCGGTGACGGCTCCGAGGCACCTGTCCTCGTTCTACAGCGATGCCTACGATTTGGCGCGCAACTACAAGCGCCTGGGGGAGCTCTACGAGGAGCGCGGCAACCGTGATCGTGCGGTCGAGTACTACGGAAAGATGATCGACCTCTGGAAGGACGCGGACCCCGAGCTCCAGCCTCAGGTGAAGGAAATCAAGGATCGGGTCGCCAAGCTGGTGGGGGAGAAAAAGCCTTGAGCGTGGCAACAGGCATGAGGCACGGGGCAAGTGGGACCGGGGACCAGGGACCGGAAACCGGGGATTGCGCCTCTACTCAGTCCTCAGTCCTCAGTCCTCAGTCCTGATGTCCTCCGACTCCTTCGCCAATCTCCAGGCCTCGCTCGGTGAGCTCTACACCATCGAGCGCGAGCTCGGTCGCGGTGGCATGGCCACGGTTTACCTCGCGCATGACCGGAAGCACAATCGCCCGGTGGCGCTCAAGGTCCTCCATCCGGAGCTGGCCGGCGTCGTCGGCCCCGACCGCTTCCTTCGCGAGATCCAGCTGATCGCCCGCCTCCAGCATCCTCACATCCTGGGCCTGATCGATTCGGGCACCGTCAAGCTCGGCGAGATCCAGGCGCCCTACTACGTGATGCCGTTCGTTGAGGGAGAATCCTTGCGGGCGCGATTGAGCCGGCAGGGAGAGCTTTCCATTCCCGATGCGATCGGCATTCTCAAGGAAGTCTGCGATGCGCTGGCCTACGCCCACGCCCGGGGTGTAGTCCACCGGGACATCAAGCCAGACAACGTGCTCCTCTCCGGCCGCCATGCTTTAGTCGCCGACTTCGGTGTCGCCAAGGCCTTGGCCGAGAGCCAGCGTCCCGATGGAGCCAAGGGGCAGACCGCCGGTCTCACCTCGCTGGGCATGGCCCTCGGCACTCCGGCCTATATGGCACCGGAACAGGCGGCGGGCGATCCGCAGACCGATCACCGCGCCGATCTCTACGCCCTGGGTGTCATGGCCTATGAGCTGCTGGCGGGGCGGCCCCCCTTTACCGGCACCACGCCTCAGCGAGTGCTGGCGGCGCACCTGGCCGAGACACCGGAACAGCTTTCGGTGCATCGGCCTACCGTTTCTCCGGCGCTCAACCTGGTGATCATGAAGTGTCTGGCCAAGCGGCCCGCCGATCGCTGGCAGAGCGCCGAGGAGCTGCTGAGCCAGCTGGAGCCGCTCCTCACACCGAGTGCCGGCGTGACACCCACCGGATTGAGCTCGGTAAGCGTGCCGGCAGTCGATCACTGGTACGGTCACCCGTTGAGAGTTGGCGGTCTCTTTATCCTGGCCTCGGTGGCCGTACTCGGCGTGGTGTACTTCCTCACGGTCCAGCTGGGACTCCCCTATTGGGTGCTGTGGAGTGCGCTGGTTCTGCTCGGTGCCGGGCTGCCGATCATGCTGGTCACCGGACTGCTCGAGCGGCGGCGAGCCCAGGCGCACACGACTGGAATTCACGTGCCCACTCCGACCGGGGTGCGCACGCTTTTCACTTGGCGCCGGGCCATCACGGGCGGAGTGCTGGCCTTTGGGGTCCTCGCTGCCGGGACCATCGTCTACACCGCGATGCGATTACTTGGGATCGGGCCCGTGGGGACGTTGGTGGCCTCGGGGAAACTGGCCAATCGCGACAAGCTGATCGTCGCCGACTTCGAGAACCGGTCCGCCGACTCGACTCTGGGCGGCTCCGTTACGGAGGCTTTCCGAATCGACCTGGCCCAGTCCCCGCTGGTGACGGTGATGGCGTCCTCGGCTGTCTCGCAGGCGCTGGAGCGGATGAAGCGGGACCCTCACGCGCCGGTGGATGCCGGCGTGGCGCGAGAGCTGGCCGTCCGGGAAGGCGCCAAGGCGATCGTCGCCGGCGAAATCAGTCCGGTGGGGAAGGGCTTCGTGCTCTCGGCCAAGCTGCTGGCACCGGCGGATGGCGCCGAGCTGGTGGCCCTGCGGGAGACCGCAGAGAACGACGGCGTGATCCTTCCCGCGATCGACCGGTTGTCCCGTCGGCTCCGGGAGCGCATCGGAGAATCGCTCCGCACCATCCGGGGCAACGATCCCCTCGAGAAAGTGACCACCTCTTCCCTCGAGGCCTTGCGGCTGTACTCGAAGGGTTCCCATGCAAGCGATCAGGGAGAGTTCGAGCAGGCCGCCTCGTTCCTCCAACAGGCGATCGCGCTGGATACCGGCTTCGCGATGGCTTACCGAAAACTGGCCGTCGTTTACGACAACTCGGGCGCTGACCGATCGCTGGTGATCGCGGCCACGACCAAGGCCTATGCCCACCGCGACCGGCTGCCGGAAATCGAGCGCAACCAGACGGTGGCCTACTATTTCTGGGACGTCGACTGGCGGCCAGACAAGATCGAGGCCGCCTATCGCGCCGTTCTCGAGGTCAACCCCGACGAGCCCACCGCGCTCAACAACCTGAGTCTGCTGCTGGCCCAGTACCGCCAATGGCCCGAAGCCGAGCTGCTGGCCGATCACGCGACTCGGATCGAGCAAGCGACCAGCTTCTACTGGAACATCCTTCGTGCCCAGGTGCCACAGGGAAAGCTCCCGGAGGCTCACAAGACGCTGGACCGGTTTGCCCAGGCTTTCCCCGAGAGCCCCGAGGCGTGGTTGGCCAAGGCGGCTATCTCGTCGGCAATCGGATCCTACGACAGCGCGAGGAGCTATCTGCAGGCGGCCACCGGCACCCATCCCGCCCCGTTCTACCAAGATGCCGGAGCCAATCAACTCGTCAGCGTCAGCCTGGTGCAGGGTAAACTGGCGGAGGCAGAGCGAAACCTGGCCGAGGTGCAGCGCATCGCTGAAAAGCGAGCGCTGCCGGCCGACTATATCTTGGCAGCCGCCAGCCTCGGTCTTATCCAGGCTACCTACCGTAAGGATCCGGCCGGTGGACTGAAGAGGATGGACCAGGCACTCAAGCAACACAGCCTCGCCTCGATGACGCCCGTCAACCGTCCCTACAGCATGCTGGCCATCTTCTACGCTCGGGCCGGGCAACCTGATCGTGCCCGCAAGCTGGTGGCCGAGTATGAGTCGGCGGTCGGGGAGCCGATCCGGCGGGGAGACATGGAGCGGTTCCATGCTGCCGGCGATATCGCGTTCGCTGAAGGAAAGGCGAGCGAGGCCATCGACGGCTATCGGGCCTGGCACGATTCCACAGGGTGCGGTGCCTGCGGGACCTACGAATTGGCCCGTGCCTTCGAGTTGGCCAAACAGCCCGATTCCGCCCTGGCCACCTATGAACGACGGGTCACCGAGAAGTCCATGTTCGGCGTGCGCACCGACTCGTGGACTCTGGCTCCGACCTATCGCCGCCTGGGTGAGCTCTACGAAGAGCGCGGAGTGAAGGACAAGGCCGCTGACTACTACGGGCGCTTCATCAACCTCTGGAAGAATGCCGACCCCGAGCTTCAGCCCCAGGTGAAGGAGATCAAGGATCGCTTGGCCAAGCTGGTGGGGGAGAAGCCGTGACCGAGCCACGGGGCATGAGGCATGGGGCAAGAGGGACCGGGGACCGGAGAACGAGGCATGAGGCAGGGGGGAAGAGGGACTGGGTACTAGGTACCAGGGAACCAGTGAGCAAAGAATCTCACGCTTGTGACTTGCAGCTTGTGACCCATTGAATCACGGATCAATTCATGAAATCACTCTTGAGCATCACCGTCCTTGCCTTCGTCGGGTCAACTCTGTTCGCGCAGGCTGGCCCTCCTCCTGCGCTTCGCCAGGACATCGATCGCCGGACCCAGGCGGTGATGGACAGCGTCATCGCCTGGCGGCGAAACATCCACCAGCATCCCGAGCTCTCCGGCCAGGAAGTCCGGACCTCCGCCCTGGTAGCGGAGCGGCTGCGGGCGCTGGGGCTCGAGGTCAGGACCGAGGTCGGGGGACATGGCGTCGTGGGCCTGCTCAAGGGCGGCAAGCCGGGCAAGGTCGTGGCCCTGAGAGCGGACATGGACGCCTTGCCGGTCGTGGAGCCACCTGGCCTTCCCTTCGCCTCCACGGTCCGCACCGTCTACAACGGCCAGGACGTGGGAGTGATGCACGCCTGCGGACACGATACCCATGTGGCCATGCTGCTGGGGGTGGCGCAGGTGCTGGCCGGGATTCGCGCGCAGTTGCCAGGCAGCGTGAAGTTCCTGTTTCAGCCCGCCGAGGAGCAGACCCCCGATGGCGGGGCCAAGCCGATGATCGAAGCCGGCGCCCTCGAGGACCCCAAGGTGGACGCCATCTTCGGCCTGCACGTGACCCCGACCCGGGTCGGGACGCTACAGTACCGCGGCGGCCCTTTCATGGCCAGCGCCGACAATCTGTTGATCGTGGTGCACGGCAAGCAGACCCACGGCGCCAAGCCCTGGGGTGGGGTGGATCCGATCGTGGTCGCATCCCAGATCGTGCTCGGACTCCAGACGATCATCAGCCGGCAGGCTGACCTGGTTCAGGCGCCAGCCATCGTGACCATCGGAGTGATGCGGGGCGGGGTCCGGTTCAACATCATTCCCGACAGCGTGGTGATGGAGGGAACGATTCGGGCCATGGACGAGACCATGCGGCGGGACATTCACGCCCGGATCAAGCGGACGGCGGAGAGTATCGCGCAAAGCGCCGGAGCCACCGCGACCGTCACCATCGAGGATGGCTACCCCGTGACGGTCAACGATCCCACCCTGACCGCCCGCATGCTTCCCACGCTCCAGCGCGTGGCCGGCCCGGAACGGGTGACGGAAATCCCGCCCGCCACCTGGAGCGAAGATTTCTCGCGTTTCGAGGAAAAGGTGCCTGGCATGTTTTTCAACCTCGGTGTCACGCCTGACAGCATCGATCCAGCCAAGGCCGCGCCCAATCACTCGCCGCTCTTCTTCGCCGACGAGGCGGCGTTCCCGACCGGTGTTCGAGCTCTCGCCAATCTGGCCGTGGACTATCTCTACGGCACCAAGCGATAGCCAGGGGCAAGTCGTGAACGCCAAGACGGGCAAGCGAGGCCCCAGGAAGAAGAAGGCTCCGGAAGCGCGTGGTCTCACGGCCACCGAGCTCCTGGGTGGGCACGCGCCAGCCGAGGTGATCGAGCTGGCCATGCAGATCGAAGGGCAGGGGGGCAGCGTCCTCGCGACCTACCGGGATCCCCTCGGCGGGCACTGGCAGCTCCTCGCCGGCCTGCCGATCGAACTGGTCGCTCCTACCCCCTATCAGCGCGATCTCTCGGAGACCCACCTCAAGCGCCTCGCCAACGCAATCGACCAGTTGGGGCGCTTTCTCGACCCCGTGATCACGGTGCGCGCTTCCGATGGCACCTACTGGACCCCGAACGGGAATCACCGGCTGGCGGCCCTGAAGGCGCTGGGCGCTCGGTCGATCGTCGCCCTGGTGGTCCCTGATTCCACGGTCGCCCACCGAATCCTGGTGCTCAACACCGAGAAGGCCCACAACGTCCGGGAGCGGGCGCTCGAAGTCATCCGCTTGGCGAAAGGACTCGCCGAGTTGGATCCGCGGCCCGAGAAGGAGTTCCTGGTCGAGTTCGAAGAGCCCGCGTTGCTGACCCTGGGCCTCTGCTATCAAGAGAATGGGCGCTTCGCCGGCGGGGTCTATCACCCGGTGCTCAAGCGGATCGATGCCTTCCTGGATGACAAGCTGCCCAGAGCGCTCGAGCGCCGGCGTAAACGGGCCGAACGACTGTTGAAGCTCGACGAAGTCGTGGGAGAGGCGGTGGCAGCGCTCAAGGAGAAGGGCTTCGAGAGCCCCTACCTCAAGGCCTTCGTGGTGGCGCGGATCAACCCGCTTCGCTTCAAACGTGGAGCCCGCGCCGAGTTCGACGCTACGATCGAGGGCATGACGGCCGCGGCCCGCAAGTTCGACGTGGACAAGATCAAGGCGAGCCAAGTGGCGAGAGCGGGCGGTGCGCCGGAGGAGTAGGCCCCGAACCGCTTGATCCCCACTTGACCCTCGAGGCTGAGACTCCAGGCGTCCTTTGACTGGAGTCTCGTATGCGTCGCCTCGCCATTGCGCTGCTCCTGGCCAGTTCCTCGCCTCACCTGGTCTATAGCCAGTCGGCGGCCTCGGGGCCTGCCGGCCAATACCCGCCTCCTCCAGCTGGTTCCACGGTCAGGCTCACCCTTGCCTCCGCTGGAGGCAGACAGTCGGGAACTCTCCTGGCCTGGGACCAGGACTCGATCCGGCTGCAGAAGGCAGACTCGTCAACTGTCAGCCTCGCGACCTCGAAGGTCACCGGCGTGGAAGTGAGTGCCGGAAGGGGATCTCGGGCTGGCCGCGGAGCACTGATTGGCGGGGGCGTCGGCCTGTTGCTGGGGACGGCTGGGGCAATTGCGGTCTCAAGCTGTGACGATTTTCTCTGTGGCGATCTCCCAGCCGGCTCCATCGTCCTCGGTCTGGCGGTGACGACCGGGGTCGGCGCGCTGCTGGGGGCGGGAATCGGTTCCATGGTCCACTACGAACGGTGGACGAGGTACAACGCTCCATCGTTGGTCCTGGGGCCCGGACCGCGCGGCCTGCGCGTCGGACTCAGTCTGCCGCTTCCCTGAACCGGGAACCATTCCGGGTGCCGGCGGAGCGACACGACGTCCACGGACTTGTGGTTACTCCGCCGGTTCTGGGTCCGCGCCGCCGATCACCCGCTCGATGATCCTGGCGGCGCGGCTCAGGGTTTCGAGCTCCTCCGAGCCGAGCCCCACCAGACGCGCCGCCAGGGAGCGCACGCGGCGGTCTCGTCCTTCGAGCAACAATCGCCGCCCCTTTTCCGTAGCCCGGATCCGCACCACCCGCCGATCCTCGGGATCCACCGCCCGGCTCACCAGGCCGCCGCCTTCCAGCCCCTGTACCAACCGGGTCATGGTCGGCGCCTTGACCTGCTCGGCGGCGGCCAGCGCGCCCAGCGTGATGGGGCCAGCGAAGACGATGACGGACAAGGCAGAGAGACGGGGGCCGCTGATCCCGCTGACGGCGTCCTGCAGTCTCAGCCGCCGCAGCAGGTGGATGGCTGCGCTGTGCAGGCGGTCGGCGGCCTCCACCTCCGCGTGAGCCGGGGCGGGGGTGCGGGGTCTTGCGCGACGCGGAGGGGGCACCATATTACTTAGCCAAGCTAACTATTTCCGGCCGGCGCCGCAACCGCCGGTCCTTTTCCAGGAGGGGATCGTGTCGAACACCGCCACCGCCACCTTCGGGCTGAGTGAGATCGGCCAGATCAGCGTCAACGTCAAGAATCTCGATCGAGCCACCGCCTTCTATCGGGACCAGCTGGGCGTCCCCTTCATGTTCGCCGCGCCCAACCTGGCGTTCTTCCAATGCGGGAGCGTGTCCCTGATGCTGAGCCCACCCGAGACCGCCGAGTTTGACCACCCCGGCTCGGTCCTCTATTTCAGCGTGCCCGATATCGACGCCGCCTACAAGACTCTCAAGGGGCGGAAGGTCCCGTTCCGGGATGAGCCTCACCTGATCCATCGGGTACCGGGTCGCGAGCTCTGGATGACCTTCTTCGACGACACCGAGGGGAATATCCTGGCCCTGATGTCCTGGAGGTCGGTCCCGGCCTGACGTTCCGGGTCAGACGAAAAAAGAGCGGCTCGCGATACGGGTCCTTTCGTATCGCGAGCCGTTTGACCAACTCGGACTAGTAGCGGTAGTGGTCGGGCTTATAGGGGCCGTCTACCGAAGCCCCGATGTAGTCGGCCTGGTCCTTGGTCAGCCGGGTCAGCTTGACCCCCAGCTTGTCGAGATGGAGCCGAGCCACCTTCTCGTCCAGCTTCTTGGGTAGCACGTACACCTTCTTCTCCGAATACCGGGTGCCGGAGAGCGTGGGTTTGCCCTGGGCGTTCAGATGCAGATCGATCTGGGCCATCACCTGGTTGGTGAAGCTCGAGGACATCACGAAGCTCGGATGCCCGGTCGCGCAGCCCAGGTTGAGCAGGCGCCCTTCGGCCAGAATCAGCACGCTGTGACCGTCGGGGAAGACCCACTCGTCGTACTGCGGCTTGATGTTGACGCGGCGGATCCCCTTCACCTTCTTGAGCCCGGCCATGTCGATCTCATTGTCGAAGTGGCCGATGTTTCCCACGATGGCCTTGTCCTTCATCCTCGCCATGTGGGCCGCGGTGATGATGTCGCGGTTCCCCGTGGCGGTAATGAAGACGTCCGCTGAACCCACCACGTCGTCCAGCGTGGCGACCTGAAAACCCTCCATGGCGGCCTGGAGCGCGCAGATGGGATCGATCTCCGTCACGATCACCCGCGCCCCCTGTCCGCGGAGCGCCTGGGCGCATCCCTTGCCGACCTCGCCGTAGCCGCAAACCACCGCGACTTTGCCAGACAACATGACATCGGTGGCCCGGTTGAGTCCGTCGATCACCGAGTGGCGGCACCCGTAGATGTTGTCGAACTTGCTCTTGGTGACCGAGTCGTTGACGTTGATCGCCGGGAAGAGCAGGGTACCCGCCTTCATCATGTCGTAGAGGCGGTGCACGCCCGTGGTGGTCTCTTCGGAGACGCCACGCACGCCGGCGGCCACCTTGGTCCACCGGCCCGGGTTCGCCTTGAGTTGGGCCCTGAGCAGATCGAGGATCACGCCCCACTCTTCGGGGTCGGACTCGGGGCGGAACTCGGGCACCTTGCCGGCGCGTTCGAACTCGGCGCCCTTGTGGAGCAGCAGGGTCGCGTCGCCCCCGTCATCCAGCACCATGGTTGGCCCCGAGCCGTCCGGCCACATGAGGGCCTGCTCGGTGCACCACCAGTACTCTTCCAGGGTTTCGCCCTTCCAGGCGAAGACCGGCACCCCTCTGGGATCCGCTGCAGTCCCCTCGCGGCCCACCACGGCCGCCGCAGCGGCCTGATCCTGGGTCGAGAAGATGTTACACGACACCCAGCGAACGTCGGCGCCCAGATCCACCAGGGTCTCGATCAGCACCGCCGTTTGTACCGTCATGTGCAGAGAGCCCATGATCCGGGCCCCCGCCAGCGGCTTGCTCCCGGCGTATTCCTCGCGAAGCGACATGAGACCGGGCATCTCCTGCTCGGCCAGCCGGATCTCCTTCCGGCCCAGCTCGGCCAGCGAGAGGTCCTTGACCTTGAACGGCTCGCGCCCCGCTTCGCGCGCGGCGGTGAACGGATGCGTCATTGCGGCAACGGTGCTCACGATCCCACTCCTTCCTCTCGATTGTCGCTCATCATTAAGAGCCAGCACCCTTTCGCGCCGACACGATGAACAGCATCGGCCCTTTCGATGTCGCCTCGGGCGCCAGCCCGTGATACAGGCCCGGGACCAACCCCGCGTCCTGAATCCAACCCGTCACTTGCTCCCTCGAGAACCCCTGCCAGAGATGCCCCATGGTCTGTCGATATTCCGACCGCTCGTGCGGCATCATGTCCACCAGCAGCAACCGACCTTCAGGGCGCAGAACCCTCGCCGCTTCCCTCAGCGCGACCCCCGGTTCCTCTACATAGTGCAGGACCAGCGCGATGATGGCGACGTCGAGTGCGCCGTCCTCGATCGGCAGCGCCTCGAGTTCGCCCCGTCGCAGATCGACCTGGTCCAGACCTTCCACCCGGGCCCGGGCCGCCTTGAGCATCGCCGGGGACTCGTCCACCGCGATCACCCGATTGACCAGCGGTGCCAGGCTAACGGTCAGCTGACCCGTCCCGCAACCCAGGTCTCCCACAGTCCAGCTCGGGTCGATCAACCCGAGCAGGGGCAGGAGCTCGGTCCGGCCTCCAAACAGCTCGCTTCGGACCCGGTCCCACTGACCGGCAGCCGAGGTGAAGAACTCCTGGGATCGGGTCGGTCGGCGAGCCAACACCGCACGCAACCGCTCCGCGTCCTGCGCCGCCTCGGGTAGCTCCGCGATCTGGTCCCGGACCGCCTGCCAGAGTCGCTTGACCGGCGTCGGGAGCGGCGAGGCCATCCGATAGAAGTTGCTCGCCCCATCAGCGCGGGAAACGACCCACCCCTCTTCCCCCAGGACCTTGAGATGGCGGCTGACCGTCGATTGGGGGAGATGGAGCGTCGCGCAGAGCTCCGACACGGTGAGCTCCCGCCGTTCCAGCGCCAGCAGAAGACGGCCGCGAGTCGCGTCCGCCAGGGCGGTCATGCGGTCAATGATGCTGGCTCCCAGGGCCCCCTCCGTATCATCCGTACATCCGGATGATAACATAATAGGGGACGGCGTCAAGCCCCTCCGACCTGGCCCGGGTAGATTCCGCCTATGACCAGTCCTCCCCGTCCGCACCATGGGCCGGACGGCCGATTCAGGAACCCCTGGCCGGGTGGTGAGATCCAGGGCCTCCCGGGTCTGCTCCGCTGGGGCCTGCACCGGATGATCCGGCGGAGGGGGCCGGCACGGGCGGTGGATCCCGCCCTGTTTCGCAGCGTCCAACCCAACCTGAGCGATCCGAACGGGTCCCCACTCGACGTGACCTGGTTGGGGCATTCGACCGTATTGATCCGCACTCCCGCCGCCACGGTTCTCACCGACCCGGTCTGGGCCGAGCGGGTATCGCCCTTCAGCTTCCTGGGACCCAGGCGGTGGGTGCCCGCGCCGCTGGCGCTCGAGGCGCTGCCCAGGCTCGACCTCGTGCTCCTCTCCCACAACCACTATGACCATCTCGATCAGGCGACGGTGCGGAGGCTGGCCGAGCTCCAGCCTGGTGCGCCCTGGGTCATGCCGTTGGGACTCTCGGCGACACTCCGTGGCTGGGGTGTGAGAGACGCGATCGAGTTGGACTGGTGGGACGTACATCGTGCGGGGGTCATCGAGATCGGCTGCGCTCCGGCCATGCATTTCAGTGCGAGGGGCTTCCGGGACCGGAACCAGACGCTCTGGTGCGGATGGAGTATCAGGCTGGGTGAGCGCCGCGCATTCTTTGCGGGGGATACGGGATACCACCCCGAGTTCCCCCGGATCCGCGAGCGTTTCGGCCCCTTCGATCTGTTGATGTTGCCGGTGGGGGCCTACGAACCTCGATGGTTCATGCGGCCGGTCCACATGAATCCGGAGGAAGCAGTGCTGGCTTATCGGGACCTGGTCCCCGACCCGGCGGAGTCCGCGGGGGTGATGGTCCCCATCCACTGGGGCACCTACAGGCTGACCGACGAGCCGATGGACGAGCCTCCGGGGCGAACTCGAGAGGCCTGGCGGGGGGCGGGGTTACCGGAGGAGAGGCTCTGGATCCTGCAGCACGGGGAGACGAGGCAGCTCCGCTGAGGAGGCTTACACTCCGCGGTTGATGGCTTCGAGCAGCTTGTCTCCGAGCAGGTCGACTTCGTCTGTCGAGGTGTAGACGTTGGGGGTAATCCGGAGCCCATCGAACTCCGGGTGAACGATGGGCGTGACCACGATGTGATGCTTGTCCCACAACCACTGCGCCAGAGCGACCGGTTCGAGTCCATCGATGTGGATCAGCCCGATCCCTCCAGCGTTGGGACCTTCCAGCTGGGTCAGGATCCTGACTCGATCGCTCTCCTTCTGTAGTCGCTTGGCCCATCGGTCCCGCAGGTAGCGGAGCCGGGCGATTTTCCGGTCGGCGCCGATTCCCCGGTGAAACGCGAGCGCGAGGGAGATGGCGTTATGGTTGGCCGCCGGGTGGGTGCCGATCTCCTCGTATTTCCGGATGTTCTCCGACATCTCGGCGGGGGCGGCCATCAGGGGCCAAAGGTCCCGCTGTTTCTCCTTTCGCACATACAGGAACCCGGTTCCCACGGGAGCCAGCAGCCACTTATGGAGGCTGGTGCCGTAGTAATCGCACCCCAGATCGTCCCGGGTAAACGGGAAATGGGCGAAGGCATGGGCGCCGTCTACCAGGACCACGATTCCCTGAGGCCGAGCCAGGGCCACCAACTCCCGCACCGGCATGATCTGACCGGTGAGATTCGTGATGTGGGTGACTTCGATGACGCGAGTGCGCGGGGTGAGGGCCTGGCGGAACTGGTCGACCAGGTAGTCCTGCGAGGGAGGAGGAACCTTGAAGGAGACCGGCTTGAGGACGATCCCCTCCCGGCGCACCCGCTGCTGCCAGCTGGTGATCATGCGGGGATAGTTCTGGTTGGTCAGAACCACCTCGTCGCCCGGCTTGAGATCCAGGCCGAAGATCAGGATCTCCATGGCCTCGGAGGCGTTCCGGGTGACCGCCATTTCTTCCGGGTCGCAGCCGAACTCGCGGGCCAGGTCCCGTCGCACGCTCTCGATCCGGGGTTCCAGCACCTTCCACATGTGCTCGACGGGGAGCTCGTTGCTGAACCGCAGATCGCGGATCATCGCCTCGAGCACATGGCTCGGCGTGGGGCTGACCCCGCCGTTGTTCAGATTGATCAGGGTGCCGTCGAGATCGAAGGCGCGACGGATCTCGATCCAGTAGGCCTCGTCGCTCGCGACGGTGGAGGGAGCGGCCCGGCCGGCGGCCGCCTCGGCGCGCGCCAGCCGCCGAAACGCGTCGGGTCGAAAGCCGGGGGCGAGGGCGCCGGCGGCCAGCGTAGTGAGAAATGTGCGCCGAGTCGGCAGCGCTGGCCTCCCCGAAGGTTAGGGCGTGCCGGTACTCTGGATCTTCTTGATCGCCTTCTTGGCCATGAACGCCACGTCGTCGTCCGGGTCGTCCAGGGTCTCGGTCAACGCGGGGATGGCATCGCTGGCGCCCGGTCCGATCTCGCTGAGCGCGTAGGCCGCCGCGTACCGCACGGCTCGGACGGGATCCTTGAGCGCTTCAATCAATGCCGGGACCGCGGCTTTGGCATGCGGCCCCAGCGAGGAAATGGTGTACGCGGCGCGGTGGCGGGTGTAGGGCGCCTGGCCCTTGAGGTCCTCGATCCAGGCGCTCAGCGGCCGCCCTTCCCAGGTGGTGTCGTTGGTCAACTGCGGCTCGGCCTGCGCCCCAGCCCGAGAAGCCAGGAGCAGGGCGGCCAACAGGCTCAGGATCAGCACTCGCTTCATGGGTGGTTCAGTCTCCCGCCTGAATTTGCGATCAGCCATGGCCGCTTCAGGCGCACGGCCCGGCCGGAACGTGCACCACAGAATAGCCTCCCGCAGCCTCCTCCAGCAAACCAGCCTCCCCCGCTTCAAATCCACCCGACCCGCGGGTAGATTGTCCCCGCTCAAAACGGCCGCCTTGGAGGCGGCCGCAGCCGAATCACCGAGGGACCGTACGCATGGCCATTAACGCCACCGAAATCCGCCGCGGCATGTCGATCCTCTTCGAGGGAGAGCCCTGCCGGGTGGTCGACTTTCGCCACCATACCCCGGGGAACCTCCGGGCCATGGTGCAGGCCAAGCTCAAGAAGCTTCGGACCGGCACCACGTTCGAACACCGTTTTCGGGCCACCGACTCGGTGGACGTGGCCTTGCTCGAGACCCACGAGCTCGAATTCCTCTACCAGGGCGGCGACGACTACCACTTCATGAACACCGAGAGCTTCGACCAGATGGAGCTGGACGGGGAAACGCTGGGTGATGCCGCCAAGTGGATGACCCCGGGGATGAAGCTCCAGGCCGAGTTCTTCAATGGGAGGCCGATCGGGATCCAGCTCCCCAATGCGCTGGTGCTGGAAATCGTGGAGACCGCGCCGGTCATGAAGACCGCGACCAAGACTTCTTCGACCAAGCCGGCCAAGCTCGACAACGGAGTCACGGTCAACGTGCCCGAGTTCCTGCAGACCGGCGAGCGGATCCGGGTCAATCCGATCAGCGGGGAGTACATCGACCGGGCCAAGTAGGCGGCGGGACACAACTTCGACCCCTTCGATCCCCTTGCCAGTGGGCGGCGATCTGGTAGGTTAAGATCATCGCCCTTTTGCATTCGGTGCGGAGGACCTTGACCGCCCTCGCCGCGGAGTGTCGCACGTCGTGACCCGTCCCTCGGTCGCCGACGAACGTCGGTTCCTGTCCCGCGAGCTCTCCGTCTTTCTCGTCCAGTTTTCTATCGCGCTGCACAAGAATACGAGCTATCCCCGCGGGCATCCGTTGCTCCAGTCCGCGGTGGAGGCGGTCGTGCTGCGCCTGACCTCGCTCCTGGTGGAACGGCCAACCCTGTCCATCGGAATCGCCCGGAACCAGCTGATCATCGATGGGGTAGCGACCGACCCGGAGAACCCGGTGCTCCGGGAGCTGGCCGAGCGCCTTCATCGCCACCAATTGGGAGCGCTCAAATTCTCCCAGGGCGTGGGCGGCGACGAGGTGGCCGACCTGCTGGCGACCATTGGTGCCGCGAGCAAGCGGGGGGACCAGCCCCTCGGCATCCGTCCCAAGGACGAGTTGGAGCGATGGGCCCATATCCGCCTCTTCCCGCTGGCGTTCGACAATCTGGAGCTGCTCGACAAGGAGGAGGCGGAGGAGGAAGTAGAGACCGGGAGGGCCAACCAGCTGTGGCTGGGTCTGGCCGCTGCCGCGCTTCTCGATCAACGGGGGGGAGAATTCGCCCCCTCGCTGGACGCCGGCGATCTGGCCAAGGTCATCAACGAACACCGGCGGGACACCACCTACGCCAAGGTCATCGTCGACTACCTGATGCAGTTGGGCAGTGAGCTCCGGATGGGGGAGGGGGCCGAGCAGCAGATGCTTCAGAGTCGACTGAGTGCCCTGCTGACCGGCCTCCGGCCCGATGTCCTCAAGGAGCTGCTCGAGGTCGGAGGCGATCTCGCCAAGCGCACCGAGCTGGTGACGGAGGTGGCCCAGGCCATGCCCATGGGGGCGGTCCTGGAGCTGGTGCAGGCGGCGGCGGCGGCATCGCAGAAGACGATCTCCCACTCGCTGCTCCGGATGCTGAACAAGATCGCGATCCATACCGAGGCCGGCAGTCAGGTCACTCGTCATGACGCCGACTCGGCCCTCCGGGAGACGGTGCGTCGCCTGGCCTCCAACTGGACCCTCGAGGACCCCAATCCGGGCGCTTACACCGGAATGCTTGATCGGCTGTCCTCTGGTAGTGCGTCGGCCGCGGTGGCCGATGAAGAACGTCCCTCAGAGGCTCCACGGCTGGTGAAGATGAGTCTCGAGACCGGAGTCACGGGTGAGGCGATCTGGCGGGCCGTGGACGAGATGGTGGATACGGGTCGGCTGGCGGAGCTGCTGGAGATGCTGGATAACGGGGTCGGCGTCGAGTCCACGGTCGAGGAGTACTGGCGCCATCTCGCTACTCCTGACAGCCTCCGGCAGATCCTCATGGATGAACAGCGGGGGATGGAGGCGGTCGAACGCATCATTCAGCGGATGGGGCTCGCCGCGGCGGAGCCGATGCTCGACGTCCTCGAAATCACCGAATCCCGGCACATCCGGCGGCGCCTGCTGACCCGACTGACCCAGCTCGGCAACGACGTCGGCCCCCTGCTGCAGGCGCGCCTGCCCGGAGCCCCCTGGTTCGTGCAGCGCAACCTGCTGGCCCTGATGGCCGCCCTGCCGACCTGGCCGCCCGAGTTCACTCCGCGGCCCTACGCGGACAACGATGATCCGCGGGTCCGGCGGGAAGCGTTGAAGCTGATGTTCAGGGTGCCCGAGATGCGGGAAGAGGCCATCCTGGAGGGTATCGCGGATGACGACGATCAGATCATCCGGTTGGCCCTGGGCGCCGCCCTGGAGCGCTGTCCCTCCTCGGCCGCATCGCGGCTGGTCACGCTCATCAACAGCCGCTCCCGAGATGCCGAGCTTCGGGCGCTCGCGATTCGCGTGTTGGCCCAGGTGCCAACGGTCGCGACCCGGAACTGGCTCCTCGAGCACGCGGTGACCAAACGCCAGTGGTTCCGGGGTCGGAAGCTGCACCCCAAATCGCCCGAGCTGCTCGCGATCCTCTCGGTGCTGGCCTCTCGGTGGGCCAGTCATCCTGCGGCGGCGGAAGTCATCAAGATTGCCTCGCGGAGTCCCGATCCCGACATCCGTACCGCGGTCACGTCGCCCCCTCCGCCCACGCCCCCATCATGAGTGATCCGCTCCGGTTCCTGACCTCCATGGGGCAGGCGCTTTCGACGATGTCGCTCTACTCGACCGGCCATCCGGCGCGGGAACGCGCCATCGACTCGTCGTTCGAGCAGCTGCTCAACCTGATGGCCACCGACGCCAACGCCCAGGTGTCCTTCATCGACGGGGAAGTGGTCTACAAGGGCCAGGTGATCCGGGAATTGAAGGAATGGGATTGGAGCACCAAGCTGGCCAAGATCGGGGTGCAACGGATCGAGTTCATTCCGCCGGTGCTGCGCGAGGACTACGACGGGTTCCTGAACGATGTGCACGAGCGCCTGAACCAGGCGGCGATCGACACCACCGAGGCGCGACAAATGGGCCGGGCCAGCATCCGGTTCGGCGCCATCGGGGTGCGAGGGGCCGAGACCGAGAGCGCGGTCACCATTGCCACGGCCACGATCGCCTACAGTCTCCGGGAAGAGGTGGAGGCCATCGCCTGGATCCATGACGAGGTCGAGGAGGCTGGAACCCTCCCGCTCCTCGAGGCGGAGACCGTGGTCCGATCCCTCTCGATCGCGATGCATAGTGAGAGCCAGATGCTGCTCCCACTGCTGCAGCTCAAAGAATTCGACCAATACACCACCACTCACTCCAGCAACGTCTCGGTGCTCGCCATGGCCCTGGCCGAGCAGTTGGGGCTGGGTCCCAGGGAAGTCCGGGAATTCGGGGTGGCGGGCCTGCTGCACGACCTGGGCAAGGTGCGGATTCCCAAGGACATTCTTACCAAGCCCGGCGCATTCACCGATTCCGAGCGCGCGCTCATGCGGCGGCACCCGGTAGACGGCGCCAAGATCATCCTGGAACGGGAGAAGCGGCTGGACACTGCGGCCGTGGTCGCCTACGAGCACCACATCATGTTGAACGGCGGGGGCTATCCCACCTTCAAGTTCCCACGGGACTGCCACTACGCCAGCAAGCTGGTCCACGTCTGCGACGTGTACGATGCCCTCTGCACCAATCGCCCCTACCGCGAGGCGTGGCACTCCGAAATGGCGCTGGCGTACCTGGAAGAGAAGGGGGGCGTGGAGTTCGATGCGGAGATCATCACGGCATTCGCCGCGATGGCCCGCAACTCAAGTTTCCAGCGAGTGGTGCTCGAGAAGGAGAACGTCGATCAACTCCAGGTGGCTTCGCCTGCCGCCCCGCCTAGTTCGCCTTGACCAGGGTGGGTGGGCTTCCCCACACCCAATCCACCAGGAAGCGGTCCCCTTCGGTCAGTGAGAGATATCCAGAGCCGGTGACGGTGCCCTGCGGCAGGAGCTGCATGAACCCGTCCAGGCCGTAGACGTCCAGCTTGAGGCGATAGCTGTGGAAACCGGCGGGCACGCTGGAAACCTCCAGGTTCGTCGGACTGCGCAGGTTGGAGACCTGGCCCACCAGCTTTCCGTCGATCCAGAGTTTCGCGTCCTTCCCGATCTCATCTTCCCCCAGCGGTGATGTCGCCACGGTGAACCGGACCGGCTCCGCGTAGCCGCTGACCGGGCCGGTCTCGACTCCCGTTTCCCCCGTCGGCCGGAGCCAGGCCGTCTCTGACTGCTTGGGCATGCAGCTCAAGATCCGGGTGGCACGCTGAGCGCCGGTGGGGTGGAAGGCATCGAACCGGAATGGCCCCAGACGGGTGAAGAAGCGGATCGCCGCCTCCACCGCCTCGCGGTCCCCGGTCCCAAGCTGAACGGCGGCATAGCAGTCGGCCTCCAGCTCCTGGGCCTGGAGCACCGAATCCCGGAGGTCCTCGCGCATTCCGGCAATACCCGCCCGGGTATGGTGGTACTGGAGATGGCCGTATTCGTGGGCCAGAAAGAAGTCACCCAGACGGGGCCCGTAGCGGTGCATCAGGCGAGGGTTGTAATAGATGATCGGCTCGGGATTGTCCACCGCTGCTATGGCTACGTCGGGGAGGGTGTCTACCGCAACCTCCACCACATTGGGAATCAGGTGCAGGCCCTGGGCGGCGACCCTGGTCGCACTCGCGGTCGCAAGGCTCAACAAGAACAGGGGCAGGCGGGCGTTACGTGGGACCTCCATACCCTAATGTACGATGCGGGGCAGGGCCCGCCATGCCCCAGGGTGGGGCAGTCGACGTGGCTGGTTCGGGGTGCGACGCGGTTACGACGGCAGGCAGGCGAGGATCCGGGCCGCGCGCTGGGCGCCGGTCGGATGCTCATGGTCCGTCTGGCGGCTCCCCATGCGGCTGAAGAAACGCGCCGCCGCGTTCACCGCCGCGCGATCGATGGGGGCCAGCTCTCTGGCCGCGAAGCAGTCGGCCTCGAGCTCGCGCTTCTGCAGCAGGGAGTCGCGACCGGCAGGTGGCAGGCGCAGGACGGCGGCCCGCGTATGATGAAACGCCAGGTGGCCGTATTCGTGCGCGAAGAAGAACGTGCGCATCTCGGGGGTGAAGCCCGCCATGAGCGCAGGGTTGTAGAAGATGACCGGGCGCTCGGAGTCGTACACCGCCACGGCGACGTCCTTGAGCGAGGGGCTGACGACGAACGACACCATTCTGGTTGCTGAAGGGCTGGGGGCTACTTCCCCGGTCCGGAACAGCAGCGAGGTGGCTCCTGCCAATGCGACGACGACGGTCCTGGTCATCATTCCTGCGGCCCTCCACGGCGTCCTGACGCCCTATTTCCTGCTTGCAGCAAAACGCCCCCGCGATGACCGGTCGCGGGGGCGCAATCATACGCAGCCTGTTCAACTACCTGCGTGTCCTCCCCGAGCCGGGCCCACTCCCACCCCCCGGCGATGCATCACACCGCCGGTCGCTCATCCGATGCGCCCACAGTGCGAGAATCCGGCGCAGATGAACGCTCCTCAGGTTCCGAATTACGCCGCCTGATACAGCGGCTGGTTTCTGCACTACCCGTGATGAAGAGCAAGCGCCATGCCGCCCGGTCTTCCTGCGCCTTTTTTACGGGTGCGCTGGGTCACCAGGGTGCCCATTTCGCTTCCCGCTACACTCGCGGCGCGACGGCTCGGTGTCGTAGTTCGATGCGCCCGGGCGTTGACGACCGAACCCATGCCGTTACCATTGAAAACACCGCCAGGGGCATCCCGGACGCCCGGGATTGAGAAGTCACCCTTGGAACCTGATCCGGCTGATACCGGCGAAGGGAGCGCGGTCCATCCGACTCCTGCCGCCCGGCCGATCTTCGGCGACGTGACGTCAGGAGCTTGCAGCGATGGCTACACGACTGGACCAACCGGCGAACCGGGGCTCTTCCCGGCCCTCGTCCCCCCCAGCACCCACGACCCTCGAAGCAGCCTTCCCGCATTCCCGGCTGATTCACCTGGACGGGCCGCGGGGCATTCGGGTCCCCATGCGGGAAATCGGGCTGTCGGGTGGAGAGCCTCCACTCCGGGTCTACTACTCCGGTGGCCCTGAGGGCCACGACGTCGAGCAGGGCCTTGCCGCCCTCCGGCTACCGTGGATTCTCGAGCGCAACGTGGCACGGACCCGGGGCGCCGCCCCCTCGTCCCAGAGGGGTGAGGACCGGGTCCCCGGAGCGCTCAGGCGCCAACCCCTGCGGGGCAGCGGGCCCGTGACCCAGCTGGCACTGGCCCGGCGAGGTGAGGTCACGCCGGAAATGGAATTCGTCGGGTTGCGCGAGGATGTCCCGGCGGAGCTGGTCCGAAGCGAGGTCGCGCGCGGGCGCGCCATCATTCCGGCCAACATCAACCATCCCGAGCTGGAGCCGATGATCATCGGCCGCCGGTTCCTGGTGAAGATCAACGCCAACATCGGGAACTCGGCCGTCAGCTCTTCGATCGAGGAAGAGGTCGAGAAACTGCGCTGGGCCATCCTGTGGGGCGCCGACACGGTGATGGATCTCTCGACCGGCAAGCAGATCCATGAGACCCGCCAGTGGATCATCCGCAATTCGCCGGTCCCCATCGGCACCGTCCCGATCTACCAGGCGCTCGAGCGGGTTGGCGGTGTGGCGGAGGACCTGACCTGGGAAGTCTATCGGGACACGCTGATCGAACAGGCGGAGCAGGGGGTCGACTACTTCACGGTGCACGCGGGAGTGCTGCTCCCCTACATCCCTCTAACCGCCAACCGGGTTACCGGAATCGTGTCCCGCGGGGGCGCGATCATGGCCAAGTGGTGCCTGGCCCATCACCAGGAAAGTTTCCTCTACACCCGATTCCGCGAGATCTGCGAGATCATGGCGGCCTATGACGTGTCGTTCTCGCTGGGCGACGGTCTCCGCCCCGGGTCGATCGCCGATGCCAATGACGAGGCTCAGTTCGCCGAGCTCAGGACCCAGGGCGAGCTGACCCGGATCGCGTGGGAGCATGGGGTCCAGGTAATGAATGAGGGACCGGGGCACATCCCCATGCACCTGATCCAGGAGAACATGGACAAGCAGCTGGCGTGGTGCGATGAGGCCCCGTTCTACACCCTGGGTCCGCTGACCACCGACATTGCGCCCGGGTACGATCACATCACCAGTGCGATCGGGGCGGCGATGATCGGTTGGTACGGTACCGCCATGCTCTGCTACGTCACCCCCAAGGAGCACCTGGGCCTGCCGAACCGGGACGATGTCAAGGCGGGCGTGATCGCCTACAAGATCGCGGCTCATGCGGCCGACCTGGCCAAGGGACATCCCCGGGCCCGACAATGGGACGATGCCCTCTCCCGGGCCCGCTTCGAGTTTCGCTGGGACGACCAGTTCAACCTGTCCCTGGATCCGGTGACGGCCCGAGCGTACCACGACGAGACTCTGCCGGCCGAAGGAGCCAAGTTCGCGCACTTCTGCTCGATGTGCGGTCCCAGGTTCTGCTCGATGCGGATTACCCAGGACGTCCGGGCTTATGCAGCGGAGATGGCCCAGAAGGCCGCGGAGTTTCGGGAAAGCGGCGGGGAGATTTACCTGAAGCAATGATCGGCGACAGGATCAACACCGAGCCACACCGACCTCAGAACGGAGAGCCACGTTGACATACAGAATTCGAAACAGCCGGGGACTGCTCCTCGTCGCGCTTCTGCTGGGAGCCTGCGCGAAGAGGGAAACCGCACCGCCCGCCAAGACCGCGGCCGATACCACTCCGCCGGCGCCGGCCGGGCCCTCGAAGATTTCCACCCTCGAGGGATTCAAGACCCCCGAATCGGTCCGCTGGGATCCTGAGCAAGGCGTCTGGTTCGTCTCCAACATCAACGGCAACCCCTCGATCAAGGACAACAACGGATTCATCAGCCGACTCAAGGCCGATGGCTCCGTGGACAGCCTGCACTTCATCAGCGCCGGGCGAGGTGGCGTGACCCTGAACGCGCCCAAGGGCCTGGCCATTATCGGAGATACCCTCTGGGTGGCGGACATCGACGCGGTGCGCGGCTTCAACCGTAAGACCGGCGCCCTGGTCGCCAACGTCGACGCGGGGCACCAGGCCAAGTTCCTGAACGACGTGGCGGCGTCACCCGACGGGACCGTGTACATCACGGACACGGGGATTCAGTTCGACCCCAAGGGTGGTATGACCCACCCCGGTCCTGACCGGATCTTCGCCTTGAAGGGTCGGAAGCTCACCGTGGCGGCGGAGGGGGACTGGCTCGAACGGCCCAACGGCATCACCTGGGATCAGGCCAACGGGCGGTTCCTGCTGGCGCCCTTCGGCGGGCCCCACATCGACGGTTGGAAGCCGGGCGTCGCCAAGGTGGACACGGTCGGCACCGGTCCCGGCGGTCAGGACGGCATCGAGATCCTGCCCGATGGTCGCGTGCTGATTACCAGCTGGGCGGATTCGGCCGTGTTCACTCTCAACGCAGGAGTCACCACGAAGCTGATCACCGGCGTGCCTTCTCCCGCGGACATCGGGCTCGATCCCGTGCGGGGGTGGGTGGCCGTCCCGGTCTTCACCGGCGATCGCGTGGAGTTCTGGAGCCTCGGGAAGTAGGCGCGACTCGTTTCAGGGCCTCCGATGCTGGTGAGGCTCCACGGATGGCTCAGAGGCCGGCGGGGGAAATGGTCCTACCGCCGGCCCTCCCATTTTCTCCAGGCCCATCATCTCCCCCATCATCCACCAATGCTCCATCGGTAATACGTCACTGGACGCGTCCTGGAATCGGCCCAGCGCCTCGTAGATCTCGGCCTGCTTCCGGGTCCGGGGGATCTTGGGCGACACCAGGATGTCGGAGATGATGTCGTGCAGCATGTGGAGATTGTCGAAGATCACCGCGGCACGCGGGTGGCGGCGGCTGAACTCCGGGGCTATGGCCGCCGTCATGGGCATCACCGAAGGCAAGTGTGCCGGCGGGTCCCTGAGCATGTCCCAGAACCGGTCGAGGGCCGCATTGACGGCCGCCTGTTTCGCGGCCGGAGTGCCTCCACTGATCAGGGCGTCATAGAGGCCCACCTGCAGCCAGTGATAGGCCCAGATCAGGCCGTTGAACCTGGGGTACTTCTCGCGAAACGCGCCGCTGTAGTACTGGCCGTCCATCAGCTCCATGGACTTGGGCACCGCGACGAACGCCGTCCGCTGTCTGCTCAGGTAGTAGTTGGTCAGCCGCTCGATCAGGGAGTCGCGTGCAGGGGGGCTCAGCCGCTCGTCGGCATAGGCGTCGTAGATCTGCCGATGCAGCATGTGGGCCCAATCGAACGCGAGCTTGGCCCGCCAGGCGAGCCGCGAGTAACCTGGGGCGATGGCCTCTTCGGCCACGGCCAGGCGGGGAGGCCGGCGCAACAGGTCTCCTGTGATGTAGTCGAACTCCTTCACCTCGAGCAGCTCAGGGGACGCTTCCGGTTCGGACCAGAGGCGCTCGTACAGCACGGCGTGCCCGTAGTCGAAGGCGTTGAAGAGCCTGGCCGCCTGAGGGTAGTTGCGAAGAAACAACCAGTTGAACGAGCCGGGATAGTAGAACTGTTCGTCCCGCGGAGTCTGGGCCGTGAGGTCGCGCCCGATCAGCAGCACCGCAACGATCACGAGACTCCGCAATCTCCAGCGGATCATGGGAGCCTCCCGCGTGAAGGACCGGGCATCAGGCCCGCCAGAGCAAACGCGTGGGTAACGCCGATGGTGAGGGCGAAATCGGGTCCGCTCGAGGACAGCCGTCGGGCCAGTCCCAGATCGAGGACCAGGGTCGGTTTCCACTGGTGCCGGATCCCGGCCGAGAGAACGACCGTCGTGGGTCCGGAGGCGGCCGTCTGCCGGGAGTCCACGTCGGCGATCACCAGCAGGCTCTGGCGGAAGAAGGTGTAGTCGGCCGCCAGACCGGCCGACCAGCGCGAGATGTTCTCGCTGGTGGATGGTTGCGTGAAGTCGCCGACGCCGTAGGACCCGTTCAGGTGAATCCGGCTTCGCCCCCAGGACCGGGTTGCGATGCCCTTGAACCCGACCTGCACTCCGTCCCCGGCCAGGGAGCCCACCGGAAAACCGGCATCTGCTCGAAGGGCCAGCCCCGGCCAATGTTGGGTTTCGGTGGTGAGGTTGTAGAGCGCGAAGATTCGGAGCCCAGCAATACCCGCGTCGGTATTGTTCGAGGCGTCCTGAACGGCGAGCGGAAGTTTGAATCCCAGCTGCGCATTTCGGAGGATCCCAAATCCGAGTTCCGGCGTGAGCGCGTGGACCGTTTCCCCGCCCGCGTCGTGTTCTCCGTGGTAGGGAAGGATGAACTCGAACGCGTAGCGCTCGATCGGATAGGCGTCTTCGGTCGGCGTAGGTCGATCGTCATCCAGATTCCGATAATCGACCTGCGCCCAGGCCGGGGTTGCGTGCCAGTGCAGGATGGCCGCCGCGGCAACCGCGGTGGCAGACAAGTACTTCATGACCACCTCGTACGTCAGAGTCGGAGCGAGTGCTTCGTACGACTAGGCGTGGAGGCGGGGAGGGTCTCTGGGCGGTGAGAGGGCGCGGGTGCGAAGTGCCGGGATGGGGGGAAGGGTGAGGGCCCGGTCAGAAGCGAGTCTGCCGAGCGCGAGCGTTGGGGACAACGCGGCGGGACTCATGATCCCGCAGGCCCCCACGGGGCAGGCTCCTGCCGGGCAACCGTTGCACGGCGAGTGGGTGTCGGCGTGCAGCACAATGGGTGGTGCGTGATGAACCATCCCCGACTGGTCACAGGGGTGATGTACTCCCCTGTGCGGCTGGGTACCCCCACCGCTCAGGAACTGAGCGGCAGCGACCAACAGCAGGAACCCTCGCATCGTAGCAATCATCGTGCGGGCCTCATCGGACCGCAATCCTATCCACCCGCCCCTCCCCACAGCAAGCAGGGCATGTAGCTTATACCACGATTCTTCGAACACGGATACCCGTGATCTTCACCCGGTTCTACGACGAAAAGCTGGCCGCGGCCAGCTACCTGATCGGTGCCTCGCACACCGGTGAAGCGGTAGTCATTGACCCTCTTCGCGACCCCACGCCCTATCTCGAGGCGGCGGAGCACGAGGGGCTGCGGATTGCGGCGGTAACGGAGACGCATATCCACGCGGACTACGTGACTGGGGCCCGGGAGCTGGCCCGCCGGAGCGGGGCCCGGTTGCATCTCTCCGATGAGGGCGGACCGGACTGGAGATATCCCTACGCGGTCGGAGACGGCGCGGTGCTGCTCAAGGACGGCGCCACGTTCAGACTGGGCGAGATCCTGATCGAGGCGCGGCACACCCCGGGGCATACCCCGGAGCACCTGAGCTTTCTGGTGACCGACGAATCGATGGGAGACTCGCCCTTGGGGGTGCTGACGGGCGACTTCGTGTTCGTCAACGACGTCGGACGGCCGGATCTTCTGGAGAAGGTAGCCGGGATGGCCGGTTCCGCCGAACGCGCGGCTCGCACGCTGTTTCGAAGCCTCCAGCGATTCAAGGAATCACCCGACTACTGGCAGATCTGGCCGGCGCATGGAGCCGGCTCCGCCTGCGGGAAGAGCCTGAGCGCCGTGCCACAATCCACCGTTGGATACGAGCGGCGGTTCAACTGGGCGTTTCAGATCACCGAGGAAGAGGAGTTCGTCCGTGAGATCCTCGCCTCCCAGCCCGAGGCGCCCCGCTACTTCGCACAGATGAAACGGATCAACCGCGAAGGCCCGACGATCCTCGGTCCCTATCGCCGCCCGCTACGCCTGGAACCGTCTCGATTGCCGGCCCTGCTGTCCCGGGGAGTCATCGTCGTCGACATCCGGAGTGCGGCAGAGTACGCGGCGGGTCACGTTCCCGGGACCCTCAACATTCCGCTGAATCAGAGCTTCACTACCTGGGCAGGATGGCTGCTCCCCTATGACCAGGAGGTCTTCCTCCTCTCGGGCGGTGGGTCGCCCGCGGAGCTGGATCGCGCGGTGAAGGACCTGGCCATGATCGGCCTCGACCGCATCAGTGGGTGCTTCGGCCCGGAGACCATTGAATCCTGGGCGCAGTCCGAGGGGAAACTGGAGACAACCTCGCAGATGTCAGCCGCCGAACTGGCGGCCAGGGTCCACCAGGAAGACCTGACCGTCATCGATGTTCGTGGCCTTTCGGAATGGAAGACCGGCCACATGGCCGGTGCCAGACACATTCCGCTGGGAACCCTTCCCGAGCGGCTGGACGAGATCCCGGCCGGCGGCACAGTGGTGGTGCATTGTCAGGGAGGGAGCCGCTCGGCGATTGGAGTCAGCCTGCTGCAGACCAGGGGTCGTACCAACGCGATCAACCTGCCGGCCGGCCTCACTGGGTGGCAGGCGGCGGGACAGCCCGTCATTCGAGACTGATTCGTCAGATTCACTCACCTTCAGTGAAAGGAAATGGCATGGCTCCGCAGCAGCGCGGCGCACCATCGATTATCGCCCTCGGCGGGTTCATCGCCCCGCTCATGCTCTGGCCTTCAGTCGGCGGCGACGAGCCTCCGGCGCTGGCCGGTTATTCCACGGATGCCGCGCGGGTCCAGGTCGAGTGGGAGACCAAGTTCCGCGCCATACCCCAAACCGACAACCTGCGTGAGACCATGCGGCGGCTCTCCGCCCGGCCTCATCACGTTGGCTCGCCCTACGACCGGGACAACGCGTTCTGGATCCTCGAGCGATTCCGCTCCTATGGGCTCGAGGCCAGGATCGACAGCTTCATGGTGCTATTCCCCACCCCGAAGGAGCGGGCGGTGGAGCTGGTGGAGCCCACCAGGTTCGTGGCCAAGCTCCAGGAGCCGGCCCTGTCGGTGGATCCGACCTCGGGACAGCGGTCCGAGCAGCTGCCCACCTACAACGCCTACTCAGCCGACGGCGACGTGACCGCTCCGCTGGTCTACGTCAATCAGGGCGTCCCGGCCGACTACGAACGTCTGGAACGGCTGGGCATCAGCGTGAAGGGCGCCATCGTGATCGCGCGGTACGGCGGATCCTGGCGTGGCATCAAGCCCAAGGTCGCGGCCGAGCATGGCGCAGTCGGCTGCCTGATCTATTCCGATCCGATCGATGACGGGTATACCGCCGGTGACGTCTTTCCCCAGGGCGCATTCCGCCCCAGGGATGGGGTGCAGCGTGGCAGCGTGGCCGACATGCCCACCTATCCCGGTGACCCCCTGACGCCCGGAGTGGGGGCGACTCCCGACGCGAAGCGCCTTCCACTCTCCGAGGCGACCACGCTCACCAGGATCCCGGTGCTTCCGATCTCCTACGGCGATGCCCAGCCCTTGCTGGCCGCCTTGAAGGGGCGGGTGGCCCCGGCCGAGTGGCACGGCGCTTTACCGATCACGTATCACATCGGCCCTGGTCCCGCCAAGGTCCATCTCAAGGTCAAGGCCAACTGGGACCAGAAGCCGCTCTACGACGTGATCGCCACCATTCGCGGTTCCACCGCTGCCGACCAGTGGATCGTCCGGGGCAACCACCACGATGGCTGGGTGAACGGGGCGGAAGACCCGGTCTCCGGGCAGAATGTATTGCTCGAAGAAGCCCGCGCGTTCGGCGAATTGCTCAAGCAGGGTTGGAAACCGCGGCGGACCATCATCTATGCCGCCTGGGATGGTGAAGAGCCGGGGTTGTTGGGCTCCACCGAGTGGGTGGAGGCGCATCTGGGCGAGCTGCGCGCGCATGGCGCGGTCTACATCAACACCGACGCCAGCGACCGCGGTTACCTGTCCATGTCGGGGTCGCACACGCTGGAGAAGTTCATCAACGACGTCGCCCGGGACGTGCAGGATCCGGAGACTGGTGTGTCGGTATGGAAGCGGGATCAACTCCGGCAGATCCGGACCGGGACCGCGGAAGAGCGTAAGGAAGCGCGCGACCGGAGCTCGCTGCGGATCGACGCCCTTGGCTCCGGCTCGGACTTCACCCCATTCCTCCAGCACGCGGGAATCGCCACCCTGGACCTGTCGTTCGCGGGTGAAGGCGATGGCGGGATCTACCACTCGATCTACGACGACTTCTACTGGTATACCCATTTCAGCGATACCAGCTTCGTCTACGGGCGGGCGTTGGCGCAGGTGGTCGGCACCGCGGTACTCCGCTTGGCCGATGCCGAGATCCTGCCCTACGACTTCACCGGCCTGGCCGAGACGGTCACGAGGTATTCCACCGAGCTTCAGAAGCTGCTGAAGGACCAGCAGGACTCGCTGGAGGAGCGGAGCAAACAGCTGGACGAGGGTGTGTTTGTTGCCACGACCGATCCCTGGGAGCCGGAGCAGCCGCCGGCTCGTGAGGCAGCGCCGCCCTTCCTCAACTTCGCCCCGCTCCAGAACGCGGTCGACTCACTCACCCGTGCCGCCACCCGCTATGATCGCGCAGTCACCGGACTTCGGGACGGGGGTGAAGCGGCGTTTGCCAAGCTGCCGCTGGACAAGATCAACGCCAGCCTCGCCGGGGCGGAACAACGGTTGCTCGATCCCAAGGGCCTCCCCGGCCGACCCTGGTTCCAGCACCTGCTCTACGCTCCCGGGTTCTACACCGGATATGACGTGAAGACGGTTCCCGCGGTGCGGGAGGCATTGGAACAGAAACAGTGGCAGGCGGTCGAGCCCGAGGTGGAGCGGGTGAGTCAGGTACTGCTCGCCGAAGCCACTTTGGTGAGCGAGTTGGCGGCTCAGCTGGGAGGCGGAAACTAAGCGGTCTCTACCACTAGCCCTTGATGACCCCTGGGAACCGGGCCGGGCTCAGTTCGTGATCCGGGAACACGCCGGAGAGCTCGGTCCCTCCCAGGTGGCGGTCCAGGATCTCGCCGAACAGATCACGGAAGTCGGTGGTCACGGCGAGGTCCCGGCCCTCGAAGCGATTCGCCGGATCCAATCCGGGCCAGCGTCCCAGCACCTTGCCCCCCTGTACCGGCCCTCCGAGGACCAGCATGGCCGTGGCGTGGCCGTGGTCGGTGCCGGCGCTGCCGTTCTCGCGCACCGTTCGCCCGAACTCCGACATGGTCAATACCACCACGTCGGCCATGCGCTCGCCCAGATCGGTGGCCAGCGCCACCAGCGCCTGACTCAAGTCGCGCAGGCGATTGGCCAGCTGCCCGTCTCCCGCGCCCTGGTTCACATGGGTGTCCCAACCGCCCACGTCCGCGAACGCGATCTCCAGTCCCAAATCGGCTTTGATCAGTTGCGCGATCTGAAGCAGCGTGCGGCCCAGGGGACTCCGCGGATAGTCGGCGCCGTTCTCCGGGCTGTAACGCGTGGGGTCCACGCTCTTGAGCATGCGCACCGCTTCGAACCCTTCCTGGGCCGATGTTGCCAGGAGACCGGTCTGTGCGCCCTCGTACATGGCCTCGAAGGCCCGAGTGATCTTGTCTGAGGCCGGTCGATTTCCTGCCCTGATCCCGAAGGCGTGCAGATCGGCGATGGCGAGGCTGGGCGCCCTGCCCGAGAGGATCCGGGGTAGCTCAGGGCCGAAGGCCACCGAGCGAAATGGCGTCTCGTGGTGCTCGCGCTGGTGGCTGCAGTACCGGTTGAGCCACCCATCCGGGGTGGATTTTCTTCCCGGGGTGCCGGTCTCCATGTAATCCTGCGCGTCGAAATGACTCCGGCTCCCGTCCGGTGAACCGACCGCGTGCATGACACCCAGGCTTCCATTGTCCCACCAGGGCTTGAGCGCCGCCAGCGAAGGGTGGAACCCGAAATAGCCATTGAGATCCACCACGGCCTGGCGGGGCACCGCGATCCGGGGCCGCTCCCGGTAATACAACGCGTCTCCGTGCGGCACGATCATGTTGAGCCCGTCGACGGCGCCCCGTTGGAACAGACAGATCAGGATCGGCTGGCCGGAGCGACCAATGACGGGCGCCCGCCTGGCGTAAGCCGCACGGTTCAGGAACAGGGGATCGAGGCCGAAGCTGCACAGAGCCAGACCACCGGCTCGCAGGAAGACTCGGCGCGTTACGTCCATGGAGACCTCATTGCCGTTGGAACTCGGGGCTTCCCAGCGCGAGACCCACCGCGAGCGCGCGGCCCCGCTGCGGGTCCACCTCATCCTTGACCTCGTTGCTGATCGCTTCGCGGGTACGAGGCGACATGGTGCCCGCGAATAGCGTCTGGTCGATAGCGTCCAGCAGCCGCCGGTAATCGGGCGTGACCGGGGTCAGGCGATCGAGATCCACCATCGTTCCCGGCATCGATCCGCCCGCCAGGGCCACCGCCAGGTTCATCCGCTGGAGCAGGGCCCCACTGTTGACCCACTCGTCCTGGCTCTCCGGATACCCGGCCGGCGATGCCTGAAGGTAAAGCGGCTGCCCCAACCGGGCGATCGCCTGGGCCACGCGAGGCGTGGTATCCGGTTCGGCGCCGATCGCTCGCATGGCGCTGAGCATGAACTCGAGCGGCGTCTTGATCTTGCTGCGCTTCGCGGCCGGGGCCCAGAACTCCGGCGACTGGAAGATCGCGAGCAGCACCTGCCGGATCTCGCCATGGGTGCGTTCCCAGGCCGCGACCGCGTCGTCCACACACCCGTCGGGTGGCTCATCGCTCACGAATCGGGCGCAGAGCTTCCGACTCACGTGATGCATGGTGGCCGGGTGATTGGCCAACAGCTTGAGGAGGCGAACGCCCTCGTCCATCCCGTGTCCGGCCGGGAAGCGGACGTCCAGGACCACCTTCTCCCCCTCGTCGTGGGCCCAATCGTGGAATTCGAATTCGCCGATCTGGTTGGCCCGGGCGATCCCCCAGCCCGTGAGAATGCGGGCGACGTTGATGACGTCCTGCTGCGTGTACCCACCGTCGACGCCGAGGGTGTGGAGCTCGAGTAGCTCGCGGGCGTAGTTCTCGTTGATCCCCTTGGGTTGGTTCTTCCGCTCTGGCGGAGGGAATCTCATGAAGCGGCGGCGGGACGGCGGCTCCGCTCCCGGTGCTACACTTTCGGCATTATCGAGGTAGAACAGCATGGCCGGGCTCCTCGCCGTGGCGAGCAGCAGGTCTTCGAAGCGCCCCAGAGAGTTAGGCCGGATCGTGTGTTCGATGTAAGCGGGGACCAGGGCGCGGTCGAGTCCCTTCTGAAGATTCACGTTGAAGTGGTTGGTCCAGAAGTCGACCATCACCTCGCGGAGCTGGAAGTCTGCCGCCGTTCCCCGAATCACCGCCAGCTGCTGCAACTCGCCGGCCAGGCGCCGGCCCTCGGGTGGAGGCCCCTCCATGCGAGGCTGGTCCTCCGTTTCCTTCTTCTCCTTCTCGCGCTTTCGCTCCCGTTGCTCCTCGACGTAGCGGGCCGCCAGCTCCCGGGGGTTCATGTCCAGGATCGCGTATCGGGGCTCAGCTCGGGCCAAAGCGCGGTCGTCAGGCCGATCGGATGCGAGCTGAGTCCGGATCCAGTCCTGGACTCCCGCTTTCGCAATCCGTTCCACTTCGCCCGGCCGGGGTCCATAGGCCAGTCGGTTGAGGACGTGCAACGCCGAGTCCCGGGGGGTGAGCACCGAGCTCGACCCCGTGTCCACGGCCATGGACTGGCCGGTGAGGCTTCCGGGGATGGCCGCCTCACCGGCCATCCCTGCCACCATCAAGACCCAGATGAATCGCATGGACCTAGCCTGACGCGTCCCATCGGAGGCCGTTAAGGCCGGCTTGTCGTTTTCGCAGAGTCTCCATTCCCCAGTCTGCCAGGGCGTGCATCTCATCTGTCAGTTTGACCAAGATCGCGTCGTTTCTTCTGGCACGGCGGCTGCCAATACCCGCCGCCGAAGGCCGTCGGAGCTCTCTGCTCCGGGAGTGGCCAATCCAGAGAGATGCATAAGACAAGCAAAAGGAGAGAGAGTATGACTACCACTGTGACCCGGCGCCTGTATGAGGTGCCTGATTTCTTCGGTCTCCGCGGGCTGAACCGTCTGTTCGACGAGGGGTTCGCCAACTGGGGCCAGAACGGGATCGTCCCCACCTGGATCCCGGCGACCGACGTCTCCGAGGACAAGGAGGCGGTCAAGATTCAGATCGAGCTCCCCGGCGTGAAGGCCGAGGACATCAAGCTGTCGCTGGAGAATCAGACCCTGACGATCCGCGGGGAGAAGAAGCAGGTGGCCGAGGAGAAGTCTGATCGGTTGCATCGGTACGAGCGCACCTTCGGAAGCTTCGAGCGGGTCTTCGCGCTTCCCAACTCCGTTGACCCGGAGAAGGTCCAGGCGGCTTACGAGGCCGGCGTCCTGACCGTGACCCTTCCCAAGGCCGAGCGCGCGCGGCAGCGGGAGATTCCGGTGTCGGTGAAGTAAGTAGATGCGGTGGCGCGAATGGGGGAGCCAGAGGCTCCCCCATTTTTTGTCTACCGATCCTTGAGGATCTCCCTCGCCGCGTTGTAGCCGCAGGCGCCCATCACGCCGCCGCCCGGGTGCGTGGCGGCTCCGCAGAGATAAAGCCCCTTCACCGGCGTCCGATAGTCCGCGTATCCCGGGAGCGGCCGCATGAAGGCCAGACTCGAGAGCGACATCGTCCCCTGCATGATGTTTCCGCCGGTCAGTCCGAATCGGGTCTCCAGGTCTGCGGGGGCCAGCACCTGATAGCTGATGACGGATTTCCGGAAATTGGGCGCGTACTCGGTCATGATATCGATGCAGCGCTCGGCGTAGCTCCGGCGGTTCTCTTCCAGCGTTCCCCCGTCCGGCGCCAGCGTGTAGGGGAAGTACTGGGTGAACATGGACATCACGTGCTTGCCTTTGGGTGCCACCGTGTCGTCGAGCGAGGAGGGGATGGTGGCTTCGATGATCGGGTTGGGCGAGATGTAGCCGTATTTCGCGGGATCGAAGGCTTTCTCGATATAGGTCCGATCGGGACAGAGGTGAATCGTGCCCCGGTGCTGAGGCCCCGGGGTGTTGCCGGGGAGGCAGGTGAAGTTGGGGACTTCGGTCAGCGCCAGATTGACCTTGCAGCTGCCGCTCGCGTAGTCGAGATGCTCGACACCGTCCACGAATTCACTCGGCAGTTCCTTGGTGTCCATCAGCTTGAGGAAAGTCACCTGGGCGTCGACCCCCGATGCGACCTTTCGAGCGGTTAGCTCGGACCCGTCGGCCAGGACGACGCCAGTCGCGCGGCCGTCCCGAACCAGGATCCGGGCCACGGTCGCATTAGTCCGGATTTCGGCGCCTTTCTCCCTGGCCGCCGCGGCGATCGCGTTGCTCAAGCCGCCCATGCCGCCCCGAACGTAGCCCCACACGCCCCGCACCCCGTCGCACTCGCCCATGACGTGATGAAAGAGGACGTACGCGGTGCCGGGCATGGACGGCGTGGCGAACGCGCCGATGATGGCGTCGGTGGCCAGCGTGGCCTTGACCTCCTCCGACTCGAACCAGCGATCCAGGATCGGATTGGCGGCGCCGGTCAAGACCTCGATCGCCCGCACCCCGTCGGTCCCCAGCCGCCGGAAGCCGAGTCCCAGGCGGGCCAGCTCGAGCAGATTGCCCGGCGCGAGCGACCAGGGGTTGGCCGGCGTGCGGACCAGGGTGGGTTCCAGCCACTCTGCCACCTTCTCCAGCATGGCTTCGTACTTGGGGAGGTTCTCGGCGTCTTTCCGGGAAAACTTGGAGATCTCCCGGTGGGTCATCTCCTTGTCCGGCCCCATCAGGAGGTAGCGCCCGTCGGGGAAGGGTGTGAAGGATGACGGGCTTCTGGGGAGCATCTCGAAGCCGTGCCGCTTGAGCTCGAGGTCCCGGATGATCTCGGGGCGGAAGAGACTGTTCACGTAGCTGGCGGTGGACACCTTGAAGCCGGGCCAGAGCTCCTCGGTCACTGCGCAGCCGCCGACCATCTCTCGTCGCTCGAGTACCAGGACCTTGAGCCCGGCGCGCGCCGTGTACGCGGCCGTGACCAGGCCGTTGTGTCCACCGCCGATGATGATGAGATCGTAGGTTGTGGCCACGCGGCGCCTCGACTGATTGAGATGTGGTGTGGGGCCCCGCTCAGGGGCGCACTAAGATAATCAGCGGGACCCCGGCTGGAGACGGGAGGGGACTTCGGACCTAGCGGGGCGCTCCTCCGAAGCCGCGCGACCAGCTGAACATGATCCCGAACCAGGCCTTGCTGCCGTCGCTATTGAAGCCGGTCGGTGAGCCAGGCTCGCCCTTGGTCCACTTGGTGAACGGATCGTCGTTGACCTGGAAGTTCACGCTGGGCACGATGCGAAACTGGCGGACGGTCAGGGGGACCGAGACGCTGAAGCGCGCTGCGGTGAAGCCGCTCTCTTTGAACCACCAGTTCTCGGTGGGCTTCTGGGGGTTCTTCTCCTGTCCCGCCGAGAATCCCGCGATGGCGTCGAGCTGCAGCCCGGCGATGGCCCCCAGCTGGAAGTGCTGTCCCAGGCCCGCTTCGTAGTACAGACCTTTCACCTTGTCGATGTCGTACCAGAGGGCGACCTGCGGATTGAGCGGGATCCGGAGCTGCGCACGTCCGTTGATCTCGAAGGTGTTGCTGAGCTCGGGCTGCGCGGTCTGGCCACCCCAGTAGAGGCCGTCGGGGTAGTACAGCCCGTTGACGCCGCCGACTACGCGGAGGACACCCACGTCGGTCCCCAGCTTGGCGAAGTAGTCCAGCTCCGTCACGCTGAAGCTGCCGGTCCCCCCATTCATGCTGATGTCGTTGGGTCCGTTGTACTGGCCCAGCTCGATGTTGGGAGACACCCCTATCGAGAAGCCCGCCGGGCCCAGTGGGACATTGAAATAGGCCGCCGGCTGAAAGACCGGGTTATTAGTCAGGGTCAGGCCTCGCCAGACGTACTGGCTGTAGAATGCTGCATCTATTCCCAGCGACGCCTGGGCCGTTGCCCGAGGGGCCAGCGCGACGCCGACCATGACGGCAGCAGCGGTAATCCGTCCCAGCCTCATGATATCTCTCCCTGGCGGTGTAGGCGGAATGTAGCCTCGGCGGCGCGGATCCGGGTCCGCACGACGATGTTACCGACCGTTATTGCACCGTTGGCGGTGGCTAGGCAATTTCCACGACGCTGCCATGAGCGACGACGCCCCCGCCCGTTCCGGATTCGACTCTCACTTTGCCGACAGTCTCGATCGGCTGGTGACCCTGCTGCGCACTGGAACCGACAGCGGCCCCAGGGTGGAGGACGCGTTGAATGTGGCGGTCGCCACGGTTGGCCAGGACGCCGCCCTGCTGGAAGCCGGCGTGGAGACCTCCGCCGGGATGGAGGATGTGTCGCTCAAGGGTCGCCTGCTGGCTCGGCAGGTCGACACGGTGCGGGTGGAATCCGGGGTCGCGCCCGAGGAACTCCTGACCCTGGCCCGGGCTCTGGTCTCCGACAACATCCCTCTGGAGAGCAGTGCGCATATCAAGATCGAGCTGATCCCGATGGCGCCGCCCCCGCCCCCCACCTATGGGGCGCCGTCGGCCTCCCGTGCCACGACCCAGTCGTTTGAAACACCGGCCGGGCCCCGGCGAGAAGGAACCATCGACAACCTGGCCGAGTGGATCGCCTCGCTGACGCGAGGGCTCACCGACGGATTGCAGCGCCATGCCATTCGGGAAGCGCTGCACGCCGCACAGAGCCTGATCCGCATTCTCCCCGCGGTCCCGGAACATTCTCGGCGAGGGGTCGCGATCTCGGTGCGGCGATATCTGTCCAGGCCGATTCTGGAGACGTTTCTCCAGTTCGCCCTGCGTACACCCGAGGAGCAGACTCGGGCGACGGAGGTCTTGAAGTGGGCCGGGCTCGATGGGGCGGAGGTGATGCTCGAAGTGGTGCGCCAGTCGGAGGCGGTCGG